>Ga0209811_10000036_pt1 | contig 62533 bp, 64 predicted proteins | sample Coa_R1_6_FD_187161 | JGI IMG/M metagenome (GOLD analysis project Ga0209811, IMG submission 187161) | Surface soil microbial communities from Centralia Pennsylvania, which are recovering from an underground coalmine fire. - Coalmine... | ecosystem: Environmental > Terrestrial > Soil >... | reverse complement strand
CCAGGAGGAGGACGGCCAGCACGCCGACACCGAGGTTGCGGTAGGGCAGGACGACCGCGCCGACGACCCCGACCGCCAGGGCCGACCAGACGTAGCGCGGCTGCGGGGCCGGGTCGCGCTCGGGCCAGCGCTCCGCGAACAGCGGCTCGATGACTGGCGGTGCCGGGGGCAGGCTGCCGTATGCCGTGCGCGCGGCAGGGCTCGTCGGCGGGGGTTCCGCTGTGGTTGCCGATGTCCTTGTGGCAGAGCCTGGTTCAGCTGGCTGGGAAGGCGTCATGATGGGCTCCTTGCGGGTCGGTGGCTGAACGGGGAGGACGGCGCGGATGGTCGCGCCGGGATGGTCGGCATCGGTCGGGACGGCCGAGATCCGGCCGCCGTGCAGGTCGCAGACCCAGGCGGCGATGGCGAGGCCGAGGCCGGTCCCGCCGGAGGTGTCGTCGCCGGTCCCGAACCGGCTGAACAGACGGTCGGTGGCGCCGGCGGGCAGACCCGGGCCGTCGTCGGACACCTGGAGGAACCAGCGCTCCCCCTCGTCGCGGCCGGCCGTCACGCGGACCTCACCGCCGGTCGGGCTGTGCCGGATGGCGTTGTCGAGCAGGTTGGCGACCACCTGGGAGAGGCGGTCCGGGTCACCGACGACCCGGAGGTCAGACGGCTCGACGTCGACCGTGAAATTGACGTCCCGGCCCTGCAGGCGGCCCTCGGCCACGGACTCCTCCAACATTGCCCGGACGCCCAGAACCGTTGTCCGCAAAGCGGTCTGGCCACCGTCGATGCGGGAGAGGTCGAGCAGGTCACGCACGAGAGCGCCGAGGCGCTCGGACTGGGCAAGCGCCGATCGTAGAGTCGCCTCGTCCGGCTGGACGACCCCGTCGGCGAGGTTCTCCAGGAGCGCCTGCTGGGCCGCGAGCGGTGTCCGGAGCTCATGGGAGACGGTGGCGACGAGCTCGCGGCGCTGGCGGTCCACTGCGGCGAGCTGCGCGGCCATCGTCGTGAACGAGCGCGCCAGCAGGCCGACCTCGTCGTTCGAGGTCGTCGTGACGGGCACCGTGTGGTCGCCCGCGGCCAGCCGGCTCGCGGCATACGTCATCTCCCGCAACGGCGCGGTCATCCCCCGGGCCAGCCACTGGGTGACCCCGAGGGCGGCCGCGATGGTCACCGGAAGACTGAGCCACAACGGCACCCGAGCCTGCTGGCCGATGCCGACGACGAGGGCCGCCGCGATCACGGAGAGGCCGACGAGCAGGCCGAGCTTGACCTTGATCGAGGTGACCTGGTCGAGCGGTCGGTCAGGGTTCACGCGACGGCCTCCAGGGCGTAGCCGACGCCGTGGACGGTCCGGATCCGGTCGGCGCCGACCTTGGCGCGCAGGGCTTTGACGTGGCTGTCGAGGGTCCGCGTGCCGAGGCTGTCGGTCCAGCCCCAGACCTCCTGGAGGATCGCCTCGCGGCGCAGGACGACGCCCGGCTGGGTCGCGAGGAGGGCCAGCAGGTCGAACTCGGTGGGCGTGAGGTGGACCTCGACCCCGCCGGTCTCGACGCGGCGGCCGGCCCGGTCCAGGGTGAGGCCCCCGATGTGGAGGGCCGGCTCGGTCGACCCGGCCGCGGCCAGCTGCTGAGCTCGCTCGACCCGGCGCAGGAGCGCGCGGATCCGGGCGACGACCTCGCGCATCCGGAACGGCTTGGTGAGGTAGTCGTCGGCCCCGACGCCCAGCCCGACGAGGATGTCGGTCTCCTCGTCGCGGGCGGTGACCATGAGGACCGGGACCGGTCGGTCGGCCTGGATCCTGCGGCATACCTCCAGCCCGTCGAAGCCGGGGAGCATCACGTCAAGCACGACCAGGTCGGGGCGGTAGGTCTCGTATGCCGCGACCGCACCCGGCCCGTCCCAGGCCTGGTGCACCGAGAAGCCCTCTGCGACAAGGCGATCGGCCAACGCCTGGTTGATCGTCGGCTCGTCCTCGACGACGAGGAGGACGGGGCGCTGCGTTCCTTCGGGCATGGCATCGACCCTAGGTGGCCGGGGCTGAATGCCTCGGGTGGTCGATGTGGAGATTCCCTGCAGATCCCCCCGGCCGCGCTGCCGCGCCGTCACCCCCGCCCCGCCCCGCCCGTGATGGTTGCGTCTGCGGATGTGAGGGCTCCAGCGCCCAGATCCGCAGACGCAAGGGACTCGGCGGTCGCTGGGCTACTCGGCGCCGAAACGGCCGCGCGCCTCGACCGGGATGAGCGGCCTGTCGGCGCGCACCTTGAGCTGCTGCACCGCCCAGCTGTTTCCGTCGGGGTCGGCGAACCCGAAGAAGGTGCCACCGTCCCGCTCGTCGAAGACGGTGACCTCGCTGCACTCGACGCCCCGCTCGACGAGCTCGGCGCGCGCGGCCTCGGCGTCGGCGACGACGAGCTGGACGCCGTGCAGGCTGCCGGGGGCCATGGCGTTCTGGCTGGGCAGGCTGCCGATGACGATCGAGCACCCGGAGCCGCGCGGGGTGAGCTGCGCGACGTCCATAAACTCGTTCGTCGTGCGGTGGTCGAGGTCGAAGCCGACCTGGTCGCGATAGAAGGCGATGCTCGCGTCCAGGTCACTGGCGGGGACGATGACGACTTCGAGGGTCCAGTCCATGTGCTTTGTCTCCTTGCAGGTCAGGCGTTCTCGGGTTGCAGTGGGTGTTGCGCGGGGAGGTCGGGCGTTTGGGGTCAGCGGGCGGTGACGATCTGCTCGAGCCGGTCGTAGCCCTGGGCCATACCGGTTTCCATCCCGCTCTGGACCATGGCGTCGCGGCCCTCGACGGTGCGGCCGACGCTGCGCCCGCGAAGGCGGGTCCGGCCGTCACCGAGGTCGTCGAACCAGAGGAACTCGATGGCGACCTCGTCCGGCATACCCTCGAACTCGAAGGTCTGGACGGCGAAGTCGTTGGCGCGCACGGTGTGGAACATGCCGCGGAAGCTGAACGAGCCGTGGTCGGGGGTGTGGTGGGTGTAGCGGTACGTGCCGCCGCTCACGAAGTCGTACTCGTCGATCTCCATCTCGTAGCCGTCCGGGCCGAGCCACCGCTTGACGACCTCGGGGTCACGGTGGGCCTCGAAGACGGCGGCGACGGGCGCGTCGAACTCGCGGGTGAAGTCGATCCACGGCACCCCGGCCGGGATGTCGAGGGTGAGGGCGTTGGTCGTGGTGGTCATGGCGTCTGCTCCTTGGGGCTGGTGTCGCGGGAGGTGCGGGCGAGGACGGCGTCGAGCCGCCGGAACTGGTGCTCGTGGACCAACCGGTAGGAGTCGATCCAGGCGGTGAGGCGCTCGAGGGCGGCCGGGTCCAGGTGGACCGGTCGGCGCTGGGCGTCGCGGGTGCGCGTGACCAGGCCGGCCTGCTCGAGCACCTGGATGTGCCGGGAGACCGCCTGCTTGGTGATCGCGAAGGGGTCGGCCAGCTCGTTGACGGTCGCCGGGCCCCGGGAGAGGCGGGCGATGATCTGCCGCCGCACCGGGTCCGCGAGCGCGGCGAACGCGGCATCCAGCCGCTCCTCGTCGCTGCGTTCCGACATCGTGGTCAACTCCCTCCTTGATCAACTGATATGTTGATCATGCGCGTATGCCGGTGCGCCTGTCAACCCCAGAACCTCACCTTTTCGCGTGACTATCTGACCCAATTGTTCCGGTAGTCACGGGGGCAGGCCCGTGACTACCGGAACAATTGGGTCAGATCGTGACGGCGGCGAGCGCCAGGCGGGTGGCCCAGCCGGCGAGCGCCTCGCGCACGGCCGGGCTCGCCTCCTCGACGACGACATCGACTCCCAGCGCACCGATGCCGAAGACGGCCCAGGCCGGCGAGCGAACCTCCATGGCCACCCGGCACGACGCGTCGTCGATCGGGGTGACGGTGCCCCAGCGGCCGATACCCGTCTCGATCACCGAGGCGGGCGCGGCGGCTCGGACGACGACCCGGCCGGACTCCTCGTTGCGTGAAAGCCCTTGCCGCACGTAGGTGGCCGCGTCGCCGCCCGGGATCTCGCGGGGCCGGAACATCGACCTGGTGCCCATCGGCTCACGGAGCCGGTCGAGACGGAACGAGCGCCAGTCCTGCCGGTCGAGGTCGTATGCGACGAGGTACCACCGTCGCCCCACCGTGACCAGGCGGTGTGGCTCGACGTGCCGGCGGACGTCCTCGCCGGCCACCTGCCCACCTCTCGCGCGATAGACGAACCGGACCCGCTCGCTGTCGCGCGCCGCTTGCGCGAGGGCGGCGAGGACCTCGGCCTCCACCTCGGGCGCCTCACCGAACGGGGAGTCGACGGTGACCGAGCGCAGCGCCTCGGCCCGTCGACGAAGCCGCGGCGGCAGGACCTGGACGACCTTGGCGAGCGCCGACAGCGAGGCGTCGGCGAGCGCCCCACCGGCAGCACCGGCCGAGCCCCCGAGTGCCACGACCAGGGCGATGGCCTCGTCCTCGTCGACGACGAGCGGGGGCATCGACGCGCCCGCGCCGAGCTGGTAGCCGCCCTCGACTCCCCGCGAGGACCGGACCGGGTAGCCGAGCTCCCGCAGCCGCTCGACGTCGCGGCGCAGCGTGCGGTCGCTCACCTCGAGCCGGTCGGCGAGCTCGTTGCCCGGCCAGAACCGATGGGTCTGGAGGAGCGACAGCAGACGCAGGGTCCGAGAGCTGGTGTTGGCCATGCAGCCCATCTTGCTCGGAATAGCGGTCAGAAAGTGTCCGGAACGGTTCCTAGCGTGGGTCAGGTCAGGGAAATCCCCACGAGACCTCGCCAAGGAGACCTCATGAGCACCACCGCTCCCGCTCGGCCCGATCCGGTCGAGACCCACGTACCTCATCCAGACCTCAGCAACGCCACCTCCGCCGACCCCACAACCGTCGCCCTCGGCCCGCTCCCCGTCGGCCGGGCTCGCACCGCGGCACTGATCTCGCTCTTCCTCGCCTCGTCGATGGAGCTGCTCGATGTCAGCATCGTCAACGTCTCACTCCCGACGATCGAGAAGGGACTGCACGCCTCGGCGACCCAGCTGCAGTGGATGATCGCGGCATACCCGCTCGCCTTTGCCATCGCCCTGATCACCGGGTCCCGACTCGGTGACCGGTTCGGGCGCAAGCGGCTGTTCGTCATCGGACTCATCGCTTTCACCCTCATGTCGGCGGCGTGCGGCTTCGCGCCGACGGCCGGCGCGCTCGTCGCCTTCCGCGCGCTGCAGGGGCTGGGGGCCGCGGCGATGGTCCCGCAGGTGCTCTCGAGCATGCAGGTCATGTATGCCGCGGACGAGCGGGCCAAGGCGATGGGCGCGTTCACCGCGCTCGCCGGGATCTCGACGGTCCTCGGGCCGCTCCTCGGCGCGATACTCACCGATGCCGACATCGCCGGCTCCGGGTGGCGCGCGATCTTCCTGGTCAACGTGCCGCTCGGGATCGCGGCCCTCGCGGCGGCCTTCCGCTTCATCCCCGAGTCCCGCTCGGCACGCCGGCCCGGCCTGGACGTCCGGGGTGTCGTGGTGCTGGCCGCCGGCCTGCTCGCGGTCCTCTACCCGTTGACCATGGGTCGCGAGCTGGGTTGGCCTGCTTGGGTTTTCGCGCCAATCGTCGCCGGCCTCGTTGTCCTCGGCTGCTGGCTCCGCTGGCAGCATCGGATCGAGCAGTCGGGCCGTGAGCCGCTCGTCGCGCTCAGCCTCTACCGGCTGCGGGCCTTCTCCGGCGGGACCGGCGTGCAGGTGCTGCTGTTCATGGGCATCAGCTCGTACTTCCTCGGCCAGACGATCTACCTCCAGGCCGGGCTCGGCTGGTCGGTCCTCAAGGCCGGTCTCATCGGCATCCCGTTCGCCGTGACGACGGCCGCGATGGCGGGCTACGGCGTCACGGTACTGGCCGCCAAGATCGGCCGACGCGTGCTTCAGATCGGTGCTGTCGTGATGGCTGCCGGGCTCGGAATCCTCGCTGTGACAGCGGGATTCGCCACCCCGACGTCAAGCGTGTGGCTGTTCGTGCCCGGTCTGGTCATGACTGGCGCCGGCTTCGGCCTCATCGTCGCGCCGGTCGGTATCTTCACCCTGGCCGACGTGCCCACCGAGCATGCCGGCTCCGCGTCCGGCCTGTTCAACACGACGGGCCAGCTGGCCAACGCCGTCGGCATCGCCCTGCTCGGCACGGTCTTCTTCTCGGTGGCCGAGAAGGTGACCTCGCGGGTTCCGGCAGACCTGTTCCGACCGGCATACCAGGTCGTTGCGGTTCTCGTCGCGGTCGTGCTGCTCCTGTCGGTGCTGGCCGCGCAGGCCCTGCCGCGGAGCGTCCCGGCCGAGGCGGTCAGGCCTCAGGCGTGATGAGGACGACCGTGTCGGCGTAGATGAAGCCCTTCCGGCTCATGGCCCGCGAGCCGATGAGCCGGAAGAACTTCGCCTCCAGCCCGTACTTCGCCTTGACCCGCTTGACCACCTCGTCGTATGCCGGTCCGCTGTGGATCATCGTGGCGGTGCCTGCCGTCGGCGCGGTGCCCTTCTTCAGCTTGCCGCTGCGGCTGCACGGCTGCAGGGTCACCCGTGACGTGTGCTGGAGGCGCTTGGTCTTGCCGGTCCCCTTGGTCGTGTAGAAGCCGAGTCGACCGTCGTCCAGGCCGGCGACCCAGACCGGCGACGCGACCGCCTCGCCGGAGCGTCGGTAGGTGGTCAGCGACACGCAGTTCTCGTCGGCAAGGCTCATGGTGGTCACCGTAGTCCGTGGCGCGCCTTCAGAAGCCGATCCGGATGCCGGCCCGCGGAGTCCGTGCGAAGACGAACGGCAGCAGGCTCTGGAAGACGCCGGCCAGCCGGGCCTCCGGGTACTTCGCCCGGATCGCCCGTTGGACGGCCTTGACCTCGGCCGGGGCGCGGACCACGCGCCCGGTGCCGTTGATGACCGGTGTCCCCTCGATGAGGTCGCCGCGCATCGAGCACGGTTGCAGCGCAACGGGTCCGCCGCGGTTCAGGCGCTTCGTCTTGCCCGTGTCGTCCTCGCTGATGACGACGAGCTCGTCGCCGTCGCGCGCGATCCAGACCGGCGTGGTGATCGGCGTCCCGTTGCGGCGCCACGTCGTGAGGGCGACGTACTTCGCGGCCGAGACGATGTCGATGAGCTGCGGGTCGGTCGACATGGCGTCAGTATGCCGCTCGGCGGTGCAGCGCTCAGGCGCTCTGGAGACGCAGCACGAGCGCGACGACCGACAGGACGAGGATCACCGCGGCCGGCGGCAGCCCGGCGAAGTCCTTGGCCCGCACGTGGAAGAAGGCAGCGCCGAGGAAGTAGAGGACCAGGCCGACCGCCGCCGCGACCCCGAGCGGCGCCCACCAGATGCCGACGAGCAGTCCCAGACCGCCAGCCGCCTCGAGGGCACCGAGCCGTGGGAACCAGGCGTCCGGGACGCCGACCTTGCCCAGCGTCTCGACGACCTGCGGCGCTCGCCGGAACTTCAGGCTGGCCGAGACGGGGAGGAGCACTCCCAGGAGCACGGCGATGACGACATAGGCGACGAACATGGGGACTCCAAGGGCTCAGGCAACAGCATGGTCACCCACCCCAACCGTTGAAGTCTCAATCACATTCCTGGGCCGGCCATCGAGAGCCGGACCGGCTCAGTCCTGGCGCTTGCTGCGGTAGTAGCCGATCAGGCTCTGGGTGGACGAGTCCTGTTGCGCCAGAGCAAAGTCGTCGGCGGAGATGGCCGGCGCGATCTGCATCGCCAGCTGCTTGCCGAGCTCGACACCCCACTGGTCGAAGGAGTCGATGCCCCAGACAACCCCTTCGACGAACGTGATGTGCTCGTAGAGCGCGATGAGCTGGCCGACGACGCTCGGCGTGAGCGCCGGCGCCATGATCGACGTCGTCGGGCGGTTGCCGACGAAGACCCGGGCCGGCACGATCGCCTCGGGAGTCCCCTCGGCACGCACCTCCTCGGCCGTCTTGCCGAACGCCAGCGCCTTGGTCTGGGCGAAGAAGTTGGCGAGGAACAGCTCGTGGACGTCGGCGTCGCCGTCCTTGACCGGGTGGGCCGGGTTGGCGACGGCGATGAAGTCGCACGGGATGAGCCGGGTGCCCTGGTGGATGAGCTGGTAGAACGCGTGCTGGCCGTTGGTCCCCGGCTCGCCCCAGAAGATCTCGCCGGTCGCCGTCGTGACCGGGGTCCCGTCGGCGCGCACGCCCTTGCCGTTGCTCTCCATGGTCAGCTGCTGCAGGTAGGCCGCGAACCGGTGGAGGTACTGCGCGTAGGCCAGCACCGCGTGGCTCTGGGCGCCGAAGAAGTCGCTGTACCAGACGTTGAGCATCCCCATCAGGACCGGGACGTTCTGGTCGTATGCCGCGCTGGTGAAGTGCTCGTCGACGGCGTGGAAGCCACCGAGGAAGTCCGAGAAGTTGTCCGGCCCGATCGCGACGATGACAGCGGTCCCGATGGCCGAGTCGACCGAGTACCGGCCACCGACCCAGTCCCAGAAGCCGAACGCGTTGGTCGGGTCGATCCCGAACGCCTCGACCTTGTCCAGGGCTGTCGACACGGCGACGAAGTGCTTGGCAACCGCCTCCCGGCGGGCCTCGTCGGTGTCCTCGATCGCGCCGGCCTTGGTGAGCGACGACCACAGCCAGTCGCGCGACATACGAGCGTTGGTCAGCGTCTCGAGGGTCGTGAAGGTCTTGGAGGCGACGATGAACAGGGTCGTCTCTGGGTCGAGGTCGTGGGTCTTCTCATAGCAGTCGGCGGGATCGATGTTCGACACGAAGCGACAGGAAAGCCCTTGCTGCACATAGGGCTTCAGGGCCTCATAGACCATGACCGGTCCGAGGTCCGAGCCGCCGATCCCGATGTTGACGATCGTCTCGATCCGCTTGCCGGTGACACCCGTCCACTCCCCCGAGCGCACCTTGTCGGCGAACGCGTAGATCCGGTCGAGCACGTCGTGGACGTCCTTGACCACGTCGGTGCCGTCGACGACGAGGCTGTCACTTCTGGGCCGGCGCAGCGCCGTGTGCAGCACCGAGCGACCCTCGGTCACGTTGATCTTGTCGCCACGGAACATCGCATCGCGGTACCCCGCCACGTCGACCTGCTCGGCGAGCGCCACGAGCGCCGCCAGGACCTCGGCGTCGATGAGGTTCTTGGACAGGTCGACGTGCAGGTCCGCACACTCGTGGGTGTAGGTCGCGGCTCGCTCTGGGTCGGCGGCGAACGCCCCTCGCAGATCCGGCTCGTATGCCGCGTGCAGGCGGGTGAGGTCGGCCCAGGCGGCCGTGGAGGTGGCGTCGACAGAAGTCATGGGAACACCCTAGGGACGCAAGGCCCGCCGAGCATCCCCTACGTACCTAACGCCCCCGTAGTCTTGCCGTATGGCGACTGGTGACCGGAACGTCCTCGGCGGCGAGCTCCAGGAGTGCGGCACCGACCCGCTCACCGGCTTCTACCGCGACGGCTGCTGCACGTCCGGGCCGGAGGACCTGGGTAGTCACACCATCTGCGCGATCGTGACCGCGGAGTTCCTCGCGCACCAGCGATCTGTCGGCAACGACCTGTCCACGGCCCGCCCCGAGTGGGGCTTCCCCGGCCTGGTCCCCGGCGACCGGTGGTGCGTGGTCGCCGCACGGTGGGCCCAGGCCCACGAGGCCGGAGTCGCCGCGCCGGTCGTCCTCGCCTCGACCCATGAGCGGACCCTCGAGATCGTGCCGCTCGAGGTGCTCCGGACGTATGCCGCCGACGTCCCGGACGACCTGTCGGCGCTGGACTGACATCGGTTAAGGTCCCGAGCGTGACCGGGCTGCTCAGCGACGACGACGTCCAGACCTACCACCGCGACGGGGTGCTGCACGTCAAGGCGGTGCTCTCTCCCGAGGAGATCGAGACGGCGCGCGCCGGCATCCAGCACGTCCTCGACGACTCCGGGATGCTCGCCCAGACTGCGAGCGGGGTCGACGACCCGGGCCGCTTCGTCGAGGACTTCCGTCGCTGGCAGGAGGTCCCCGAGATCGAGCAGCTCGCCCTGCAATCGCGGGTGCCCGAGTATGCCGCGGAGCTGCTCGGCGGCGAGCCGATCCGGTTCTACCACGACCACGTCCTGGTCAAGGAGGGCGGAACCCGGCAGCGCACGCCCTGGCACCAGGACCAGCCGTACTACAACGTCGACGGGCACGGCACGAGCGCCTGGATCCCCGTCGACCCGGTGCCGGCGGCCGGCTGCCTCCAGCTCGTGGCGGGCAGCCACGAAGGGCCGTGGAAGATGCCGCGCACCTTCCTGGACGGCAAGGCCAAGTGGTTTCCCGAAGGCACCCTCGACGAGCTGCCCGACATCGACGCCGACCCGGATGCGTTCCCCATCAAGGCCTTCCAGCTCGAGCCGGGCGATGCGATCTTCTTCGACTTCCTCACCATCCACGGCGCCCCGGGCTTCCCGTTCGCCGGGCGACGCCGGGTCCTGTCGCTCCGCTACCTCGCACCCGATGCCGTCCACGCTCCGCGCGGCTGGGTCACCTCGCCGCCCTTCGACGAGCTTGTCGGTGTGATCCCGGACGGCGCGCCCATGGACCACCCGCTCTTTCCCGTCGTCTGGCCGCGCTGACCCAGCGCGACCTCCCACCGACCGGCCCCGGCCCGGCCGCGGATCTACCCCGCCCCCTGAATAACCCCGCACGTGCGGGGTTATTCAGGTAAAGCTGGACCACCAGACCTGAACAAGCCCGCACGTGCGGGGTTATTCAGGTCAAGTTGCCGACACGCCGTAACAAGCCCGCACGTGCGGGGTGGTCAGGGCGTGCGGGGGTGGGTCAGCGGTGGAGACCGAGATGGTTGACCCACCGGGGCCTCAGTCGACGAGCAACAGGCCCCGGTCGTGGGCGATCGCCGCAGCCTCGGTGCGTGTCGCCGCCCCGAGCTTGGCAAGCACATTGGAGACGTGGACCGACACGGTCTTGGTGCTGATGAACAGCTCCTTGCCGATCTGGCCGTTGGACAGCCCGCGGGCGACGAGCCGCAGCACCTCGCCCTCCCGGGGCGTCAGGTGCGAGGCGTCGTATGCCGCGGGGCCGGCTGCCGCTGTCAGAGCGTCGAGCTCGGCGAGCAGCGGTGCCGCGCCCAGCCGGACCGCAACGTCGCGGGCGGCGGCAGCTTCTCGACGCGAGCCGGCCTCGTCACCGGCCCGCCGCAGCGCTGCCGCGAGTCGGGCCCGGGAACGCGCCGTCTCGAACACGTGCCCGTAGGCCTCGAACGCATCCACGGTGCCCTGCCAGGCCTCGACCAGGGCGGCGGGGTCGACGGAGGCCCCGTCGGACGAGGCCACCCGGTCGGACAGAGCGGCTCGCAGCCGGAGCGACTCCGCCTCGGCGCGCCGAGCCCAGGCCCACATCTCCCGGCTGGCGGCCGACAGGCCATCAGCGGGGTCGCCACCGTCGGTGGCTCGGTCCGGGTCGGGAGTCATCGCCAGCGCCCGATCGACGTTGGCCCGGGAGCGTTCGACGAGATCGGCGACCGCCGAGTCGACCCGGGCGCGCAGCTGTGGTGAGATCCGGGCCTCCGGGGACGAGACGGCTGTCGCCGCCTGCCCGGCGACGAGGGCAGCCATCCGGGTGATCGCCTGGAACTTGCCCCACGTGCGGTCGAGCACCGCGATCCCGGCCAGGGCCAGGTCCAGCGCCCCCTCGACATCACCGGCATACCCGAGCAGGTCGATGCCGGCGTGGACGGTGAGGACGACACTCAGCCCGTCGACGGTCCACCAGTCGCGCAGCCCCCGGATGACGGCCGGCTCGACGGGCTCACCACGACCGGCCCGGACGACGAGCGCAGCGGCCTCGTAGAGCGACCGGTTGGGCTGCGGCACCATCTCCCGGGAGATGTCCAGGCGCCGGACGGCACCGTCCCAGTCGCCCAGCTCGTAGGCCGTCAGCGCCCCGACGAGCCGGCACTCCATCCCGAACGGCGCCCATTCCCGACCGATGCGTCGCGCGACGGCGACACCTTCGTCATAGCGCTCCAGCGCCGTCGGTAGGTCGCCTCGGCGGTGCGCGATCGACGCGAGGTAGTGGAGCAGCCGCACCTGCAGGGGGTCGTCGCTGTGCCCGATCTCGGCGAGCGCCACCTGGAGCTGGCGCTCGGCGGAGTCGAGGTCGTCCTGGGACTCCACGACCCGGGCCAGGATGGTCCGCACCTCGACGACCGGTTGCCGCAGCCCCAGCTCCTCAGCGAGCCCGACGACCTGCTCCGCGACGACCGAGATCTCACCCCACGCGTGCTCGTCGACGAGGTGCTGGAGTCGCGCGATGAGAACGACGACCCGGCGCGCGTCGCGCTCGGGCGGAAGCAGGTCCACGGCCTCCTGGGTGAGGGCATCGCGGTCGACCGGCAGGTCGAGCAGGCGGGAGCGGTTGGCGTATGCCGCGAGCAGGTCGGCGCGGTCGGCCGCGCGTTGGGTGGTGCCCGGGTGCTCGATCCGGTCCCGGAGCAGGTTGACCGAGCGGAGCGTGTCACCGGCTGCAAGGGCGGCGTCGGCTGCGCGCAGGGTGACTTCGTCACGGGTCGGGTCGTCCTCGCTGAGCCACTCAAGGGTGCGTTCGAGGTGCCCGAGCGCCTCGCGCGGACCACCCATCCGCAGCGCCGACTCCGCCGCCCGCCGGCTGGCGGCGACCGCCGTCGGCAGGTCGCCGGCCGCCGCCGCGTGCCGGGCCAGCTCGTGGGCGGGGGCGAGGCCCGGCTCGGCACCCAGCGCTGCGGCATACGCGCGGTGCAGGCGGAGCCGCTGACCCGGCAGGAGGGACTCGGCGACGGTCTCCCCGAGGAGGGCGTGCCGGAACGCGTAGCCGTCGGCCCAGGACGCGTCGAGGACGTGGTGCTCGACGCCTTCGGCCACCGCGGCGTCGAGGGCGTCGTCGGTGAGGTCGACGACGCGGGCGAGCAGCTCATGGCCGACGAAGCGCCCGGTCTTGAGGCTCACCGCGCGGACCACCTGCTGGGCGTCGGGGCCGAGGTCGTCGATGCGGGACTGGAGGACACGTCGCAGGCCACCGCCCACGGGCAGTCCGGCCACCGCGCTGGCCGCGAGCTCCTCGGCGAAGAACGGGTTGCCCCCTGCTCGACGGGCGATGGCGCGGGCCGAGGACTGCCCCATGTCGGACCGGCGGCGAACCGGCGCGACGGTGGCCGGCTCGAGCTCGCCGACGAGCTCGACGATGGCCTCGTCGGGTAGCGGCGCGAGGTCGACGTGCTCGACGCCGGCGATCCGAGCCCAGACGGCGAGGGTCTCGTGGAGCGGGTGCTGGCGGTGCAGGTCGTCGGAGCGGTAGCTGACGACGAGGCCGACCGGCGACGGGAAGCCGCGGGTCAGCAGGAGGGTCAGCAGGTCGCGGGAGGAGCGGTCGGCCCAGTGGACGTCCTCGATGACCACCAGGGTTGGCCGGTCCGCACCCAGCGCGGTGAGCAGGGCGTGGACGGACTCGGCGACGACGCCCTGGCTCGCGGCCCGGTCGACCCCGAGCGCGGAGTCGTCGGGCAGCACCTCGGCGGGGCGGGCGATGCCGCCCACTGCTCCCCGGGCGTGCCCGGGGAGCAGGCCGGCGAGGCCGGGATGGGTGGCGAGGACGTCGGCGACCAGGTCGGGTGCCTCGGCCTGGAGCGTGGCGAGCAGCTCGATGAACGGCAGGTAGGGCAGGGCGCTGCCCGCCTGCCCCACGCAGTGCCCGACCGCGACCCGCCAACCGGCAGCCCCGGCATCCTCGAGGAGCTGGGTGAGGATCCGGGACTTGCCGATGCCGGCGTCGCCGGACAGGACGGCGACGCCGCCGCCGCGACCGGGCAGGTCGACGGCGGCGACCAGCCGGGCCAGGTCGGCGTCGCGACCGACGAGTCTGCGCAGCGGCATACCGGCGATTATGGGTGACCGCACCGACACGAGCGCTGCCGCAGCGGCCGGCATACGGGTCAGAACCGGTCGCCGGTGCGCTCGGCGATCCGCTCGCGGCGGAGCATCCGGCGGGTGATCTCCAGGGAGGAGGTGCGGCGGCCGCGGCCGGCGCGGGAGACGGGGTGGCGGGCGTCGAGGTCGGTACGAACGTCCTGGGGAGTGAGGAAGGCAGTCATGTCAGTTCCTTCTCTAGTGCTGCTGACTGGACTCCTCAAGACTCGGTGGCTGAGGTAGGGCCGCACATCGGACGACCTGCGTATCTCTGCGGCCATGCCTACCTCAGACGGCCGCCGCCAGCTACCTCAGACGCACGCGTCAGGCCGGGTCTGCGGGAGCGTCGGCCGCGGGAGCGTTGCCGTCGCCGGCGATGTTGACCATCCAGGCGGTGCCGAACTTGTCGGTGCACATCCCGAAGGTGTCGCCCCACATCTGCTTCTCCAGCGGCATCACCACCTGGCCCCCGTCGATGAGAGCGGTCCAGTAGCCGTTCAGCTCGTCGGTGTCGTCGCCGGAAAGGCTGACGGTGACCGTGTTGCCGGGCGTGAAGGGCATCTCGTCGGGGGTGTCGGCGCCCATGATCGTGTAGCCGGCCGTCGTCTCCAGCTGGCCGTGCATGACCTTGTCGGCGAGCGGACCGGGCGTTCCCATGTCGCCGAAGGTCATGATGTTGAGCTCGCCGCCGAAGACGTCCTTGTAGAACTCCATGGCGTCGCGGGCGTTGTCCTTGAAGGACAGGTAGGGGTTGAGGCGGGAAGCCATGTCATTTCTCCTTGGGGTTGCGGGACGTGGTGCTGGCGGACTTGGGCTTGGGGGACTTCTTGACCTTGGGCGGCAGCGTCGCGATGTGCTCCAGCGCCCGGGTGAACCACTGCGTCGTCGCGTCGGGAGGGAGGTCGGCCGGCAGCGAGACCCAGCCGTTCATCGGCCGCTCGTCCGGCCCGAACGGACCGCTCCCGGGCAGCGCGCTCACCTCGGCGAGCCCTGCGGCGTCCAGCTTGACCCCGAAGCGCACCCCGAACAGACCGGCGAACATGTTGCCGTTGACGAACGCGCCGACGCTGCCGAACATCGGCTTGACCTCGACCCCCGGCGCCTGCGGTACGAGCCCCCGAAACGCCTCCTTGGCCTCGTCGCTGTGCTTGGGCATCTGCACGAGGTCGGCCTCCGTCGGCGGGTGTTCGGGGGTGATGGCGGCGGGATCGCCACGTTCGATCGTATGCCGCGCGGTCGCCTTCGGGGGCCGTTCGGCGAGCTCCCTGCACCGTCTGTCAGGGTGGGCTCGTGGTGGATCGGGTGACAGCAGACGTCGGCATCATCGGCTCGGGCGTGGTGGGCGCCTCGACGGCCCTGGCGCTCGCCCGCGCCGGCCGTCGCGTCGTCGTCCTGGACAAGGCGGCCGGGCCCGGGTACGGCTCGACGAGCGCGTCGAGTGCGATCATCCGGTTCAACTACTCGACGTGGGAGGGCGTCGCTGCGTCCTGGGAGTCACGCTTCCGGTGGGATGCCTGGGCCGATGTCCTCGGTGGGGTGGACCCGGACGGGATGGCGACGTTCGCGCGCTGCGGGATGGTCTTCCTCGACGTCCCGCTGGCACCGTGGGAGCGCTCGGCCGCACTCTTCGACCGGGCCGGAATCCCTTGGGAGAGATGGGAACCGGACGAGCTCGCCTCCCGTATGCCGTGGCTGGACACCGGCGCGTACTACCCGCCCCGACCCGTGGAGTCCGAGGAGTTCGCCGCCGACGCCACGGGATCGCTCGGGGCGATCTGGACCCCGGACGCCGGCTACGTCGATGACCCGCGCCTCGCCGCCGCCAACCTCGCCTGGGCTGCCCGCCAGGCGGGAGCCGAGTTCCGGTACCGCGAGAAGGTCACCGGGATCAGCCGCGCCGGGGAGCGGTGGGTCGTCCGCACCGGCGAGCACACGGCATACGAGCTGGACGTCCTCATCAACGCGGCCGGTCCCTGGTCGAGCGCAGTCAACGAGCTGTGCGGTGCGGCAACGGATTTCACGATCGGGACCCGCCCGCTCCGACAGGAGGTCCACCACCTGCCCGGCCCGGCCGGCGTCGAGCGGGGCACGCTGCCGATCATCTCCGACATGGACCTCGGGACCTACGTGCGGCCCGAGCCGACCGGCGCGATCCTCATCGGCGGGACCGAGCCGGAGTGCGACCCGCTCGAGTGGGTCGATGACCCGGATGCGGCCAACCCCGGGGTGACCCTCGAGCGGTACGAGGCGCAGGCGACCCGGGTGGCGCGGCGGCTGCCGACGCTGACCGTGCCGAACCGGCCGTCCGGGATCGCGGGGATCTATGACGCGGCCGACGACTGGACCCCGATCTACGACCGGACCGCGCTGCCCGGCTACTACGTGGCGATGGGCACGAGCGGCAACCAGTTCAAGAACGCACCCCTCGTCGGGGACCTCATGTCGACGATCATCGCGGGTGTGGAGTCGGGCCACGACCACGACGCCGACCCGCTGACCTACACCTGCCCACACACCGGGCACGTGCTGGACCTGGGGGCGTTCTCCCGACGGCGGCAGCCCAACCCGGACACGTCCGGGACGGTCATGGGCTGACCATCGACACGGCCTTGGCGATCCGGCGGGCCCGGGTCTCGGGCTTCTTGGCCTCCTCGATGGCCCGGACGTGCTCCTTGCGGTGGCTGTCGGCCAGCCGGTCGAACGCGTCGCGAGCACCCGGCACGGCGGCCAGCGCGTCAGCGAAGTCGGCAGGTACCTCGACGAGACGCGGGGCGGTGTCCAGGGCGAGGTCGAGCTCGACGACGTCACCCGCCGCGACACCGGTGACCTTGCGGTTCTCGTTGCTCACGCCGAGCAGGAACCGGCCGCCCATCGAGGCGATCGAGGTGCGGAAGGACGTACCGCCGATGGTCACCACGACCTTGGGCCGCCGACCGCCGCCGAGCTCCTCGACGACCGCCGGGTCGATGACGAAGCCGGCCGTGGTGCCGCCGTGGCTCTGCAACGGGAGGGTGAGCCGCATCTGAAGACCTCCATGATCGGTATGCCGTGTCTGCGGGCCAAGTCTGCCGCGCCGAGGCGGCTTTGCCCGCCGTAGGCCGGTGTTGCCAGCAGTCGTCACCTGGTGGAAGGTGGACGGGTGAACACCGACCAGGCCAACCGGATCGCCGCCGGCAACGGATTCTTCGCGGCACTCGACCAGAGCGGCGGCAGCACCCCCAAGGCACTGCGCGACTATGGCATCACCGACGACCAGTGGTCGACAGACGAGGAGATGTTCGACCTCGTCCACGCCATGCGGGTCCGGGTCATGACCAGCCCGGCGTTCACCGGCGAACGGATTCTCGCGGCGATCCTCTTCGAGCAGACGATGGACCGGATGGTCCTGGCGCAGCCCACGGCCGCCTACCTCTGGGAGCGCCGGCAGGTCGTGCCGATCCTCAAGGTCGACAAGGGGCTCGCCGAGGAGGCGGACCAGGTCCAGATCATGAAGGACATGCCGGACCTCGACGCCCTGCTGGAGCGAGCCGTCGACGCCGGGATCTTCGGCACGAAGATGCGGTCGGTCATCAAGGGCGCCCATGAGAGCGGCATCAGTTCCGTTGTAGCGCAACAGTTCTCGTATGCCGCGCGCATCCTCTCCCATGGGCTCGTCCCCATCCTCGAGCCGGAGGTCGACATCCACGCCCCCGACAAGGCCGAGGCCGAGGACTTGCTCAAGGCGCAGGTCATCGCCGGTCTGGACGCCCTTCCGGAGGACGCTCAGGTGATGCTCAAGATCTCGATCCCGACCGTCGACGGCCTCTGGGCCGAGGTCGCCGAGCATCCCCGGATGATGCGGGTGGTGGCCCTGTCCGGCGGGTACTCACGCGACGACGCGTGCGCGCGCCTGGCCCGCAACCCGGGCCTCATCGCCAGCTTCTCCCGAGGACTGCTCCAGGGCCTGTCGGCCGACCAGTCCGACGCCGAGTTCGACGCCACCCTGGCGGCATCGGTCGAGGAGATCTACGCGGCGTCGGTGACCAAGGGTTGACCCGCGCAGACACGGTCGCCGTCCTGGGACCGGCGTTCTGGAACCACCTGGTCCTCCTCGATGCCCTCCCGCAGCCGGTGCCCCACATGGAGTTCGCTCTCGCCGACCACGAGACGTTGGGTGGCACGTCCGCCGGCAAGGCCCTGCACCTGCAGGACCTGGGCCGCCGGCCTGTCCTGCACACCGTCGTGGGCGATGACCCGGTCGCGGCCCTCATCCTCGGCGCCCTCACCGCCGCCGACGTCGACGTCCGGCCGGTGCAGGTGGACGGGCCGAGCGAGCGGCACCTCAACCTGATGACCGGGCGCGGCGAGCGGCTCAGCATCTACCTCGCGACGGCGGCGATGTCGAGGCGGCCCTCTCGGCCGGCGCCCGCCAGGCCGCGCGAGCCATCCAGAGCCCGCACCTCAGCCTGCTGCTGGATGGCCTCCATCTGCCCTGAGCGGTCTTCGGACGGAGCCAGCTCCCGCCGGCGTTCGTTTGTCGCAGAAGTGTTCGACATGTCGGCCAATCCTGCGACAAACGAACAGTCTCGCCGGAGCGCTTTGCTGGGACCATGGGCCGATGAGTGACGACGTCGAGGTCAGCGCGCTGGCCATCAACGTGACCATCCCGGAGTCCCTGCAGTGGACCGACGAGCGTCGGGGCGAGGCCTTCGTCCTCACCACGCTCAACGTCCGGATGCTGCCGGACGGTCGGTTGGCGGCGAAGGCGTATGGGCGTCCGCTTGCCGGAGGGCGAGGCGGGTACACCTCGTTCCGGGTTCCCGATCGTCCCGAGCTCGTCGCCCTCGTGGACGCCGCGGCCACCCGGGCCGGGACCCTGTGGGCCCACCATGGCGGGCTGTCGTGACGATGAGCCCTGAGGCCGTCCGCATCGCCTACGACACGGTGGCCGGCGACTACGCAGACGCCTTCCCCGGCACCGAGCCCGAGACACCGCTCGACCTGGCCATGGTGGACGCCTTCGCCGGGGCGGTGCGGACGCAGGCTGAGACGCCCTCCAATGCGCGGATCCTCGACGCGGGATGCGGCGCCGGCCGGATGAGCCAGTACCTGAAGGACCACGGCTGCTCCGTCCAGGGCATCGACGGCTCGCCGGGGATGGTCGCCATGGCCCGGCGTGACCACCCGGACATCCACTTCTCGGTCGCCGACCTGGCGTCGATCCCGTTTGCTGACAACAGTTTTGCCGGTGTCATGCTCTGGTACTCGATCATCCACACCCCACCGGCCGACCTGCCCGGCGTCCTCACCGAGGCAGTCCGGCTGGTCCGGCCGGGTGGCCACCTGCTCGTCGCCTTCCAGTCCGGGACCGGCATACGGGACGTCGCGCCCGCGTACCGCGAGCTCGGGCACGAGATCACTCTCGAGCGTTACTGCTACACCGCGGACGACGTGACGGCGATCCTGGAAACCGTTGGCGCGCAGGAGGTATGCCGGCTGGTCCGGTCTCCCCAGGCCCGCGAACGCGACGACCAGGCCGTCGTCCTCGCCCGCCTCACGGCCTAGCTTCCGGCGGACTGGAGTGGGCGATGCAGTCGGCGGCCCGTTGCTGCATCGTCGCCCGGTCGCGGGTGTTGGTGGCGAGCGCGGCGGCCCGCAGGAACAGGTCGCGCGCCTCGGCGTGGTCACCGGCCGCGCAGTGCAGGTCACCGACGACGGCCGGCAGCAGGTGGTAGTCACGCAGGGCCGGGTGGTCGAGCAGCGGGCCGATGACCTCCAGTCCCGCCCGCGGACCGAATGCGCGACCCACAGCCACCGCGCGGTTCAGCGCGACGACGGGGGTCGGCGTGATCTGGACCAGGCCGTCGTAGAGGGCGGCGATCCGCGGCCAGTCGGTGTCCTTGGGCATCCGTGCGCGGGCATGGCAGGCGGCAATGGCGGCCTGGAGGGCGTACGGTCCCGCAGTGCCGCGGAGGGCATCGATCCGGTCGATGAGGTCGAGCCCGCGCCGGATGAGCAGCCGGTCCCACCGCGAACGGTCCTGGTCCATGAGGAGCACCTGCTCGCCGTCCGGCCCGGACCTGGCCGCGATGCGCGAGGCCTGGATCTCCATGAGCGCGAGCAGGCCGAGCGACTCCGGGTCGCGTGGCGTGAGGCTGGCCAGCATCCGGCCGAGCCGCAGCGCCTCGTCGCAGAGCTCGCTGCGGACCCAGCGGTCACCGCTGGTCGCGGCATACCCCTCGTTGAAGACGAGGTAGATGACCTCCCGGACCCCGTCGAGGCGGGCCGGGCGCTCGTTGGCTCCCGGCAGCTCGAAGCGGATGTTGGCGGCGGCCAGGGTCCGTTTGGCGCGGACGACGCGCTGGGCGATCGTCGGCTCGGGGGTGAGGAAGGCCCGGGCGACCTCGGCGGTCGTCAGCCCGCAGACCAGCTTGAGGGTCAGCGCCGAGCGCGCGTCAGGTGGCAGGAGCGGGTGGCAGGACATGAAGACGAGCCCGAGCAGGTCGTCGACCAGGTCACCGTCGACGATCCGGTCGAGGTCCACCTCGACGGTCTCGGGGGTGCTGGCGGCGACGGTGCGGTACTTGTCGCGTCCGGTGTCCCGTCGGCGGATCCGGTCGATGGCGAGGAACCGGCCGGTCGTGGCGAGCCAGGCCGCGGGGTTGTTGGGTATGCCGTCCGCGCGCCACTTCTCCAGGGCCGCGACGAAGGTGTCCTGCGCCAGCTCCTCGGCGGTGTCGAGGTCGCCGACCAGCCGGCCCAGGCGAGCGATGAGCCGCGGCGACTCGACGCGCCACAGCGTCGCGACGGTGGTGTCGAGAGCAGTGCCGTCCATGGCGCGTCGAGTGGTCGCGGTCAGAGGTCGGAGTACTCGATGACCTTGCGGACGTCGACCCGCTCGGCGCCCACGAGCAGAGCGAACTTGCGTGCGTGCTCGACGGCCTCCTCGAGTGAGGCGACCTCGAGGATGGCGAAGCCGGCGATGAGCTCCTTGGCCTCGGCATACGGGCCGTCGATGACTCGGACGTTGCCGCCGTCGACCTCGACGCGGGCGCCGGCCGAGCTCGGCCCGACGCCCTCGCCGGAGAGCAGCACGCCCGCCATCGCGGACTCGCGCATGTACTCGCCGATGGCGGCCTGGGTCTCCGGCGACGGCTTGACGCCGTCCTCCATCGCCTGGGTCTGGTAGTGCATGACCATGTAACGCATCGTGGTTCTCCTCGTGCTTGCTGATCGGTCGGGCGGGTGGCGGCGGGCTAAGGGCCGGCTGCGGTCAGGCCCGGGCCGGGGCGTAGACCAAGTGCAGCACGCCGGTGCTGAACGCGGTGCTGGACACGAGGCGGAGCGGCACCGTCTGGCCCTGCTCGAACAGCTTCTTGCCGTGGCCCACGACGATCGGGTGCACGAGCAGATGCAGCTCGTCGACGAGACCCTGCTCGAGCAGAAACTGGACGAGGGTGGCGCTGCCCGTCGTCCCGAGGTCGGTCGTCTCCTTCAGCGCGGTCAGCTCGGCGACGACGTCGCCGGTGACGACCGAGGAGTTCTCCCAGGTCGCCTCGGTCAGGGTGTGCGACACGACGTACTTGCGGGCGCCGTTCATCGCCGCGGTGAACGGGTCCTGCGGGTCCGCGGCCGGCCAGTAGGCCGCGAACGCGTCGTAGGTGTGCCGGCCGAGCAGGGTGGCCTGGCTCTTGCCCATCTGCTCGCCGACCGCGGCACCCATCTCGTCGTTGAAGTAGGGGAAGTGCCACGTCTCGGGAGCCTCGATGACGCCGTCGAGCGAGATGAACAGGCTGCAGGTGATGGAACCCATGGTCGTTCTCCTTGGTCTCAGGCACCCGGGTGGTGCCTTCTGACCCGTATGCCGAACAGCCACCCACGGAATCGACACGGGTTCGGAGATTTCTTCTCACCAGCGTCGCCGCCTCGTCCCAGCGCTCACTCCGGAAGGACGTGGCCCTGACCGAAGAGGGCTGCGGCGTCGGCGGCGCGACGCCCGGCGTGCCAGCCCTCGGCATCGGTCGTCGAGCCGAGCGACCTAGTCCGCAGCGCGGGAAACAGCTCGGAGACCGTGTCGTCGACCGCCTGGGCGCGCGCGCCGAGGACCCGCACCAGCTCGCTGCCGGGCCCGGAGTCAGGGCTGCTCTCCCGCGACACGGCCGAGGCGGTCTCCTCGTCGGTCACGTCCCGCAGCCGCTCACCGACGCGCTGGGCGTATGCCGTGAGGAACGACTGGCGGAACGAACGCGTCCGCGACTGGCCGTAGCGTGTGGACCGGCTGCCCTGGTCGCGCACCGCGTGGGTCGCCTGCACGAGCAGCGAGGTGAAGATCGTCTCGGTGGCCTCGAGGTCGGCCCAGAACCCGATGACGGTGACGAAGCCGAGCTCCTTGCTCCAGACCGTGCGGCACCGGTTGGCTGTGGCGACGACGTCGAGCAGCAGCACCTTGGGCGGCTCATAGGGCCGGTCCACCCACACTCGACGCCCCTGCGCCTGGCCCGCCGTGGCGCTGCCGGCGGCGAGCATCGCAGCGTCGATGCTGTGCCGCGCCATGAGCGCCTGGGCACCGGCGGTGAAGGTCTCCGCCTCGGCCTCGAAGGTCGTCGACTCTGCCTTGGCGAGCAGAGCCCGGACCCGGCTGAGAATCCGCGCGTCGACGCTCTCCACGTCGTCGGCTCGGGGCGCCTGCGGATGTGCGGTGCCGGGGATCGGGTCATGCAGCTCCAGCCTCGGCAGCCGGGCGAGGAGGTGCGCCAGCCGGATGACCAGCGGGACGAGCAGGAGCAGGCCACCGGTGGAGACCATGGCCCGGGCGTTGACGTGGTCGGTGTCGGCGGCCCACCAGACCGAGGCGTCGATCTCGCCGAGCTGTGCCGGCCAGCGATGGGCGACAGTGCCTCTCGCGTAGCCGCGCAACTGGTGCGCCAGGGCGTCGGCGACGACCGGCTGCACATCGGCCCCGAGCTGCCGGGTGCCGTATCGGTACAGGTCGATCGGCTGCCAGCCGCGCCGCCACGCCTCTTCGACGTGCGCCGCGAGCAGCTCGGTCAGCGTCGCCGTCACGACTCGGCGGCCATGGGGCGTTCCGGCGAGCCCCACGATCTGGTCGCACGCGGCATCTGCGTGACCGGCATACGAGACCTCGAGAGCCTCGAAGGCGACGCCCACCCAGCGAGAGACCTGCTCGCGCACCGGAGGCGGCGGCTCGTCGACGACGGGTGCCGACCGGTCGAACGCAGCGGCCTTCGCCGGCGCGCCGCTGGACCCGCTCGTCCGGGCCCTGGCCCGGTCCCGCGCCTTGGCGGCGCGGCCTCGTTGGTTGTTGCGTCCCATGGGTGTCCTCCCCTGTGTCCTCGACACCCTGACACACGCCACCGACAGACCGGCCACGCCATGGCGGCCCTATCGGAAGTGACGATCTGTCGGCGTGGCGTCAGCACCATCACTCGCCGAGCTCGACTCGGCAGCCCGGCTGCAGAGCCTGGTGCCGGACGCGGTCCTCGTCGTGCGGGTGCGCCGACTCCTCGACCGCCTCACCTGACCCGGTTCACCTGACTCAGCTCACCCGCATACGGCCTGAAAGGTCAGGGGCGGAGCAGCTTGAAGGCGTGCGCCCAGTCGTTGTCGCGCAGGCCCGGGATGCACCAGAGCATGCAGAGCGGCTCGATCGCCCGTGCGGCCACCGCCGACCCCAGGTCCTCGACCTCCCACCCGAGCGACACGATGACCTCGGCGGCGGTCGACCGCGCGCCCTCGTCGTTGCCGGCGATGAACATCGTCGGGGTCCCGCCGGGCAGGGCCGGCTTGACCATGAGCCCCGACCCGACGCTGTTGAACGCCTTGACGAACCGGGCGCCCGGCGCGGCCGCCTGGAGCCGCTCGAGGAGCGACTCGTTGGGGCCGGTGAAGTACGCCAGGACGCCGTCGGTCGGGGCAGCGTCGGCGATCGGGTTCGTCGTGTCGAGGACGACGACGCCGTCGAGCTGGCTCGCGAGCGATGCGACGAGCTCCTCGGCGACCGTGCCCTTGACCGACAAGACGGCCAGATCCGCGCCGCTCAAGGCGTCGGCGAAGGTGGCGGTCGCGCCGTCCCAGCCGTCGATCTCCTTGCCGGTGCGGCTACCGATGGTGACGGTGTGGCCGAGGTCGCGCAGACCCGCGGCGAGGGTCTGGCCGACGAGGCCGGATCCGAGAATGGCAACAGTGCTCATGTGACTGACCTTCCGTGGAACGTATGCCGCGTCGAGACGGCCGTGGTCGGCCGATGGGCTGCGGATCGGGTCGTGATGCGCGCGACAACCTGTTGGTGGCTATGGCTATTCCCCACGGGCCCGGCCATTCGGTCAGGTCGTCGCCTAGGTTGGCCACATGTCCGACCAGATCATCTCCGTTGCCCGTGTCGCCACCGATCGTCCCGCCCGCTATGGCAAGCAGCTGGTGTCCCACCTGACCCGCCGCCTGACCGGCGAATGGGATGCCGACGCGGCGACCGGTGCGCTCACCCTCGGCGAGGAGGGCGATCACGCCGAGCTCGCCGCGCAGGACGGTGCGCTGGTGATGACCATCCACGCCGCAGCGGCCGCGCTCGACCGGTGGGAGGACGTGCTCGGTCGGCACCTCGTCCGGTTCGGCGCGAAGGACGAGCTCGTCGCGACGTGGACCCGCAGCGACGGAACCCCCGGGACGACCCAGCGGGTCGACGACCCGTCGCACCAGCCGCCGACGTAAGCCGTCTGGTCCGTGGCAGGCTCGCGTCATGGACTCAGCAGCACCAACCATCGACACGGCATACGGACCTGTCCGGGGTACCTCGCGAGACGGAGTGCGCGCCTTCCTCGGGATCCCGTATGCCGCTCCGCCCGTCGGTCGGGCGCGGTTCGAGGCTCCCCGCGCCCCCGAGCCGTGGACCGAGCCCCGGGACGCGACGACCCACGGCGCGGCGGCGCTCCAGTCCCCCTACCCCCCGCCCATGGACCGGCTGCTCCCGCCGTCGGTCAGCCCGCCCGGGGACGGCGACGCCCTGACGGTGAGCGTGTGGACCCCGGACGGCGCCGACGAGCTGCCGGTGCTCGTGTGGATCCACGGTGGCGCCTTCGTCCGCGGCGCGAGCTCCGTTGCCACCTACGACGGTTCGGCGTTCGCGCGCGACGGCGTGGTTCTCGTGTCGATCCAGTACCGACTCGGCGCCGCCGGCTTCGCGGTCATCGACGGCGCCCCGACGAACCGCGGCCTGCGCGACCAGGTCTTCGCCCTGGAGTGGGTGCGGGACAACGTCGCGGCCTTCGGCGGCGACCCCGGGTCAGTGACGATCATGGGCGAGTCGGCGGGCGCCATGTCGGTCGCCGACCTGGTGGCGAGCCCGGCCGTGCAGGGGCTCTTCCACCGGGCCATCTGCCAGAGCGGAGCGGGCATCTCGGTGTGCACGCAGCAGGACGCGCGACTCCCCGCCGCCGCGCTCGCCGCCCGGCTCGGCGTCGAGCCGACGATCGACGCGCTGGCCGACGTCGCGCCCGCCGACCTGCTCGCCGCGCAGAACGCCGTCGGCCTGGCCGTCATGCTCGACCCCGACCCGGCGACGTGGGGCGCCTCGGTCATCCGCGCCGGGCTCGGCGTGATGACCTGGTTCCCGTGTCTGGACGGCGACCTCGTCCCGGCCGTCCCGGTCGCGGCCATCGCGGCCGGGTCGGCAGCGCCGCTCCTCACCGGGACGACGAGCGAGGAGTTCCGCCTCTTCACCGTGCCCTCGGGCCTCGCCGGCTCGATCACCGAGGAGGCGCTGCCCGCGATCCTCGGTCGGTTCGGCTTCTCCGCCGCCACGTTCACGGCGTATGCCGCGGCGCGGCCCGGTGCATCGCCGGGAGACGTCGTCGTCGCGATGCTCACCGACGCCGCGTTCACCGTGCCGATGCTCGACCTCGCAGCCGCCACCACGGCCGCTGGGCAACCGGCATATGTCTATGAGTTCGGTTGGCCGACAACGGTTTCCGACCTGGGAGCCTGCCACGCGCTGGAGCTGAGCTTCGTCTTCGACACCTTGCCCGGCGGGGCGGCCTACCTCCTGACCGAGGACGCACCGCAGCCCCTGGCCGACCGCATGCACGCAGCATGGGTGGCCTTCGCACGCGACGGCGACCCGGGCTGGCCGGCCTGGCGCCCGGACGACGGCGCCGTCCTGCGTTTCAACACCCCGGACGAGCTCGTCCACGACCCGCGGGCGGCCGAGATCGCCCTCTGGCGCTCGACCTGAGCCGGCGTTCCGCAGTGTCCTGGGAAACGTGCTCCGGGAAGCACCCTTCCCAGGACGTCAGCGCGTGATGAGCGGTGAGAGTGTCTCGCCGAGCAGGGTGACCCGACCCTCGAGGTGGCCGTTGGCCGGCAGGTTGACGGTGACACCGTCGACGCCGGTCGCGAGGATGCGCTCGTACGCCGCAGCCACCTCCTCGGGACTGCCGAGGATGGCGCCGGGCCGACGCGCGGCCAGCTCGGGGATCCGGGCGACCGCGTCGTCGATCTCGCGCTCGGCCTGCTCGTGGGTAGGCGCGATGCAGGCGCTCGTCTGGTAGGTCACCGTGATCTCGGAGCGGTCCCGGCCGAGGCGGGCGCAGTGCTCGTCCAGGGCAGCCAGCTTGCGCGGGATGTCGTCGATCGCGCAGATCAGGTTGGAGTCGTCGGCGTACTGGGCGGCCATCCGCAGCGTCTTGCGCTCCCCGGCGCCGCCGATCATGATCGGGATCTTCCCGACCGGGGCCGGCGAGTTGATCGCCTCGTTCACGACATACCAGCTGCCGTTGAAGGTCAGGCGCTCGCCGTCCAGCATCCCGGTGATGATCTCCAGGCTCTCTTCCAACCGCTCGAACCGGTCGGTGAAGGTACCGAACTCGTAGCCGAGAGAGTCGTGTTCGAGCTCGTACCACCCGGCGCCGATCCCGAGCTGGGCGCGGCCGTGGGAGACGACGTCGAGGGTCGTGACGGTCTTGGCGAGCAGCGTCGGGTTGCGATAGGTGTTGCCGGTGACCAGCGCCGAGAGGCGCACCCGCTCGGTCCGCTGGGACAGGGCAGCGAGCAGGGTGTAGCACTCCAGCATCGCGTTGTCGGGAGCCCCGAGCAGGGGCAGCTGGTAGAAGTGGTCCATCACGAACACCGTGTCGAAGCCGCTCTCCTCGGCCTCGACCGCCTGTCGCGCGACCACGTCGAAGAGGCCGTCACTGCCGACGCCCGGGTAGGTGAAGTTGGGGATCTGGTAGCCGAGGCGGGTCATGAAACCAACCTAACCCGCCCCTCTCCTGACCGGCCCTGGGCGCGACGCCCCGCTCAGCCAGGCCTCCAGCCCGGGGGCATCGATCGGCAGCGCGTCGGACAGCACCTGCGCGCCGGTGGCGGAGACCAACACGTCGTCCTCGATCCGTACTCCGAGACCGCGCAGCTCCGGCGGCACCAGCTCGTCGTGGGCCTGGAAGTACAGGCCCGGCTCGACGGTGAGCACCATCCCCGGCTCCATCGCTGCCCCCAGGTACCGGTCCGGCGGCGACTGTGCGCAGTCGTGCACATCGAGGCCGAGGTGGTGTCCGACCCCGCAGACGATCCAGCGACGGTGGTGCTGCCCGGCGGGCGACAGGGCTTCGTCGACGGACACCGGCAGGAGGCCCCAGTCGGAGAGGCCCCGGGCCAGGACCTCCATGGCGGCGTGGTGGAAGCCGGTGTAGTCACGACCGGGCCCGACAGCGGCGAGCGCGGCGCGGTGGGAGCGCTCGACGAGGTCGTGCACCAGCCGCTGGGTCTCGGTGAACGTTCCGGACACCGGGAAGGTGCGGGTCACGTCGGCGGTGTAAAGGGTCCGCTCCTCGACCCCCATGTCGAGCAGGAGCAGCGCACCCTCGACCACCGGACCGTCGCAGCGGACCCAGTGCAGCGTCGGGGCATGGACTCCGCTGCCGACGATCGTCGCGTAGCCCGGGCCGTTCCCCACCGTCCGGGCATGCCGGTCGAACGTGCCCTGGAGCCACCGCTCGCCACCTCCGGCCACGGCTGCGGGCAGCTCGGCAAGTACTGCGGCAAACCCGTCGACCGTGTCCTCGACCGCGCGCGAGAGCTGCTCGACCTCCCAGCCGTCCTTGATCATCCGCAGCTCGGCGAGCACCCGCCGGTGGGTCTGCGCCGCCTCGCTCCGGTCATTCGGCACGAGGGCGTCGGGGAGGTCCTGCACAGGCCGGACGGGCAGCCCGAGCGCTGCGGACCAGTCGGACGGTCCGGGAACGGCTCCGACCCAGAGCTCGCCGTGCATCGGGTCGGCGAAGAAGCCGGTGGTGCCGGCTCGTTGGGGAGCCGGCACATAGAGGGTTGCATCGTGAGTGCCGGCGGCCGGCGACAGGACGAGAACCGCTCCCTCGATCGCCGCCCCGGTCAGCCAGACGAAGTCACTGTCCGCCCGGAAGTCGTACGTCGTGTCGTTGCTGCGGATTGGCGCGTGACCGGCCGCCACGACGACGGTCGCCCCGGTCAGCGCCGCCGACAGCCGTGCCCGGTGACCAGCCGCCGCGTCCGCCGCACCGGGCTCGAGGCGAGCGGTGCGGTCCTGCGGGCCCCACCCGGTCGCCATGTGGTCGACGAACGCCGAAACCCCGGCCAGCCGCGGGGGCAGACCTCTGCCCGGCTGGAGCGTGCCGGGATCGGCGGGCCAGGGCGTCGACTGAGGTGTCAGCTGCTTGTCGGTGTCGATCTCGTGATCTCCTTCGTCTCAAGGACCCCTCCTTCGGTGATCGGACCACGATCTCATCTCCGCGACGATGCCTCCGGCCGACGACGGTCCGGTGCGGCACGATGGATGGATGACGGACCGGGCCGCGAGCAGGACAGCGGTCCTCGTATGCCAGGGCCGGGCAGCCGCCGACGGCCGGTATGCCGCGGGCCGGTTCGCCGACCCGGTCGCGTGGGACCTGCTCGATCCAGCCGAGCGAGGTGTCGTCGAGCTGGTCCGCGATGACGGTGCGGTCCCCGGACCGGGTGAGCGGATCGCGTACGAGCTGGTCCGCCGGGCGGCGGTCGGGATGGTGCCGCGCACGATCGCCATCGACGAGGCGGTCCGCTCCGGTCCCAACGCGCAGGTCGTCATCCTCGGCGCCGGGCTCGACGGGCGGGCCTGGCGGATGCCGGAGCTGGCCGGCTCGGTGGTGTTCGAGGTGGACCACCCGGCCTCGCAGAGCGACAAGCGACGGAGAGCGACCGGCCTGGGAGCTACCACCGGCGCACAGGTCTGGGTGGCTGCGGACCTAGAGCGCGAGCGGCTCGAACCGGCGCTCCGGGCAGCCGGGTTCGACCCGGACAGTGCGTCGACCTGGGTGTGGGAGGGAGTCGTGCCCTACCTCCGGGCCGACGACGTCCGGGCGGCGGTCGGCCAGATCTCGGACCTGTCAGCGCCGGGGAGCCGCCTGGTCGTCAACTACCAGGCCAGGTCGCTGCCGACGTCGGTGATGCGGCGCACCATGCGGGTGGCCCTGCGCCTCTCGCGCCAGCCCGACCCGATGGCCGGCGAGCCGTGGCGATCGCTCTGGCGACCGTACGGCATACGCGATCTGTTGCAGGACAACGGGTTTGACCTGGTCTCCGACGCGGACTTGTGGGAGCTCTCCACAGGCCTGGAGCTGCCCGCGTGGGCCAACACCTCGTTGCGCAACGGACATGTCGCGGTGGCCACCCGCCGCCATGGAGCGTGATCGACCTCCTCGTCGTCCCCCCCGGAGCAGGTGCCCTCCCAGCCGCGGACGCGAGGCTACAGTGACCGCCATGACGAGCACTGAGGCGACGAACGCGGTGGTGCGCGTCGGCGTGCGCCTCCCCCTCCTACCGGACCGGCTGGGCGAATGGCTCGCCGACGCCTCGGCATACGACGCGGCCGGCGTCGATGCGATCTGGCTCGAGGTCGACACGGAGACCGGGCTGGCCCCCCTCGCACTGCTCGCCGCCCTCGCCGTCACGACCTACCGGTCGCGGCTGGTCCTGTCGGTCGATGCCGATGACCTTCCCTCGGGCTCGGCAGAGCGAATCCTGGACACCGTTCGCCGTCTGAGCCGCAACCGGATCACCCTCGTCGGCGCTGCCGAAGGGCTCGACGAGATCGTCGACCGGGTGGGCGTCGTCCCGGTTCTCGCGCGCGGCGAGAGCGCCACCGACGTCGGGATCGACGACGACCCGCCCACGCTCGTTGCCGCGCGGAGCAGGGACGACGCCGATGGCGAACGCTGGCTGAAGACGACCTCGCCCGAGGACCGGGCAGCGTGGCAGGTGACCCTCTCCGATGCCACCGACCAGGGCGTGGCTGGCGTCGTCGTCGACGCGAGCCCGGTCCTCATCGACATCCTGCGCAACCCTGTTCCGACGGGCGACCGCCACGAGATGCACATCGCGACGGGCTGATGCGAGGGCCGGTCGTGACCTCAGGATCCGCATCCGCGGAGTCGGCGAAGCGTGGCCATTCCGCATTCGCGACTACTTTGGTGAGTCATCAGGCCGTCCCCGGTGAACCACCCCTAGGGGTGATTGACCCTGGGTGGTCGCACCACCACTATGTCCTCACCAATCGGGCTCGCCGCGCGGCCCCATCGAAGCACCGCGCGGGATGAACGGAGGCATGGCGATGGAGCAGATCTCCCGACGGACGTTCCTCGGCGCTACGGCGCTGGGTGTGGGCGTCTCCGTCCTGGGCTTCGACACGGCATACGCCAGCGAGGTCAAGCGCCATCTCCGCATCGAGGGCGCCACCGTCTCGCACTCGGTCTGCCCCTACTGCGCCACCGGTTGCGCGCTGCTCGCCTACACCAAGAAGGTCGGCGACAAGACCGAGCTGCTCCAGATCGAGGGCAACCCTGACAGCCCGGTCAACGAGGGGTGCCTGTGCCCCAAGGGCGCCACCTCGCTCTTCCTCGCGACCGCCAAGGACCGGGTCAAGGCCCCGATGTACCGCAAGGCGGGGGCCAAGGAGTGGCAGGAGGTCTCCTGGGACTTCGCGCTGAACAACCTGGCCCGCAAGATCAAGGACTCGCGCGACCGCACCTTCGTCACCCAGGACGCCAGCGGCAACACGGTGAACCGGTTCGAGGGGGTCGGCTTCGCCGGCGGGGCAGCCTTCTCCAACGAGGAGGGCTACTTCACCCTCAAGGTCCTGCGCGGCCTCGGCATGGTGCACATCGACCAACAGGCTCGAACTTGACACGGTCCCACGGTGGCCAGTTTGGCCGCCACCTTCGGTCGTGGAGCCATGACCAACCACTGGCGCGACATCCAGCACGCAGACCTGGTGCTCATCAACGGAGGCAACCCCGCTGAGGCGCACCCGGTCGGCTTCCGCTGGGTGATCAAGGCCAAGATCAACGGTGCGAAGCTGGTTCACGTCGACCCACGCTTCACGCGGACCTCCGCCGTGTCCGACGTGCACCTGCGCACCCGGACCGGAACCGACGTCGCCTTCTTCGGCGGCCTCATGAACTACGTGCTGAGCAACAACCTGTACCACCGGGACTACGTCGAGTGGGCCACCAACGCCGCTTTCGTGGTCGACGACAGGTACTCGTTCAACGACGGGATGTTCAACGGCTTCGACGCGGCCAAAGGCCAGTACGACCCCACCGTCTGGGCCTATGAGAAGGACGCCACCGGCCACGCGAAGGTCGACCTCAACCATCCCCGCTCGGTGCTCAACCTGCTTCGCAAGCACTACAGCCGCTACACCCCCGAGATGGTCGAGCGGATCACCGGCATACCGCAGGCCCAGTTCCTCCAGGTCGCCAAGATGGTCGGCGAGATGGGCCGCCCCGACAAGGTGATGACCTTCGTCTACGCCGTCGGGATGACCCACCACACCACCGGCGTGCAGGGCATCCGCTCGGGTGCCATGCTCCAGCTCCTGCTGGGCAACATCGGCAAGCCGGGCGGCGGCGTGAACGCCCTCCGTGGCCACTCCAACATCCAGGGCAACACCGACCACGCAATCGTCTGGGAGATCCTCCCGGGCTACCTGAAGATCCCCGTCCCCGGCCAGAAGACCATCGCGGACTACCTGAAGGCGAGCGCATCGACCAAGGCGCGACCCGATGCCGTCAACTTCTTCGGCGAGAACTACGGCAGCTTCATCGTCAGCCTGCTCAAGGCGTGGTACGGCCCAGCCGCGACCAAGGCGAACAAGTTCGCCTTCGACTACCTCCCCAAGCCGGCGGGCAACTCGTCCTGGATGACGATGTTCGAGCGATCCCTCGCCGGGAAGATGGACGGTCTGATCCTCTCCGGCTACAGCGCCACGAGCGTGGGCCCCGACAGCAACAAGATCATCAAGGCGCTCTCCTCGCTGAAGTGGCTGGCGGTCATGGACCCGCTCCCCACCACTGGTGCGGAGTTCTGGCGGGCCCCGGACGTCAACTCCGCGGACGTCCAGACCGAGGTGTTCATGCTTCCGGCGACCCACTGGGTCGAGAAGGAGGGGTCGTTCGTCAACAGCGGCCGGGTCGTGCAGTGGAAGGACCAGGTCATCCCGCCCGAGGGCCAGGCCATGCACGACCACTGGTTCGCCGCGGAGCTCTTCCACCGGATCCGCGTCCTGTACCAGCAGGAGGGTGGCAAGTTCCCCGACCCGATCCGCGACCTCACCATGGACTATGCGGACCCGCGCAAGCCGACGCTGGACGAGGTGGCCCAGGAGATCAACGGCCGAGACCTCACCACCGGCAAGCGACTGGAGTCCTTCGCCCTCCTGAAGGACGACGGCACGACGACGTCCGGCAACTGGATCTACACCGGCCACTACCCCGAAGCCGGCAACCTCGCGTTGCGACGGGACGGCATACAGGATCCGGCGACCAACGACCCGACCGGCATGGGGTTGTACCCCAAGTGGGCGTGGTGCTGGCCGCTCAACCGGCGCGTCCTCTACAACCGTGCCTCGCTCGACCGGTTCGGGCGCCAGTACGACCCCAAGCGGGCGATCCTCTCCTGGGACGCCACCAAGAAGCTGTGGGTCGGCGACGTCCCGGACTACCCCAAGGCCGAGCCGCCGGGAGCCAACGCGAAGCCGCCGTTCATCATGACCGGCGAGGGGACCGGACGGCTGTTCACCAACTCCGTCGTCGACGGACCCTTCCCCGAGTTCTACGAGCCGATGGAGTCGCCGGTCACCAACGCCCTGCACCCGACGGTCCAGAACAACCCCGCCGTGTTCATGTACGAGGGGATCAAGGAGACCCTCGGCACGGCCGCGGACTACCCGTACATCGGCACGACCTACCGGCTCACCGAGCACGAGCACTTCGTCACCCAGCACGTCGAGCACCTCGTCCAGCTCCAGCCCGAAGCCTTCGTCGAGGTGCCGGCCGCGCTCGCCAAAGAGAAGGGCATCGCGACCGGGGACCACGTCCGCGTGTCGTCCAAGCGCGGCAAGGTCGAGGTCCGAGCCGTGGTCACCAAGCGGCTCGGCGGGCTGCAGATCGACGGGAAGACGATCTACCACATCGGCATCCCCATCCACTGGGGCTTCGTCGGCATCAACACCGGCAAGCACTGGGTGGCCAACGCGCTGACCCCGTTCGTCGGCGACGCCAACACCCGCACCCCGGAGTTCAAGTCCTTCCTCGTCAACATCGAGAAGATCTGATGGTCGAAGGAGCCGTCACGACCAGCCCGTGGGTGGCACCGCGGCGCCGTGCCAAGGATCTCCGGGAACGGCACGCGTTCGCCGCCCAGGTGCTCGGCGTCTACCTTGCCCTGCTGGACGTCTGGGAGGAGTCCTGGGAGAACGCCCGCACCGACCTGGACGCGTCGGCGGACATCGCTGCCTGGTCGGCCGAACACGTGCTGCCGCGGGTCGTCGCGGCGACCGCGGCCACCGGTCCGGCGCCGCTCGTCGACGAGCTCCTGGACCTGGGGTCCGCAGAGCCGGCTGTGCGCGTGCAGCTGCTCCGGGACTGGCTCCAGGGGGAAGAGCTGGCTCCCGCCTTTGAGTACCTCGCCCGAGCGACGCTGCGCGGACCGCTGGCCGCCACCGACGCGGCGGCCATCACGAACGACCCGGCATCGGGCTCCGCCCCGCGCTCGGCCCGCCACTGCCCACGATGTGGCGGGCTGCCGCAGCTCAGCCTGCGGAGCAACACCAAGGACAACCTGGCGACTGGGATCCGCAAGCTGCAGTGCGCCCGGTGCAGCCACACCTGGCCGTTCGCCAGCGCCGCCTGCGCCTCCTGCGGAGAGCTGGAAGGCGGCCGGCTGACGTTCTACTCCGAGGAACGGCCCGGCATGCAGGTGGCCCGGGGCGACAACGGTGATGCCACCTTCCCGCACGTTCGGATCGCCGCCTGCTCGTCCTGCGAGCGGTACGTCATCGACATCGACCTCAACCGGGATCCCCTGGCCGTGCCGGAGGTCGACGAGCTGGCAGCCCTGCCCCTGGACCTGTATGCGGCCGAACACGGCCTCACCAAGATCACTCCGAACATGATGGGGTTCTGATGGAGATCACACCGGGACGGTCATACGGGTTCTTCACCGACACGAGTGTGTGCATCGGCTGCAAGGCCTGCGAGGTCGCGTGCAAGACGTGGAACGAGCTGCCCGGACCCGAGCCCACGTTCGGGGACGGCTACGACAACACCGGGGAGCTCGGTGCCCAGAACTGGCGCCACGTGCAGTTCCACGACAACGTCAAGGACGACACGTTGGAAGCCGGGATGGGCACCGCCTGGCTGATGATGTCCGACGTCTGCAAGCACTGCAAGAACGCCAGCTGCATGGAGGTCTGCCCGACCGGGGCCCTCATGCGCACCGAGTTCGACACGGTCTACGTCCAGCCCGACGTGTGCAACGGGTGCCGCAACTGCACCTCGGCCTGCCCGTACCACGTCATCCAGATGGACGAGACCAACAAGGTCGCCCAGAAGTGCACCCTGTGCTACGACCGGCTGCAGGGCAGCCTGGAGCCGGCGTGCGCCAAGACCTGCCCGACCGACTCGATCAACTTCGGCCCGGTCGACGAGCTGCGCGAGATGGCCAAGCAGCGGGTCGAGACCCTGCACTCGCAGGGCGTCACCCAGGCCTACCTCTACGGTGCCGACGACTCGATCTACGGCGGCCTCAACGCCTTCTTCCTCCTCATGGACAAGCCCGAGGTCTACAAGCTGCCCAACCAGGAGAGCTCGGTACTGCCCAGCCGCAACGACGCCGGCGGCTACCTCGGCTCCTTCGGCGCCGCCGTGGCCGGCATCTTCGCCGCCGTGATGGCCCTGCGGCTACGTCGCCCGCGGGAGCCCGAGCCGGCGACAGCGGCCGAACCCCCAGCACCCACCACGACCGACGAAGGCGGTAAGTGACCATGCACCCTGCCATCGACCACTTCGCCCGGGATCCGCACTGGACGTGGTTCATCCTCTTCTACTTCTTCTTCGCGGGGATCGCCGGCGGGTCGTACCTCATCGCCACGCTGCTCCGCCTGCGCGGTGACAAGGGCGACGAACCGGTCGCCCGCCTCGGCTACTACGTCACCTTCATCGTCCTTCTGTGCTGCCCACCCCTGCTGATCATCGACCTCGGCCAGCCGCTGCGGTTCTGGCACATGATGTGGCGACTGACACCGAACGAGCCAGGCCTCAACTTCAAGTACTGGTCTCCGATGTCGCTCGGCGTGTGGGGCCTGTCGCTGTTCTCCACCTTCGCGGCGATCTCGTTCTTCGAGGTGCTCGTTCGCGACGACAAGCTGCGGCTGCCGATCGCCAAGCGGGCGGTGGCGCTGCTCGACGGCGGGCTGGGCCGGGTCGTCAACATCCTCGGCAGCATCTTCGGACTGTTCATCGCCGGCTACACCGGTGTCCTCCTCTCGGTGTCCAACCAGCCGATCTGGAGCGACACCTGGACCCTCGGCGGGCTGTTCCTGGCATCCGGTCTCTCCTCCGCGACCGCCGTGTTGACGATCCTGTCGCGGTACCGGCGCGGCGCAGGCGTGACCCACGAGTACCTCCACCTCTCGGAGAGCTACTTCACCGTGCTCGAGGTGGTCATGCTCGTGCTGTTCGTCGTCTCGCTGCGCGGGACCGGCGCCTTGGAGCGCACGTTCACGATGCCCTGGCTGATCCTGTGGGCGGTCGCCATCGCCAGCCTCATCCCAGGAATCACCGGCCTGTTCCCGACCCGCGCGCGGGTCGCCGTCAGCGGCCACGGCAGCATGGACGTCACGGTCCACTCCGGGGGAGCCGCGACGGCCGCCACGATGGCGTTCGTCCTGATCGGCGTCATCTGCCTCCGCGCCGCCATCATCCTGCCCGTGCACGCATGGTAGGGACATGACGGTACCCACCGTCGACCGGGTCAGGCAGGCCCTGGCCACCGTCGACGACCCCGAGATCCACCGACCGATCACCGAGCTCGGCATGGTCGACACCGTGGAGATCTCGCCGGACGGCAAGGTCCGCGTCGGCATCCTGCTGACCATCCAGGGCTGCCCGTTGCGGGACAAGCTCCAGGGCGACATCACCTTGGCGATCGCGAAGCTCGACGACGTCACCGGCGTGACCGTCGACTTCGGGGTGATGAGCGACGGTCAGCGCAAGACGCTGCAGAGCGAGCTGATGGGTGACCGCAGCACCCGGGTCATCCCGTTCTCGAACCCGCTGTCCCGGACCAAGATCTATGCAGTGGCGAGCGGCAAGGGCGGTGTCGGCAAGTCCTCACTGACCGTGAACCTGGCGGTGGCGACCGCGCGCCTCGGCCGCTCGGTGGGGATCGTCGACGCCGACATCTACGGTCACTCGATTCCGCGCATGCTCGGTGTGACCGAGAAGCCGACCCAGGTCGGGGAGATGGTCATGCCACCGACCGCTCACGGCGTGCGGGTGATCTCGACGGGCATGTTCACCTCCGGCAACAACCCGGTGGTCTGGCGCGGGCCGATGCTGCACCGTGCACTCGAGCAGTTCCTCGCCGAGGTCTACTGGGGCGACCTCGATGTGCTCTTCCTCGACCTGCCACCGGGAACCGGAGACATCGCGCTCTCCATCTCCCAGCTGCTCCCGTCGGCCGAGATCCTCGTCGTGACCACCCCGCAGCAGGCTGCGGCCGAGGTCGCCGAGCGGGCCGGTTCGATGGTGACCCAGACCGAGCAGCACATCGCCGGCGTCATCGAGAACATGGCCTGGCTGAGCTGCCCGCACTGCGACGAGCGGATCGACGTCTTCGGCTCCGGTGGCGGCCGCAAGGTCGCCGACGCCTTGAGCCGCATCGTCGGCGCGCCCGTGCCGCTGCTCGGCCAGATCCCGCTCGACGTGCGGTTGCGAGAGCACGGCGACAGCGGCGACCCGATCGTGCTTGCCGACCCGGACAGCCCGGCTGCCCAGGTCATCCTGGAGATCGTGGACAAGCTCTCGGTCCGCGGCCGGAGCCTGGTGGGCCGGCTGCTCGGACTCACGCCGCTGCGTCGGTGAGGGTCCCCGGAGCCGGACCGCACGGCATACGAGGTCGTATGCCGCGTGGCCGGCAACTGGTCACTCGACGCCGAGCATGACCTCGGTCGACTTGACCAGGACCGTCGCGGCGGTGCCGGGCTCGAGCCCGAGCTCCTCGACGGCCTCCTTGGTGATCGAGGCGGTGACCACCTGGTCGCCGCCGTCGAGCCGGACCTTGACGGCCGCCATGACGGCGCCGAGGCTCACCTCGGTGACGGTGCCGGTGAGCTGGTTGCGGGTGGACAGGCGCATGGTTTCCTCCTGCGGAATGTTGGTGTGCTGAAGCTCCGAGAGGGGTCCCAGGCGCCGACGTCTCGTCGGTCGCGTCCACACCGTACGACCCGTTTCGGGAGCACGACAAGTCGCTCCGCACCTGCTGCCCGAGCACCTGCAACGCGTCTCAGATGCGGCCCCAAATGCGGTCTGACTCAAGGGGTTTCGCGTCGGCGCCGAGCCGACTCGACTCACTCGTCGAGTCGCCGCTGCTCCTCGCGCTCGAGGCGCTCGCGCTCCTCCTGACGAGCCTTCTGCTCGTGCTCGATCTCTTCTTCACGAGGGGTCTTGTCGCTCATGGGGCGTGCCTTCCTTGTCCGGCCGCTGGCGTCGACTGGGACCATACGGTCCGCTGACGACGGGCGTTGATGACCAGGCCACGTCGCTTGATGCCTGGACCTCGACCTTAACCCCGGGGCCACGGTTACCGGCCCGGCGGTCGACGACTCCCACCCCCTTCGCGCCCCCGCACGTGCGGGGTTGTTCAGGTCCCGTCGGCGCTGGGGCGTGAACAAGCCCGCACGTGCGGGGGTGTGCAGGTGTCCGACTTCGCCCGGCACCGCCGGCCCGCCCACATCCTGCGCCTACTGGTCGAACACCGACCAGCAGATGTCGTTCCGCAACCGCTGGTCGTCCAGGACGAGCTCACGAATCGCCTCGGGGAGCTGGTCCCGCTGCCACTGGCACTCGAGCCGCCCGGCGGCCTCGCTCGCACCATCCGGATGGGCAGCACGAACAGCCTTGATCGCGTAGGCGGCCGCACCGAGCTCGTGTGCGGCCACATGGGCAACACACGCGGCCTGGCCCGCGGCATACGCGGCGAACCGTCCGGCGCCGCGCAAGTCTCTCGCCGCACCCATGGCATGGCCGCCGGCAGCCCGGGCCTGCATCATCCCGACCTCGCCGCGCACCCAGGCGCGGGCGTGCTCGACCGCTTCACGCGGGCGCGGGTCCTGCGGCCGTACTGACTCGAAGAGGCCGAGGACGTGCTCGGCGCAGGACGCCGCCCACAGCGCGAGGAGCCGATGGTCCGCGCCGGTCAGGGTCCCACCGCGGCGGATCGTCACGAAACGAGGATCCCGGACCTCCGGAAGGATCACGGCCCACACTCCTCGCAACGACGGCTTGACTGATCGCTTGACTGACGGCTTGACCTTGACGCAGGGTCAGGGTTGCACGCTTGCTTCATGACCACGAAACCAGCCATCGAAATCGTCGGGCTCACCAAGTCCTACAACGACAACGCGGTGCTGAGGGGCGTCGACCTGAGCGTCCCCTCCGGCACCATCTTCGCCCTGCTCGGCTCCAACGGCGCCGGCAAGACGACGACGGTGAAGATCCTGTCCACCCTGCTCAAGGCCGACGGCGGGACTGCCACCGTCAGCGGGTACGACGTCGCCGCCCAGCCCGCCGAGGTCCGCCGGTCGATCAGCCTCACCGGGCAGTTCGCCGCCGTCGACGAGATCCTCACCGGTCGGGAGAACCTGGTGCTCGTCGCCCAGCTGCGACGGCTGAAGGACCCCGGCCGGATCGCGGACGACCTGCTCGCGCGGTTCATGCTGACCGACGCGGCCGGGCGGAGGGTGGCGACCTACTCCGGCGGGATGCGCCGTCGCCTGGACATCGCCATGAGCCTGATCGGCAACCCGCCCGTGCTCTTCCTCGACGAGCCGACGACCGGCCTGGACCCGCAGTCGCGGATCGAGGTCTGGAAGACCGTCAAGCAGCTGGCCGGCCAGGGCACCACTGTCCTGCTGACCACCCAGTACCTCGACGAGGCCGAGCACCTGGCCGACCGGATCGCGATCCTCCACGAGGGTCGGATCATCGCCGACGGCACCCTCGCCGAGCTCAGGAAGCTGCTCCCGCCGGCCACCGTCGAGTACGTCGAGAAGCAGCCCACCCTCGAAGACATCTTCCTCGCGATCGTCGGCCACGACGACGCCGTCCCGCGCCCCGTCACGTCCCCCGTCAAGTAAGGACCCCACGATGACCACCTCCTTCTTCAGCGACACCGCCGTCCTGCTCAAGCGCTCCCTACGCCACATCCTGCGTAGCCCCGACACGATCATCACCACCGCCATCACCCCGATCGCCATGCTGCTGCTGTTCGTCTATGTCCTCGGCGGCGCGATCGACGTCGGGTCCGGCAGCTACGTGGACTACCTGCTGCCCGGCATACTCCTCATCACGATCGCCTCCGGCATCGCCTACACCGCCTTCCGGCTGTTCACGGATGTCTCGACCGGCATCTTCGAACGCTTCCAGTCGATGCCCATCGCCCGGTCGGCCCTGCTGTGGGGCCACGTGCTGACCTCGGTCGTGGCGAACCTGGTCTCCGTCGCGCTCGTCGTCCTCGTCGCCCTGGCCATGGGATTCCGCTCCGGCGCCGGAGTGCTCGCCTGGCTCGCGGTCCTGGGGATCCTGGTCCTGTTCACCCTGGCCCTGACCTGGCTGGCCGTGATCCCCGGACTGACCGCCAAGTCGGTCGACGGCGTCAGCGGGTTCTCCTACCCACTGGTCTTCCTACCGTTCATCAGCTCGGCCTTCGTACCCACCTCCGGTATGCCGGGTCCGGTGCGTTGGTTCGCCGAGCACCAGCCGGTCACCTCGATCGTCAACACCATCCGGGACCTGTATGCCGAGCACCCCGTCGGTCATGACGGCTGGGTCGCCCTCGGCTGGTGCGTCGGTCTGCTCCTCGTCGCGTACGTCCTCGCGATGCGCACCTACCGCGCCAAGATCGCCTGACGTGGGAAGCCGCAGAATAGGGCCATGCTGACCATCAGCCAGCTCGCGTCGTATGCCGGGGTGACGGTCCGCGCGGTCCGTCACTACCACGCCAAGGGGCTGCTGCCCGAGCCCGAACGCGACCACTCCGGCTACCGTCGCTACGACGCGGCCGCGGTGGTCGAGCTGGTCAAGATCCGCACCCTGGCCGACGCCGGCGTCCCGCTGTCCCGAGTTCACGAGCTGCTGGCGGCAGGCGACGAGGAGTTCGCGGCGGCGGTCGAGGACATCGACCGCCGCCTCCGCGGCGAGATCCGCGAGCGCCAGCGGCACCGGGAGCGGATCGCCAAGCTCGCCGCCGGCGACAGCCTGGCGCTGCCGCCGGAGGTGGTCGCCTACCTCGACCGGATGCGGGAGCTGGACTTCCCCGAGCGCCTCATCGAGGTGGAGCGCGACAGCTGGATCCTCATCGCGGCCCAGCTGCCGCAGGAGGTCCCGGCCCTCATGGCGATCAAGCACGGGCAGATCGAGCACCCGGTGCTGCGTCGGCTGTACCTCGACATCGGGGACCTCGTCGACTGCTCCCCGGACGACCCGCGGCTGCCGGCAGTCGCCGACCGGGTCGCCGCCTTCATCGAGGCAGCCGCGGCCGAGGCCGTCGCCTTCGAGGAAGAGTTCGAGCCCGTGAGCGAGGACCTGATCGCGCTGCTCGACACGGCGTTCGTCGAGGCCGTCCCGTGCGCCCCGCGCTTGTTCGCGCTCCTGGAGGAGCGCGGCTGGACCGGCTGGACCGACATCAGGCGCATCGACGCCACGGTGTGACCGGGCCGCTCCTCCGCCGGGCCTTCAACATCCTCAACACCCAGGACCGCCTGGCCGGCGGGTTCTGTCCGGCGTCCCCGGACCTCACCCCGGGAGGGTCTCGACACCCGCAGCAGTGCACGCCGTCCGCAACGCGGCGTCCAGGGTGGCCAGCGGAAGGCCCCGGGACTCGGCCAACCACAGGTATGCCGCGTCGTACGACGTGAGCCATGGCTGCGCGCCACCGTGGGCAGCACCGACGGCGACGGCCATTCCGGGGCCACGGTGATGGGCAGCTGGGAGAGCAGGCTGGTGAACCGGGTCGACTGGGCCTCGGTCAAACGACGTCGACGTTCGGCGACGCGCCGCCGGCGATCATCTGGTGTGATGGCTGCCATGCCGCGTCGCACCTCGCCAGAGTCCCCGGGGGTCCGGTTGGCCCGACTGCTCGGCGGGGCGGCGCCAGCCCCTGACCGAAGCGCAGCGCTCGACGTGGATCTGGACGCCGTCGTCGTCGACGTCGCGGGTGTGGGTCGGCTGGGCACGCCGGTTCCCCCGGCTCAGGCCCGCAAGCTCATCGCCCTCGCCGCCCCTGCCCCGTTCGGCCGGGGTGAGGAGACCTTGCACGATGAGAGTGTCCGCGACACGTGGCAGGTCCCGACCGACCTGGTCACCGTCGACTTCGGGGACCACCTCGGGGAGCTGCTCGAGGCGGCGCGGGACATGCTGGGTATGCCGGAGGGCAGTTCGCTGTCGATGGACCTGCACTCCCTGCTCGTCTACGAGAAGGGCCAGTTCTTCCTGCCACACCAGGATTCGGAGAAGGACGACACCATGGTCGGCACCGTGGTCGTTGCGCTCCCCTCACGGCATACGGGCGGGGAGCTGGTCATCCACGAGGGTGAACGAGACGCGGCATACCGAGGCTCTCCGTCCGAGACGTCCGCCGTTGCGTTCTTTGCCGATCAGGTCCACGAGGTGCGTCCCGTCCGGTCCGGCTATCGGGTGGCGCTGACCTACAACCTGCTCGTCACCGCCCAGCCGGATCCCGCACCGGTCGAGGACGAGGTGGGCCAGGCGACGCAGCTGCTCAGGCGATACTTCGCGACGCCGGTCGCAGCGCGGTGGTCCGGCGATGCGACCGAGCCGCCGCTGCGCTATGCCTACCTGCTCGACCACCAGTACACCCAGCGGGGTCTGGGCTGGTCTCGGCTCAAGGGCGATGACCTCGAGCGAGCCGGGGTGCTGCGGGCTGCGGCGGAGCGGGTCGGCTGCGAGGTGATCTTGGCGCTCACCGACATCCACGAAGTGTGGGACGCGGACGCCGGCGACTGGCGCAGGGGTTGGCGCGAGGACTCTGACGAGGTCGAGCTCGGCAACCTCATCGAGAGCGAGGTCGTGCTCACCCATTGGCTGGCACCAGGAGACCGGTCGGCCACGCCGGTATCGCTGGCGCTGGACGCCCGAGAGGTCGGCGCGGCGACACCGACGGCATCGCTGGCGCCCTACGACTCGCAGTACGAGGGGTACATGGGCAACTACGGCAACACGGTCGACCGCTGGTACCACCGCGCCGCCGTCGTCGTCTGGCCCGCGCACCTTGCCTTTGCCAACCGCGCGGAGTCGTCCCCGGCCTGGGCGTTGGCCGACCTGGCCGAACGGATCAGCCGTGGTCGGGTGGACTCCATCTCGGCCGACGTCGCCTCCGTGGCCTCGCTCTGGCCGGCAGCTGTCCGGTCGGGCGGCGCCAAGGACGAGCTGTTGAGGGCTGCTCTGGGAGTGGCCAGTGCCGTTGACGAGGCCGAGGCGGCCCTGCTTCTCGGGCCGTTCGTGCTCACCGAGCTCACCCCCGACCACGTGCCGGGCCTGAGGGCGCTCGCTGGTCGCCATGGAGCGAGTTGGGTTGTCGCGCAGGTGGATCGGTGGCATAGCGGGCGACGCGGCGGCCGCCTCGAGGCCGACTCCGCCGAGTGGATGACGACCCTGCCGGACCTGTGCGCCGGCCTGGCCTCCCTGCCCGACGTTGCGGAGCAGGTCCTCTCCTTGGTCTGGTCGGGGCTGGGGGCTCGGGTAGCTGCATCGGCCACATCCGACCGGACCCGCTATGCCGTTGCCGCACTGACCTCGTTGGCCGATCCGGTGGGTTTGCTGCTCCGAGCGAGCGCTGTCGCCGGGGTACCGAGCGTCACCGAGCGAGTGGTCTCGGCGTGCACCTCTCGGCCGGCGATGCTGCCACTCGTGGTGGCGCTCGTACGGGCCGCCGCCGCCTGGCCCGACGACGTGCGCCAGGCGGCTCGGGTCAAGGACCTCGCGTGGTATGCCGTGGCCCAGCTCAGCAAGGAGCTCTCGACTCCGCCGCGGTCGGCGGACGACTGGTCGATGAAGCCACCGCCCGGATGCGACTGCCCGAACTGCCGACTGCTCGCGGAGTTCCTCACCGACCCCGCACTCCGGGTGCGCGAGTGGCCCCTTGCGCAGCATGGCCGCGACCACCTCCACAACCGGGTCACGGGCGCGGACCTTCCGTTGACCGAAGTGACCCGCAAGACCGGCCGGCCATACACCCTGGTGCTGACCAAGTCCCAAGCACTCTTCGACCGCGAGGACGCCCGCCGGCAGGAGGCCGAAGCGGAGGCCTCCGCGCTGGCCGACCTGCTCGCCGCGTGGACCTGAGCGCCGCTCACCGATCGCGGCCACGCGGCATACGACGTCGTATGCCGGGTCCCGGTCGGGTGCATCGCCCGGCGCGGGCGTCAGCCGATCCGCTCGGCCAGCGACACGATGATCCCCTCGGGACCGCGCACGTAGGCCATCCGCCACAGGTGCTCGAACTGGCCGATCCCGCCGACGAGCCCGTAGCCGTCGGCGGCGAGCCGATCGGTGGTGGCCTGGAGGTCGTCGACCTCGAAGGCCACGTTGCGCAACCCGAGCTCGTTCGCCATCGCGGCGGGCGAACCCGGCTCGTGGTCGGGCCGGACGAAGCTCGACAGCTCAAGCGCCGTCCCGCCGTCGGGCGCCTTGAGCATGACGATCTCGGTGCGGGCCTCGGGGATGCCGATGACGGTGTCGAGGAAGTCACCCTCGATGAGCATCCTGGTGCCTTGAACCTCGAGACCCAGCCCGACGAAGAAGGCGATCGCGGTGTCGAGATCCGCCACGGTGATGCCGACATGGTCGAAACGTCGCACGCCTGCCATGCGTCCATCCTCCGCTCTGGCGTCGTCCCTGGGATGCTGATTCGCGCCGACGCTGACACACACGAAGGGGACGCGACGATGGCCGACGCGAAGACTCGCACGGACGGGCCGATCCGGTTCGGGGTGGTCGCGCCGGTCACCGACATGAGGACGTGGCGCGAGGAGGTGCGCCGGATCGCCGATCTCGGGTACTCGACGCTGTTGATGCCCGATGTTCCGGGATGGCAGCCCGCCCCGGGCCCGACCCTTGCCGTCGCGGCGAGCCTCACCGACCTTCGCGTCGGCACCTGGGTGTACGCGTCTCCGCTGCGCCCGGCCTCGATGACCGCGTGGGAGGCGCACTCGCTGACCGAGCTCACGGATGGACGCTTCGACCTCGGCCTCGGTACTGGGCGCCCGGGGATCGAGGACCTCGCCGACGAGCTCGGCCTGCCGCCCACCACGCCCGGCGAACGGCTCGACCGCATACGGGACACTGTCACAGCCCTGCGGGAGCTCGACGGGCCCGACCTGCACACCCCGGTCGTGATGGCCGTGCGAGGTCCGAAGGCGCGTGCCCTCGCCGCCGAGCTGGCCGACATGGTCACCATCGTGACGCCGCCCGGCGACCGCCGCGCGGACGCGGAGCAGGTCGTGCGGGACCTCCGCGCGATCCGCGACGTCCCCCTCGCCCTGCACGTGTCGGTCGTGGGCGACACCGTCGCGCCATACATGGCCGGCCCCGGGACCGATCCGGCCGCCATGCGTGCGGCCGACTCACTGGCGATCCTGCCGGCTGACCCGCGTGCCGCCGTCGAGGAACTGCACCGCCGGCGCCAGGAGATCGGCTTCTCCTCCATCGTCATCGGCTCCAACTCAGTGGTGACCCTTGCCCCGGTCGTCGCCCAGCTCGCCGGCACCTGACGGGTCGATCGAGCAGCTCACGACACACGCGCGGCGATGGCGGCATACTTTCGGTCCGGTCGATCGGCAAACTGGTGCTGGAGGCGCTGCACCTCGTTGAAGCCCGCTTCGGCCAGGTGCTGCGCGAAGGCGTCAATCGCCAGGCCGTGCCGGCCACTCGCCTGTCGCCCATGCACGAGTGTCTGCCGCGGCAGGCAGTCCACAAGCATTCACAGCCACACCCGAGATGCATCACAGCGGCGAAATGCTGCAATGGACAGCCGTTCTTGCAACACCGAGTGCGCTCGACAAACGGCTCGGCAACCTGGGCTCAGAAGTCCTTGGCCATGTTGGCGAAGCGACTGTAGTGACCCTGGAATGCCAGCACGATGTCCTTCGTCGGGCCGTTACGGTGCTTGGCCACGATGACGTCGGCCTCACCCTCACGGTCGGGGTCGGAGCGGTCGCGGTGGAGCAGGATCACGACGTCGGCATCTTGCTCGATCGAGCCGGACTCGCGTAGGTCGGACATCTGGGGGCGCTTGTCGGTGCGCTGCTCGGGACCACGGTTCAGCTGGCTGATCGCGATGACCGGGACCTCGAGCTCCTTGGCGAGCAGCTTGAGCGCCCGGGAGAACTCGGCGACCTCCTGCTGGCGCGACTCGACCTTCTTGCCGGACGACATCAGCTGGAGGTAGTCGATGACGACCAGGCGCAGGTTGTGCAGCTGCTTGAGCCGGCGGCACTTGGCCCGGATCTCCATGAGCGACATGTTCGGGGAGTCGTCGATGAACAGCGGGGCCGCGGAGATCTCGGACGTCACCCGCGCGAGCTTCTGCCAGCCGGCGTCACCGAGCGTGCCCTTCCGCAGCTCCTGCAGCTGGATCGACGCCTCCGCCGAGATGATGCGCATCATGATCTCCGAGCGGCTCATCTCCAAGGAGAAGACGGCAGCGGCCTGGCCGTGCTTGATCGCCGCCGCGCGCGCGATGTCGATGCCCAGCGTCGACTTGCCGACCGCCGGTCTCGCCGCGACGACGATCATCTGGCCGGGGTGCAGACCGTGGGTCAGCTCGTCCAGGTCGACGAACCCCGTCGGCACGCCGATCATCTCGTCAGAGCGACCCGAGGCCACCTCGATCTCGTCCAGCGTCGGCGCAATGAGGTCGGCCAGGACGTGATAGTCCTCGCCGCCCCGCCGGTCGGCCACGTCGTAGACCGCCGCCTGGGCCCGGTTGACGACGTCCTCGATGTCGCCCTCGCCCTGGGCGTAGCCCATCTGCACGATCCGGGTGCCGGCCTCGACGAGGCGACGCAGCACAGCCCGCTCGGCGACGATCTCGGCGTAGTAGCCGGCGTTGGCCGACGTCGGCACCGACTGGACGAGCTCGTGGATGTAGGCCTGCCCGCCGACCCGCTGCAGGTCGCCCCGCTTGGACAGCTCGTCGGCAACGGTGATCGTGTCGGCCGGCTCGCCCCGGGAGTACAGGTCGAGGATCGCGTCGTAGATCAGCTCATGGTTGGGCCGGTAGAAGTCCTGCCCGCGCAGCCCCTCGACACAGTCCGCGATCGCGTCCTTGGACAGCAGCATCGACCCGATGACCGACTGCTCGGCGTTGATGTCCTGGGGTGGCAGCCGGTCGTCGGGCGGACCCCCCGACGGGCCATAGCCACTGCTCAGCTCCGCGATCGACACGCGTTGCACACCCTCATCCCAGACGACACCGACATAGACATTTGACGTTCAGGCGCGCGAACGCCTGTCCGAAAGAGTGTCACCCCCAACTGACAGCCGCCTGGCCCGGCCCTCCGGTGCACCTTCTGTCAGCCACGCTAGGGCCGGTGCCCGTACAGGGCCAGCCGGCCTGTGCAGCGTCATGTGGGCAACCTGGGGAAAACGCCGGGGCACGATGTGCACAGGCCGGGGACAAACCTGTGGATTTCCGTATGCCGCGTCCTCCGGTAGCGCTGTGACCTGCGCAAACGCCGTCCACGCCGTGTGGACCCAAACTTTCTCTCGGCGTGTTGTATCCACATCTAGACCAATGAACGAGGCGACGAAACCGGCATACGGGACGTCTTGTCCGGACCTGAGCCGGCGGCCGGCGTCCCGCGGAAGGCGGCGGTAGGCCCACCCGGCCGCCCGCGTCTACGATGCGCCCATGACCACGCCCGGCGCCACGACCGGACGCCCCCAGCGGTACCTCCGATGGCTGGCGTTCGCCCTGGTCGCGCCGCTCATCATGGGCTTTCTGGCGCTCGTGGTCGGCCGCACTGCGCGGACCGCACTGGGCGGTCTCGAGAAGAAGGTGGTGACCCTCCCAGGTGCGGGGACAAAGGTGTCATCAGCAACCACGACGCACCGCTCACCGGTGACTACACCGGCGTCGACCCGATGGGTCTGTTCACCCTGGTCAGACCCGCTGAGTCGGCGGGCGTGGACCCGACCAACCCCTACGACGCGGGGCAGTGGTTCGACGGCGGTGACGAGTGGACCGCAACGCTGACCGTGACGGTCAACGGCGCCAAGGTCGCCGAGAGCACGACCGACCGGGCCTGGGCGCCTGACATCGACGGGCACGAGCTGACGGCCGCCAAGGACGGCATCGTCGGAGAGTACGTCCACCCCTACGACGGCCCGACCAAGGCACCCGTCCTCATCATCGGCCCGCCCACCCAGCCCGACAGCACCCTTGCGGAGCACCTCGCCCAGAACGGACACCCGACCGTGGCGGTCGAGTATGCCGGAGAGCCCGGTCTGCCCAGCACGCCGGAGAACATCCCGATCGAGTACTTCGCCAAGGCACTGACGTTCCTGCGCCACCAGGACGGTGTCCAGTCCCAGCACCTCGTGGTCCTCGGTGAGGACGTGGGCAGCGAGGCGGCGCAGCTGCTCGCCGTCGCCCACCCCGACCAGGTCCACGGCCTCGTCCTGACCAACCCCCTGGCGCGGGTCACCTCCGCAGACGACAAGGGGAAGTCCGCCCTGTGGACCGAGGGTGGCACGCCGGTCCCGTTCGCCGACCCGACCGGTTCCCGGCCCTCCCGGCCCGACCACGACCCGTCGGTCCTCCACACCGAGCAGGCCAAGGCCTTCGTCGTCACCGTGTGCGGCTCCGCCGACAGCGTGGGAGACAGCTGCGCCGCCGGGCGCGAGATCGCCACCCGCCTCAGGGACGCCCACTACGCGCAGCCGGTCCACCAGATCCAGGGTCAGAGCATCGGCGCCTCGGTCGTCGACCTGGTGCCCTACCAGCCGCACACCATCGCGTGGGGCGGCGGCAACCGGCAGACCGAGTCGGTGGAGATGCCCAAGATCTGGGCTCAGGTGCTGCACGCCCTCGAGGACAACGGCCAGGTCACCTGAGCGCTCGCCACCACGAGACCTTCCATCCACGGTTGTTCGTTTGTCGCAGCAGTGGTCGAACGTTCGGCCACTGCTGCGACTTACGAACACACCCGAGATTGCGGCTGCGGCCGGGCCGATCTGGCCGGGCCGATCTGGCCAGGCCCGCCACGGCCGTCACTGGACGAGGCGGTTGGTGGCGGTGTACACCGCGATCGGCTGTGCGGGCTCGTCGACCGACACCGTGTCCGGGATCTCCAGCCAGGGCGAGCCGTCGACGCTGAAGTCCGCGCCCCACACGACCGTCACGTTGCTGAAGTACGTCCCGGCCTTGCGATACGTATGCCGGACATCGCCGTTCGGGTACACCCCACCCTGGGAGGTGGTCGGGCCCACGGACTCCTCGTCGCCGAAGTGGTAGGTGAACGACACCAGCTTGGGACGGATCCGCACCTGGTGCCCGAACATGGTGGCGGGGTCGACGGTGTCGACCTCGCCCGGACCGAAGCCGGCAGCCGACCAGTTCGCGGCGTAGAAGTTGGGGAGGTTGACCAAGGTCTTGTAGCCCTTGGGCTGGAAGCCAATCGTCGCCTTGGCCCAGGGCGTGTGGTGCATGGCGTCACGGATCATTGCCATCGTCGGCCGCTTCGCCGCCCCGGGAACCTCATTCGGCAGACAGGTCAGTCCAATGCGCGCCCAGGGTTTCAGCACGTTTCCCGTCGCAGAAACTTGTCGTCTCAAGATGTCCACCATCGGTCCGTCTGCCCCCGGACACATCAAGAGGATGCGGTTAGTTATGCAGTCTTCCTGGCCGGCCTTCGATCCCCCCGGGCCGCAGGAGTCCACCGTCTTGTACTCATATCGTGGCCCAGCGCCCTGTCGTTGCTTCGCCCACTCGGTTCCCCACTGCCGCAAGGTTGTCTGGCCTATCAGAGCAACGCCAGACTTGTCTGTGTTGCACTCGAAACCATTGCACGGTTCAGCCACCGAGGTCGGCACGGCGAACCCGCATCCCAATGCAAAACACAGAGCGACCAGAAGGACCCGAACTTTCATCACGCTGCCTTCTTGATGTCCTGAACGATCCAGCCCTGAGCTCCCCATCGGACGTAGACAGCTAGATGCAGGAGTTTGCGGCTAAAGGACTCGATCACCACGCCGTGACCGTCGACAATGTGAGATGCGGTCTGTGCCGCCTCTGTGTCATAAATCTCTGCGCCGTCGGCGGGAGCAACCCGGACAAGACTGACTAGTTCAACCGGGACTGAATCGTAATGCTGCTTGTCGGTTGCAAGTCGTTCCGCCGTATCGCGATACCCAGCACAGGACTTCGAGGAAGCGACACACAAGCCCTTCAGAGCTTCGGCGTTGGGGGAAGTCCACGCAAGATTCAGCCGGTCGAAGAAGTAGCGGATGAAGGCTTCTGCACCGGCGGGGGTGTGGGCCTTGGCAGCCGTAGGCATGCCGGTAGCACTCGTCGTCGGTGGCGCGGTTGTGGTCGTCGTGGTGGGAGGCGGCGAGGTGGTCGCAGACGCCGACGTTGTGGACGTGGACGACGTCGGCCCCGGGTCGCTTCCCGTGCACCCGCCAAGCCCGACCGCTGCGGCCGCGACCAGCGCCACCGCACCGAGACGGACTCCATCAACAGACATATCAACAGACACGTGGTTCTCCCTCCGGAACGCCTCCCCGATTGAACCAAAATCGAGCGGCATCCCCAGAAACTTATCCACAAGGGTGCCATGCCAGCGGGCCGTTCGCCCATCGGAGCCGACCCCAGAAGTGGCGACCCTCGCCACTCGCCCAGCACCCGGCATACGGTGGAGACATGTGCCGCAACATCCGCCAGCTCCACAACTTCGAGCCGCCCGCGACGACCGACGAGGTGCGCGCCGCCGCGCTCCAGTACGTCCGCAAGGTCAGCGGGAGCACCAAGCCCAGCCAGGCCAACCAGGAGGCCTTCGACGAGGCCGTCGCCGACGTCGCGCACGCGACCCAGCACCTCCTGGACCACCTCTCGACGAGCGCGCCACCCAAGGACCGCGCCACCGAGGCGGCCAAGGCCAGGGCTCGGGCCCAGACGCGCTACGCGTAGGTGTCCACCGACCCCGGGCTCGCCGGTCGCGCCCTGATCGACGCCGTATGCCGGGCGCTCGCCTCCCACGCCGACCCCGCCCGGGCGGTGCAGCAGCAGGCGTACATGAAGTCGGCGATGCCGTACTGGGGTCTCACGAACCCGGTGCTGCGCAAGGCGATTCGTCCCCTCTTCGACGATCCGGCGCACCGGCTGGCCAGCCGTGAGGACTGGGAGGCCACGGTTCGGACGCTCTGGGACGGCGCCACGCACCGGGAGGAGCGGTATGCCGCGATCGCCCTGACCGGGCACCGCCATTACCGCGTGTGGCAGCAGCCGGACGCCCTGCCCCTCTATGCGCACCTCGTTGCCACCGGGGCGTGGTGGGACTACGTCGACGAGGTCGCCAGCAACCGGATCGGTCCGATCCTGTTGCGGCACAAGGCAGCCGTCGAACCCATCATCCGGGCCTGGGCCGTCGACGACGACCTCTGGCTCCGGCGGACCAGCATCATCAGCCAGCTCACCTTCAAGGGCGACACCGACCTCGCGCTCCTCGCCGACGTCATCGACGCGAACGTCGAGGGCACGGCATACGGCTCGGTGTTCTGGATCCGCAAGGCGATCGGCTGGGCACTTCGCCAGCATGCTCGCGTCGACCCGGAGTGGGTGCGTGATTACGTTGCGGCACAGGGGAACCGGCTCTCGGGCCTGTCCCGCCGAGAGGCGCTCAAGCATCTCTGACGAGCCGTCCTCGCGGGCCTTGTCACCGCCCTGTCCTCGAGCGTTTCTGCGCCATGGCGCTTACCGCCACGGAGGGCGCACCGACGACGACGCCTCTGGTCGGCTTCTGCGCCATGGCGCAGAGGCCGCGCGACGAGCGCGGGCCGCCGGCACCCGCCCCTCGCGCCGGCAGCAGGCATCCGGCAGGGTGGGGGTATGCCGCCCATCGTCGCCGGGATCGACTCCTCCACCCAGTCCTGCAAGGTCGTCATCCGCGACGCCGAGACCGGGACACTGCTCCGCGAGGGACGCGCCAAGCACCCCGACGGCACCGAGGTCGACCCCGCCCGCTGGTGGGCAGCGCTGGAGACCGCCGTCGACGACGCCGGCGGGATCGACGACGTCGACGCGCTCTCGGTCGGCGGCCAGCAACACGGGATGGTCGCCCTCGACGAGGCCGGCCGCGTCATCCGGCCGGCACTGCTGTGGAACGACACCCGATCCGCCTCTGCTGCAACCGAACTCATCGCGGAGCTCGGACTGGAGGAGTGGGCTCGCGCGACCGGCCTGGTCCCCGTCGCCTCGTTCACCGTCACCAAGCTGCGCTGGCTAGCCGAGCAGGAGCCCGACAACGCGGCCCGGGTCGCCGCCGTCGCCCTGCCCCACGACTGGCTGACCTGGCGGCTGGCCGGCTACGGCCCCGACAACCCCGACCTCGACGCCCTCACGACCGACCGCTCCGACGCCTCCGGCACCGGCTACTGGTCACCCCTGGACGACGACTACCGCCGCGACCTGCTCGTCCGGGCACTCGGCCACGACTGCACCCTGCCGCGCGTCATCGCGCCCAACGGGAGAGCCGGCACCACGGCATACGGCTCCAACCACCACGCCCTCCTCGGTCCCGGGGCCGGCGACAACGCCGGAGCCGCGCTCGGCCTCGGCATGCGCGAGGGCGACGTGGTCCTGTCGATCGGCACCTCCGGTGTCGTCTCGGCGGTCAGCGCGCAGCCGGTCGTCGACGTGACGGGTACGGTCGCCGGGTTCGCCGATGCCACCGGCCACTTCCTCCCCCTGGCCGTGACGCTCAACGGGGCGCGGGTCCTCGACGCCGCCGGGCGGATGCTCGGGGTCGACCACGCCGGTCTCGCCGAGCTCGCGCTCTCCGCGCCGCGCGGGTCCGACGGGCTGGTCCTCGTCCCGTACCTCGAGGGCGAGCGGACCCCCAACCGGCCGACCTCGACCGGCGCCTTCCACGGCCTCACCCTCGGGACGAGCAGGCCGGCCCACCTCGCGCGGGCCGCCGTCGAGGGACTCCTCAACGGCCTCGCGGACGGGCTCGCCGGCCTCACCGCGCTCGGGACCCGTGTCGACCGCGTCTCGCTCATCGGTGGTGGCGCCCAGTCCGAGGCCGTCCGCCGCTGTGCCACAAGCGTCTTCGGGATGGACATCGAGGTGCCCGCGCCAGGAGAGTACGTCGCCGACGGCGCGGCCCGCCAGGCGGCCTGGGTGCTGAGCGGCGGGTCCGAGCCGCCGGTCTGGGAGCGAGCCGGGAGCATCTCGTATGCCGCGACCGACGAGGACCGCTCCGCGACGGCCGGCATACGCGATCGTTATGCCGAGGCCCGCGACCTCACCCTGCCCAAGCTCTGACCCGCCCGCCCCCCAGCCGCGGCCGTCGCGGGACAGGTGTGGTCGCGCCGAGTCGAGTGATCACGACATCCGGGAGTCCGCTCGAGAACGTCCGCGCGTCGTGATCGCTCGACTTGGTGCCTGCGTTGGGAGGATGTCGGGCGTGACGACGGACGGACGCGACCCCGACGGAGGCGAGGCGTCGGGCGGCCCCGGTGACGGCGATGACGGGTCGTCGACGGCCGGGCAGGCGCGCGACGTGCTGCGCCTGGCCATCCCGGCGTTCCTCGCACTCGTCGCCGAGCCACTCTTCCTGCTCACCGACTCCGCCATCGTCGGCCACCTCGGCACCACCCAGCTCGCCGGCCTGGGCATCGCGAGCGCTGCCCTCCTCACGGCGGTCAACATCTTCGTCTTCCTCGCCTACGCGACGACGGCCGTGGTCGCACGCCAGCTCGGTGCCGGTTCGAGAGCAGGCGCCATCGAGGCCGGCATCGACGGCACCTGGCTGGCGGTCGCGCTCGGCCTGGTCACCGCGCTCATCGTCGCGGTCCTCGCCACCCCGATCTGCCGGCTCTTCGGGGCGTCCGAAGGCGCGCTCGAGCAGGCCGCGACGTACCTGCGGACCGCCGCGGCCGGCATACCGGGCATGCTCGTCGTCCTCGCGACCACCGGCGTGCTGCGCGGCCTGCAGGACACCCGGACCCCGCTGCTCGCGAGCGTCCTGGGGTTCGGGTCCAACATCGGCCTCAACCTCCTGTTCGTCTACGGGTTTCACTGGGGCATCGCCGGATCCGCGCTCGGCACTGTCATCGCGCAGACCGGGATGGCGGCCGCACTCATCGCCGTCCTCGTCCGGATGGCCCGACGCGAGCGAGCACCTCTGCGGGCACATCCCGGACGCGTACTCGCCGCCGCGCGCGGTGGCGCCCCGCTGCTCGTCCGGACCATCGCGCTGCGTGCGATCCTGGTCGCCACCACCTGGGTCGCGGCCGGTCTCGGCGACGTGCCGCTGGCCGGCTACCAGGTGGCTGCGACGATCTGGTCGTTCCTCGCCTTCGTGCTCGACGCCCTCGCCATCGCGGCCCAGGCCCTGACCGGCAAGGCGCTCGGCGCGGGCGACGTGGCGAGCACCCGTTCCGCGACCGGCCTCATGATCCGCTGGGGCATCGCGGGCGGCTTCGTGCTCGGGCTGCTCATCCTGGGCCTGCGTGACGTACTCCCGCACCTGTTCACGACCGATCCGAACGTCCGCGACGTGGTGTCCGCCGGCCTGCTCATCGTCGCGCTGCAGCAGCCCCTCGCCGGCTACGCGTTCGTCGTCGACGGCGTCCTCATCGGCGCCGGCGACGGTCGCTGGCTGGCCCGCGCGATGGTCGGCTGCCTCGTCGCCTACCTCCCGCTCATCCTCGGCGTCCACGCCCTCGGCCCGCGCCTGCTCTCGGCGAGCACGGCGCAGCAGGCCGACGAGCTGGCCGTGACCTGGCTGTGGCTGGCGTTCACCGGGTTCATGGGCGTGCGAGGGACCCTGCTCTGGCTCCGGGTGCGGACCGACCGCTGGATGGTGACCGGCGCCCGCTGACCGCGCCCGCTGGCAGGGCCCCGCTGACCGGCGCCCGCTCGTGAAGTTATCGGGTCCTCGGGGTAGTGCCTTCCTCACCCGACAAGGAAACTCGGGTGAGGAGAGAACAAGTCCGAGGACCCGATAATTTTGGGCGGGGGTCGGCTAGTCGGCGGGGCCGGCGACGCCTACCGCGGCTTCGCGGCGGGGGTCTCCGTCGGCGTACATCGCGCCGGTCGTCGTCCGGTATGCCGCGCCGACGCCTCCGAAGAACATGTCCAGCGGTCCGTGCTCCCGGGCCGTCAACCCCAGCTCCGCCACCGCCTCGGCGATCTGCTCGGACGGCTCGACGTCCACCACGGCCGTCCCGTCGGCCAGGTGCGACACGTGCGCCCGCGGCGCGAGGATCGCCTCCCCCAGAGGCGTCCCGAGCAGACAGCTGCGGCCGAGCACCTGCATGAGCGCCGTCGTGATCCGGTCGGCCCCTGGCGACCCGATCGCCAGCACCCGTCCCCCGGAGGACCGCGCCGTCGTCGGCGCCATGTTCGACGCGAGGCGCGTCCCGGGCGTCAGGGCGTGCAGCCCGAGCCGGTTGAGCTCGGGCTCACCGAGCGCGTTGTTGTGCAGCAGCCCCGTCCCCGGCGTCGCCACACCTGACAGATAGCCGCTGGAAACCGTGATGGCACAAGCCAACCCGTCGGAGTCGACCGCGGAGATGTGAGCCGTCGAGGCCGACGTCGGCAGCCCGGCGAGCCCGTACCGCTCCACGGCCGACAACAGCGCATGCCCGTCGGCCGAGAGGTCGGTCGAGTAGTCGTGCACCGCGTGCCGGTAGGCCAGCACCCGCCGCTGGATGTCGATGACGTCGGTCCAGGACCAGCGCTCGCCGAGGCTGCTCAGCTCACCGAGCATCACGGCGAGCATCGGCCCGCCGACCGAGGGCGGCGGGTTGATCGCCAGGCTCCAGTCGCCGAGTCCGCGCATGACCGGCTCCCGGACGATGGGGGCGTATGCCGCGAGGTCGGCCTCGGTGACGAGCCCTTCGTTGGCCGCCATGTCGGCAGCGATCGCGCGTCCCACCGACCCGGTCGTGAAGAGCGAGGAGCCCTCTGCCGCAAGGGAGTCGAGCACGTCGGCCAGGTCGAGGTTGTAGGCGATGTCACCGGTCTGCAGCGGCGTCCCGTCGGGACGGGTCACGATGGCCGAGGCTGCCGCGTCGGCTCCGAAGAGGGGTCCCGCCGTGAACCCGAGGTACCTCGCCGACGACGCCCCGATCGGGTACCCCGCCCGGCAGGCAGCCGCCGCCGGGGAGACCACCGCACTCCACGGCATACTCCCGTGCCGTTCCATGGCCACGCCCATCGTCGGCACCGCGCCCGGGGTGGCCACGGCCCCGTGCCCCCCGTACATGGTCACGCCGGGTCCGTAGTCCATCCGGACCTCACGCACCCCATGCCCGAACGACTCGCGGGGCAGGCCACGCCCGGGCATCTCGACGTTGCCGTCGATGACCTCCGGTGGCTCGTGGACCGGCCACACGTTGACGAACGCGCCAGAGAGCAGCGACACGATCGCCACCTCGGTGGCCATCGCGGCGAGCGTTGCCGCAACCGCGACGTCGACGGCGTTGCCGCCGGCCCGGGCGACGGACAGCCCCGCGTCGAGTGCGGTCGGTCCGGTTGCGGCGAGCGCCACCTGTCGTGCCATGGGCTGATTGTGCCCGTATGCCGGTGCCGGCGCGCGGATGCCCGAACCGGGCCGCGCGGGTAACGTGGCCGACGTGACGAGCCGGGGTGAGGACACTGCGGCTGTCGGCGTGCCCGCCGGGCCGCTCGGCATCATCGCCGGCACCGGCTTCTACGCCCTCGACGCCCTGGAGGAGGTCCAGGAGCAGCAGGTCGGCACGGCATACGGGACGGCCCACCTCACCCGCGGCCGCTGGCACGGGCTCCCCGTCGCCTTCCTCACGCGGCACGGAGCCGGCCACTCGGTCCCACCGCACCTCGTCAACTACCGGGCCAACATCGCCGCCCTGCGCGACATCGGCGTCGGCGACGTGCTCGCCGTCAACGTCGTCGGCGGCATCGACCCCACCCTGCGCCCGGGCGACCTGGTCCTCCTCGACGACTTCCTCGACTTCACCAAGAACCGCCCGACCACCCTCTTCGACGGCAGCGGTCCGCAGGGAGTCGTCCACGTCGACGTCACCGACGCCTACCACCCCGCCCTGCGCGCCGAGCTCCTCGCGGCGGCGACCGGCGCGGGCATCACGCTCCGTGACGGCGGGGTCTACGCGTGCTTCGAGGGCCCCCGGTTCGAGTCGCCCGCCGAGATCCGGATGGCCGGGCTGCTCGGCGGCCACGTCGCCGGGATGACTGGGATCCCCGAGGCCACGCTCGCCGTCGAGGCCGGGATCAGGTACGCCGCGGTGAGCCTCGTCGTCAACCCCGCCGCCGGTCTCTCCAGCGAGCCGATCACCATGGACGAGGTCGACCGGGTCCTTCGTGAGAGCAGCCAACGGGTGATCCGGCTGCTCGACGCCGTGATCGCCGCCCGGGCCGGCCAGGTCCCGTGAGCGCCACCTGGCTGACCGACCTCGCCCACGTCGTCACCTGCGACGACGGCGACCGGATCCTGCACGACGCCTCGATCCTCATCGAGGAGGGCACGATCACGGCCCTCGGCAGCACCGCTGACCTGCGGGAACGCGCCGACCAGCGCCGCGCCACCCGGATCACAGGCCGGAACCGGCTCGCGATGCCCGGCCTGGTCAACCTGCACACCCACCTGCCGATGACCCTCCTGCGCGGGATCGCCGAGGGCGTCGACCTCGACGGCTTCCTGCGCACCGTCTGGGCGGCCGAGGCCGCGGTCATGACCGAGGACACCGTGGAGCAGGCCGCGACCCTCGGAGCCGTCGAGGCGATCCGGGGCGGCACAACCACCGCCAACGACATGTACTTCCACCACGAGGCCGCCCACCGCGGCGCCGTCCGGGCCGGCCTGCGGCACGTCATCGGCCCGGTGTTCTTCGACGGACCCGGCCCCGACGGGCTCAGCTGGGCCGAGCGGATGCAGGGACTCAAGGAGTGGCCCGACCGGAACCGGGCGATCGGCGGCCCGAGCACCCCGCTCACCGTCACCCCGCACAGCACGTATGCCGCGACGCCGGGCCAGCTCCGCGAGGTCGTCGACACCACCCGCGAGTGGCCCACCACGCCAGGGGGCCCCGGCCCGCTCCTGCACACCCACGTCTCGGAGACCGCCGCCGAGAACGCCGACGTCCGCGCCCGCTTCGGCGGCACCCCCACCGAGGTCCTCGCCATCGCGGGTGCGCTCGACGGGCACCTGCGCCTCGTCGCCGGTCACGGCGTCCACCTCACCGCCAGCGACAGAGCGGCCCTCCGCCACGCCGACGCAACGGTCGCGCACTGCCCCGGCTCCAACCTCAAGCTCGCGAGCGGCCTGCTGCCCTGGGAGACCTGGCGAGCAGACGGCATACGGCTCGGCATCGGCACCGACGGCTGCTCCTCGAGCAACGACCTGGACATGTGGCAGGCCATGCGCCAGGCCGCGCTCCTCGCCCGACTGTCCAGCGGCCGCCCCGACGTAGCGAGCGCCCGGGACATCCTGCGTGCCGCCACCATCGACGGGGCCCGGGCGCTCGGTCTCGGCCACCTCGTCGGCAGCCTCGAGGTCGGCAAGCGCGCCGACCTGGTCCTGCTCGACCTGGACCGCCCGCACCTCACCCCGGTCCATGACATCCCGGCACTCCTCGTCTTCGTCGCGGGCCGCGCCGACGTCACCGACGTCTTCGTCGACGGCCAGCACGTCCTGGCGGGCGGCAGGGTCACAGGTGTCGAGGAGGCGGCGCTATTGTCCGTATGCCGCGCGCTCGCCCCCGCGCCCCCACCTCGCGCGACACCGTCCCACCTGCACTCCGGAAGCCCCGCATGACCACCCCTTTCGCCGGACGTCCCGCCCACGACGTCATCGCCGCCCTCGACCTCCAACCGCTCGAGGGCGAGGGCGCGTGGTGGGCCGCGGGACCGCGCACCCGGCACCTCTCCTCGATCACCGTGCTGCTCACCGCCGGCGAGGACGGGTTCTCGGCCATGCACAAGCTGGACGTCGACGAGGGCTGGCAGTGGCTGGACGGCGCTCCGGCCGCGATGCTCCGGCTCGGCCGCGGCGGACGCGGTTCGTTGTCGTCGATCGAGGCCCGCACCGGCCAGGTCCTCGTGACCACCGGCACCTGGCAAGGGGCCGCGACCCTCGGCGACTGGACCCTGCTGACCTGCTGGTGCGCGCCGGCCTTCACCTGGGAGGGCTTCACCCTCGGGGACCGGTGCGCCCTCCAGCGCGACTACCCCGACTGGGCCCGCGAGATCGAGGTCCTCACCCGCGTCCACACGCCGGCCCAGCAGGCCGGATGACCGGACCCGTGCCGGGGCTCGCGGTGGTCACCGGCGCCAGCCGCGGTATCGGCCGGGCCTGCGCGGTCGCCCTGGCCCGGGCCGGCCACGACGTCGTCGTGCACTGGCGAACGGACGAGGCCGGGGCCCGGGAGACCGCCACCCTCGTCGAGGCCGCCGGCCGGCGCGCCCATCTCGTCCAGCGTGACTTCGGGGCGAGCGACCCCGAGCGGCATGACGTCCTGGTTCACGGCTTCGTCGACGAGGTCACAGCTCTGGTCGACTCCGAGGGACCGCTCACGGCCGTCGTCCTCAACGCCGCACCCCAGGACATCACCCCGTGGCAACGGCTGCGCACGGCGGACTGGGACGCCTTCCTCCGCGAGGGGCTGCGCACCCCGGCCGTCCTCCTCCACACGTTCGCCCCGGAGCTCGCGCCCCGCGGGTCCGTGGTCCTCGTCGGGTCGGTCGAGGGCCTTCGGGCCGGTCACGACCATGCCCCGTATGCCGTGGCCAAGGCTGCCCTGCACCATCTCGCCGCCGCAGCCGCCGGGGAGGTCGGAGCACACGGTATACGGGTCAATGCGGTGGCGCCCGGTCTCGTCGACCGGCCCGGTCTGGCCGAGCAGTGGCCCGACGGGGTCCGTCGGTGGGCCGCCGCGAGCGCCCTGGGCCGGACCGTCCGCCCGGAGGAGGTGGCCGCCGTCGTGGCGTTCCTCGCCTCCCCCGCCGCCTCAGCCGTCACAGGCGTCACCCTGCCCGTCGACGCAGGATGGTCGGCTACGCCGGGCTGGTGACGGAAGTCCTTCGGTGCGGCCGCAACGATCCGGCAACGACGCCCGAATCTCCGTATCAGATGCTGGGCACGCGTATAGAGTGCCGTGCGTCGTGGGGTGGTCCGTTGCACGGTCCGCCAGACCAGCACGCACCACACTTCGTCAGCAGACTCAGGAGCAAAGAACATGAAGGCAATGCGCTACCTCGCCCTCACCCCGATCGCGGCGCTCGCGCTCGCGGGCTGTGGCGGCAGCACGGGCAACTCGAACACGTCGGGCTCGTCCTCCGCCGCGAGCGGCGACTGTTCGAAGCCTGACGTGTTCTGCGTCGGCCTCGTCACCGACACCGGCAAGATCGACGACAAGTCGTTCAACCAGTCCGCCTGGGAGGGCGTCGAGGCGGGCGGCAAGGCCACCGGTGCGCAGGTCAAGGACATCGAGACGGTCTCGACCAACGACTATGCGACCAACATCAAGCAGTTCACCGACAAGAAGTACGACGTCATCGTGACGGTCGGCTTCCTCATGGCCGACGCGACCGTCAAGGCCGCCGCCCAGTACCCCGACACCAAGTTCATCGGCGTCGACCAGTTCATCGACACCAGCAAGGTGAAGAGCCCGAACCTCACCGGTCTGTCCTTCAACGAGGACCAGGCCGGCTACGCCGCGGGCTACCTCGCCGGCCTGATGACCAAGACCAACAAGATCGGCGACGTCCTCGGCCAGGAGATCCCGCCGGTCCAGAAGTACGACAAGGGCTACAAGGCCGGCGCGCTCGCCGCGAACCCCAAGGTCAAGGTCACCAGCGTCTACCACCCGGCCGGTGACAACGCCTTCCAGGACCCGGTATGGGGCGCCGGCGAGGCCAAGAAGCAGCTCGCCCAGGGTGTCGACATCGTCTTCGGCGCCGGCGGCAGCACCGGCAACGGCGCCATCCAGGAGACCGCCAAGGCCAGCGGCGCCGGCAAGACCGTCTTCTGCATCGGCGTCGACGTCGACCAGTGGGACTCGGTCCCGGCCGCCCAGCCGTGCCTCATCACCTCGGCCGAGAAGCACCTCTCCCAGGGTGTCACCGACCTGATCAAGCAGGCCAAGGACGGCTCGATCAAGGGCGGCAACTTCATCGGCACCGCCGGCGTCTCGCCGTACCACGCCTTCGACAGCAGCGTCCCGGCCGATGTCAAGACCAAGGTCGCCGACGTCGTCGCCAAGCTCGCCAACGGCTCGCTGAAGACTGGCGTGACCCTCTGAAAAGCACGACCTGACGCGATAGCGTCAGCAGCAAGTCCGCCAGGACCCAGGGGCGGGCGTCCCGACCAGGACGCCCGCCCCCTCTGCAAGGACGGAGAGAGATGCCGGACAAAGACGTCGCCCCACCCCCCGCCACTCCGGCCGCCGCGCCGGCGGTCCTCGAGCGTGGGGCGCCACCAACGCCCGGCGGCCTCTGGGGTGCGCTCATCCGGTACCAAGCCATCGTCGTGCCCGTCGTCGGGCTGGTCGTCGCGTTCGTCGTGGGCGCACTGCTCATCCGGCAGCAGGGCGTCAACCCGACCTACGCCTACAAGACCCTCTTCCAGTCGGCCCTGTTTACCCGGGACGGCCTGAACCAGACGCTGCAGCGGACCACGCCGCTCATCTTCACCGGCCTGGCCGTCGCCGTCCCGCTGCGCGTCGGCCTGTTCAACATCGGCGCCCAGGGACAGTTCATCTTCGGCGCCCTCGCCGCGGCGGTCGTCGGCTACAAGCTGCACTCGGCGCCGGGGATCGTCATCATCCTCGTCGCGCTCCTCTGCGGGCTGCTGGCCGGCGCGATGTGGGCCTCGATCGCCGGCTTCCTCAAGACCTCCCGCGGCGTCCACGAGGTGATCTCGACGATCATGCTCAACTCGATCGCCGTCAACATCATCGACTACCTGATCAACAACCCGTTCAAGGAGAAGGGCCAGGCCATCCCGAGGACGCCGCAGATCGCGCCGCAGGCCTTCCTCAACGACATGGGGATCGTCCCGATCGGCTTCCCCATCGCCGTCATCCTCGCCGTCGGCACCGCCTGGATGCTGCGCCGGACCACCCTGGGCTTCCAGTTCGAGACGGTCGGGCGCAACAAGGCAGCGGCCGGCTACGCCGGCATCAAGATCAACAAGATGATCCTGCTCGCGATGGCGCTGGCCGGAGCCTTCGCCGGCCTGGCCGGCGGGATCGAGACCCTGGGTGACATCCACCGTTACGAGTCGGGCTTCAACGCCAACCTCGGCTTCGACGGCATCACCATCGCCCTGCTGGCCCGGTCCAACCCGGTCGCGACCATCCCGGCCGCCTTCCTCGTCGGTGCCCTGCGTGCCGGTGCCTCGGCCCTCCAGTTCGACACCGGCATCCAGCCCGAGGTCGTCGACATGCTCCTCGCGATCACCCTGCTGTTCGTCTCCCTCCCCCTCGTCGCCAAGCTGATCTTCCGGCGGTATGCCGCCAAGGGCTCGGCTCTCACCAGTGGCTGGGGGTCCTGACCATGGCCTGGTTCAGCCGCAACCGCAGCGTCACGCTCACGGCCGTCGCGATCATCGTCGCGGCATACGTCTTCTACGCCATCAACCAGCGGGTCGCGGTGTCGATGATCGACTTCGCGTGGTCCTTCGCGGTGCCTCTCGTCCTCGCCGCCTGCGTGGGGGTCATGGGTGAGCGCTCCGGCGTGATCAACATCGGCATCGAGGGCCAGATGCTCGTCGGTGCCTTCAGCGGCTTCTTCACCGCCGCCGCGACCCAGTCGCTGTGGGCCGGAGTCATCGCCGGTGT
>Ga0209811_10000034_pt1 | contig 64299 bp, 56 predicted proteins | sample Coa_R1_6_FD_187161 | JGI IMG/M metagenome (GOLD analysis project Ga0209811, IMG submission 187161) | Surface soil microbial communities from Centralia Pennsylvania, which are recovering from an underground coalmine fire. - Coalmine... | ecosystem: Environmental > Terrestrial > Soil >... | reverse complement strand
ATGAGATGTGGCCGGGATTGCCCGTGATTCCCACGATGTCGACGGGCGCGTCAGATGGCGTGTACACGAATGCGGCTGGACTGCCAACCTACTCGGTCAGCGGGTTGGCTATCGATCGCAACGACCAGCGGGCGCACGGGAAGGATGAGCGCATCGGCGTGGAGTCGTTCGATAAGGGAGTGGATTTTTACTATCGGTATTTGAAGGTGGTTACGAGCGGGTAGTAACGGCAGCGCACAAACCCACACAAACCCGCCGTTGGGAATATGCGCCACTATTTTAGTTTTCTTATCCAGCCTGGAACTGAGTCAGTCGTGTTTACCGTTTGATGGTGTTCCAGTTGCCCGGAAACATCAGCCTCCTCCACGTAACGGCCGGAGCGGGACCATTTGTAGACATAAGAAAAATTCCGATTGTCGGGAAACTCCTGGCGGACCAGCAAGCTTTTTTCGTAATAGTTCTTGAGAAGAACGCGACCGGATTCGTCGATGATTTGAGTCATCAATATCCCTGAATACTCGTAGTGCCGCGAATGGCCTGAAGACAGATGCACATCTTCAAGCAATCCTCTCGAGTTGTAGCCATAGCGTACCCAATTTCCTGCGTCGTCCTCGGCGCGAATAATGCGCCCCAGATCGTCATAAGAAAACTTGATCCAGTGGCCATGAGGAGTGAGGATCTCAGAAAGATTCCTCTGTCGGTCTCGGCGTAAGTCGAGGCGGGTACCTTTCGGATCTAGGATTTCGGTGGGCGCACCCTGGGCCATGCTCTTGGCATTGTACGATTCAGGAAAGTGAATCTCGGAACCATCCGCCAATTTCGTGGTCCAACCCTGTCCGTTCCAGCTTTGGATAGCCTTGTAAAAACGCGATGCAGTTTCAGTATGTTGATATACGGCATCCGAGTAGCCAGTTCCCTCGGAAACGCGGTCAAAATAAATGTCATCGCCATCTTCCAGTGCGATCATTTGATAAGTGTAGGGATTGCGTGTGCCGAGGGGAGCAATATCGAAGGGATGATTAGCATTTCGGCCAAAGGCATGAACTGGATTGGAATGGGTCCACTCCCGGGATACATAGGTGCGCGTCAGCGGCACATCAAATACGTCATGTACAAACAAGTCGGTTTCCCGCAACACGAAACGGCCATAGCGCAAATCGGCTTCAGTGCGATGCACGGGTCCCGCGGGTAGCAATGGGATTGGACAGGAACCAAGTTGAGGATTGGTGCTGTCCGTTCCCAACGTCGAGAATACACAGGGAAAATTAGGATCCCGAGTTGGTGGCGCTGCAACCGCGTTGATGAAATCGGGTGCCTTTGCAGCCTCGGTGTGAACGTCCACGTATCCGGCGGGATCGTAGTCCGTAATGCGTCCGGAAACGAAGTCAATTCTCTTGTGCTGTTTTTCGAAATCGACAACGAGGGTGGAAAAAGACCACGGACCTTCGCCCTTGCCTCCGACGACATGAGCTGTCGCTTCACCCAAGGGTCCATGTATCGGAACGGTCAGTCGTGATTCCTTCCAGCCAGTTTCATCTTGCTGAACTGAGCCTTGGAGGCCCGGGGCCAAGGTAATAGGACGACCAAGCAAGCGAGCGACATCGTCGTTGGCGGACAACCGTGCAATCACTTCTCTGGCGACCGCCTTTCGCTCGGTTTGCCGCCATTGTTGAAAACCGAGAGCCATTGCCGTTGCGACCAAGATGCCGGCAGCGAGCAAAATAAACTGCACAGATCTTCGATGGGAGTAGGGGAGTTCCTTAGAGTGGCCACAAAGTGGACAGACTCCGCCTTGTTTCTCCGCATGGCGAAGCGATGTTCGGAGAATCTGATCTACTGCCTGGTTTACTTGTTCTTCGTTGGGTTCGAGGTGTACACCGCAACCACTACAATTCATAGCCTGGTCATGCTCCGAATGTGGTCTCAGGCTCCAAGTACTGAGCTGGATGGTACCGGAACTCGAATCACGAACCGTAGATTACAGAGGTTCAATCGTTAATGCGGACGCGGGTGAGGGCCCTCGCGCCATAACTCCCACTTGACATTCGCCTTTTATTCGCTCACAATCCGCCCATGGCAATCACGCGTCGACAAAGAGAGCTGTATGACTTCATTTCCAGGTTTGTGGCCGAGCGCGGATACTCTCCTTCTTTCGAAGAGATCGCCGAAGGACTGAGCTTGAATTCGCTTGCCACCGTGCACAAGCACGTCTCGAATCTGGAGAAAAAGGGCCTTCTCACCCGCGACTACAACCGCAGCCGGTCAATCGATCTGGTCGCGCCCAAGGGCAAACTGAAGCAGTCGATGGCGGTGAACACAGGGCTGGTGCTGCCGATCATCGGCCGCATCGCGGCCGGCCTGCCCATCGAGTCGATGCAGCAGAACGACGGGAACACCATCTCGCTCGCCGACTTCGTGCGCTCAAAAGAGGTCTTCGTGCTCGAGGTGCGTGGTGAATCGATGCAGGACGAGCACATCATGGACGGGGACTACGTTCTGGTCGAGAAGACCAAGGTTGGACGGAATGGGGATCTCGTGGTTGCGCTCGTGAATGGCGATGAAACGACTTTGAAACGCTTCTACAAGGAAGGCGACAAGGTGCGCCTGCAGCCTTCAAATGCCACGATGCAGCCGATTATTGTGCCGGCAACCGCGGTTGAGTTGCAGGGTCGGGTGATTGGGGTGTTAAGAAAATACTAGGATCTGGGCTCTAGGCTTTAGGAAACTGCAAAAACACCCTCGTGTTTCGGTAGTCAAAAATAGAAAACGCCCGGCTCCGAGGCCGGGCGTTTCACTGCTTACGAAATCCGAACTTAGCCGACGTGCTTGTCGAGCGCTTTCTGGATCTGCTCTTTGGGCACGTAGCCGACGATCTGTTCCTTCACCTGGCCGTCTTTGAAGACGAGCAGGGTGGGGATGCCGCGGACGCCGTAGCGCATCGGGGTGGCCGAGTTGCGGTCGACGTCCATTTTGCCGACTTTCACTTTGCCCTGATACTCAGTCGCCAGCTCGTCCACGATGGGAGCAATCGCGCGGCACGGGCCGCACCAAGTCGCCCAGAAATCGATCAGGACGGGCTTGTCGGATTTCAATACGTCAGCGTCGAAGTTCGCATCGGTAACTTCGACAATTGAATCATTCATAGTTCCTCCAGGTACCTCGTTCCGGCCCCGGTGTTCAACAGCCGGTCGCGGCACCGGTATGAGTGCTGTACCACTTACGGTGGTCACGAAATTCTAACACTGGTATTAGATGCATTACAGTACGAGAAGGTGCAAAGGGCAGGTCGGCTCTCGGCCTTAGGAGCTGGGCTTTAGGCTCTTGGGATTTAGGCTCTTGGCTCTCGCGGACGTTTAACCCGCGCCGCAAGTTCTGGGATGGAGATGGCACGACAGAGCTTCCGCTTGAGCCTGGCGCCACACCTAAAGCCTGTTTTCAAATTAAAAGCGTCCTGAACTATGTTCAGGACGCCTCGGCAGCCCTCCCCCAGAACTGCCAAACCACGTGCGGATATTACGGCCAGTTCCGAAGGGCGTAAATGTCACCTTGGTAATTCTGGACCTTGGTGCGTAATCTTCGTGAGTCTGACTTAAGTAACACGCTGGCCAACAGAGCGGCCCCTCCAACGAGCCGCGCAAACTTTTTGATGGCAAAGGAGAAATGTCAGTAGCCCACAGTTGCGTTCCGCACCGGTTACCACACAGGATTCGGAAACTCCGCCTCCGTTGTTCGCAAAAAGTTTACAAGTGGAGCGGGAATCATGCCCGATGCCGCACAACGGACTTGTTCGCCCCAGTTGCCAGTCTTCAGTCACCAGTCTGAAGCTCGATCTGCTGCACGACTGGCGACTGGCACGTCCACACTCAACTCCGATCCGGGTCCACCGCCTGATCAAAATAAATCCAGAGCACGCGCGAAAAATATGTGATGGCTGGAGCCAGGGGGAGAAAGAGCACGACTGCCCAGATGACGTCGTCCGTAATCCACCATTTCGTGATGAGCCAGAACACGGTCGCCAGCACCGTGATGATCACCAATGCAAGGCCATAGCTGATGTACATGGCGCCGAGGAAGTACCCGGCTTCCCGTTCGAAGCGCAACTGGCAGGCCGGACAGCGCTCATTCATTTTTGGAAAGCCGAGAAAGGCGGAGCCTCGGAAAATCTTTCCCGACCGGCAGCGTGGACAGCGCTGATGAAAAATGTCCGCCAGTAGAGACTTGCCTTCGCTCATGGCCAACATTTTAGGCGCGAACGCCGCTGAGGAAATGCGTGGCTTCTCCGCGCGGCCCGTCGCTCTCCCCGCCCCATTTGACATCCAAGCGCGCGTCGTGGAACATGACCGTTCTTCTCAGACTACCTTCGAGGCCCCACCATGCGATCGCGAATCACGCTGCTTCTCTGTTGTGTTCTGGCAACCCCTGCAGTGGCTCAGAAACCAGCGGGCAAGGTTCCAGCTCTGCTGCCCTGGTCGCAGCAACTCGCCGTGCGCGAACAATGGCTGCTGAAACGCCACGAAATGATCCTTTCCATGATGCGTGCGCATGGCATCGACATGTGGATCGTCGTCAACGAGGAATTCCACGACGATCCGGTGACCCAATACATCGCACCGCCGCGGCCTTATGCAGGAAACCGCGACTACTTCGTTTTCGTCGATACCGGCGACAAGGGATTGCGCAAGATCGCGATCACGGGCTTCTCGGAAGAGAATCTGAAGAAGTTTTTCGAGTCGCCGGACGAACCGCGACCCGCCGACAAAGTGCTGCCCGAACTCTACGAGCAGTACAAGCCGAAGAAGATTGCCCTCAGCTACGGAGCGCGGCGCGGCGTGGAGCGCAGTATCACGTACGACACCTATAACCTCATCGCCGAGAAGATGGGGTCCGACGCAGCGCAACATTTCGTTCCCGCCGCCGACCTGATCGAAGACTATCTCGATACGCGCATTCCAGAAGAGTTCACGACGTACTTAGCGATGGTGCAGCTCACCGATTCAATGACGCGGCGCGCGTTGTCGAGCGAGGTCATCCATCCCGGTAGGACGACGGTGGGCGATGTTCGGCGATGGCTCTATGACCAGCTTTGGGAGAACCGTGTAGGGACGTGGTTTCAGCCAGACCTGCGCGTGCAGCGCAAGAGCAAGAAGAACGACACTTCCCGTGGATTCCTGGCGGTCGCGTCCGAAGAAACCGTCATCGAGCGGGGCGACGTGGTGCACCTCGACTTCGGCATTACCTACATGGGGCTGAATACCGACTGGCAGAAGATGGCCTACGTCCTCCTTCCCGGCGAGAAGGATGCTCCGGTAGGCCTGAAGAACGCCATGAAGAATACGAACACGCTGCAGGACACTCTAACCCACACGGCGCGGCCCGCAAAGCTCGCCTCTGAGGTCTATGGCCAGACTATGGACGAGATGAAGCAGAAAGGCATCGAGGCGCAGATTTACAGTCATCCCATCGGGAACCAGGGACACGGCCTGGGCCCGAGCATTGATTTCCGCTCCACGCAACGCAGCGACATCGGCGCTACGGCGGCGAAGCCTTTGCGCAAGGGCGCGTACCTCTCCGTGGAATTGAATACGCAGACGGCGGTGAATGAGTGGGATGGGCAGAAGGTCTACATCATGATGGAAGACGACGCCTATCTCACTGATGAGGGGTACAAGTTCTTCATCCCGCGGCAAGAGGCGTTTTATTTGGTGAAGTAGAGATGTCTTGAGTTCGTGCTTTCCCAAAAAGTGCCGAGGTCTCCTCCGGCTGCGCTCAGGGCAGGCTTTCGCTGCGCTCAGGATGACAGTGGGGGCACCGAACTACTGTTTGCGCCAGGTCTGGCCCGCATCTTCGGTCGTCCAGACTTCGCCGTTCGCCGTAGTGATCTTCCCGTGCAGGATGTCGGTGAATTCGATCGCGGAAATGTCCGCGCCCAGATTTGTTTCCGCGAAAGATGGCTTTACTTGCGTCCAGGTGAAACCGGAATCGCGGGAGTGATAGAGCAATCCGGCAGCGCCTCCTACCCAGATGTCGGGTCCGTTAGCGGAGAGGGCACGGAAACTTGCCTTCTCCGCGACCGTCACTGGCTGCCAGGTTTGTCCCGCGTCGATGGAGTGCTGCAGCTGGCCGTCGGCGGAAATAGTCCAGCGGCTGACCAGCGAACGGCGAAGTTTCGAGCGATCCATTTTCTGCGCAACGGTTTCTTCCGAGCGCGTGGCCTGGTTCGCCACAACTTCGACGGATTCCGATCCCACCAAGCCAGCCATTGCCCCGTTCGCCACCTTGGCTTTTCCGGGAGCTTCGCGTTTGTCGGCCGACAACTCATTGTCAAGCGTGGACGAAGGTGCGGGTTCGGGAGCGGTTGCGGCCACAGCCGATTCCACTTGCACCATCTCCGTCGATTTGCCCAAGACAGTTAAGTCTGCGGCGGCTCTCGACTCAGGCACCGGTTTTTTTGTTTCAGCGACCATCGGCGCAGGAGCAGCCGCCCATCCCTCCGCCCCATGCTTTTTCATCCCAGCGATCAAGGTACGGCTCGCGGCACCCGCCCCCAGCGCTCCCCCGACGACCTGTTTCTTCTCGTCTAACATCGGCTGTGCCTGCCCGGGAGACGGCGGTGTCGCAGGAAGTTTGGGGGATACTTCCGAGTTCAGAACCCGATCCCGGAGCTGTCCCGCGTCTTTGTCCGTCTCGGAGCGCGTGGCGGAAGTAATTGACTTCGGAATCTGCGGGCTCGGCGACGCGGCGGCCAGCCGATCGGACCGCTCATAGGCTTGCTGTTCCGCTTGCTCCTGCTCGCGAACGACTGCGATGCTTGCGCTCTTTGGCGCCATTGCCTCGCGCTTCCAGAGCACGGCCGACCCGACTATGACCACGCACGCTACCGCCGCCCCCCAGCGCAGCACTCTCCACTGGAACCAGGAAACGGAACGAGCGGTGTCTAACGAAACAGAACCTGTCGGGGGAGGGACGGCTAGCGCCACCACGTCGCGGCAATCGGCGCAGCGCGAGAGGTGCGTCAGCACGCGCGAGCGCTCCTGCTCGGGCAAGGCCTGCTCGGCAAACGCCGTCAACAAGTCGGCGTCGGGGTGGTCCCCGCCCGCCTGCGCCTTCAGCCGCTCACGCACGATATTGGGAAGCTGTTCCATGAAATCGGTTACTTCACCCTAGCTGCTTTCTCTAGCGTAATCTCCTGACCGGCCTAGCTCCCGCTATCCCGGGCCGGGGCTTCGACGCTCTTCTTATGGAACGCATCGCCGGGGGAATCTTGCGCCAGCCGATCTCGTAGATTCAATGTGAGATCCCGCACATCGACTTCAAGCGCCTCCTCCGCCTGACGCCGGCTCAGGCCCCGGCGGCCCAAACCTGCCAGAATCTGCTTCCGGAGCGATTTCGCCAGTTTGTCGAGTTTCCGGCTGATGGTGGACTCGTGCACCGACAGCATGCGCGCAATTTCGGCCAACGTGCGGCCATCCAGAAAGTAAGCGGCCAGCATGAACCGCTCTTCGGATGAGAGCGCGGCCAGCGCCTCGTCGGTCGCCGCCTCCAGCCGAGGATCAACCGTCGGCGCGGGAGCAGGTGTGGGCGCCGCGTACTGCGTACCCTCTTCTGTTTCCTCGTCGAGGCTAACCAGGCGCTTCTGACGACGGTAGCGGTTTACATGCTCCTGCGCCATCACAGTGCGCAACCAGCCCTCAAGCGAGCCACGCCCTGTGTACGACGCCAATTTCGAAACCCGCATGCCATCACGCCCGCCCGTGCCGTACAAGTCCGCGTACAGCGAGTCGGAGAGTTCGCGGCCTGCGGATTCTTCGCGCGTGATCTGCAATCCGACCTCGTAGAGTTTTTCGCGATAGCGCGCCATAAAGACTTCCCACGCGCGCTCGTTGCCGGCGGCACATGCTCGCGCCAGCACCAGTTCTTCAATCTTCAGGGAAAGACAAAATTCCCGCACCTGCGTGGTGGACGCGGTCCCGAGGTATTTCTGTGAGACCTCGCCCAGGATGACCGCCAAGTCATCAGCGCTAACCGCAAACTGCGCGCCTCCGGTTTTCGCGTGCAATTCCCCCGCGAGGCGTTGCATCTCGGCCGTCTGCGCGGGAACGGGTTGCGTGGCGCGGTTCATCGGTTCGCCGTCATTCGCGATGCTATCCATTTTTTTCTGTGCAAGGAAGAACGAAATTCCCGTTCCCTCACCAGCCAGGGAAGCACGGGCGCCCCGTAACACTTAGGATGCGCCCGAGGGTTGCGGTGTCGCTTCGCTCGCGGAGGATGCCATGAAGAGGAATCTGTTTCCGGGTCTCGTGTTGCTGTCACTTGCGGTGACTCTGGCCGTCGGCGGGCGGCGGAAGGCGTTTGCAGGGGAGCCTTCCGCTGCCGACTATAAGGTGCTGGCGCCCATCCGCCACGGCAACCTCACCGTCTTTCCAGTGGTCGCCGCTATGTCGCACGACACCGGCGGATTTCTCACGCTCGATGAAGGTCTGAAGTCCGGCGAAGTTGAAGTCACTGAATCCGGAAGCGTGCGCGGCATGGTCCGCCGTCCTCCACATGGGAAGCACGGAGTACTCCGCCCCGAATACCAGGAACAGACCGGCGCGCAGGTAAACAAACTTGTGTTGGTCAACAATGCAAAACGTCCTCTCCTCCTACTCGCGGGTGAGATCGTTACGGGTGGGAAGCAGGATCGCGTTATCGCGAAAGACCGTATAGTGCCCGCCGAGAGCGATCCCATCGATCTCGACGTGTTCTGCGTGGAACCGGGGCGCTGGGTCGGCGCGAGCGGTAAGTTCGCGGCAAGCACAGTGAACGGAGCCATGGCAGCGCCGTCGGTGCGCGGCAAAGCAATGGCCGACAAAGATCAGCAGCAAGTGTGGGATCAGGTGGCACGGACCCGTCAACAAATGTCGGAGGTGGTCGAGGTTGAGGCGGCTGGCCAAATTGCGGGAACGACGTCGTACGCGAAAGTCATGCAGAACGAAGGAGTCTCCCGCAAGGTCGACTCCGTGGCCGAGTCGGTGGAGAAGGAGTACGCGAGCACGATCCAGCAACTGCGTGATCGTAACGCCGTCGGCGTGGTGGTTGCTGTGAACGGCGAATTCGTGTGGGCCGACATCTTTGCGAGTACGAGCCTGCTGGAAAAATACTGGCCCAAGCTGGTGCGTTCCTATGCAACGGAAGCCGTCGTGACTCGCGCCAAGGGTGCGCAGGCGACCGAAAAAGCCGCTCAGGAGTTTCTGGCTGACCTGCATGGCCGACATGAGACGGTTGATAGCGAACCTGGACTGTATCGCCACACGGAAGTTGCCGGAGACGGGTTCAAAGCGTTCGAATTGACGTCGCTGTTGCCGAAGACGGGATATGCGCTGCATGTGGCGAAGATGACGGAGTAGCAGTTCTCAGTCTCAGTTATCAGAAAGGCTCCCACTGCTTTTCTTTCACATCGCTGTTGAAAATTTCTGACGATGCGCTTCCTGTAGCGCCGGCGTCTCGCCGGTGGTCGCGACGGCGCCCCCGCCGTCGCTCATTTTTTCTCGCACTCAGCGTTTCGAGGCTACCCTCGTTCGCTCACGATCCTGTAAGCTTTGGAGCGCATCTCCCGCCGGTACTCCGAGGACATCATGAAATCTTGCCGCCCAGCGATTTCCTTTCTCTTTCTTGTTGCTCTCGCCACCGCAATGGCTGCCGCGCCCTCCTATCACATCCTCCACACCTGGATGCTCGGCGGAGACGGCGGCTGGGACTATTTGAGAGTCGATCCCGACGCGCGACGTCTTTACATTGCGCGCGCGACCCGCGTCATGGTGATCGATGCAGATTCCGGCAAGCCCGTGGGAGAGATTGCCGACACTCCCGGCGTGCACGGCGTCGCGCTGGTTCCCGAGATCGGCAAAGGCTTTGCCAGCAACGGCCGCGAAGACACCGTCAGCGTGTTCGATCTGAAGACTTTAAAGACGCTGAACAAGATCAAGGTGGGCAAGCGGCCCGACGCCATCTGGTACGACCCGGCCACTAAGCGCGTATTTACGTTCAATGCCGGCAGTCAGGATTCGACCGCCATCGATGCACAAAAAGGCGAAGTCGTCGGGACCATTCCGCTGGGCGGGAAGCCCGAGTTCGCGCAAAGCGATGGCAAGGGCACGGTCTTCGTCAATCTGGAAGACAAGAATCAACTATTCGCGCTCGACGCAAATAAACTTACCGTGACTCAACGCTGGCCGCTCGCCGGATGCGAAGAGCCCAGCGGCCTCGCGATCGACACGAAGAAGCGGCGGCTGTTCGTGGGCTGTGGCAACAAAGAGATGCCGGTGGTGGATGCTGACAGCGGAAAGATACTGGCCACCATTCCGATTGGCGACGGCGTCGACGCAACTGCGTTCGACGAAGAGACCGGCCTTGCGTTCGCGTCCTGTGGTGAGGGAGTGTTGACCGTGGCGCACGAAGACTCGCCCGGCAAGTTCAGCGTAACCAACATTCCCACACAACGTGGCGCGCGCACTATGGCGCTCGATTCTAAAACGCACAACGTGTATACGGTCACCGCGAAATTCGGCCAGGCACCCGCGCCTACCGCAGACAATCCGCATCCGCGCCCGCCTGTGCTGCCAGACTCCTTTATTGTGTTGATGTTAGGGCAGTAATAAATCCTGCCCGGCGGCTTCGCCCGCGGCATCTTATGCTCCTGCGCCGGCTGTCCTGCAGCGGGATGACACAGATGCCTTTCCAATTCGTGCGAAGGTTGAAGGCGGCGCGCCCCTTGCGGGCAGCGCTGCTGCTGTTTCTATTCCTTTTCACAACTCATCTGTGCCCTGCCTATTCGGTCCTGACCCACGAGGAGATCATCGACCTTCTCTGGAAAGATCAGATCGTCCCGTTGCTCAAAAGACGCTACCCGAATGCAACCGAAGAAGACCTGCGAAAAGCACACGCGTTCGCGTATGGCGGATCGCTGGTGCAGGACATGGGCTACTATCCTTTCGGCAACAAATATTTCAGCGACCTTCTGCACTACGTGCGTAGCGGCGATTTCGTCGTGATCATGATTCAGGAATCGACCGATCTGAACGAGTACGCTTTTGCTCTGGGGGCGCTCTCTCACTATGCGGCCGACAACACCGGGCACCCTGTCATCAACCGCGTAGTCACCATCGAATTTCCAAAGCTCGGAAAAAAGTTCGGCGAAAGCGCTACCTATAACGACGATCCAAAAGCTCATATCCGGACCGAATTCGGTTTCGACATGGTGCAGGTCGCGAAGAACCGCTACACCTCAGACCGCTACCACGATTTCATCGGCTTCGAAGTATGCAAGGACTTGCTGAACCGAGCCTTCGACCGCACTTATGGACTCCAGTTGGACGACGTGTTCGGCAATACCGATCTCGCGATCGGTACCTTCCGCCGCTCGATCAGCATCGTGATACCGGAAATGACCAGGGTCGCGCTCACAGCCCGCAAGCAAGCAATCGTCCGCGACACCCCGAACTTCAACAAGCAGAAGTTTTTGTACTACCTGTCGCGCAAGCAATACGAAAAGGAATGGGGAAGCACGTACCGCAAGCCGGGCTTCGGCACCCGCGTGCTCGCATTTTTCTTGCGCATCGTCCCGAAGGTAGGACCGTTCAGCGCCCTTGCGTTCAAAATTCCGACGCAGCGAACCGAAGATATGTACATCAAGAGTGTCGACGGAACAGTAGAGGACTACAGCCAGTTGCTGCATAACACGCGCGTTCGGGATTTGAAACTTGCGAACAAGGATTTCGATACGGGTCGGGATACCAAGGCCGGTGAATATGCCCTCACCGACAAAACCTACGAGCGCCTCGTGAATCAGATGGCCGACAAAAAATTCGAACACCTGACTCCACAACTGAAGGAAAACATCCTCGAATTTTACGCGGACCTGAACGCCCCCATTCACACCAAGAAAAACAAGAAGGCTTGGGACGCCACTCTTTCCAACCTCGACAAACTGCGAGCCGCACCCGCGCAGCCGTATTCGCCTCCGAGCATCACCGAAGTCGGTCAGTAACGTTTTCCTGCATTGTCCCTCCGCGTGACTGGCAAAAGTCAAAGGACAGCTCATTGGCAATCCTTTCGTAAGTTGAGCACCCCGTACCAGTCCGCTCTACTTAGTCTTCGCGACTAAAATTCCGGCAAGGGACACTGGGGTACTCCATGAAGGGAGCAATCGCGTTTCTGCTATTCGTCACAGTGGGCGCTTTCGGACAGCAAGCAGTCGACCCGAATTCGGCGTCGCATCTGGGATCCTCGTCGGGCCTGAGTTCCGGATTCTCGGGCATCAACCTCTTCGGCGGATATTCCTTCACCAGCATTGACACCAACGGACTGGGCTCGCGGCAGAACGCCAATGGCTGGGAAGCATCCGTAGCCACGCGCCTCATGGGTCCGTGGGCGTTGGAGGCGGACGGCGGCGGGTATTACAAGACCATCAACGCCGGCGGCACTCCGCTCCGTTTGAACGACTATTCGATCATGGCCGCACCGCGCTTCAATTTCCCGAAGGGTGCATTTGCCCATGCGCTGATTGGAATGGACCGTCTCCAGGGCAATCTCGACGGCATCGGATCGGCTTCCCAGAACGGTTTCGCTGTAGCGTTCGGCGGCGGAATTCAGTTACGCATGACCCGCATGGTCAGCTTCCGCACGTCGGCCGACTACGTCATGACCCGGCACAATATTTTTGACGGTGGGAATAACGTGACGCAGAACAATTTCCGCGTTTCCGTCGGCCCAGTCTTCACCTTTGGCAGCGGTGCACCCACGCAAGCGTTACAAGCCAGCAGTTCCAAACCCGACCGGCTGCGCAGCCAGCAAGTGCCCGATTGGTGGACGCGCCAGGCTTCCCGCACCGCGCAGAAATAGCGTTGTCGAATGTCTCCCCCAGGCTTCAGCTCTGGCTGAGGCCTGCGTTTTGCATCCGACCAAACATGCCCTTCAGTAATGGCCTACTCATTAGTCCCTGAATGGGACGAAATTCGCGCGGTTTGCCGTATGGTGCAATGTATGACATCTTTTTGGAATGAATCGGCGTCTGTAGGGGGAGTAACCTTTCCAAGGGAATTACCCATGACCACCATGAGCGACAAGCATTACCGTGCGCGCATCACCAAGCGCGTCGATCTTGCGCCCGAACTCTGGATGATTCGCATTGATCCAGGAGCGGAGTTCAAGTTCACTCCGGGTCAGTACGCCACTCTGGGCGTGGAAGGCGAAGAGAAACGTTCGGAGCGCCCTTACTCGATCGCATCGTCTCCGTACGAAAACGAAGTCGAGTTCTTTTTCGAACTGGTGCCGCACGGCGAGTTGACGCCGCAGATCCACGCCCTGAAGACCGGCGACGAACTGCTCATGCGCAAAGCGTCGAAGGGCCGTTTCGTTCTTGATACGGCAAGCGGCCGCAAGAACCATCTGCTGGTCTGCACGGTGACCGGCGTCGCACCCTATGTGAGCTTCGTGCGCACGCTGTACAAGGATTGGAAAGAAGGCAAGTTCCAGGGCGAGCACAAGCTGTTCCTGCTGAATGGCGCGAGTCGCTCCTGGGAACTCGGCTACGTCGAAGAGTTACAGCGGTACGCAGAAGAAGTTCCCTGGCTGCAGTACGTCCCCACCGTGAGCCGCCCGTGGGACGACCCCAACTGGAAGGGCGAAGTCGGCCGCGTCGATGAACTGATCCGTAAGTACTCTGACTCCTGGGGAGTCACCGGTGAAAACGGAGTCGGCTACCTGTGCGGCCACCCCGAGATGATCGAGCACGGCAAGGGAATCCTGAAGCGCATCGGCTTCACCAAGGAATTCCTGCGTGAAGAAATCTACTGGGTGCCTGGAAAAGAAATGGCGACGGCGAGGGCTTGAGGACAGGTCACGCGTCAAAGGTTTTCTGCCTGAGGTGTTCGGGCTTGGGTATTAGATGTCAGGTAGCGCCGGCGTCTCGCCGGCAGTCCCGAGGGCGTCTCGCCCTCGGCGCTCCAGGAGCACGACATCTCTCCACACGCCTCGAAGCTGACCGATCCGCTCGCGAACACCTACCTCGCGAAATCCGTACGCTTTGTGCAGCGTGATACTAGCCCGGTTCTCCGGAAAGATTCCCGCCTGGAGAGTCCAAATACTGTTCTCTTCCGCCTGCTCGACCAGCGCGGCCAGCAACGCTCGCCCCACGCCTCGGCCGCGCGCTGCCTGGGCGACGTAGATGGAAACTTCCGCAACTCCTGCATAGACGCGGCGCGTTGAGATTGGGCTGAGGGCCGCCCACCCAAACAAATCTTCGCCCTTGAGTGCTACCAGCCTCGAATGCCGGTGATGTTTCGCATCCCAGCCCTCCCACCCGGGAGATTCGGTCTCGAATGTCGCATTCCCAGTGGTGATGCCTTCGAGGTAGATGCGCTCCACCTCCGGCCAATGTTCCGGCAGCATTTGCGAAATGCGGACGCTTGAAGTGTCCATGCGCGTCATACAAGCTACGGCATCTTCTATGTCGCGGTCTCCGCGGGCGCGAAGAACACCAAAACTTCCAACTCCTCGCTGATATCAAAGAATCGATGCTCGACCGCGCCGGCCACGAAAATCACGCTGCCGGCCTTCACCACCTGCTCTTCTGACCCGACGCGCATGCGCGCGCGCCCGCGCACCACGTAGTACACCTCATCCTCGCGATGCGGCTTCTGCGGATCCGTCCCGCCCGCCGGCAACACATACACACCGACACTCAGCAAGGGAACACGAATGAATTCCTTATAGAGTTTGCCGGCCTGTGAGCGCTCGGCCGAAACGGTGGGGAGATCAAAGAAATTTGGCGGCGTCATGCTCTCCGTGTGTGTCTGGGGGTCAGTACAGCCGTTGTCACCTTCTAAATCACTCACAACCGGGGGCGCGTCCAGCAGACGTGCTCGTTGTTTGGATTCAACCCGGCAAATTTCTCTTCAAACATTTGGGCAGGTTCTCGGGTGTTCTACAAGAACGCGCCCGCGAACAGCATCTCGGTGTACTGCGGAATCAGGTCCTGTGCCTGCAGCCGGCCTTCGGGTTTGTACCACTGGTAGATCCAGTTGATCATTCCGAGTAATGCCAGCGCGGCCGCTCGCGGTGAAACGCTGCCTTTCGATCCCTTCTGCTTCTGCACATCGGCAATCACTCCCTCAACGAAGTGGATGTAATCCTTCTTGCGCTGGTTGATCTGCTTGCGCAACGACGGCGGCAGCGGATGGTTTTCGTGCAGCATGACCGTGACCTCGCGATCGCGCACGCTCAACACCACCTCAATGTGCAAGCGAATCAGCATGCGCAACCGCTCTTCCGGACTTTGCACGCCGCGCACCGCCTTCACCACACGCTCCTCGGTGATGTCGAGTGCGTGGTTCATGATGTGAAACAGCATTTCGTCTTTGCTCTGGAAATGGTGATACAGGCCACCCTTGCTGAGCTTGAGCGCCGCGGCCACATCATTCATGGAAGTCGCGTCATAGCCGCGCTGCTGGAAAAGACGGGCGGCGGTTCGAAGAATGTCCTGGCGGGAGTCGAGTGTCGCTTCGCGAGTCACGTGCGACATGGTAACAAAATTGGGCTCTGGGCTCGGGGCTCTGGGCTCGGGGCTTTGGGCTTTGGGCTTTGGGATTTCGGATTTCGGCTCTCGCCGTAAGTGCCGTAGTCGGCAGCATGCACGACTTGGATCCACAGCCAAGAGCCGAGAGCCCATAGCCCCTTTCCAAAAGCCACCGCCCTTGACATTCCCCAACAACGCCCCGTAGCATGTCTGTACCGACCGACCGGTCGGCTGTCGTCTTACGCTCTGCCCTCTGTTACCCTGATCGGATATCCACAAGGGCCTGCTCGTGTCTCCCTTGTCACAATGAGGAGTTTCCCGTGGCTACAGTTTTTTACGAAAAAGATGCAAACCCGAATGCTCTGAAGGGCAAGACCATCGCAGTCCTCGGCTACGGCAGTCAAGGACACGCCCAGGCGCAAAACCTGCGCGACAGCGGATACAAAGTCATCATCGGTCTCGACCCCAACCGTCCCTCCGCGCAGCAAGCGAAGGCCGACGGCATGGTCGTGGTCGCGCCCGACGAAGCCGCCAAGCGCGCCGACTGGATCCAGATCCTTACGCCCGACGAGACGCAGGGCGAACTCTACGAGTCGCAGATCAAGCCGTACCTCCATCCCGGCAAAGTGCTGGGCGTGTCGCACGGCTTCAGCATCCACTTCAAAACCATTCAGCCGCCGAACGACGTCGACGTGGTCATGATCGCGCCTAAGAGTCCCGGGCATCTCGTGCGCCGCATTTACACCGAGGGCCGCGGGGTACCGTCGCTGCTGGCAATTCATCAAGACGCCACCGGCCGCGCGCATGAGAACGCACTCTGCTACGCGTACGGGATCGGCTCCACGCGCGCCGGCGTTTTGCAAACGACCTTCAAGGAAGAAACCGAGAGCGACCTGTTCGGCGAGCAGGCAGTTCTCTGCGGCGGATTGACCTCTCTGATCAAGAAAGGCTTTGAGACGCTGGTCGAAGCCGGCTACCAGCCCGAAGTCGCCTACTTCGAGTGCCTGCACGAAATGAAGCTGATCGTCGACCTGATCTATGAAGGCGGCCTGGCGCGCATGCGCTACTCGATCTCGAACACCGCCGAGTACGGCGACCTCACCCGCGGCAACATGGTCGTCGGCGACGAGACCCGCACCAAGATGAAAGAAATCCTGGCGCGCATTCAGGATGGCACGTTCGCCCGCGAGTGGATCGAAGAAAACAAAACCGGTGGCAAAAAGTTCGCCGCCCTGCGCGACGCCGAGAAGAAGCACCCGATCGAAGAAGTCGGCGCCAAGCTGCGCGGCATGATGTCGTGGCTGCACAAGGACGCCAAGAAAGCCACGCCCACGCAAGAACCCGAGCCCAAGGTCGTGAACGCATAAAGGCTCGCAGATCGTGGGAGCAGATTCTCAATCGGCTCGGTAGAAAAGCGTTTGTGATGGACGGTCCCGTAGGGACCATTGATAGTAGCCCCGGCGCTTCAGCGCCGGGTCGCTCATTGAAGGAGTCGCAGGCGTCCCGGAGGGACGCTTGAAAGGACTGCACGACGTTCAGCCCTCCCTACCGGGACGGCAAAGTCTCTTCGCAATGAACTCGCGTCCATCTGTGTCCGGCTGTGTGCCTCGCGGAGCGACCCAACAGACTCTGATGTGAGGTGTAATCTGTAAGAGGCACTTCCATATGACACAATCAAGGACCCTGAAGAAAAAAAGCGTTTGAGTCTTGAGCGCGAACGTCGCAATAGATACGGCGAAAATAGCAAGTCTAGCCGCAAGAATATTCCGCGTGGAAAGCAGCCGCGGCACATGGACGAGCGCCGGACTGTGGGCGAGGTGCTTGGCCAGATGAAGGGCCAAGTTCAGGATGAGCAAGCCGTCGAGGCCGAATTTCTCGTCAAGACCAGAATTATTGATAGCCGACGCCGCGGATTCAAGAAAACGCCAGATGTGCCGCTTGGACTTGTGTTGCAGAAGAAGAAAGCCAAGAAGAATCCAAAGTAGCTGCCAACTGCCTTGGTATAGAGATTTCTACTTCTACCCCGCTTGTCGTAATCTTTTACCCCTATGGATCTCAAGCATCGCAGCCGCGGTATCACCGACGGGCGCGACCGTGCTCCGGCGCGCGCCATGTTCAAGGCGATCGGCTTTTCCGACGACGATCTCCGCAAGCCTCTCATCGGCGTCGCCAACACCTGGATTGAAACCATGCCGTGCAACTTTCACCTGCGCCGCCTGTCGGCCAAGGTGAAAGACGGCATCCGCGCCGCCGGGGGCACACCTATGGAGTTCAACACCATCGCCATCAGCGACGGCGAGACCATGGGCACCGAGGGCATGAAGGCCTCTCTGGTGAGCCGCGAAGTGATTGCCGACTCGATTGAACTTGTCTGCCGCGGGCAGCTCTTTGACGCAGTTGTCTGCGTCGTAGGTTGCGACAAGACGATCCCCGCGGCCGCCATGGCCTTGGCCCGCATGAATCTCCCCGGCCTCGTACTCTACGGCGGCACCATCGCGCCTGGCTCGTATCGTGGGAAAGACGTGACGATTCAAGACGTGTTCGAAGCGGTCGGCGCGAACGCCGCCGGCAAGATGACCGACGCTGAACTGCTCGAACTCGAGAACGTTGCATGCCCGGGCGCAGGAGCGTGCGGCGGGCAGTACACGGCCAACACCATGTCGACGGTAATGGAGTTGATCGGCCTCTCGCCTATGGGTTTCAACGGCGTGCCCGCCATGGAAGCGCGCAAAGACGAAGTCGCGTTCAAATGCGGCGAGGTCGTTCTGAATCTGTTGCAGAAGGGCATCACGCCGAAAGACATCCTCACCCGTCCTGCGTTCGAGAATGCCATCGCCGGGGTCGCCTGTACTGGCGGATCGACCAACGCGGTCCTGCACCTGCTGGCGATTGCGCGTGAGATGGGGGTTCCGCTCGCCATCGACGACTTCCAGAAAGTGAGCGAGCGCACGCCTTTGCTCGCAAACTTGAAGCCCGCAGGCAAATACGTCGCCTCCGACGTCGACAAAGCCGGAGGCATCCCGGTCATTGCCAAGCGACTGCTCGACGGAAAACTCGCGCAGGGTTCGACCTTGACCGTGACCGGAAAAACTTTTGCCGAAGAAGCCAACGCGGCAAAAGAAACTCCCGGCCAGCCCGTGATCGCACCCCTCGATCAGCCACTGAAGAAGACCGGTGGCCTCGTCATTCTTCACGGCAACATCGCTCCGGAAGGCTGCGTCGTGAAGATCAGCGGACACGAGCGGCTCACGCATCGAGGCCCCGCACGAATTTTTGAGTCAGAGGAAGCGGCCATGACCGCCGTCACCAGCAAACAGATCAAAGCTGGGGATGTGGTCGTCATCCGCAACGAAGGACCGAAGGGCGGTCCGGGGATGCGCGAGATGCTCGGGGTCACCGCCGCCATCGTCGGCGAAGGCCTTGGTGATTCGGTCGCACTTCTGACGGATGGGCGCTTCAGCGGAGCCACCCGTGGCCTCATGATTGGCCACGTCTCCCCAGAGGCCGCGCTGGGCGGCCCGATCGCAACGCTCCACGAGGGCGACACGATTCACATCGACATCAACCAGCGCAAACTGGAAGTTGAGATTAACGACGCGACCCTGAAACAGCGCATGACCCAATGGAAGGCGCCGAAGCCCAAGTATCCCGCGGGCGTATTTGCGAAGTATGCCGCGCTGGTGCACTCCGCGTCAGAAGGTGCGATCACGAAACCGCGATGATCCATGCTGATGAAGCCGCGGACGTCTCGCCCGCCGGACGGGCGGGGACGCCCGTCTCTCCATCGATCCGTTGCAGGAAATAGTCTTCCTACCCCTTCTTCTTCACCAGCTCCACATCAATCTGAATCTTTACGCTATCGCTGACCACGGCCTCACCCGACTTCAACGTATGACTCCACACCACGCCAAAGTCTTTCCGATTGATCGTCGTCGACGCCGAAAATCCTCGCCGCTGGCCGCCGGAACTGTCGGTCACCTCCGTTGGCGCGTCCAGATCGAGCGTGACCTCGCGAGTCGTGCCATGCATCGTCAGGTCGCCGATCATCTGCAGCTTCCCGCTGTTGTTCACGATCCGCTTGGACTTGAATTCAATCGTTGGATACTTCTCGGCATCGAAAAAGTTCGGGCTGCGCAGGTCGTTGTCGCGATCTGGAACGCGCGTGTCCACCGACTTCACGTCGATCAGCGCATTCACCTGCGATTGCGTGATGTCTTTGTCATTGATAACGGCGCTACCCGACACCTGCGTGAAGCTTCCGCTCACGTTTGAGATCCCCATGTGACGCACGGTGAACTGAGCAGTCGAGTGGTGGGAGTCGATGGTCCAGTTGGAGGTTTGTGCCGAAGCCAGGCCCGCCAATGACGCGAGCAGTGTGAGAACTGCTGGACGAAGAATTTTCATTTTTTGCCTTTTGGATGATTTGGTAGCCCCGCCCGCAATCCCGCCGAGAAGTCAGGATTGAGACAGTCCAAGCGTGCGTACTTTGATGAAAATCAAGGGCCTTCGGATGGCACCGTCGCAGCCCTTGGGTCTCGTACCCGACAGCCGCCGAGTAACTGGTAGCTCGCCCGTTTATTCGGTATCATAAAGGCATCCGCTCTCATCCAGTGGGTCTGCTGTCTGGTTCGTTTTCGACTAACTTGCTCATTTAAAGAGGGAAAGCGCGCACATGGGTGTTCCGGTTTCACAGATGTGGACGGTGGCCAGCTACGTCATCGGCCAGAAACTTCGCGGGCGGAAACAGTTCCCGGTCGTCCTCATGCTCGAGCCCTTGTTCCGCTGCAATCTCGCCTGCGCGGGCTGCGGGAAAATTCAGTACCCGGCCCACATCCTGAAGACTGACCTGACCCCTGAGCAATGCTTCAAAGCAGCCGATGAGTGCGGCGCACCGCTGGTCAGCATCCCGGGCGGCGAGCCGCTGATGCATCCGCAGATCGGGGAGATCGTCGAAGGCCTGGTTGCGCGCAAAAAGTACGTCTACCTCTGCACCAACGGCCTCCTGCTGAAAGAGAAGATCGACCAGTTTAAGCCCAGCAAATATTTCTCGTTCGTAGTCCACATGGACGGCCAGCGCGAGCACCACGACTTCGCGGTCTGCCGCGAAGGCACCTACGACAAGGCGGTCGAGGGCATTCAGGAAGCTCTGAAGCGCGGCTTCCGTTTGACCACGAACACGACGCTGTTCGATGGCACCGACGCGAAAAACGTCCGCGCCTTCTTCGACGAGATGATGGACCTCGGGGTCGAGGGCATGATGCTCTCTCCCGGCTACACCTACGACAAGGCGCCCGACCAGGACCACTTCCTGAGCAAGAAGAAAACGCGCCGCCTGTTCCGCCAGATCCTGAGCAACCGGCGCAAGCAGTGGCGCTTCAACATGAGCCCGCTGTTCCTCGAGTACCTCATGGGCCGCCGGGAATACAGCTGCACGCCCTGGGGCATGCCGACCTACAGCATCTTCGGCTGGCAGAAGCCCTGTTACCTGATGGCCGACGGCTACGCCGACACGTTCGAAGAACTTCTGCGCGACACCAAGTGGGAACAGTACGGCACCGAAAGCGGCAACCCGAAGTGCGCGAACTGCATGGTGCACAGCGGCTACGAAGCCAGCGCCGTGAACGACACGTTCGGCTCGCTCAGCGGCTTTGCAGCCACCGTCCGCGCCACGTTATTCGATCGCTACAACGATCCCGACGTCGACGACGACACGCCCATGACCCCGCACAAGACGGGCCCGCTGGTGCAGATCGGCGCAGCGCCCGACGCGTAGAACGGTGTAGCGCGGGCGCCCTCGCCCGCGAAAACCGCACAGCAGCATGACAGAACCTCTCCCCAAAATCGCCGCCGAAGAATTGGAGAACGCTCCCGGAACGGTTCACGAAAATCTGGAAGGCTGGATTCCTCCTCTAGCCAGCGACGCCGAGATCCGCGCCGCTCTCGAAAAGGCCTTCGACTACCGCGGAGACCTCACCGTCACCCTGAAAAATGGCGAGAAGGTTGAGGGCTACCTCTTCGATCGCAAGAACGACGGCGCCACGCTAGCTGATTGCAATGTGCGCATGATCCCGAAAGGCCGCCCCGAAAAACTACGGATCCCGTACAGCGACATCGCAGCGCTGGCCTTCACCGGCAAAGACACCGCCGCCGGAAAGACCTTCGAAGCCTGGGTGAAGAAATACCACGAGAAGAAAGCCGCAGGCGAAAAGAACATCGGCATCGATGCCGAGTCCCTAGACGAAGACTAGCTCGAAACTATCGGCATCGTTGGTGTAATCGCGATTTAACTGGGTTAGACTTCTGAAGATCAACAGATACGTCTCTGCGTTTGGGCGATTGCCAAATCCCCTTGTTGTTTGCTCACTTAAAGTGGATCGTTGTCCCGAGCAACAATCCGCTCATAGCAACGTCGTACTTGAATCCGCCGCTTCGGTAGTTCACATCCAAATAGCGATAACCCGCTTGAAGCGTAAACCTCTTGTTCAGCTGATAGCCCAACAGGCCGGCGACCTGCCACTCCAGTTGCGAGCCGGCGCCGAAGCCACCCACATCGCCAAGTAATGTAAAACGAAGCCTGGGACTTAACGGCGTCTGAAGCCGTGCCCCAAGCAACGGGTCCACCCAATTCTGACTCGCGGAAAATTTCCGTCCCAACGGGTTCGGCTCAAACTCAAGACTCGATCCCAGGTGCCAATAGCGAAATCCCGCGAAGGCATCGACGTTGAGGCGCGGGTGTTCGATAAATCGGTACCCAACCTCAGGCCCAAGCATGAAGTTCTGCACTCTGGATTTTGCGGTGATCTCTCCCAGCTGATTTTCGGGAAGGCCTTTGTCCTCGGAAAGCTTGATCCACATCAAGTCGGTCAGCAGCAAGAGTCTTTTGTGTCGAAGCTCCGACGCTGCCATCAGCCCTAGATTAAGATTGGAAATAATGTCTCCAAACCCAGCATGCACACTCGCATCGCGCCCCCCAACACCAATGGTTCCGTGGATTCCCGAGAGCCACAAGTAGGGCGACAAAGCGAAGTGCCAGCCCTCTGGAGCAGAGAGAGTGGTGTCGTCCGTCTTCCCTACTGGCTGAGTTTGAGCCGCAATCGGTACACGGGCCTGCGGCTCTTGAGCAAGTAAAGATGTACAGGAATGAAGAATCACGAGGAACAAAATCGTCCGTACCATGTCTGACACTCTCATAGCTCTTTCAAATCTCAGTTCGCTAGATTCGGCTCGTTCCTGTGGTTAGATTCGACAACATACGAAACTCCTCGGGAATGATAGAACTCAAAGTTGCACATGCTCCTGGCGCAGCAATTACTTTTACCGAGGTAATCGCGGAGATTACCCAAAGCGAATTCGGTCTCCTAGTACCAAAATGCAGTGATCCGAGCTATGAACCAATACGATGCTACGGCGCCGATCGCATATGGAGGAACAAGTTGCACCCACCGGGGCGTGATGACCTTCGAGTGCCGCAACAGAAGAAAAATTACAGTCAGCACAGCACCGATAAAGAGAAAGTGCCCGGCTTCCACACCCAGGCTAAAAAAGAGAAGCGCGAGCGGAATGTGGGCCTGGGGAAGGCCGGCGTCGCTAAGACCGCCCGCAAAACCCAGACCGTGTAGAAGTCCGAAGGTTAGCGCCACGATCCACGGGGCTCGGGCAGTTATTCCCAATCGTCTTTGTCGTCCATGCAAGATCTCCGCGGCAACGAACACGATACTCAGCGCAATGACCGCCTCGACGGGCTTTTGCCAGACATGCACAAAGCCTAGCGTTGCCGCCGTCAGGGTGACGCTGTGAGAGACAGTGAACGCGGTAACGGTCTTCGCCAGTTTCCAGCCGCCTTTCGTGATGAGGATGAGAGCGAGCACGAACAACAGATGATCGACTCCGGTCAAAATGTGCTCGACTCCGAGAACGGAATACACGCGTGCAACCTGCAACTTGCCGGGAGATGCTTCGACGACCGATTCCGGCTTCGACTGCGTAAGACGGGCGATTTGGGTTGAACCATCCGTTCGCTCGATACGTACCAAAACGTCGGTCATTGTTGCGGCGAGTCCATCGATTGCGATTGTCCGGTCGACCAATCCACCCGGGCACGTAAGAAGCAAGCGCTCTGTGTAGGAATCGGATGCACGATACCTCGTGACACCGGCTGCCGTTTTGCAGTTATCCGGGAAACGGGGGTGGATGCTCAGGCGCATATCGCCCACCGCCGGGACCTTCCACAGGACGGCGTAGGTGCTGGCGTCTATCTGACGCATTTCGAGATACCCGGGGCGAACCTCGTGGGCACAGAGGGTTTGAGCCGCTGCTAGCAGGAAGAACAAAACCGCGAAGCTGCAACACCGGCCCATCAACGCGCCTCCGCAACCTTTGGCACTTCGGGGGGCTCGACCACAACGGTATATCGAGCGCGTAACTTGGAGTACTGAGCGTCCAGTTCTTGTTTGCGGCGGTCGTTGAGAAGGTCCCGGAGAACCGAGTCGCGCACATTTGCCAGTGGCGGCGCGGCTCCTGGGACGCGTGCATCGACACGGACGAGGTGGAGCCCGTAGCTGGACTCGATGGGACCAGCCCATTCTCCCGGCTCGATCGTGGCCAACTGCGTAGCGAAGTTCTCGCCAAATAATCGAGCGGTCTCGGGCGCTGAGGTCTTCTCGAACCGCGAAGGTAATAAGAAAGTGTCACCGCGCTTCTCGATGTCGATAGCGTCCTTATTCTTGCCGCCCAACTCCGCCAGGAGCGCCTTGGCTTCGGCCTCTGTGGACGCTCCATGCTTTTCTCGGCTTAGAAAGATATGTTCGAAGGTTAAGCTGGGTTCTTCGCGGAACCTATCCAAATGCTGTTGGAGGTAGCCCTCGAGTTCCTGATCGGTCGGGCTGCGGTGCGTTGCGAGATCTTCGGCCAGGAATTCGAATTTCTGTCGCATCCGTCGTCGGACAATAACGTCGTCCTGATCGAGGCCCATAGCTCTTGCCTCGCGGTAGAGCACCTCTTCGCGCACGTAGTCGTCGACAAGGCCTTGCATTTCCTCTTGAGTGGGTGGACGCATCCACGTGCGACTGAAGCCCACAACCATGCTCTCCATCTCGCTCTGGGTCACAACGATCTTTTCCCCGGCCCCGATGCTGGAATTGCGCACCCGGCCCGCCAGGAAAAAGATAGCCGCCCCGAGCAAGAGGAAATGGAATAGCGGCTCCCGAATGAGTCTTCCCAGGGAGATTTTCATGGCTTATTTCTCAGGGGTATACCAAATGGGGGACGTATAAGCGCGCTCCTGAAGTTTCATTGGAACTTCAGGAGGCATCTTGATGCCGAAATACTTGGCATCGTATGCCGTCCAGCGCGGAGTTGGAATTTCGAGGACGCGCACATAATAGAAAGCGCGTTGCAAGGGATCGAACTCGGGGTCTATCCAAACTTTGATCAGTTCGGTCGCGCCGATGGTGTTGGTGTAGGTTGCGTTGGGGACATCCACGGTGTCACCCACCGGAGGAAGCTTGCCTTTAGCGTCGGGTTTGCGGTCCCCGGACCAGACGACGTCATAGATCTTTTCGTGGGTCTGGCCGCCCGCGTCTAGCCAACCCTTGATGATTTGAATGCGATCGAGATTGGCACCGATTGGGTCTTTCAACGCCGCGACCAAGAAGGTGGGCGTCTTGCCCGTCGGTGCCTGAGTCAGATCGCCGCCCATGGGTACACCTTTGACATAGCCAATGACGGCGGGATTGCGGGTGTTGGCATCGTTGGCTGCGAAGTCCCAGCCGGCGAAGAAACGCACAATCATGCGTGGGCCGGTGGTGGCATAGACTTCTTTGCGCTGCATGGCATCGAACAGCGCCTCACGCGTGTTATCAGTGGCCCAAACCCCGGCGTAGCCGGACGCGGTCTGCTCCCATCCCATGATGGTGGCGTTGGATGTCTTGATGAACGGATGCGTGGCACGTCCCGCGCTGGGCTCCGAACTGGAAGTCTTGCCCCAAAAATTATCTTCATCGATGGCGGTGAGTCCGGTGTGCGCATCGGTGGAACCGACCATCCCGAACTTGTAAGGGTTAACACCCAGTTCCTGTTCCAGCTTCAGGCCATTCCTCAAAGCCGAGCGAGCGTACTCAAACTCCATCATTTCCGGCTTCTTAAGCACTGTGAGGTCGAGGTTTCCCTTGTCCCAGCGCTCGAAATTCGCGAACTCGTCGTTGGGGGACAGGAAGGGGTGTGTTTCTCCGTCACCCTTGATCTGTGTAACCTCGTAGAGCCGCTCTCGGAGCGCCCGAGTCTCGGCGTACTCGCGGTCGATCGGTTTTCCCGAGAACGATTCGATGAGGGGAAACATGCGCCCATTGCTGAGATTACCGTTATGCGCGATGGCCAGAACATGGCCGCCAGTTTTCTCTTCGTAACCGCTCATCCACTTCCATAGGTCCCGCGGATTGTCGCTTCCCAGAGGCTTCTGCGTGGTGTAGGGCTCAACCAGGCTGGCTTTGCTGGCATTGTCGCGAAAGATGATGTTGCGGTGCAGGTTGTTTCCGCCGGTGTTGGAAGTCCATTCGAAACCGATGAAGGCGGTAAAGCGACCGGGGTTATTAGCCTCCTCAGCTGCCTTGATAACTTCTTCCCAAGCGCCCTGGAATGCGGTCGTGCCTGGAACCGGGAAAATGGCCTTGGAGATGGCTCCCTTTCCGAATGAAGTGATTATGTCGATGGCGGCGGCGGCTCCCTGCCCGTTCTTAATCATCTCGTTCCAGCGCTGACCCTGCGGATCCGCCATAATTTTGGGGTCGCCGCTTAAGAGCAGTGGGAAGAAACCAAAGCCGTCCGAATGATCGGCGACCACCAAAAAGTCCAGTGGACGTGCGAGCCGAACTGGCTGACCACTGGAAGCAGTGATTTCCTGACCTTTCGCAAAACGGTAAGCATCCCTGGGACCCAGACGGCAGCCGAAAGCGCCGGCGTCCATAGAAAATGACGTATGCAAATGGGTATCACCCCAGTACACGCGGTCTGGAAAGTGGCGATCCGCGTACGGCGAATACGGCTGCTTCGATGGATAGGCCTTCTCCAAGGAAGCCTTGTCGGGCTCGCCGGTATCCTGTGCCACGAGCGGCCCTGCGACGAACAGTAGGAGTAAAAGCGCCAGCAGGTTAGAAAGACCTATGGGTGACTTCATTCGTTATCTCCTCCTTTGTTCGATTGACATCAGAAAACTGGTCATGAGTATTGCTCGGACAAAATCGCCCGTGACCGGGCTGGTGGTCTTGTCGTCCGGAAAATCATCGAAGAATTTTGAGCGTTCCAATCCGGGTCTCGACGGAGACGAATTGGGCTAATTCTGAAAGCTGGTCATTGCTCTCTTCTTAAGCCAATATGGTCGAACCCGTTCCGCAAACTTACCGGCAGCCCCGAACGGCCCTCGCAGCGGGTCGCTTAGAACCCACTTTCTTGGACTCGTCCCAGATAGGAAACTGGCAGAACTAGCAGGGATGCGTCGTATTGGAGACTGAAAGAAAGACACCATTCGATCTAAACAATTGAGGCGATAGCCGATCAGTGAGAATAAGCAAGCTGTTGCGATGAGCCTTAAGTACGGCACTGCCCCCGAGCGTGAGGGGGCCGCCAGTTCACAGTTGTTGTTAACTGCGTTCTCACCAGTGTGCGCCGTTTGTTCGCCAAAATCAGGGTTAGCTACCCTGAGATCGCACCGTGGATGACGCTTATCGGCGGCATCAGGCCGCCGATTTAGCGCACGAACTTCCCTCCTTACTCCGCCCCTTCCTCATCCTCCTCCGCATCGTTCACCACATCCACCGCATGCCCGCGCACCGAAAACGTCAGCTTCTGATTCTCCAAAGGCTCGAATGTCATCCGCGTCGGCAGTCTTTGCCACTCCGGCGCCGGACACTCCGAATCCGGCACATCATCGCCATCCGCCTCACCAGCGCTTTCTTCAGAATCGGCTTTCGCCGTCCCAACTGCGCGACCATCGCGAACAGCTTCTTGCCGTCATCTGACACGCCGCGGTACGCGACATAGTCGCGGTACCAACTGGGCGTTGATAGAACGAATCAAACTCGGGCAGCGTGAGTTGTGAGACTTTCCCGGTGACGCGGTCCACCAGCAACCACCCACCGCGCTCCCACGTCCACTTCGTGGTCGTCGCAGTCTCGGTCGGCAGCGTGTCGTTCAGACGAAACATCCTCCGCACCACGAACAACCGGTCCGTCACTTCGTGCGGCATCCCGGTCGTAAATTCCTTCAGCCGCATGTCGACGTAGAGTGCACGAATCTTCATATCGAGGGCCTTCGCCTGCGGCCCCACGCACCATTTGGCCGCCGTCCACTTGCCGAATGAAATCACATGCGGCTTCGGCACCGCGAAGATTGACGAAGTCCACCCAAAAATCCCGACCAGAATCAGCGTATGAAATATTCTGCGCATGAGGCCAGATAAGCACGCGACCTGCACCCAGTAAAGGTCAGTAGACACAGCTATTCACAGGCACTTCCCACGAAGGGAATCTCAAAAACGGCGGCGGAAACGATTTTGTCAAGGGGAGACGTGGCGCTCGCGGCGTAAACTTCGTTTACAATCGCAGAGTAAGCCCCGGCGGGAGAGGTTCACGCCTCTCTCCTTGCAGCGAATCGATGCGGATCGGACTCTGATAAGTTATGGGCGAGCTCCTGATCCACCGCCGTGTACCACGAGTCCTGGTGGTGGATGACAACCCGGACATGGCTGAGCTGATGCGGGAGCTTCTCGCCAGCCGGGGCTATGATGTGTGCACTGTCCCCGACGCCGACCAGGCCGAGTTCGAAGTTCGCCGCCACCTGCCCGACCTGATTCTCTCCGACGTGGTGATGCCTGGCCGGTCCGGCTACGAACTCTGCCGGCAACTGAAGGAGGATCCCAGCACTCGTCTCATTCCATTCCTGCTAATCACAGGCCTCAGCGATCGTGAGGACAAGGTCAAAGGCATCGAGGCCGGCGCCGACGACTTTCTAAACAAGCCGATCTTCCCCGCCGAACTTTTTGCGCGTGTGAAGTCACTGCTCAAGCTGAAGGAATTCACCGACGAACTGGAGACCGCCGAATCAGTTCTCTGCACGCTCGGCCGGAGCGTGGAAGCGCGCGACCCTTATACCGAAGGTCACTGCGAACGCCTCTCCAATCGCGCCGTCTTACTTGGACGCCATCTGGGTCTCGACGACGAATCCCTGATCGCTCTCCGTCGTGGCGGGTATCTGCACGATCTCGGCAAGATTGCCGTGCCCGACGAGATCCTGAAAAAAGGCTCGAATCTGACCGCCGATGAATGGAAAGTTATGAAGCAGCACCCGCTGACGGGCGAGAACATCTGCAAGCCGTTGAAGTCCCTGCGCCTGGTGCTGCCCATCATCCGCTTCCATCACGAGCACTCCGACGGCAGCGGCTATCCTGACGGCCTCACGAAAAAAGAAATTCCGCTCCTGCCCCGCATCCTGCAAGTCGTTGATGTCTACGACGCCCTGCGCACCACCCGCCCCTACAAAATGGCCCAGTCTCACGAACAAGCCGAGCACACCATGCGGGTAGAAGCGCAGGCCGGCCTCTGGGACGAAGACCTCGTAAACCAATTCTTCGCCATGCTGGAACGCCGCCAGGTCGCCTGACCCAGCCCGCCTTTTCGTTGTCATCCTGAGCGGAGTGAGGCAGCCGAACGCAGTCGAAGGACCCCGAGTTTGCCGGCCGCTTTTATTGGCCTCGAGAGCTTTTCCACCACGACCCTCGAAAGCCAAAGCGGCCGAGGCCCAGCGCCGAGAGCCCCGCACCGCCTCGCCAAATGTTAATCTCGAACGCGCGACTTCTGTCTGAGCACACGGGTTTACGCATCTAACAAAAACCTTGCCCCCGACCTACAGCATCGTCATTCCGGCTTACAACGAGAGCACCAGGATCCGCACTTCTCTCGATGGCGTCATCGCCTTCGCCAACCAACACCAATGGAACGCCGAGATCCTCGTCGTCAACGATGGCTCCAGCGACGACACGGCCCAGATTCTCCAAGAGTATGCCGCGCGCCATCCGATCGTTCGCCTCCTTCAGAATCCCGGCAACCGCGGCAAGGGCTACAGCGTGCGCAACGGCATGCTGCACGCCACGGGGGAGATTCTGCTCTTCAGTGACGCCGATCTCTCTTCCCCGATCGAAGAAGCCGACAAGCTTTTCGCCGCGCTGAACCAAGGCGCCGATGTCGCCTTCGGCTCCCGCTGGCTACGCAGCGAACTTCAAACCCAGCGCCAATCCCTGCACCGTCAGCTCTTCGGACGCATCTTCAACCTGGCTCTTCGCATCTTCCTCGGCCTGCCCTACCGCGACACGCAATGCGGATTCAAAGCCTTCACCCGCCGCGCCGCCGACGCCATCTTCCCGCTGCAACGCATCGAGCGCTGGGGATTCGATCCCGAACTCCTCTTCCTGGCCCGCAAATTTGGAATGACAATTGAGGAAGTGCCCGTGCATTGGGCACACGCCGAGGGCACGCGCATCAACCCGCTGCGCGACGGCGCCCGCATGTTCGTGGAGATGCTTAGAATTCGCTGGTATTCCCTTACCGGAAAGTACGACGCCGCTCCGCCCTCGCCGATCGCAACCTTATGAAGCCGCTTTGAGCAGCGGATGTCGCGGATGCATTGTTACGCCGATCCCCTTGCAGCGAATCAACGTCATCGATGCAGCGCAGTTCTCGCATAGCCAATAAAACTGGACCCCGGAGGAGCGTTTCCGGACCGTAGGATCGAAGCCCATGAGCAACTCGGCATCGGCCTGAGCCTCACGCTCAAAGCGATAGAGCTTTCCCTGGTGAAGGTACAAAAAACGAGCGGCGCAAGCAGGATTCGCGCACTTCGAAATCATCGCGTCCCCCTGAAGGCGTTTGGAAGAGTGTGTGATTTCAGTGTACACCTCGCAGCTTGTGCAAAAAACGCGGAAGTTCGCCGCTTTCCCTATCTCTTCGGATAGCTCCTCAAGCCGAATGGTGAGCCGGAAGTCTTCGCAGAAAATCACGCAGCACAAGCCAGCGAAGACGCCCAAGCCTCCAACCTACCCATTTTCAACGCGGTTCTTCGCCGCGATCGTGTCAGCAAAGCGGTCCCCAGATTGGCCGCGTGATTGCTTCTCTCATGATCGATTCCTAGAAAACAACATTGCCCGCAGGGAGGCCAGCATGACGTTTCTAAACATCAACCTTCGCAAAGGTATCCTGTGGAGCGTCCTGGCAATACCCGGCCTGATCCTGCCCGCGTTCGCCCAGCAGGAAGTCGATCCCACGTATTACGACCCTTGGGCCGCTGCGCCGAAAGTGGTGGCTCACCCTGTGCACACAACCGCAAATCACAAAATGGTCGTTCGAAAGAAAGATCCGTCGGTTGCTCGCGCAAAGGAAACCCACCCGACGCAGGCGCGAGCCAACATGCCGCCCGCGGCGCAAAGAGTGACCCTTCAGCTGGCGCTGAAGTAAATTCCGCCACTGCATTGGAGGGATTCACACCGGCGAGTTGATTTCGCACTCGCCATTCACGGCGGGACGCTTGCGCTTAGGAGCGCCGTCCCGCCGGCAAATCGTTCCGCACCTCAGGCGGATCTCTCTTGTCTCCGATTTTCCCCAGCAAGCGCCTTCGCCGCCTCCGCCACCTTCCGCCCCATCTCGGATGTACTTAGAGACTTTCCCTCGCTTCGCACCAGATCCCGCGTCCGGTGCCCGGCGTCCAACACGCTTTCCACGGCCGACTCGATGCACGCCGCTTCTTTCTCCCGCTGGAACGAATGCCGCAGCAGCATGGCCACCGACAAAATCGCGCCCAGCGGATTGGCAGTTCCCTGTCCCGCAATGTCCGGCGCCGAACCATGTACTGGCTCGTACAATCCCACAGAACCGCCAATACTCGCCGAAGGCAGCATGCCCAGACCACCCACTAGCCCGCCGGCCTGGTCCGACAAGATGTCGCCAAACATGTTCTCCGTGAGCAGCACGTCAAACTCTTTCGGACGCAGTACCAGCAGCATGGCCGCCGAGTCCACATACTGGTGCGCCAGCTTCACGTCTGGATACTCCGCGCTAACCCGGGTCACCACCTCGCGCCACAACCGCGAGCACTCCAGCACGTTAGCCTTATCAACCGACAGCACCTTACCCTTACGCTTGCGCGCCAGCTCAAAGGCCACGCGCGCAATCCGCTCAATCTCCTTTTCGCCGTAGCGCATCGTGTTCACCGCCTCGCGCGATCCCGGCGCACCTTCAATCGAGCGCGGCTGCCCGAAATAAGTTCCACCCAAAAGCTCGCGCACGATCATGATGTCGGTGCCGCGCACCACTTCCGGCCGCAGCGGCGAGTTATTCAGCAATGCCGAAAAACATTTCGCCGGGCGCAGGTTCGCGAACGCTCCCAACTCCTTGCGCAGACGCAGCAGGCCAGCCTCCGGCCGCAGATGTCCGGGATTCTTGTCGTACGCCGGCGACCCCACCGCCCCAAGCAGCACCGCGCCCGACTTAAGGCAAGCCTCAAGCGTATCGGCGGGCAGCGGATCATTGCTCGCGGCCAGCCCAGCCCCGCCGATGTTCTTCCGTACCAGCTTCAGTTCGTGGCCGAAGCCCGAAGCCACCACGTCCAGCACCCGGATCGCTTCCTCGGTGACTTCCGGCCCGATCCCGTCTCCCGCCACCACCGTCAGATTCAAAAGCACAAGTTCTCCCTCATAGCGCCTGGCGCATCAGCACGGGCGCCCACCTTTTAGGCGAAGCTCGCATTCTACAAAAACACCGGATCTGCCGCTTTGCGCACTTCCTGATTTCAGCGATCGAGGGTTCTGTGGGCTTCCGATCACAAACAGTCACGCAGCGCGGGAACGGATTCGTTGAAGAAGGATCAGAACGCGCCTAAACTCAATAACCATATCTCCGTCGGGCGTGAGCGCAAACATGTCCCAATTCGGGAAAACCGTTGCTGGGTGCTCAGTCTTGATCGCACTCTCCTTATTTGCACATGAGACAAAACAACCTGTAGATTCGAACGCCTATTCGCATGGAACCATCGCGTGCCTTAAAGGAAATGACTTACCGGGACTACGGCTCCTATTGACGCAAAAAAAGACCTGCGAGGGAAGGCGCTCATACCCGCGTCTGGAAATAGATATCAGAGAGCAGCCTGTTCCGGTTCGTAAGACTATCGTCATTGGTCCCGATAACTTGGCGTTCACGTGTTTAAATCCTGAGAAGTCTTGCGAACAGTTGGTGTCGGGCGAACTCGTTTTCGAACATTTTGAGGGCAAGTCCAAGAAGACTGAAATAAGTGGGACGGACGGGCACTATGAGCTGAGATTTGGAACAAGAACGGAGCGCGGAAGTTTCAAGGTTGACGGTGTGGGAATGTGCTAGCAACTGCTGCGCGGGGCTAATCAGCAGCGGCACTCGCTGAACTCCAAACAAAAAGGCCCGGCTTGCGCCGGGCCGCCGCGAATTACAGCCGACTTACACACCCCATAAATAATCTTCCTGGTCCCCGTGATGCTCGTGCACGGAATGCAGCGTGATCTCCAGCGGATGCCGCTCGATCGGTCCCGGCACATGAAACGACTTCCCGCCTGCGGCGGCAATCACTGCCGGAGGCACCGCCTCCACATGCTGTGGCATGCGCTTCGCCACCGGACGCGCCTCGCGAATCAGTTGCAGCAGATGGTGATCCTCCACGTGCTTGATCTGGTCGGCAAGTACTACAAACCTCCGGTAGACCTCATCCAGCTCGCGCCGCTCGAAGTGATATCCTAGTTGCTCGCAGCGCAGGCTCAACGCGTGCCGCCCGGAATGCTTGCCCAGCACCAGCCGCGAATCGGGCACGCCCACCGATGCTGGCGTCATGATCTCGTAGGTCAGCGGATTCTTAAGAACGCCGTCCTGGTGAATGCCTGCCTCGTGCGCGAACGCGTTGCGCCCGATGATCGCCTTATTCGGCTGTACCGGAACGTCCGTGACTTCGCTCAACAACTGGCTTGCGGGATACAGCTGTTCGCTGGCCACCGCCATGTCATATGCGTAGCGGTCGGGACGCACTCTGGTTGCCATCACGATCTCTTCCAGCGATGCATTCCCGGCGCGCTCGCCAATCCCGTTAATCGTGCACTCCACCTGCCGCGCTCCAGCACCGAGCGCTGCCATCGTGTTCGCCACCGCCAATCCCAGATCATTGTGGCAGTGTACCGAGATCGTAATGGCCTCGATTCCCTTCACCCGTTCCCGCAGCATGGTGATGATCTCGGCAAACTCCTCGGGCATCGTGTAGCCAACCGTGTCCGGGATGTTCACGGTGGTTGCGCCTGCATCGATGACCGCCTGCACCACTTGGCACAGATAATCGCGATCGGTCCGAGTCGCGTCCTCAGGCGAAAACTCCACGTCCTCACAGAACGACTTCGCCAGTCGCACGCTCTCCCGCGCCTGCTCCAGGCACTGCTCACGCGAAATTCGTAGCTTGTATTTGAGATGAATATCGGACGTAGCCAGGAACACATGGATGCGCGGCCGCGCTGCGCCCTTCAGCGCTTCCCATGCCCGCTCGATGTCTTTCGGGCACGCACGGGCCAGGCCGGCAATGATCGGCCGTCGCACGGCGCTAGCGATCGCCTGCACCGCCTCGAAGTCGCCGTCTGAGGCGATCGGGAATCCGGCTTCGATCACGTCCACACCCAGCCGGTCGAGCTGGTATGCCATGCGCAGCTTCTCGTGAACATTCATGCTGCAACCCGGCGATTGCTCGCCATCCCGCAACGTGGTGTCGAACACCGTAATCGGTACTCGGTCCATAACCCTATGTCCTCCCTGAGGCTACGTTTATGGTAGGTGGACATGGATCTAAAGCAAAGCTTATAATCTTTCAATTAGTATAAGCATTGCCGCAAACGATAAGCTGCCCTGATAGCGCTGCAACTTTTACTTAAGTGGCCAGGACTGGACGAGTCGGAACTTACCAAATGGTCGAGGACCCAAGCCGGCAAAGCCGGCGAACATTCACTAGCCCAGCGCGTAAGCGCTGGGCAGAGCAACATAATTGAGTGCAGCCCCGAGAGGGGCGAAAGCAAACTCGAGCAATCAGTCCCGTAGGGACAGCCGAGAAGCAACCATGGAACTTTCCCAACTTGAAGTTTTCTTAACCGTGGCCCGCGAAGGCCGCTTCTCACGGGCCGCCGAAAAACTCTTCCGCACCCAATCCGCGGTCAGCCAAACCATCCGCAAGCTCGAAGACGAAATCGGTGAACCCCTTTTCGATCGCTCCTCGCGCGAAGGAGTCCTCACCGACGCCGGCAACACCCTGAAGGAATACGCCGAAAAACTCCTCAACCTCCGCAGCGACGCGCAGGAAGCCCTGGTCGAACTCCGCGAAATCCAGAAAGGCAAGCTGGCCATCGCGGCCAACGAATTCACCGCGCTCTATCTGCTGCCGGTGCTCGCAGAATTCCGCCGCCTGCACCCCATGATCAAGATCACCGTGCAGCGCTCACTAGGCAGCCATATCCCCGACGACCTGCTGCGCCACACCGTCGAGATGGGTGTGCTTACTTATGACCCGCAGGATCCGCGGCTGCGTTCCATCATCGTTTACCAGGACGAACTCACCTTCGTAGTCCCGCCCACGCACCCGCTGGCGGGAGAAAAGCAAATCAGCATCCGCCAGCTGGGCGCCGAAGTCTTCGTAGCCCATATCGTTTCGTCCCCCTACCGCGAAAAAGTCATCGAAGCTTTCCGCCGCCACAAGACGCCCTTACACATGGACGTCGAACTCCCCACCCTGCAGGCCATCACGCGCTTCGTCGCGATGGGTAACGGCGTCGCACTCGTCCCGGAAATCAGCGTACAAAGCGAACTGGCGCGCGGGGAACTGGTCCGCGTCCCCGTCCGAGAAATCCGCTTCCACCGCAAGCTGCGATTGGTATACCGAAAAGAGGCTTCCCTGTCCCACGCAGGGCGCGCGTTCCTGCAGGTGGCGGAATCGATCGCCACCGAACGCAAAGGGCACTATCGTTTTCTGCGCGATCACTAGCTTATTTCGCGCCTACTTGAGTTTGGACTACGACGGGGGGAAGTACAGCATGACTCCCAGCCGGGGGCACCACAACCGTCTGCCCATGCCCGGCATATTTCGCCAGCACCCCGGCCCGCGACCAATCCAGATCCCACCCGTCGACGATCGCGATCACTGTGTACGTCCCCGGAATGACCCCTTGCAGCACGAAACTGCCGTCCAGATCACTCTGGTCCCGGCGAAATAATTCCAGGTTCGCTTCTGGATGCTTCGGGACCAACACCACCATTGCTCCGGCAACCCCTTTGCTCCCGAGCTTCACAAATCCTTCCACCCGCCCAGTCCCCCTGACCAACGTCAGCGTCAGCACCATCGACGCGCCTGCCGCGACCTTCAGGGTGTGCCCGGATGTCTCTTGCCCCTCCGACGCGATCTGGACTACGGCGTACGATTTCTCCTGCGAGCCGGCCAGCACTTCATAGCTACCGGGGACGACCTCTTCGATATGCAATTCCCCCTTGCTATTTACCAGCCCGAAGCTCACCCCGTGCTCGCGCCTGGCCCGCAGCCCCACGTACAGTTGCTTTGGCAACTCGTCCTCACCGAGCACCCGGACCGACGCCTTGATGTTGCTCAACGCTTCTCCGCTAGACGGATCCAGTTCCCGATGTTCATGCGTGATCTCGACGTCGCTGATGCGACTGGGCTCCGCTTGGCCAGAAAGACGGAGTGCGTACTTACCTGGCGCTACCGTGAGTTCAAATACGCCGGGGCCGATCGGCCGCACATTTTCCGAGTACTGCGGGCTATCCAGTTCGCCAAACACTCGTTTCTGGATAAGGGGGAACCGGTTGCCCTTGTCCGGATCCGGACTGCGGAAAACGACGTGCACCGCTGAGACCGGTATCAGCCCCAGATCCACTTCCATGCGATCACCACCGCGCAGCGGTATGGGCGTCGCCTCATCCGACTCAATGGCGCCCAGGTAATACGTTGTCGGGTAGAGGACATCGAGTCCCTGATCGACTACCGCTGGAGCCGCCACAACGCCTTCTGGAGCCGCGGTCGCCGGATGTACGGCGTACCACGGAGTTGCCGTCACGGAAAGATAGTACGTACCCGCATCGAGCGGCGTGAACTCGTAGACGCCCTGATCGTCAGTGACTTCCCTGCGGATTCCCACGGTGCGGCCCACTCCCGTCGCGTGATCTTCCCGCCACAGAGTCACCTCGGCCTTCCGGACCGGATCGCCAGATTCATCAAGAACCTTTCCACTCAGCACCGCCGATGGCAACAACTGCAACTGTAGGTTCTCTGTGTCGATCCCAGCCCCGGTGACGATAGCACTCGAATATTGTTCGTGCTGGTTGTAATCCGAGCTGATGAAGCCACGTTTCGCGCCGTGCAGAGAATACTTGCCCGCTTGCACGTGAAATTCGAAACGACCATCGTCGCCAGTGAGTTGCGATTGCACATCCCTGGGATCTTTTGTGTTTCGAATGGTGACGCGCGCTCGTTCCAGCACAGCCCCACCGGACCGGTTGACGACCGTACCAGCGATTCGGAACCGCGCGTTGCTGCCGTCTTCCGTAGGGATTTGGCCCGCACAGGCAGCACACAAGATCCCTACAGATACAACTACCATCCCGACGACGTTCCACTCCGATCTCATCCCAGCCATAATCACTCGCTTGTCGAAAGCAAGCGCAGAGTGAGCTTTTCTTTCTGCCCCGCGCCCAGACGCACGACCCGCCCTTTTCCGTCATACGCGCGCATCGCTTCGCTGGTGTAGTACTCCAACTCCGCTTGCGAATGATCGAATGCCAGTACCCGGTAGGCGCCCGGCGGCACCTGCTGCAAATCAAACTTTCCATCCGGCTCGACGGCAACTTGCCGGAACTGCCCCGGGCTTTCTGGCAACGGGAGGAGGTACACGTGGGGAGCCACTCCAGTCATGGACTCGTTCGCGAAATGGCCACCCGCGGTCACTACCCAACCAGCGCCTTCGGGCGTCGGCTCACTCATGCCTTCGATGCTTCCCGAGATCTCCGCCCCTTCGTCGCGGATCGTCACATCCACGACGACGTTCGCAACTGGCCCCACCGTCAGGGGCCTGTGCAGCAAATCGACATCTCCCGCTATGACCGAAGCCACATATCCACGGGCGGTTTCCACCCGCACCCAATAGCGCCCCGGCCCCACTCCAGTAATCAGTTCGGAACTCTGATCCCGGGCCGCGGATTGGGGATTGAAAAACGTGTCCGAAACGCCAAACTCATCCGCTGGCTCGAGCCTGGCGCTAAAGTCTCCGGGCAAAGGTTGCTGTTGGCGGCTGGAACTAGCCTGTTCTACTTTTTCACCAGTGTCCTCCGTTCCCGGGGCGGCCTGGAGTTCGCGTTTCACCTTCACCAGCACAGATCCATTCGGCCTCATCGTCATCGCCGCCGATTCCGTCGCCGCGTCCTTGATCACCAGGTTCACCGACCCGCTCATCCCGTTTTCGCCCAGCGCCGTTGCTTCGATAACGTAGGTTCCACTCGGCAAGCTGCCCTCGATTTTCTGGCTGCCTCGGCTGTACCCCAACTCAAAGCCAGGGCCCTTTCGTCCTTGCGCCGAAACGGTGACTGCGATGTGACTATCAGGAGGGGCATTCGCCACCGGTACCCTCACTGTGTAGTACGGCTGTCTCACTGGCGAAAGCTCCGCCTGAAAAGTCATTCCCGCGCTTAACGAGATTGTGGCGGCACTTTGGAAGTTCGAAGCATTCGGGAAATAGGCGGGAGGATACCCGTAAGCTGGCCCTCGGGGATCAAAGGTCAGCGGATCGCGATCCATTAACTCGCCGGTAAGCAACTTGTAGTTGCCTGGCTCAAGATCCGCAAATCGAAATTCGCCGTTCGAACGCGCAACCACCGACGCTGCCTGAGCCCAGTGCCCTCGCCCTTCCGTGATTTGGCGGCGATAAAGTACTACCGAAATTCGATCGGAAGCATTGGAACTCGGCAAAACCACCCGGCCGACAATCCGCGCTTCCGGGACCACCGGGATCGTGACGTCGTTCCCCGGGATAATAACGACCTGATTGCCTCGCCACGAAAAATTGCTGGAGCCCAAAAATCCCGGCTTGCGCGCCATCAGGATCCCGGGGAAATTCGGGAAAGAACGAAGAGGCCCACTGTAACTCTCCATCCCCCCTGTGGAAGTATCGGGCTGCCCGGGCGGCGGAGCGGCAGGCTCTGGCGGTGCTGCAAACTCAAAGCGTCCCTGATCGTCGGTCAGCATCGCGAAGCGATTGTCGGGAGAGTAAACGAGTGCACGGGCTACTGGTTCGTGCGTGATGCTGTTAACCACGGTCCCACGAACCGCCGTCCTTTGTGAGTCGCTGGGAGCAATCTGTCCCACAGCCGAAGCAAACCATGAAACCACTAGAAGACATAAAACGAGAAGGGATGCGACGGGAAGCCGTCGCCACTGACCTCGAGCAGTGCTCGCGCTTCGTGCGCCCGGAGAGTGCGAGCGAACAACCACCAGATAACAACGCATCACAGCCAAGTTACTCCACGCCACTAATTAATCGCGGCAGCTTAGATCAAAACTATGATCCGTTCAACTCAGTTCTAGCGGATGCACCGATTTGTCTTACTCAGAGAGCTATCACCGCTTAAAGCCAGTGAATTTACATAGTGCGTGGGTGACCCATCCTGGCGCGCACTTTGGGCTAGGAAGGGACTCCGCCGCGATCTGCGGCATCGAATCCCATGCAATGCTCTGGAACGTCCCGCCCGTCGACGCGAAGGCGAAAGCTTGTGACCTCGCCTGATTTGAGAGCTTTCTTATTCGATCGCTAACCCTTCTCCCGCCAATCACATCGGAACGCCATGTTAGCTATCAGCCAAGTTTCGATTCCACGAAGCGCAGATGTTTCACGTGGAACATTACGCCAATATGAATAACGTGTGACCTCCCGGTTACCGCTGCCCCACTTTTAGTGCAAGTTTCATCACCCTGTAACATCCGCACACTATAAAAAAGGTATGAGCGCGGTCGCTTACGACACGCTGATCCTTTCCGACGTGCATCTGGGCGCGGAGGTCAGCCGCGCGCGCGCGGCCACGCGCATGCTTCAGGAAAATTCTTTTCGTCGACTCATTCTTCTGGGCGACATCTTTGCCGACCTGAATTTCGGGCGCCTGAAGAAAGAGCACTGGAAATTTCTGGGCGCGATCCGCAAGCTCTCGAATCCAAAACGCAAGGTTGAGGTCGTGTGGGTGGAAGGCAACCACGATCTCGGCCTGACCAACGTGATGTCGCACCTGGTGGGCGTGCGCGTGTTTCAGGAATATCGCTGGCGCTACCGCGGCCTGACGCACCTCGCGATTCATGGCCACCAGTTCGATGGATTCGCGGTGAACAGCGTGCCGCTTAGCAACCTGGGTACGCGCCTTTATCTGCAGCTCCAGAAGCTGGACCTCAAGGGCAATCCCATCGCGCGGCTGATCGACCGGGTCAACACGCGCTGGCTGCGTATGTCTCCCAAGGTCGCGTCGGGCGCCATTGCCCATGCGCGGGAACGTGGAGCGCAGCGCATCTTCTGCGGGCACACGCACGATGCCATGCATCTCGAACAGAACGGAGTGGACTACTACAACGCGGGCGGCTGGATCGACGCGCGCCTGACTTACATCACCATTGGCGACGAGGGGGTTCGCATCCATGACTACACCGAGCGAGCTGACGATCGTGATTCCGGCGAAGAACGAAGCGAAGCTGATTCCGAATCTGCTGCGTTCGCTGGCGACACAGGACTACTCGAAGATTTCGAGTACGAGAGTGTTGGTCGCTGACGCTAACTCCACCGACCGCACCCCGGAAATTGTCCTCGGCTTCCACGACCGGCTGAACGTGGGCGTGATTCCGGGTGGCATGCCGGCGGTCGGCCGGAACCGCGGCGCCCGGCTCGCGGAGTCAAAGTACGTCCTCTTCCTCGATGCCGACATCGAGATGGCGCACGCCTCGGTGATTCGGCGCGCCGTCGAACTCGCGCAGCAGAAGAAACTTCATTGTGTCACCACCAACATCGTTTGCCGCGACGGCAGCTGGTTCGACAAGGCGATGTACGCGGGCAACGATTTCTTCCAGCACCTCTCGCGCCTGCACAAGCCATTCGCGACCGGCATGTTCATGCTGTTTGATCGTAGGAGGTTTCACGAGCTCGGAGGCTTCAACGAGCAAGCCACATTTGGCGAAGACTACCTGCTCAGCCAGCGAATTGCCCGCAACCGATTCGGCATTGTGCGCGGCGGCGTCTACACCACCAACCGTCGCTTCCAGCGAATGGGACACTTCCGTGTTGCGCGCTTGTTCTTGCACACGGCTTTAAACTTCTGGAACGAGAAGTTTTTTCTGCGGGATCACAAGTATTGGGTGGAGGCGAAGTAGCGGGTGACGGATCACGGTGACTGCTCACCACGCCGCCGGGAACACAAGGCCTTTCGACTACGGTCGGCTGGCGCCTCACTTCGCTCGAAAGGACAGATTACTGCGTGGGCAGCGAAGCTGCGAGCAGGATGCATACGTCCTTCGCTTCGCTCGCATGACATTGTTGTGATGGCAGCAGTTAGGGTGGCCCACTCACCAAAAAGTGCAACGCAGTTCCGGAAGCGCAATGTGTTTAGAAGCGCAGCACGAGTCCCGTCGAGGCGCGAATCATGTTTTGGGTCAGGCCGAAGAGATTCGTGCGCAGGTAGTCGGCTTGCACGCGGATCGCGAAGGGGCCTCGCCATTTGTAGTCCACGCCGCCGCCGCCGGCGATTGTCCAGTTGGTGCTGCGGTCGAAGAAACCGGGAGTGGCAACACTCACACGGGTCGCGCCTCCCAACACGTGGACGAAGGGACGGAAATTTCCTCGAAAGGTAGAAATTTGCGGGCCGCCGAGGAGTGTGTACTCCTTGGCGCGCGAATTCGGAATCGCCGGTGTGCAGACCGGAACCGTCACGCAAGAGATGGGGAATTCATTCCAGCCGTAGTGGCCGCTGCCGTCGGCTACCAGCGAGAGCCAGGGTTTCAGGCGAATGCCCTCGATGGAGGCCTCCCAGCCGTTGAGGTTGGAGCGGTTGCCGGGCGCGTAGTTCGTGTTGCCGTAGGAGTATCCGGCGAAGATGGTGAAGCGGGGATTCTGCGCGGAAGCCAGACCGCTCGCGGTCAGCATCATCGCAAAGACGAGTGCGCGTTTCAGCACGAAAAAAATCCTCCTGGGCGTACTACTACCGGCCCCGTGTGTGACTGAAGAGATTTGGATGCAAGCGTTTCCCGAAACTTTGCCTGACCGCTGCCGACAAGGTGACAAGTAATTTATGAGATTTTTACACGCCAGCGACAACTGCACAACTTCGAAACTGTATCGTCAGAATATTCAAACAAATATCGATACGCGTCAATGTTCTTCCCTCGGGCGCAGGAATGGAGAGAGCATCTTGGAATTGGATCTGGAACGTCGACAATCGGGCGACACCATGGTAATTCACTGCCGGGGCCGCATGATTTACCGGGAGGAAGCAGTGGCAGTTTCGCGAGCGGTTGAGGACGCGCTGCGTACCAGCCGGGAAGTGGTTCTGGACCTGGAAGGCGTGCAGGGAGTGGACAGCGCCGGCTTGGGGGAACTGGTGGTCGCGCATATTTCAGCCGAAGAGCAGGGGAAAACGGTGAAGATGGTGGGAGCCAACCGCGCCGTTTCCGAGTTGCTGGAGCTGACGAACCTGATATCGGTGTTGGCCACATATCCCAGCGTGGCCGCGGCCATGGAGATTTAATTTTCAGCCGTCCGTAACTGTGGGGAGCTACGGTTGGGCTGACCCGTCACGAAAGTGACGGGTTATTTTTTGGGTTTGTTGTGGTGCTCGCGGCTTACGCCCGCCGCACGGAGTGTCACGCGACGGTGAGGGTTCCGTAAATCCCATACTGCGAACTTTTGTGGAATCCCACCCTAGCGCCCAGGACGCGCTAGGATGGGGCACCCGCTGTCCCAGAAATTATTGCTGAGATACGTACCCTCTGAGCAGCCTATACGTCAACTGGTTGAGTGATCGTTTAGTGTGCTGCGGGAGCGTTCGAGGACATGTCAACAGGGTTCGCATAGGCTGCGAGTGGGTTGGCCTTTGCCAGGCGCGGAGCCTCGGACGGTGACAGAACTGCCGTGCGGATGTTTACTGGCATGTGGCCTGACAGCGGGATTTCTCCGAACAGGGCTCGGGCTGCGCTGACTTCTGAGACGGTCGCGTTCGAGAAGGTGCAGATGTAAGTCTGGATTGTAGGGAAGTCTCCCGTGAGATACGGATTTCCCATGGCCAGGACCGCCGTCTTTTCTTTTGCGCGGGACAGAATCGCGCTCAGCAGGCGGGCCGTCGAATCCGGAAGCGATGAGGAATTTTTCTGGCCACGGGCGACCGTTCTTGTTCTGGCTGCCGATGGGACCACGTAGACCGCGACTACTACGGCACGCGCCTGATCCACTTTGCTCAGAACCAGATCGGTTCGAGCGGCGGCCACTCGCGGGTCGACATAGATCACGTCGGCGTCGGAAGCGCGCTGGCGGACTTCGTGCTCGAGGACATGCCCGTCGTCTGCGCTCAGGCGATCGCACAGGATCACCAGCGCGGTGGAAGGCACGGGCTTTACGCGCTGATAGAGAAAGAGGGTGTTCTCGTCGACACGCTTCAGGGTTAGCGGCAACAAGTGCCCGTTGTTGCGGACCAGCGTGATGGAGTCGTCGGAAATGCGCTGGCCTTCCGCGATGTTTTCGGGATTGCCTACCAGGCGGTGGATGGCACCCACATCGACCGTCCGCTGTTTCTCCAGGTGCAAGAAACTCTTGGCGCGCAGGATTTTTAGGACCGATGCGTCCAGACGATCGTGGGAAATTTCGCCGGTGCGCACCGCTTCAAGCATGGCGTGGTAGCTCGATTCGAGATCGGCAGGCATGGTGAGGACGTCGTTGCCGGCCTTGAAGGCTTCAACGGCGGCGCGGCCGGGATTCCAGGCGTAGCGATTGGTCAGGCCGGCCATATCGAGCGCGTCGGTGACGACCAGGCCTTTGAAGCCCAGGTCGTGCTGCAGGAGATCGGTGATGATGCGGTGCGAGGTGGTCGCGACCTGGTTGGGGTCGGGATCGAGCGCGGGGACGCGTACGTGCGCGGTCATGACGGCGTCTACACCGGCAGCGATCGCTTTACGGAAGGGCGGCAGATCGACGGCGTTCAGCTGGGCCAGGTTTTCGCCAACGGTCGGGACGGCGATGTGCGAGTCGGTGGCCGTGTTGCCGTGTCCGGGAAAGTGCTTGGCGGTGGTGAGCATTCCGGCCGCGCGGGCGCCGCGAATGTAGGCCGCTACCAGATCGCCGACTTGCAGGGGATTCTCGCCGAAGGCGCGTGTGCCAATGATCGGGTTGGCGGGATTGGAATTCACGTCGGCCACGGGAAACAGGTTCCAGTGCACGCCCAGGGCGCGGCTTTCCTGCGCAGTGATGCGGCCAAATTCTTCGGCGTAGGCCAGTTTGCCGGCCGCGCCGAAGGCCATGGCGTGAGGGAAGACCGTGGTTCCAAACAATTTTGGAGGAAGAACACCACGTTCGAAGTCTCCGGCAACCAGCAGCGGGAACTTCGATTCGGACTGGAGCTGATTCATCAGAGCGACGGTCTGGTATCGGTCATTGCCATTCAGGAAACGGCCCGCGGCCGGGATGGACATGGCCAGCGAACCGACATGGTACTTGCGGATGCTGTCGCGCAGACGGAGGTATTCGGCGCTGTTGCTACCCAGGAACTCGACCCGCATGCGCACCATGAACAGCTGCCCGACTTTCTCCTCGAGCGAGAGCGTGCCCAATGTGCTTTCAGCCCAATGTTCGCTGACGACGGGTGCCGGTGGTGGTGGTGGAGCGAGCGTGTGATGCTTGTCGCGCGTGAGCGCAGCGGAACCCAGGAGGGTGAAGAGCAAGAGCAGGGGGAGGAAATTCCTGGGCACGGCAAGAGCATACTGCGGAAACAAATGGACATCATCCACAGAGTTAGTCACAGAGGGCTGACGAAAGGACATGTCCTAGTGGGCAGCGGGAGGAAGAGGCAGAAATGCGGGGGGCGGGCGGGGTTGTCTTGTTTGGTGCAAGCGAGGAAGGGAGCAGTGGACGGACTGGCGGGAAACGACGCTGTAGGGGGATTTTGGATGTTGGCAGAGACTTCGTGGCAGGTGAATCACGACGTTGTACTTTTCAACACGGCAGGCAGCCACTTCCGTAATGCGACTGCTTGCAAAGCAACTCCTAGTATGAAGGCTCTGGGAGGCGTCTGTGTCCAGTTTGATTCGCCGCACTCTCCTTGCTCTTGCTATTCCATTCATCTTCTTGAACGTCGTCGCCGCGCAGTCGCAGGCTTCGGGGAAGCCGTTGCGCAGGGCGGAAGTTCTAGCGCTGGTCGGCGGGCGCAGCTTGCCGGAAAACATCGTACACACGGTTGCCGCTCGCGGGCTGGCGTTCCGGGTCGATGAGGCGTATCGGGCGCAATTGCAGACAGCCGGGGCCGACGATGCGGTGCTGGCGGCCGTCAACAAGGCGAAGCTGGGCTCCGACCCGGGTCCGGCCGACAAGTGGGAATTGGAACTGCTCGGGCATTTGACCAGTGCGTCGGCCAGCCTAAATCAGAAGAAATACACGGATGCCGGTGCGGAGTTAACTGCAGCACTCAAAAGTAGTGTCAGGTCGCCAGAGGCTGGGTTCGTGATGGGAGCCATCCTGCGCGAACAGGAAGAATTCGAGGCGGCCGCGGAGGTTTATGCCGAGGTGTTGCGGGAGGATCCGAGCTTCCCGGATGCGCATACCAAGCTGAGTTTTATTCTGTACAAGTTAAAGGACTCCGACTCGTGCCTGCGGGAGGCGAAGCTGGCACTCTCGGAAAACCCGCAGAATCCTGAAGCTCATAAGAATATGGGGCTAGGCTACCTGTTGGCGGGAAAGTTCGACGCATCGCTCAATGAAGACAAGGAGGCACTTCGCTTAAAGCCGGATTATGCCGTCGTGCATGGCAACATGGGGATCGTGTACGACAATCAACACGACTATGACAATGCCATCGTCGAGTACAAGAAGGCGACCGTGGCTTTCCCGGATAACGTTAATTACCACTACAACCTGGGCACCATGCTGGGGAATCGCGGGGAATACGAGCCGGCGGTTCGCGAATTGAGGGAAGCTAAAAGGCTGGACCCGACGCGGGTAGACGTCCGCATCAACCTGGCCTCCTTTTTGGAACGACTGGACATGCGCGGCGCGGTGGTCGAGTTCCGGGAGTTGGAGAAAGTCGCGCCTGACTTCCAGGTCTGCCAGAAGTGCCTGGCGGACGCGCTGTATGCCAGCGGCGAGCAGAAGGAAGCCTTAGAGCATTATCGTAAGGCCGCACAGCTTGATCCGACTGACTTTGAGGTATCGCTGGCGCTGGGCCGCATCCTCGAAGATCAGAAGCGAAACGACGAGGCTTTGTCGGAGTACCAGCGCTCGGAGTTCATGGCCCCCAACGCCGGCGCGACGCATCTCGCAGTCGGCCGGGTATTGCTGGCGAAGAAAGATACGGCCAAGGCGCTGCCGGAACTAAAGCGGGCGGCGGTTCTCTCCCCTGCTGACGCGGAGGTGCACGAGATGCTCGGGCGCGGGCTGACAGCTTCGGGAGACGACGAAACGGCGCTGGCAGAGTTCAAAGAAGCGGTCGCGCTCGATCCGAAACGCTCGCAAGCCATGCTGGGATGGGCCGAACTACTGGAGAAGCGCGGGGACTGGGCAAATGCAATGGAGCGGTACCATCAGGCGGCTGCGCTCGAGACGGCGCGGGATCGCGAGGATCACCACGGACAGCCGTTTTTGTCGAGCACAATTGCGCAGACGGCGTATCGGTCGGCGCAAGCTCGGCTGGAAGAGCATATTAAGGAATTGAAGGTCGCCGGCAAGACTCAGGAAGTGGCCGCCCTCGAGCAACAGATGCAAGCAGCGGAGTCGTCGGCCGGCAGCACGGTAAAGTTGCAGGAACTGATGCATTCGGGGGATGAGGCCCGAGCGAACCGGCGGCTCGACGAAGCTGAGAACTTCTATAAGCAGGCGGTGAATTTCGCCGATAAGACGTCGGGGTCAGACGAGACGCTGGCTACGGCACTGCTCGACCTGGGTGGCGTCTACGGGATGCGACAGAACTATTCCGAGGGCGACGCTGTACTTCACCGAGCGCTCAAGGTCATCGAGAAGAATTACGGTGCTGGATCACCGCGCTCCGTACAGGCGCTGGAGATGCTGGCCGGCAATTCCCTGGCCGCGAAGGACTTCACTGCCGCCGACAACTATGTGCAGCGCGCTATCGAGCTTAGCCAGAAGGACATCACCGAAAACAATCCCACGGCTTACGAAGCGCTTCGCATGGCAGGGGTGGTGTATAGCGTTGAGAAAGCCTATCCAAAGGCGCGCCCGGTCCTGGAGAAAGCGGTGGACCTCGGAGAGAAGCTTTGGGGGGCAAAGGACTACCGAACGATCTCGGTTCTCTACGCGTTGTGCGATGCCGAGTCTCACCTCGACCAACCCAAGGACACGGAAGCCTGCTACCAGCGACTTGTCCCGGGGATGGAGTCGGTTTACGGCGAGAGTAATCCAGCGCTTGTGCCAGCCTTGGCGGGATACGCAAAATCACTCAAGCTGGTGGGTCGACAAGCGGAAGCCGCGAAGATCGAAGAACGCGCGGCCTCGATCGGACACACCCCTTAGGACCACTCCCTGGGGAAAAACATTTGGCCCGGCGCGAGCCTCGACGGTGCGCGCCGTTTATTTTGGATCGACGCCCCACCAAACCTTTACCAGAAAATGACACGTGGTTGACATCTATGCACCAGGCGGATCGTAACCTTCGGGATAGTTAGGCAGAGTTCGCTCCGGAGGTTGTCTATGAAGACGATTTGCCTCTTTCTGCTGATTCTTTTCAGCGTGGGCTGCGGTTACAGTTCCAATGGGAACGGCGCGGTCGCGCCTGGGGCACCGACCATCGCCTCGTTAGCCCCGAATAGCACCGCTATGGGTGGGACGGCGTTTACCCTCACCGTGAATGGTACGGGATTCGCGAGCGGCGCTGCGGTTTATTGGAGCGGGGCCAGTCGGACCACGACGTTCGTGTCGTCCACGAAGCTTACTGCGGCGATTACGGCCGCGGACATCGGGACCGCACAGACCGTTCTTGTTTTTGTAAAGAATCCTGGTGGAACGGGGATTTACATGAACCAGGGCGGGCAAAGTTCTGCCAGCGTGAATTTCACAATCACGCCGTAGTTCGCTGGCAGGCTTACCCCCGCATCGCATGGGTGCCGCCCCGCGGGGGCTTGCTTGGCGCCAGCCAGTTCGGACTTATGCGTGGGGGTGAGACGCTGCGAGGGCTGACTGAAGGAACTCCTCCGGAATTGCTCGTCGCCCGGAAGCGGTTGGCTTTCAAAAATGGCCGCCGGCCCCACCTCCCCCAGTTTGTCCCCCACCAAAGGGGTCTGGACGGCTTGGTTGCGGCGCCGGTGTGATTGCTTGGGGTGATACCAGACCAGTCACCGCAGCGCCCACGTTTATCCAGTGTTTTTCGTTTTCTGACAGGCGTGCGGCGGTAAAACCGTGGCGAATTCCGCCCGCGCCACGAGAAAGCCAGCGTCGAAAGAACAACGCAATGGCGGTCAACAATATGCCCAGAAACATCGGGTCCCAGGTATGTCGCTGCCAGCCGAGATAGGGTTTGTTGGCGACCAGGGTCAGAATGGCGGCAATCGCGCCCACCGCGATGACGAAACGGTCTTTCTGGCGGAAGCCGCGTGCCAGGACAAGGGGCGGCAGGCACCAGATCAATACCCACGTGCTCCAGTAGAACGGCTTCGCGAATTCAAAGGAGGATCGGGTTCCGACCATCCACCAGCGCACGGGCAGATTTAGTGATGCAAGCTTGAGGTTGATGGCCAGGTAGATGCCGAGCCAGAGGAACGCTTCAGCGAGCGAATAAGTATCGTCGAGGTAATCGAAGCAGTGGCGTAAACGTATCGCGGCTACGCAAATCAGCCCGATTGCGAAGAACACGGTAACGAGTACGTGCTGTATCGCGTAAGACGAAGTCCAGTAGCGTGGCAGAAAGACGGTGAAGATCATCGCGGCGGGAAATGCATACCAGAGCCCGAAGCGGCGCCATATCCAGAGGGAAAGCAGGGCACCCGCGATGGGAACCAGGGCCTCAGTTCCGTACGATCTCGACGAATAAGTGCGGCTGTTGAAGAGAGCTAGCTCCATTCCCAGACAGAGAAGCCCAACCGAGCAGACGGCGAGCGCTTCCTCGATCCCATAGCGATACAAACAAAAGTGGGAAACGGCGAACTCGGCGGCCGCGTAGCAGATCACGGAGAAAATCAGGAAGAACACTCCATCAGTCGCCTCCGACGGGTGCGAAAGAAAAACGACAAAGAAAAGTCCGACGGCGGCGCCCACGATGATCAGGGTGAAGAAGAACAAGACCAGTCGGAGAAAAATATTGGTGGTGCGCAAGTCAGAAACCGTTTCCTGCTCGAGACGCTGGTACTGCTCCTGGGTGAGGAGGGCTTCGCCAGCCCATTCCTTGAGTTGTTTTCGGGCGCGCAGAGTCTCTTCGCTGGCTGCACTGTAGATTCTCACTCCGACCTCCCAAAACGTCGTGCGATTAAAACCAACACCGCCAGCATCGCGACGCCGGTCACGACGAAATAGCTCAGGACGGCCGTTGTGTCATAGAAGCTGCGGAGAAGTAATGAACTAACGCCCACATAGCCATAGACGACGGCATAAGCAACGAAGGCAAACTGACGGCGCACCAACCCCCAGGCAAGAGTTGCGCCACAGGCGACAATCAGACCGAGAAACCATAGACCGGAGCTATGCCGTTCGAACACGCCGGACAGCAGTGCCCAAAAGAGAACGTTGGCCGCGATGTTTAGATAAGTGCCGAAGAAATGCGGTTTCAGACCGCGGCGCCGAAGAATGGCGCCTCCGACACCAACCAGCAGGGAGTAGAGAAGGGAAAATTGGCGATAGGCCGTGTCCTGATGCAATGGCCATTTTGAGATGGTGAGGCCGAACCATCCCGCAAGTGATGACAAAGCGAGCGAAAGCACGAAGCGATTGTCGAAACGATACGCGAGAAGGAAAAAGAAGCCCGCGGTCGCCAATAGGTAGAGATCCCATTGTCCGGAGAGTAAGTGGAAGCGGTTTTCCAGGTAAGCGAGTTCTATGCACCAGACGAGACTGCCGAGGTAAAGCACATAGTCCAGCAATGACGTCGGTGCAGAAATCTCCTCGTAGGACCAAACGGGCGCGCGGGAGAAGCAATACCAAAAACAAGCGCCGAGGATGACGGTGAGAAAGCTCACAACGAGGACGTCACCGATTTGCCGCGACCAGGTAGTGACGGTCCAGCCAAGGCCAGCAACAAAAGCCAGCACACCGGCATAAAGGAGTAGGTTCAGCTCAAGGAACAGGGAGAAGGGTTCTTTACGGGAGAGGCTCGCCAAATGCGCGTGCTGCTCCGCTGATATCGCTCCTTGCTCCTCCCAACGTTGCAGGCGGGCGAAGATCGTCATGAAGTCTTCGTTCTCCAGACTACGTTCTCAAGGACGGTGAGGAGCCACGTGTCCGGTATTGGGTTGCAACACCATCTGCCCAGCCCAATTAACCTACTCATCCTACATTCCCCTAGGCTCGACGCCATGAAAAAGACGGGGATAGATGTGCCAAAATCGATTCAGCTTGCAAGTCTGCTTCTTGGAAGTGAGCCTGGCCGTGCTCGCCGGTTATTTTCCCGCTGCGGCGCTTTTTAACAAGGCGCTGAGCTTCTGGATGTCGTCCGGGGAACTGTCTCCGAACACTGCGTAGCGAAGACCCCCTTGCGTCCAGTCTTCTACGTTGAAGGTCTGGCGGCGCTCGACCTTGGAGTCGCCGTCGAACAGCGCAGCACTGCCAGCAGCCGGAAGAATGAACACCGAAATCTCGTGCTTTCGGATCTGGTAGATCAGGTGGGCACCGGAAGACTGGCCCACGTAGGCTACACGGCCGCCTAGCAAGGTAAAGTCAGTGCCTTGCAATTCGGGTAGGTTGAAGCTGAAAGGGATTTTGCCCTGGAACCAGGGCTTCACCGTGTGCCGGTCGGTGGAGATCACGTCGACCGGATTCGCGCTGCCCAGCGTGGCCACGTGCAAGTCGGCGAGTTCTGTGTAGAACTGCTGACGCTCGAGATTCTGCTTGCCTACATAGAAAGTCACTGCGCCGGCGAATAGAACCAGCGCGAGCGCGGCGGTGGCCAGCTTCCAGCCAAAACTCCAGTTCCAGCGCGGCTTGGCGGCGATCGACTTCTGGATTTTCGCGCGGAATTCCGGGCTGGGCGCGAACCTGCCACCGGCCGCAGCTTTAATGGAACGCTTGAATTGCACGCGCGACAATGCGTCGGCGGTGCAGGCCGGACAGGTGCGCAGGTGCGCGTCGAGCGAACGCATGGCCTCGGCCGACAGTTCGCCGTCGAGGTAGCTATCGAGTTGAGCTTGCCACTGTTCGCAGGCCATGATTCAACCTTTCTGCGCTCCCTTCAGCTTTTCGCGTACGATACCGCGCAGCGCGGCACGGGCACGCGACAGGCGCGACATTACCGTGCCGGCAGGAATGCCGAGCGTGTCGGCAATCTCCTGATACGACATTTCTTCGACTTCGCACAGCAGCAGGACTTCGCGATAGTGGAGCGGCAGTTCCTGGAGCGCATCCTGCAACACCTGTTGGTTCGAGCGATCAAGCAAGATCGACTCTGGCGTCTGCGAGTCGGGCACGACCACCACCGGACCATCCTCATCGGTTTCGAGCGGAACAGTCATGGTGGCCTTCAGTCCGGTACGCGAAGTCAGGAACGTATTGCGCAGGATGCGGTACATCCAGGCACGGAAGTTCGTACCCGGCTGGTACGAAGAGAATCCGCGTAGCGCCTTGGCATAAGTTTCCTGCACCAGGTCTTCCGCCTCTTCCCGGTTCTTCGATAGCCAATGGGCGAAGTTGTAGAGCTGCTCAAACAACGGCATGGCCAGCTCTTCGAACGTCGCGGGCTGCGGGGTTGGCGCCACGCACACTAGAGTAAACCGGCCGAAGCCCCATTTATTCCCACCACTGAAACAAATTTTTGAAGAACTTTTTATGCACTGGATTTTTCGAAATTTAGGGAATAAGCCCGCCCTTCCGCAGTTATCTGCAGTGAGCATTCAAACAACACAGGAGCGAGCTAATGAAAAAGTCGGTGAACCGCAGGTCGTTCATGAAGATTGCGGGCAGTTCCCTGGGAATCGGCGTGCTCTACACGGCCCTGCCTATGCCCGTTGTGGGCGAGTCGGGCGAGATGATGAGGTGGCTGGGTAAACAAAACGGCGAGGCGGTGACACCATTTTCGTTTGTGCAATTGAGCGACGCGCACGTCGGCTTCAACGGGCCTCCCGATCCGCTGGGCACGAAGGCATTCGAACGCGCCGTGGAGATGATCAACGGCCTGCCCAAGGCCCCCGACCTCGTATTGTTCACGGGCGACCTTACGCACGATACGGAAGAGCAAGACGTGCATGCGCAGCGCATGAAGCAGTTCCAGGAAATTTGCTCGCGCATGAAGGTGGGGAAAGTGATGTATGTGCCCGGCGAGCACGATGCCGGCCTTGACGGCGGCCAACTGTACCGGGAGTTCTTCAAAGAAACTTACTACTCGTTCGATCACCGGGGGGTGCACTTCATCGCGCTCGACAACGTCTCGCGGGCAAAGCCCGAAGTGGGTCCAGAGCAACTGGCGTGGCTGAAGAAGGACATCGCGCGTTTTCCAAAGACGGCGCCCATCGTGGTGTTCACTCACCGTCCGCTATTCGATCTGAAACCCGAGTGGGAATGGTTCACCAGCGATGGCGATAACGTGATGAACGTGCTCGCGCCCTACGAGAACGTGACCGTGCTTTACGGGCACATCCACCGCGATCACGACCACGAAGAGGGGCACGCGCATCACTACGCAGCGCGGTCGCTGATCTTCGCGTTTCCCGATCCTGAGAAGGTGGCCGACAAGAAGCCGTTCCCGTTCGACAAGGAGAATCCCTTCAAAAATCTGGGCATTCGGATGGTGAACGAGTCGGGTACGGGATCACTGGCCGTGAAAGATGTGGAACTGACTCTGCGCGAGTACTCCGGAATCAACGGAGTCCAGCAAATTCTGCGGGAACCGGGACTGTGATCTCGGCCGCGAGCGTGTGTGCCTAGGAGACCAGGCGAATCCAGCAATCAAACTTACTGAGAAAGGAAAGAAGATGAAGAACGGAAGACTACGGAAATGGATGGCGAGCGGGGGCCTGGCAGTGGCGCTGCTGGGCGGAACGGCGTTAACTCACCGGGCATACGCGGCCGAACCGCGCGTGGTGGAGATCACCGCGAAGCGCTTTGGCTTCGTGCCCGAGCAGATCACGCTGAAGAAGGGTGAGCCAGTCACTCTGCGGCTGCACAGCGAAGATGTGACGCACGGATTCTTCATGCGGAAGCTGAAGATCGATACCGAAGTGGAGGCGGGCAAAACGACCGACGTCACCATCACGCCTGAGGTCGCCGGTTCATACACGACGATCTGCGACCACTTCTGCGGAGCGAATCACGGCAACATGAAAATGACGATCGTGGTGGAGTGATGACCTCGACGGCACACAAGATCCGGGTTGGGTGTTTGCTGGCCGCCTGCGCGGTGACGCTCGCAGGCTGCAAGGTACACCAACCCGGGCGGGTCGAAACGGCCGTCGCGGAAGGTTTCAAGCGAACGGTGAGCATAGGCGGAAAGAAAGGTGTGAACCCTCTTCCTGCGACGCAAGAGAATATCCATGCGGGGCAGAAGAATTTTTCTAACTACTGCATGGTTTGTCACGGGCTCGATGGGCAGAATACCGGGGTGCCATTTGCGGATCGGATGTCGCCCCCGGTGCCCGCGTTGAATTCGGCGGCCGTGCAGAAGTATACGGACGGCCAGTTGAAGTGGATCATCGACAACGGAATCTTTCCGTCCGGGATGCCGGCGTCGAAAGGCATTCTGAGCGATGACGAGATGTGGGAGATTGTGGACTATATCCGCCACCTTCCGCCCAAGGGAAGCCTCGGCGAGCCGCCCGTGTACGGCGGCAATTAGGGAAAGCGCGTTCCTTTTGCACAACGCTTCCGCGACGAAAATCGCCCGCCGTCCGTGCAGCTTATAGGACAATCAGAGGCATGCGCCTTCGCCGGCTCGTGCCTCTTATGCTGTCATCCATCGCACTGGCACAGTCCTTCACAGTTCAAAACAGCACTTCGACCGAAAATCTAAGAGGGCTCAGCGCGGTTTCTTCCTCCGTGATCTGGGCCAGCGGCACGCACGGGACGTATTTGCGCACGCTGGATGGCGGCACGACGTGGACTGCCGGACATGTTGTAGGCGCCGAGGCGCTCGACTTCCGGGACGTGCAAGCGTTCAGCGCGGACGAAGCGTATCTGCTGGCCGCCGGGCCCGGGGAACAATCGCGCATTTATAGGACCGCGGACGCGGGTAAAACTTGGGCACTGCAGTTCACCAACACGGAACCGAAGGGCTTTTACGACTGCATGGGCTTCTGGGACCGCACGCACGGCATAGCGCTGGGCGATCCCGTTGATGGCGAGTTTGAACTGATCACGACCGAAGACGGCGAGCACTGGCACACGATGCCTGAGGCCGTTGGACCGCGCTCACTGGCTCAGGAAGGCGCATTCGCCGCGAGCGGCACGTGCCTGGTCACCCAGGACACGAACAACGTGTGGTTCGTCACGGGAGGATTTGCCGCGCGGGTGTTTCGTTCCAGCAATCGCGGGAACACATGGTCGGCTGCGGATGTGCCCCTGGTGAAGGACAACGCGGCGTCGGGCGCGTTTTCGTTGGCATTCGACGGACAGGGGCGGGCCGTGATCGGAGGCGGTGATTACCAGCACGCAGAGCGGAAGCCGACTCTGGTCTATAGCGACGACGGCGGCATTACCTGGCAGACCCTTTTCTTCGGGCAGCAGTCCTACTTCTCGGCGGTGGCCATTGATCCCGCCAATCGACGGCATCTTTTGGCAGTAGGCAGCGCACATGGCGCCTACGCCGACGATCTCGGAAGCGGAGCCTGGAAAGCCTATTGGGACCTGAATTTAAATGCGGCCACGTTCGTGGGACCCGGGGAAGCGATCGCAGTCGGACCGCAAGGGAAGATTGTCAGGTTCACACTGCCTTAAACTTTCAGGGGAATTCTAGAGGCGACCGGCGGCGTTAGCTTTTTCGCCTTCCAGGGCCGCGTAGATCTCGGGATCGGTGCACACTTCGTAGTAGGACTTCTCGGTCCACTTCTGCAGAGTGAAATTGCGGGGATCGATCTGGGCAACGCGGCTTTCACGTAACACGATCTTGCGGAAGATGTCGTTGTCGACGCTAACCAGAGCACAGTAGAGTCGATATTGCTCGCTACCCCACAACTCCGGGAGCTTTAGTTCGGCGGGTTCGAGAGAAATTTCCGTACGCAGTTTCTCAAAGGCCGAAGGACTCAGGCGAATGCCCCCTAGGTTGAACGACATGACGAAATCCTCGGCGGCTTCGCCCGCGTCCGAGTCGCTGACGGTTTGAAATGCATACACATGGAACGGACTGGCCAGGGGCTCCATGGCTTTTCGAGCCCGCTTGTTGCAGGAAGACAGACGGTCGCTCTCGTTGAGCGCTTCGGAGATCATGATGCGCTTCTCGCCGTCCATCAGGTAGAGAGGCGAGGCATCCTGGTAGCAGATGCCGACTCCGAGTTCGAGGGGCGGCAGTCCACTCTTGGTGACGAGTTCGTTATAGCCGCGAACAATCTCGACCATCTCGCGAGCCAATACACAGGCCCGGCTAACGGTTAATCCGGCTTCGCCTTCTTTCTCGTGCAGCGCCAGGATGACGGCGTCGCCTTCGATGAAGACTTTGCTGGCTCCGTATTTCGGTAGCAGCTTGTTGACCGGATCGTAGAAATTGAGGCTGAAGTACGAGGCCGGGTTCAGGCCTGAGTCCATCAAAGAGCGCGTCAGCCGCGATGAGTCGCGAATGTCAGCTTTAATAATGACGTGGCCCAGGGTTCGTTCTTCCGCGGGCTTCTGCTCGGAGGCGAGCAGGAATTCGTAGAGAGTGCCGTTGACGGCCGAGAGTTCGCGCAGTTTTGCGTTACCGATCAGGTTGATGCTGTCGAGGGCGGAGTTCAGAGCCTCCAAGCGCCGCATGTCGCGGTGATAGCGCAGGAAGTCGCGCAGAAAACGTCCGGCAACCTTGGCTCGGTCGGCGCCGCGGCAACTGGCCACGCGACCGACAGCTCCGTAGAGATTGTTAGCGGAGAGTCGGCCGCCTTCCTGAATCAGGCGCTCGACGCGGTCACATTCGGCACGATCGACCAGCGCATTCTTCAGCTGTTGCGGATTGATGCGCGACGAGTATTCCGAGAGCAAGGGCACGACTTCGTAAGACGCGATGACGTATTCCATCACCGACTGATCTTCGAGAAATCGCACCCAGCCCGCGAGGCGCGCTTTTTGGGAGCGGCCTTCGGGTGTGGATTCGTTGGGAGTGCCGCCGCCTACCAGAGCCTGCGCGTTTTCGGGGGCGTTGAGCCAGGGATCGAGTTCGGTGTCGTCGTCTGGGACATCGATTTCGAGTGAGCGCAGGAAATCGCAGAGAATCTCGCGCATACGCGTGAAGCGGTCGGGATCGCGGTCCCAGTTGCCCAGCATGACGTACTGCTCGGCGCAGAGGTAGTCGTCGCGGCCGTCTTCGGAGAGCACCAGGCGGTTGATGAGCAGCTTGTGGCCTTCGCTGTCGGCCTCGCCGAAGCGCGAGCGGCGCATGCGCGCCAGGGTTTCCTTCTCGATGTCGCGCAGAAGAAGGAAGAGATCCTGCCCGGTTTTGCGCTGGATAATTTTCTTGCGGACCTGAAACGACGCCACGCGCTCGCGGTACTCGAGAGCCTTGAGCTGGCGTACGCCCTCGTAGCTTTTGAGCATCATGCGGCAACGCTCAAGCACTTGCGCAAACTGCGAGTTCAGTTCTATGCGCAGGAACTTGATGACCGCCAGACGGGCCAGAAGGTCGATCGTGACCTTGTTCTCGGCCTTGGCGCGATTCAGCGCGCCCACATGCAATTCCGTGAGGACACTTTTGAAGTCGGTAGGTTCGACTTTCTGGCCGGGTTTCAACACGTTAGTCAACTTGTTAAGAAACGGGGTTCGGGGTGCGGAGGCCGGCGCTTCAGCGGCCAGAAGCCCTTCGACGTCACCATGACGTGCGATCAGGCGCGCAATATGGGCGCGCGCGGTCTCGGTGAACTTGGGACTGAGATGTACGTCGTGGCGAAGGTTATCGACGCCGACCTGCAAGCCCCCAAGCGAGAGCGAAGGCGCGTAAGTCGACAGCACCGGCGGAATCAATTCCTCGGAAGAGCCGCCGAGTTTGAAGATCGGGATACGAGGCATGGAGGTTCTTAAACTACTTGGCCGCCTGCCTTTGCTGGTCGGCCAATTCGACGCGGAATTGCGGAACCACCAGGGCCTGTTCGACCGTCGGCTCGTTCATACCAGACAAGCGCGCGGCCAGAATCTTGGCGTCCTCTTGAGCACCGGTTTGGCGGTAGGCCTTCCACAACATGAGAAGCGACTCAGGATTCTCGGTGTCTTCCTGCAGGTGCGGGATCGCCTCGGTATAGTTGCCTTGCTCTGACAGAACCGCGCCCGCGGCCGAATGGTAAGCAAGCTGGATCACCTGGCTACGGCTCTGCCCGGCCATGGTTTCCAGCTGCGCAACGGACTTGGCGGCCGCGTCGAGTGACTTGTTTTGCGCTGCGCGACGCGCCGAGACCGCCAACACCAAGGCGCGCTCCTCCTCGCGATCGCTCTTCGAAATCATGTGGCCTTCGTCGAGCGCGTGCTCAGCCGCTTTCAGGTGATGGGATGCGTCTTTGTAATCGGGCGCGCTCATCGCCATGATGCGGTTAGCTTCTGCTTCGAGCTTGGCCAACCCGACGGAATGCGCGTGCTTGGCAACTTCGTGGAGGGATTTGTCGACCTGCTTGTGATTATTTTCGCGGATCCAGGTGAGTGCCGATTGCAGTTCGTACGCCACCCGATCGCTTTCGCTGGTGACAAACATCAGCGCCTTCGCGTATTCCTCGCGGGCTTCCTGCTCGCGGCCCATCACGGCGAAGGTGTCGGCCACGCCGAACTCGGAACCGAATGTGGGATCCACGCGAATCGCCATGCGGTACTGATCGAGTGCCGCGTCATATTGCCCTGCCTCGCGAAGAATTTCTCCGTAGGAGTCGTACGGATTGGGCTGGTCGGGCTGGAGTTGGACGTAGCGTTCCATGAGCCCGGAAGCCTTCTCGAAATTTCCGCTGAAGGCGTAAGCGTAGGCGAGTTCGTTAATGGCGGCCGGATAATCAGAGTAGAGAGAAACCGCGTGCTCCAGGACGAAGATCCCCTGCGCGTAGCGCCGCTGGTGCACGAGCCATCGGCCGGCAAGAAACGCTGTGCGATGGTCCTTGGGATACATCGCCAGCAAATCATTCATTGCTGAGATTGCGGGAACATAATTGTTTTCCTGCACGCCGTTAAGCCAGCGAATGAGCAGACGCTCGCCGGGGGTGGCCTGCGGCGCCAGTTGTATCGCACGAGCGCGGGCAGCGGACTGCTCATCGGGATCGTGCGTCAGATGAGAAATCAAAATCTGCGCCTGAGCGAATTTCGGATCGCGCTTGATGGCGGCGCGCAAATCGTTCAGCGCGTCGGCGCGGCGAAGCGTCTCAAGATCAACCATCGCGTGCTCAAACTCCTTGCGCGCCGCAGCAGACGATGTCGTCACGGGCAGTGTGCCGCTGTTGGCCGACGGCTTGGCGTGATGCGGCTTCGCGTCGCTGGCAAAAGCAGCAGCGCAGAACACGAGCAGGCAGGCAGTCCAGCGCAAGGTACCACCTCGGAAATGCTTGATTTCAGGAACTATAAAGACGAGCGTAGCATGCGGTTGGAGGGGCGAAAACGTTACGCAAGTTACTGACCAAAGGCTTGATTTTGAAGGGGCAAGGCGGTCTGGCAGGGAGGGCGGAGGGCCGTCCCGAATGCCTAGCTCTGCCGCCTTGAGATTGCCAGTCCTTTACTCGGCGCTCTTCAGTCGAGGAGCTTCGAACTCGTCGCCCTTCTCCCAACCGATCCGTTGCGGCATGGCAGAGGCCTGCCATCCCAGGACGAAACCAAAGCGCGCCATCGCGGCATCCCCCGTGAAGTCCATGCCGGTAGAATATTCATCGCTGGGCTGGTGGTAGTGCTTCTGGTTGTATTCTTCGTCCTGCTTTAGTCCCCATGCCTCGTCGTGGCCTTTGTACTTCACTCCTTCGTTCACCGAGAAAGCGGGTACGCCTACGCGAGCCAGACTGAAGTGGTCGGAGCGGTAGAAGTGGCCCGCTTCGGGGTGCGCATCGGGCCGGATCACCAGACGAAAATCCTTCGCGGTCGCCTCAACCGTCTTGTAGAACGTGGTGCGCTCCGCGCCTGACACCTCAACTTCTTCAGGCGAGCCGAGGGGCGGGAGGTCGTCGTAGTTCAGATCGAGTGTGATTTTGCCTGCCGGGAACGGCGGATGCTTGCCGAGATATTCCGAGCCCAGCAGACCCTGTTCTTCGGCCGTGACGGACGCGAAGATGATCGAGCGGCGCGGCTTCTCCGCCGACTGGCTAAAGGCGCGGGCCAACTCCAGCAGAACGCCACAGCCGGTCGCATTATCGTTGGCGCCATTGTAGATGTTGTCGCCCGGCATGTCGGGGCGAATGCCCAAGTGGTCATAGTGCGCGGTGTAAAGGACAGCTTCGCTCTTAAGCTTCGCGTCCGCGCCTGGCAGCACTCCGATCACATTGTTGGATTCGAAGGGACGAATCTTGCTGACAAGATGGGCTTGCAACTTCACGGGCAGGGGCACAGGCTTGAATTCACGCGATTGTGCCTCAGTCATCATTTTGCCGAGGTTGAGTCCGGCAGTCTTCGCCAGTTTCTCGGCGACTTCAAGCTGCACCCACGCGGCGGCCTTCAACTTGGGTGAACCATCCAGCTTCAGGTACGACTTCTCCCCCGAGTTGGAGTTGCGCACGACTTCCCACGGATAGCTGGCCATGTCGGTCTGGTGAATCAGGAGGACTGCCACTGCCCCGCGGCGCGCCGCCTCTTCGTATTTGTAGGTCCAGCGTCCGTAGTAGGTGAGAGCCTTACCCTTGAAAAAATTGGCGTCATCGGACGGCGGCTCGTTCACCAGCATGAGCAGGACCTTGCCCTTTACGTCGGCGTCTTTGTAGTCGTCCCAGTTGTACTCGGGTGCATGAATGCCGTAGCCAACGTAAACGACGGGAGCATCGATGTCGGACTGCGGCTGCTGGGTCTGGTCGTAGGCGACGTAGTCGTCGAGGACTTTCAGGTTTATCGCGGAACCGCTGGAGGGCACCAGCGAGAACGTGGTCTCGGGCATGGGCGTGATGCCGACCATGGGCACTTTCTGCATGTAAGTGCCGTTATCGCCCGCGGGCTTCAGCCCGTAGATGGAAAACTGGGTCGCGATATATTCGCCGGCGATGTCGCCTCCGCGCTGACCGGTGCCTCGGCCTTCCAGCAGGTCATGGGACAGGAAGTGTACGTGGGCGCGGATCCGCTCGGGATTGATAGTTTCCATTGCAGCGAAGGCCGCAGGAGAGGGTCGCGGAGCGGCAGCCGGAGCATGAACTGGCTTAGCGGAATTCTGGGCGAGAGCAACAACGGCCATGCCGAAAAAAGACAAAAGGAGGGTCTTGCGCATAGTTCGGTTGAGACTCCTGAATGGAAGACGAAGAATTCTAAGGATTGTCCTATTGTACGGGAAGAATCTTTGGGGATTCCCTCTGGTTATCTAGCGAAGGAGTTACGTCTTAGGTCATACGGCTTTGGGGTGGTGATTTAAGTGAGCTGCGTCAGTAGTGGAAGAGCCTGCTTGGCCGGGCGGCGCTCCGGATTGCAAGGGGTCCTTCGACTGCGTTCGGCTGGCGCCTCACTTCGCTCAAGGATGACAGACGTTTAAGAATGATTTCTCTCATCCCGCGAACCGCGGGATTAGTTTTTGGAGCTTCAACCACCGCGGTAATCGCGCACATCCTCGCCCGGACGGTACACGAACGCCTTGGCCATCGCCGAAGAATCTGCCATCCTGCGGTTCACTTCTTCAAATTCGGACTTAACCCATCCCACGCTGCTGACTTCGATTTCTCCGTCGTGCTCGACCCAGAAAACCGTCGGCACGTTCGTCAAACCGTACGCGTTCGAAACGGGATAAGTCGTGGTGTCGTCGAGGAGCAGCGGAAACGTGATACCGAACTCCTTGGCGAATGCAGCCGTGTCCTCGGTGTTGTTCTGCGAGACGCCCACTAGCGTGACGTGCCGGTCTTTGTAGGCTTGAAAGAGTCGCTCATAAAACGGAAGGGCGTACTGGCAGGTGGGGCAGGAAATCTTGAAAAAGACCAAAACGACCGGGCCGTGCGCAAGTGCGTCGCACAGCGAGAATGGCTTCCCGCCGAGCGAACTCAAGGTGAAGTCAGGCGCCGTACGGCCTTTGCCGAGTGCAGGCATGATTACTGATCCTCCGTAAGTTCTGCCGTCGTGAACTATTGTAGATGAGCATGATCGGCGTTCCGTTGCAGCAGAAGCGGAGAAGAAGTGCTTTGCGCCTCAAGCAAATTGCGTGCATGCCGATTAAGGAGATGTGTTGTCATCTCCCGGACTTCAACCCGTTGCCGGCGATCCCAAGCACGTTTTCCGGTTCGTGGCGCGCCAGCCGATTCTCAACCGCGAACAGCAGGTGTTCGCCTATGAGCTCTTGTTCCGGGATGGCATAGAGAATTTTCTCCGGGCGACAGACGCGGAGGCGGCCGCCCGCAGCACGCTCGACAGCACGCTCGTGATGGGCTTTGACGTCTTGTGCAACGGGCACAGAGCGTTCATCAATTGCACCCGCGATCTGCTCCTCAAGGAAGGGATCACACTCCTGCCGGCAGAACAAACCGTGGTCGAGGTTCTGGAGACGGTGGCGGCGGATGATCTGGTGATCGCCGCCTGCGAACGGCTGCGGGCGACGGGATACCTCGTTGCGCTCGACGACTTGGTGACCAACGACCCGCGTGCTTCAATGGCGGGTTCAGTGGATTTCATCAAGGTCGACTTCGAACGCACGACGGCTGGGGAGCGATCGGAACTTGTAAAGCGCTATGGCAGTCCGCGTTGCCGCATGCTGGCGGAAAAGGTGGAGACCCGGGAGCAATTTGAAAAGTCGCTGAAGGACGGGTTTGATTATTTCCAGGGATATTTTTTCCGCCGGCCGGAAGTCCTCAAGGCGCGCGAGATTCCCGCCAACCAGGTGAACTATCTGCGCATGCTGCAGGCCGTAGCGCAAGAAGAGATTGACATCCGTCAGCTGGAAGGAATCATCAAGGGTGAAGCGTCGGTGTTGTACCGGCTCTTGCGCTATTTGAACTCGCCCATGCTCGGCATGCGGAATGAGATCCACTCCATCCGGCACGCTCTGGCGATTTTGGGCGAGCGGGAGATACGGCGCTGGATCCGGCTGGTGGCGCTGGTTTCCGCGGGCCAACAGAAGACCTCAGACCTGGTGCTCTCGGCTCTGGTGCGAGCGCACTTCTGTGAACAACTCTCGCGGAAAATTCCGCGTACGCAATCGGACCTTTTTCTGGTCGGTATGGTATCGATGATGGACGCCATTCTGGACGTGCCGATGTCGGAAGTGCTCGAGAAGATTGCGATCGATCAGGACACGAAATGTGTGCTGTCGGGGAATGGCGGAAAACTGGAACCGGTGTATGAGCTGATGCTTGCACAGGAAGCTGGAAAGTGGGCATCGGCGCAGACATTCGCGACGAAGCTGCGCGTCAGCGAAAGCGAGTTGGGCGAGATGTGGTGGCAGGCCCTACAATGGGCGCGGCAAGTCAGCTCGGCGAAATATCTGTACAGTGCGGTACTGATGGTGGCGCGCGGAAGTGCGGGGTCGCGAACAATACCTCTGTGCAAAACGGTCGCCACTTTGGACTTGCACGGAACCAGCGCCGCAGCGTAGCATTAAGGAGTTCCCAGCGGCCGAGCTTCCCGCGCTGGCCCTCCGCGCCCCTTAGCTCCAGGCGCTTAAGCGGAAAAGATCTAGAGAGTTTTTCCAGTCGCATCGGGGTTCTTGCGCATCGTAAGTAGGGCGCTCAAGTGGGGTGCTACCTCGAAGGCGAAGCAGGGCAGACGAGAACAAATACCCTCTCATTACTGTTGGGACCACTTTAAGAGAAAACTATGAATGCAGGACCTGGAAATCCTTCCGGTGGCGGAGGGAGAGGCAGACGGCGGCGCGGACGACGTCCGCCCAACCATCGCGGTGGCGCCCCAAAGCGCGACCGGCAGAACACGGGCGGCGGCATCTACAGCGCGCCCATGGATCACAGCTATCGCGCTGTCATGGGCAACAATAACGGCCATGGACAGAAGCAGAATCGCGGCATGCGTCCCGGCTTTGCGCCCACCTATCAACCGCCGGATCCGGAACCGTTGCCAGCGCGCGAAGACGCCAATTCACGCATTTTCGCTTTCGTGGATGACTTGTTCTTCCTGGCGAAAATTCAGGAGACCGCGCGCAAGATGAATGTGAAGGTCGAGTTCGTCAAGACCGACAAGGATCTTCTCGAGCGCATGAAGCAGAATGGCGAAGAAAAGCCTTCGCTGATCATCTTCGACCTGAACAACGTCAACGCCAAGCCGCTTACGCTGATCCCCAAACTCAAAAGCAAGCTAAAGAAAGACACCTCGATCATCGGGTTCCTTTCGCATGTACAGGGAGATCTGAAGCAGAAGGCGCACGAAGTGGGCTGCGACATGGTTCTGCCGCGCTCAGCGTTCTCGCAGAATTTGCCTCAGTTGCTGCGCAGGCACGGAGCAGCCGAGGAAGCAGAGATTCAGTAAATGCGAGAGTGCGGGCGGGACGCCGGCGCTACTTGAACTGCCTCATCTCGAAAAGCTAGTTTGCCGACGCGATCACTCGATCGAGCCTCTGACCTGTCCCTCAAAATCAGAAACAGTCGCAGCTCTACCCCGGCGGCCACTTCATGTCTCGCCCGCCAATGAGGTGGACGTGCATGTGAAACACCGACTGACCGCTCTTGGGACCCACGTTGAGCACCGTACGGTAGCCCTCTTCGATGCCACGCTGGCGGCCGATTTCCGCGGCGGCCAGGTGGAGGCGTCCGACCAATTCGGCGTCTTCGGCCTGCGCTTCCTTCAGTCCGCGAACGTGCTTTTTCGGGATGATCAGAACGTGCGTGGGCGCTTGCGGCTGGATGTCTTCAAAGGCAAACGTATGCTCGTCTTCGTAGACTTTCTTGGCAGGAATCTCGCCGCGGATAATTTTGCAGAATAGGCAGTCGGACATGGGGTCTCAGTTCTCAGTTCTCAGTTCTCAGTTCTCAGTTCTCAGTTCTCAGTTCTCAGTTCTCAGTTCTCAGTTCTCAGTTCTCAGTTCTCAGTTCTCAGT
>Ga0209811_10000033_pt1 | contig 64312 bp, 68 predicted proteins | sample Coa_R1_6_FD_187161 | JGI IMG/M metagenome (GOLD analysis project Ga0209811, IMG submission 187161) | Surface soil microbial communities from Centralia Pennsylvania, which are recovering from an underground coalmine fire. - Coalmine... | ecosystem: Environmental > Terrestrial > Soil >... | reverse complement strand
CCAAAGCAGTATATTACCAAATATGATGGAAGCTCTTTATGGATTGATGTTACTAGTGGACTAGTTAGTCCCAAGTTCGAACGCGAAGATGAACCAACACAGGAAGAAATTGAAATGTTGCTAAGGGAAGTACCAGATTAAAGTCAATGAAATTAATACGACCCAATTGCCAGATTTAAGGCCTAGGATCTTTGCTTGATTGATTTAGGTTTATACATTGTTTCTGACTTTGCTATTACATAGTTTGTCACATTGACCAGAAAAAAACCATATTTATTCTTGTGTCGCTTAATAATTTTAACAAAGCTATCGCATCATGATCACTAGTGCGTTATAAATAATCTTAATTTTCTAATTTCTTTCAGATAAACTAATCACATAGCTACTTAACCTTTGTTGCGGACTAGTGTGTACAATGAGTGAAACACAGGACGATAGACGATCAAATAGTATAATTAGTTTTTTCCTTCCTATCCGATAAAAGGCGAATTTGATTAGTAACTTCTGAGCATAAATCTTTTAATGTAATTGGTTTTTGAATAAATCGATTTATCGTATTATCAGCAAGATATTTCTGAAATATATTATCCCTATCAACATCAAATGCAGTCATAAGCAATGTCCTAGTTGAAGGCTTTAATGACTTTACTCTTCTTATTAACTCAAGTCCGTTAAGGCCGGGCATTCTCAAGTCGGAAAGTAAGATTACATAATTATTGATATTCATTTTAAAATGTTCAAGAGCCATTATTGGATCTGTAAAAGCGTATACATTAAACTTAGGAATCTGACCAAGTGCGTCACGAAACATGAAAGCCAGATCGGTTTCGTCATCCACTACGGCGATAGAATTATCAGCCAATACGCTAATCAGCCACCTCTTCCTGTGCACATGCGCTCAACACAGCGTGTATATCATCTGGTATCTAATAAGAATAATGTAACCTAAAACAAACTTTATCAATTTAATATAGCGGATTATCATTAATTCATGAAATTTTTATATTAAATTCTCACTTGGACTTGTGGATAAATTAAGCCTAATATTTTATTCTCTGCTTGTATGGTAGAGTGAAAATTTCAGAAATTATTGGAATAATTAACCCTATGATAAGCTATATTTAATCCGGCATATCCCCTAAAGATGTACGTTGAGTGTAGATAAACCGCGAGTTATTATAGCTCAAGAACATGAAGACGGCAATACCATTTTGTCAGGCTTGCTATGGCTGAAGGGTTGTGAAGTTTATAAGGTCGGAACAGCTGAACAATGTCTTTCTAAAATTGATGAATTAGGAACTCAGAAGGTGCATGTTGTTATAATAAGTCAACAAGTCGCACTAGATGGAAATGCGATGCTAATCATTAATGTGAAAAGGAGCAATATAGACACAAAGATACTTGTAATCGCTGATGAAGAAACAGACAAGACAAAGATTTTAGATTATGGTGCAGATGAATTCACGCTTAAACCAATAAGTCCCGAAAATATTGCAGACAAACTCTTTATGTTATTAGCTCGAGAACTCGTCTCAGAATCAAAATAAATTGAATTCACCGACGCTATATTAATTATTCCTATAAATAATTTGTAACTTTATTCAATGTATCAATTAATCCTTTTTAATTGTCTGGCGCATAGTAATTCTAAATTTGCCGGGGGTTGAGATAATTGCAAATTTGTGATGTCGTATGTAAAATAATTAGGTCGATGTTTGCAGTTAAAACCCTTTATTAATCATATTGTTTAATTTACCCTTGGTGGAGCATCCAAATAGAAGAAAAAGTAATGGATATGAGAATATCTCCAGTGATATTGTCCTTAAATTAGTAAAATTACCTCTTGGCCACCATTGTCTTGTACTATATCCTAATATAGAAACAATCATGAAAATTTATAGTGAATATATACACTTTATCATGGAGCAAAAAGATGTCGTAATTTTATTTCTTCCATATTATAATACCACTGACCAAGTAAGACAACTATTGATGACTAATGGAACGGATGTAAAGAGATATGAAAGGAACAATTCTCTCGTGCTGATAGATTTTGCTAAGGTCATTAATAACCCATATTTGGGGATACCCGCTGCATTTGGTCTAAAGGAATTTGTAAATAAAACTCAATCTTATTGTAAAGATAAAACTCTAGTCGTCATGGCAGATATGTCATTATACAATCATGTTAATAATATTAAAGATCTAATGGAATATGAGAAGTTGTCACGAAATGGATATGAAACCAAAAAGTGGAATCAACTATGCTTTTACCACAAATTGGATTTTGACTTGATGTTCTCAGATGATCAAAAAGAGCGTATCTTTGAGTATCATAAAGATAATGTCATAGTAATTTAGTAATCGGTGTGTAAAAATAAACCTCAGATTAACAAACATAGGTTTATTTGCTCTAATTAATTCATGGTATTGACTTCCTGAAAAATCTTAATATTTGGATGGACTTCTATCTGCTTGGTCCCTATAATGAAGTGGGACCACTTAAGAAGGAATTATTTTCTGTCTGATATGATCATAGTAACGATGGATGTTAGATCACTACATAATGAATCAGTGGACGTTAAGTCCGTCAGGATTCGAACCTTGCACGTACTAGGGATCTAATAATTGGTATTTTTACGTCATTATTATAGATAGTTTTTGGCTTTGAATAATTCTTCACGATTGGGAAATTCATCTTTATGAAGCTGTTCAATAGTTAGGTATTTTGATGAAAGAACTAGTAATTCATAGGTCAACTGACAAACTTCCATCCTAACTTGATTTGCTAGATCTGTGGAAATGAACTTCATTCAACTGTGCATCACCTTGCTTCTACTAGAATATCAACCCTTGACTCGGAGGTATGACTCTACTATCATCATCTGATGAATTTTGGTTAATAATAGTTGTATACGCATAATGAGTGAGCAGTATCACAGATTTGCACCTGCTGGAAGAGTTTGTACCAAGTTCTGTCGGTGGATTATATCTATACAAAATAGTAAATAATTCATTTATTTTATCTTTTGATTCTAAAGTTTTCGTCAATTTTTCTTCGAATAGGGTGTATCTAAAGGACTGATTTACCATTTCAAGGAAACTAGGTAACTGATTTTAACTGTACAACCGCAGAGGGACCCTGCGCTATTTTAACTAATATGTCCCAATACCCTACAATATTCTCTTTTTTCGACCAAACACGTGGATACGTCTTACAATTAGATTAATTGCTAAATAAGAGCCTGCCGATGCGATGAGTGAAGCGATTATTGCAGCTTGCACTGGTTGGTAATTAATTTTCAATAATTCTAGTAAAATAAGGAACCGAGACACATTATTGATTAGGTCAAATACAGAGTCAGCGAATAGCATCTTCGTTACTACTTGTTCTAACATGTGAAGGTCCAATTTACCGGAGAATCTTTTTGTATATTTCTTCTTATTATCAAGATGAAAAAGAATAGCAAAAACAAATTTCGAGGAAACGAATCCAATTATTACAGTTAAAGCTGAATTTACGAAATCATCGGTGGAATATTTCGCAGAGTAGTATGCGACAATAATACTAACTATAAAACCCACTATGCCTGAAATTAGTAGATTTTTATTAAGAGATATGGTGCCTTCATTTTTCTTATAAAATTTTCTGAGTGTTATGTTAGCGAGCTTTATATTCATTCAATCATTATAGCACAACTAAAGATTTATGAGTATTAGACATTTTGTCTGCTTTGGTAAAATCAGGTAATTTAATGTCTTTGCCCTCAATTTTGTAAAAATCAAAAAAGTATTCTAATTTACTTACATAGGACCTTCTGGTTTCATCCGACTTGATGCCGTACATAAATCGAGTATATGCGTCTTGTTGATGATTATGCGGGGTTTGTATTTGCAACCGCATAGTTATGAGGGAAAGGTCCTAATAAACACACGTTATCGTTCGGGCCCAGAGGGATTTGAACCCTCGACCAACTACTCCGCAGGCAGCCATTCTATCCAAACTGAACTATGGGTCCAAATTGTTCTAATATTAAATCCTTATATGAACTAGTTGGGTGAATTCTGGTCATTTTAGATTTAGATTTAATTCACAGTTTAAATTGAAACGAAATGTAACATACACACACTTTCACCTTCTTAAACAATATAAGTAGATAGAATTGATTATCTTTAGTAAATCGATCTAATATGACTAAGCTATTTCTTGAAGAAGTTGAAGAACGGATAGTACTTTTTGATGGGGCTATGGGAACAGAAATCCAGAAACTCAAACCTAAACCAGAAGATTTTCCAAATAATAAAGACGGATTCAACGATGGACTTGTTTTATCTAGGCCTGAATGGATTGAAAGTATACATTTGAGTTATTTACAAGCCGGATCAGATTGTATCGAAACAAATACCTTTGGAAGTAACCAAATAAAACTCCAAGAATATGGATTTGGTGAAGAAACAATATCAATAAATCGAACAGCAGCAGAACTTGCAAAGGGAATAGTTAAGAAATTTTCAAATGAAAAAAAATACGTGGTTGGGTCAATGGGCCCTACAGGATATCTGCCTAGTTCAAACGATCCTGATTTGGGTAATATCAGCTTAAATAAAATTACAGAAGCCTTTGATTTGCAGGCCCAAGGTCTAATATTAGGAGGTGTCGATGCTCTGCTCATAGAAACTAGTCAGGATATATTAGAAGTCAAGCTCGCCATTACAGGATCATTAAACGCAATGGAAAAAACTGGGAAAGAGGTACCGATAATATCTAATGTAACTTTGGACAAATATGGCAAGATGTTACTGGGGACAAACGTCCAGTCAGCATATACGACTGTAAGCGATATGGGTATTTCTGTTTTTGGATTAAATTGTTCCACTGGACCAGATGAAATGGAATCAAGTATTAGATGGCTAGACGAACAAAATGAACTTCCTATCTTGGTCATGCCAAATGCTGGCATGCCAATTAACGAAGGGGGAAACGCAGTTTATAAGATGACCTCAAAAGATATGTCTCATAAACTTGAAGAGTTCTTGAACAAATACAAGAGAGTCAGAATAATAGGAGGTTGTTGTGGAACAACTCCTGAGCATATCAGAGAACTCAAGAATACTTTAAAATCGTATAACTTATAATTCTCAAATTAATAATTTAGAATATCACCACTAAATGGATCTGAAACATATACCCCGCGTTAGCTCAGCGTTGAAGGCTGTAGATCTATTGCAGCAGCCTCCACCATTAATAATAGGAGAACGTCTTAATACGCAGGGATCAAAAAGAGCAAAAAGACTAGTATTATCGGACGATTTTGATGGTCTTATAGATCTTGGTAGGGAACAAGTAGGTGACGGGGCCCATTGTATCGATGTGTGTGTAGCTACAACGGAAAGATCTGACGAACTTGAATTTATGAAGAAGTTGGTGAAAAGATTGAGCCTTGAAATAGATGCACCTCTCGTAATTGACTCTACTGATCCCAAAGTAATTACCGAAGCAATATATCAAATTCCAGGAAGGCCTATCATTAATTCAATTAATCTTGAAGGAGATGGCTCGCGTTTCCACTCTCTAGCGCCAATTATGGCAAAATTTGGAATTCCATCCATTTCAATGTGTATAGGTCCAAATGGGATGGCCAAGTCATCAGTTGATAAAATAAAAGTCGCAAAGTTACTCTTTGAGACCGGAAAAAAGTACGGATTAAAACCATGGCAATACATATTTGATGTACTTACTTTCACATTAGCAACCGGAGAGCAAGAATACGCAAATTCTGCGGTTGAAACCCTAAAAGGTATATCCTTAGTAAAAAAAGAGATTAAAGGGTGTTTTACAACGCTTGGACTTAGTAATATCAGTTTTGGCCTTCCTGCAGGTGCCAGAAAAATTATCAATTCAGTATTTTTGCATCATGCACTAAAATCAGGACTTGATACCGTAATTATCAATGCGAGAGACATAATTCCGATAGGTGAAATTAAAGAGGAGCAGGTTAAGCTTGCAGAGGATCTCATATTCAATAGGCACTCAAACGCGCTTTCTGACTTGATTTATTATTTTGAGAAAAAGAATGTTAAAACTAAGAATATACAAAAGATAGAAGAAATAAACAAAGAGTGGGATTTTGACAAACGTTGTTACTATCGCATAGTAAATCGCATCAAGGATGGGATTGAAGATGACGTAGTTGGGTCTATTAGTAACAAACTTGCAAAGAAATTAGAGATAATCCCACATAATCCTGAAAAAAAGACAATCCTAAAGCTGCATCCTGAATTATCACACGAAGCCGCTGTGGAAACTCTAAATGAAGTATTACTCCCAGCAATGAAAGAAGTTGGCGATAAGTTCGGATCCGGTGAGCTAATTTTACCTTTTGTGCTGAAATCGGCAGAATGTATGAAATCTGCAGTATTAGAATTGGAGAAATATCTTATTAAGAAACAAGGTGTTAGCAAAGGTAAACTAGTTCTCTGTACTGTATATGGTGATGTGCATGACATAGGCAAGAATCTTGTAAAAACAATTTTATCAAATAATGGCTATACGGTTTATGACCTTGGCAAACAGGTCCCAATCGAACAAATTATAGATAAAATTAAAGACGTTCAAGCCGATGCGGTTGGGTTGTCTGCACTATTGGTTTCAACTTCAAAACAAATGCAGTATTTTGTAGAAAAAGCAAAGGAACTGAATATCAGAATTCCAACTTTATGTGGAGGTGCGGCCATAAATAGTGATTACATAAATAGGATTGCTAAGGGAGATGAGGTATATAAGGCAGGAGTTTTCTATTGTAAAACAGCATTTGATGGGTTAAATGTTATGAACAAATTAAGTTCTCCCGAAAGAGAACGCTTTATCGATGATTGGAATAACAAGATTACCAAATTAGAGGATAAGAAAACAATAGAAATAAAAAGGGATATTGATATCATAACTAAAAAAATAAAACCCGTGTCTCCTCCAAGCGTGCCCCATATAGATACTCCAATATATCTAACACCTTCTGAAATTAACCTTAATGAGGTGTGGCAGTATCTGAATAAAAAGTCTCTCTTTGTTCTATCATGGGGCATTAGAGGAAAAGATGCATCTAAAATGATAAGTGACCCAGAAGTACTACTCTCAGATTGGAAAAAGAAAGTAATTGATGAAGGTCTCTTCTCACCAGCCGTTGTCTATTCTTATTTCAAATGTTACAACCAAGGTAACAAACTTGTTGTCTTATCCGAGAGACAAGGTAATGTTGTTTTTGAGTTCCCTCGATCATCCAAACCAAAACGACTTTGTATTACTGATTACTTTGGATATCAAGACATTGTTGCTTTCCAGGTAGTCTCAGTCGGTCAAAAAATAGTTTCTAAAATTGAGGAGTTAAATTCAAACAATGACTATACAGACGCCTATTATCTTCATGGTTTGGGAGTGGAAACTGCGGAAGCTCTTGCTGAATGGACACACAACAAAATTAGAAAAGAATTGAAGCTCGATATAAATAGAGGGCTTAGATATAGCTGGGGATATCCTAGTTGTCCTGACACCATGCAGCATTATTTGGTATGGAAATTAATTAATCCTGCTAATTGTGACATCAATCTCACATCTGCTGGTCAAATAACACCCGAATATTCCACTGCGGCCATAATAGTACATCATCCAGATGCAGAATATTTTATACTATAGGCAAAATTACAGGAATGGGATAAATGACGATTAATGATTTTGTCTTCTCATGTGCTGCGGATAATGTACCAGCATATTTTACGTATGAGGGGAAAAGCATGCTGATCGTACAATCCAAGGATGGTGCAAAAAATAAGAAAAACGATTTCGAAAATATTGAGACTTTTATGAGCGCGTTGATATCACATGAATCCTTGCACGTAGTAATAACAAAATTGGTAAATAGTCAGATTTCTGATTCTTTGGATGATATTGAAATTATTGTTGAAAGATTTGGTAAGAAATTTCAAGTTAGTTTAAACAATATGTTCTTTTCAACAGATTTTAGTGGGGTTATCACAAGTTAGAATTTTTGTCATTGTTCCTATGTCTCAGAACATGCAACCTTCAGTGAAGTAACATAATTTTTTAATCTATTTTGCAAATTATCAATATTATTATCTTTATATCTATTGACCATCTGAATAATAGCACTTCCAACAATAACAGCATCAGCTCCGATATTTGACATAAGTTTTACGTGATTAGGAGTGCTGATTCCAAAACCCACAGAAATATTGTTATTGTTGGAACTTAATTTTTTAATTTTCTTAATCGCAGTGAGTGTGTAATTATTAAAAGAATTCCTCATGCCAGTGGTACCAAATACAGAGACTAAATAGACAAAACCTGTTGAAACCTCAAGGGTTTTTTTGATTCTAAAATCCGACGTATTTGGTGCAACGAGAAAGACAGATGCCAATCCAAGTTTTTTTGAATAGTATAAATAATCCTTAGATTCTTCAATAGTCATATCAGGTATAATAAAGCCATCTGTTCCTGCATCCTTCGCTGACTCCATGAAATCCTTGAACCCTCTTTTTTGCAAAATATTAGAATATGTCATTATAAGTATTGGTAGAAGTGGATACTTCTTCCTTATTTTCCTTATCAAATTCAAGCAAATATCTGGGGTAATTCCATTCTGTAATGCCCTGAAGGATGCCTCCTGAATTATTGGTCCATCTGCAATTGGATCTGAAAATGGAATACCAATCTCTATAATGTCAGCACCCCCTTCAATGAGTGATGTAATTATTTTTTTACTGCTTGTTGGATTGGGATACCCACCCATAACATAGCATATGAGACCTTTTTGCTTCTTTAATTTTAATTCATTGAATTTTTTCTCAATTCTGTTACTTTGTCGAGAAATCACCTACTTTACCTCCGCTAATGTATTTTTTACTAAACTTTATTACTTGATCTATATCTTTATCGCCTCTCCCTGACAGGGTAACGATAATGTTTTGTTCTTTTCTCATTTTCTTTGCCAACTTCATTGCATATGAAACTGCATGGCACGATTCTAAAGCTGGTATTATTCCTTCCAATCTTGTAAGCTTAAAAAATGCATCCAGTGCTTCATTATCGTCACAGGTAACATACTTTGCACGCCCGATATCTTTTAGCTGTACATGTTGAGGACCAACGCCCGGATAATCCAATCCTGCAGAGATGCTATGTGTGTCATTTATCTGTCCATATTTATCCTGTAAGAGATATGTCCTCATTCCATGTAGTATCCCCTCCGATCCTACGCTCAATGTAGCCGAATGTTTTCCCGTTCTAATCCCTAAACCACCAGCTTCTACACCATACAAAGAAACATCATTATCATCCAGAAAAGGGTAAAAGGTTCCCATAGCGTTACTTCCACCACCGACACAACAGACTAAAGCAGCTGGAAGTCTTGTAGTAAATTTTTTTAACTGTGATTTGATTTCCTTGCCAATTACACTCTGGAAATCCCTTACGATCATAGGATATGGGTGAGGTCCTACCACAGAACCTATCAGATAGTATGTACTTTTTACATTAGTTATCCAATCGCGTAACGCCTCATTAATCGCATCCTTCAAAGTTTTCGTTCCAGAATTTACGGAGTGTACTTTTGCTCCCAACAACTCCATTCTGAATGAATTTAATTTTTGCCGTTCAATATCAATTGAACCCATGTAGATTTCTGCCTTCAGTCCAAGGACAGCTGCCGCCATTGCAGTTCCTACTCCATGTTGACCCGCACCAGTCTCAGCAATTATTCTTTTTTTACCCATTTTCTTTGCTAACAGACACTGTCCCAAACAATTATTAGTTTTGTGTGCTCCACCATGTAAAAGGTCTTCTCTTTTAAGAAGAATCTTTGCACCCCCTACATAATCAGTCAGATTTTTAGCAAAATAAAGTGGAGTAGGTCTTCCAGCATAATTGTGAAGGTAATAATTGAGTTCCTTTTTAAAATTCAGAGTATTTTTTATTTTTTCGTATGCAACCTCAAGTTCATTAATTGCCGGAATCAAAGTCTCTGGAATATATTTCCCACCGAATTTTCCATATTTACCATCTATTGGATACTCTTTTAACTTGGTCATAGTTAAAAACTCACTATATTTACATTTTTACATAATATTTTGAGCATGACATAACTCCTTTATCTTTTCAATAACGTTCTCTGATTCCATAATGCTTGTACCAACTAGAAATGCATCAACTCCGATTGATTTTAGTTTCGAAATCTCATCTGATTTAGATATTCCACTTTCACTTATTATAATATTGTTCTGTTTGTCGAAGTTTTGTAGGAGCGTAATAGTAACGTTAATATCAACTTCAAGAGTATTTAAATTTCTATTATTAATGCCAATAAGCTGCCCCTTATTCCGCATGACTTCTCCAAACTCATCTTCTGAGTGAACTTCGGTAATGACTTCAAGGCCTTTTTTCATGGCATAATCAGAAAATTTTTCTAGACTTCCTTCGCTGAATCCCTTATCGAATACTGATTTTATCAACAAGATGCAATCTGCGCCTATTCTCTTTGCTGCATCAATTTGAACTTCGCTAACTATAATATCCTTCATTAATAAAGGGACAGTGACATTTTTTCTAATAGATGCAAGATTATCAACGGACCCATCAAATAAGTAGGGTTGAGTTACAACAGAAATTCCGACTGATCCAGAATTAGTCATCATTATGGCTAAATCCTTCGGATCTATTTTTGATTGATCAAGAATTCTACCTTTAGACGGAGATGCAAATTTAATTTCTGAAATTATGGGAATATGACTACAAGACAATATTACTTTTTTAAGTGAGATTACAGAATGACTGCCATAATCGTACTTATCTACATTATACAAACCTTGATTGATCGCTTTGTAAGAATTGTCGGCTAATGTTTTAAGCCCCGTTTGTCTAGAAAAAAATTTACTCAAGGTGACATCTGACAGTAATGCCTGTCTTAATCATATAACTGTATTTGAACTGTATAAGCGGTGCAATTTATAAGAATATTTAACGGGACTTCTCTTAATTAATCTATTTTTGAAATGAAAGCTTATGCCGCATAGGTCGACTTGAGGAGATAATAGTGTATTATATTCAATTTGTATCCTTCAGTTTGCCATTAATTATCCCCCTTCCGCAAGACACTGAAAAATCTTGGAGCAAAGTCCAAAATGAAAGCATAGGAGAAGGGAGTAGGGTATAAAATAGATTAATTACGATTCAAACAATCAAATATTACCTATTAACGTGCAATAAAAATCACAATTATGCACGAAATTGGTACAAAAACTCAGATTCTTAAATAGAATCATGTCGAATTAGATTTATCACCCAATCCCTCTTGAAATGGTGATGCAAAACTCGTTGGTTGGTGCACCCTCCAAATAAGTTAGCGCCAACCAATCATTTTAAGTCAACTTTCGCTTGGTCCTTGACCTGCCGTAAAAGCGAAAATAAGAGTCTTTAGACACCAATCTCTTTTGCTAGTTTCACTATTTTTTTTCCGTCTTCTGTCAGACTGTTGTATACCTTATTCTGAACGGTCTTTCGAGATACAAGTCCGCGCTTTTGTGCCTTAAGGAGCAGTTTGTGTCCGTATCCGTACGCACCCAACTTGGTAAGCAGTTCTCTAGTTGAGTATCCCCTTCCAGTGCCTATTGTCTTTAACAACCTTACTAGTCCCTTCTCCTCAATAAGTATTTTTAGAAATCTTGCTTCTTTCATAGTTCATCAATAAATCTGATTAATTATATAATCGTTACTTGTTATCAGATACAAACTACAAATATAAATTCTGACAATTTTACTAGTATATAGAATTTAAGAGTATCTCTAATAGATGCCTGGGGTCGTTTTATTCATCCAATACTCAAAGCATCCTTCAAATTCTAGCTGATAAACTTCAATTTTATTTTTATTACATATTTGACATAATTTTTCCATTTAACGAGCCTACAATTCGTAGATATAATAATACATCATTTAATGATGAGATGCTTCCATGAATTTCGCTGTTTTACTATAATATTGAAATAAATACAATTAATTGTATATTTGATACTTTATTTAATACTATATGCCTAAGTTTATTACTATTTGAGATTTTTACCCAGAACCAACAAATAGTATTGTAAATGTCAGGAAGAGAGTCAAGGTTTTTATGGAATGTTAAATAACTCTAGTTGGTTATTATGAGAAGAGGAGTCGAAATGATGGCAAAATCAACTGCTACCAAGAATGGCCAAGAACGTATAAGTACTGACAGAGATAATGCCAGACATTTGGAATATTTTAACAACGGCCAATGGCGACACAGTTCCAAATGTAGAGAATTTACAAACAAAGACTGTAAGATCAAGATTCCCGATAGCTCTATTTGATCGGTGTCGTAAGGATGTCTTTCTAGTCTGGCCAACTCTTAAAATTATTAAGATTCAAAAATCACACGAGTACATCCGATCAAACGTTAATAAGATGGCAGTAGGTAAGTTACCGTCTCTTAGTTATCTTTGCCTTCATAGTAAAACAGTGGATTCTTATAGGTGTGAATAATATATGATGCCGTGGACGAGAACATAATTGGCAGTTAGCACTATTTCCTATATTGAAGCTGATTTTAGGGAACGATACAGCAGCTACCTTAGGAGTATGAAACAAAGAATCTATGACACTTATCTTGGTTATAATGAATTAGAAGATGAAAGAAAATTGGTTGTCCAGCAAGCTTTGAAGACTCCTGGTCGTCGGGGCGAATTAATCAAGTTTGAAGAAATTGATAAAGAGCTTACAAGAAGATATAGTGAGCACAAAAATTACAATCAACCTAATGATTAAATCGTATAGGGAATTCCCATTTGGCCAATTTCATTAAACACTGAGCTATCAGTTACAAATTTTATCGTGGTATTTGGGAACTATTGAACTGGGTAAAAGATATCCAATTACAAATCAAAAATGAAAAAAGCGGTTAATTTGAGATGGCCAAATACTGACGAATAATTAATAAATATATTATCAACATGTTATGACTCTATTTGAGAATTGCCAGAAAGTAAGTTATTCCTTGATAGGTCCAAGCTATCCCCAAGATACATACCCGATGAGATTCATCATAGGGAAAAAGAGATATCGTTGCTTCAAACAATGTTTAAAGATTCATACAAAAAACCAGACGAATTCTTATTGTCGACTCCACATATAGTAGGAAGGTCAGGAATTGGAAAGACATCTACAATATTAAAATTTTCGAACACACTGGAACGTGATTTTAAAGAATCTGGATTAACACTTAAAGTTGCTTATATAAATCTAAAATTACAAGGAGGTAATAAATATGCCATTTATAGGTTCCTTTTGGAAAAAATAGCCCCAGAACTTCCATCACAAGGCCTTAGCGCCGAAGAGATGTTAAGGTATCTTCTTTCATACTTGCATGAGAACAAATTATATACATTGATTATTCTTGACGAAATTGAGTTTTTGATAAGGTCGAACAAAGATAGTGGCATTATTTACGATTTTACACGCCTTAATGAATTTGATTTATCGAGGCACTGTAATGTAGTAGGTGTTATCTTCATAGCGAGAAGTACTGATTTTCATGACAAAATTGACAGTTCAGAATTGAGCACCTTAGGGCGACTACCGATCGAATTTCTACCTTATTCAATAGATCAAATAAGTGACATTCTCGTTACAAGATCTTCAGAGTCATTCAATCCTAATGTTGTTGGGGCTGATATTATCGATGAAGTGTCACTTATAACGACATCTTCGCAGGTGGGAGGAGATGTGAGGTATGCGTTGGACCTCCTCTTGTATGCAGGCAATCTAGCAGAAGCCAACGGAAGTGATCGAATCACATTAGACCAAATTCGCAAAGTGCATGGTTACAATAAGGCATCGATTACAATTGAAGATTTAGAAGAACTTCCGAAGAGTCATATCCTTACGTTGATGGCCATTGTAAAAGTTCAAAATAAAAGAAAAAGGCAATATATCGAATTGAAGGAAATTAGGATGTACGCACTAGAACTGGCCGATGAGCATAAGATAAAAAAATTTGAATTCGAGGATTACATGAACGATCTTCTTGAGAGAAAAATAATCGAAATGAAATCATTAAAAGAAATAGGAATGAACATAACATCTTTAGCTGAATTAGAACCTTTATTAGAACATCAGATAAATAAAAAATAATGGATTTCGATAGCAAGACCATTATAGAAAATGGAATTGGAACGATCGGCAAAATCAAGATAATTAAAGCATTGGCTGAAGAAAATAAAATGGTAACTATTTATGTTCTCCATAAAAGAACAGGGCTAAAAAGGGAAGATATCAAACGAAATCTTAAAGATCTACTCAGCATTGATTGGATTAAGGAAAAAAAAATGGCAAATTCTATGTACCATCTTAACAGAGATAATGAGTATGTGAATGCAATACTCGGTTTTTTTGTAAATGTAGGTTATATCGGACAATCGTAAAATAATTTTCTTCACATCAGAAATAAGCATATCATAATATGCTATTGTTGAAAATAGATCGTTAACTTCTGTTAATAACAGCAAGTTTTAAGATAGTCCGAAATTATCTGAAAACGATTAAAAAGGTGATAAAATAAAGTCTAATGTGCGGAATAGATACATTAAACCCAATAACAAATTTCCAAAATTCATTTTTATTACTGGAGGAGTGATGTCAGGTCTTGGAAAAGGAATAGTTGCTTCATCCGTGGCAAAGCTACTCCAGCTAACCGGCTTAAACGTAACTTGCACGAAAATTGATCCGTATGTAAATTACGACGCAGGAACTATGAACCCTACCGCACATGGAGAGGTCTTTGTTACAGAAGATGGCGGCGAATGTGATATGGATATGGGAAATTATGAGAGATTTCTTAATGTTCCTATGACAAAATGGCATAATATTACTACTGGAAGGATCTATTCTGATGTAATAAAGGCCGAAAGAGAAGGGAAGTACCTTGGCCAATGTGTACAGATAATTCCTCATGTAACTGACGTAATAAAGAAGAGTTTGAAAAGCTTGGCTAAAGGTTACGATGTTTTAGTTGTTGAATGTGGCGGTACAGTTGGTGACATAGAGAGTCTACCCTTTCTAGAATCTTTTAGACAAATGGAGTTGGAAGAGGGCGATTCAGAAACTCTATTCATACATGTCACATTAGCGCCAATTTTGGACGTAGTTGGTGAACAAAAAACCAAACCCACACAACACAGCGTTCAGGAACTTAGAAGGATTGGAATTCATCCGTACATACTAGCAGTTAGATGTCAAAACCCATTGAACAAAGAAGCAAGACACAAAATTTCAATGTTTGCCAGCATCAAAGAGCAATGCGTTATATCATGCCATGATTGTTCATCGATTTATGATGTCCCAAAAGTACTGAAAGATCAGGGAATAATTGATGTGATCTCGGACAAACTTTATCTGCAAAATCGTATCATAAAATGGGCTGAATGGAAAAAGGTTACAAATTCGTTCATTAAATTTTCAGGAAATGTCAACATAGGAATTGTTGGAAAATATGTAAATTTACCAGATAGTTATGTGAGCGTATATCAAGCGTTGCTGCACTCATCTGCAAAATTAGGGAAGAAATTACATGTTGAATGGATTGATTCTGAAAAGTTTGAAAATGGATATAGGGAGGAGGTGAAATTTTTGAACAAATTTGATGGGATACTTGTTCCGGGAGGATTTGGAACTAGGGGAAGTGAAGGAATAATTAACTCAATTAACTATGTAAGGGAGAATGATATACCATTTTTAGGAATCTGTTTTGGTTTTCAATTATCACTAATTGAGTTCGCAAGAAACCAGTGCGGTATATCTGAAGCTAGTTCCCAGGAGTTTAATCCTGATGACAGCAATTCATTGGTAAAATTTATGCCAGAACAGGAACATGCTCTAAGCCTTGGTGGTTCAATGAGATTGGGAAAACATGATATAACAATACTGCCCAATACACTGGCCAAGACGATATACAAGAATAACAAAATCCAGCGAAGACATAGACATAGATTTGAATTTAATCAGGATTATCAACGAATAATTGAAGAAAAAGGAATGGTGTTATCAGGTCATTCAGATATGGGAAAAAGAATCGAAATTGTTGAAATTCCAACAAATAAGTTCTTTTTTGCAGTACAATATCATTCTGAATTTAGCAGTATACCAGGCAGGCCCGAAGAAGCTTTTAAGTCATTCATAACTTCCTGCATCTAAAGTCACAGTCTTAGGTTTAACTCGTATGTTTTTTGTCTAGCATCACGTAACGAGGTCTTTTTCCTAACATAGCCACGCTGGATAAGATGGCTCAATGACAACCTTATTGTTCTCTCTGGAAGCATCGTTCTCTTGCTTAAATCCTTTTGACTCATTTCCCCCTCATATTCAAGTGTTTTTAAAATCAACTTGGCACTTGGTGGCATATCAAGTAACTCTTCGGCCAACTTGACTTTTTTAGCGATAATATCCATGGGAGAATGCTTGATCAATCTTACAAATCTTGCTGGAAATTCATGTTTTTCACACACAATATTTTTTCGAACGGCTACCCTGTTACCTCCATCCAAGATTACTTCACACAAGTACCTACACAGTATATCTGCAATTTCTAATCTATCGGTATTCGGGACTATAAGAGGTCTGCGGGTATTGTCCATAGAATTAACTGGAACAATGACAAATACCTGAGACCTTTGTAAAACCATAGGACCTCCTGCAGACATACCATAAGCTGTCGATCCAATTGGAGTAGAAATGATAACTCCGTCGCTGTTATCATGCCAGATATCATTGCTATTAATTTTCAAAATATATTCCATCAGAGTTGCACTTTTTCTTGGAAAGAGAGAAATATCGTTAAGAACAGGTTCAACTTCTTTACCATCGACATTAACAGAAAGTCTGCATACATCATCTATTTCATAATCGCCTTTCTTTATTCTGCTTATAGACTTTTTTAAATCCGTTACGTCAATCTGGCCTAAAAATCCGGTTGAATCTGATTCATATATCCCCAGTACTGGTACAGAGAAATCCTTAATATAGTGTGAATAATCTAGTATCGCTCGATCCCCACCGGCAGTAATCACAATATCTACATTTGGAGTAACCGTTTTTTCTGATCTATAAATTATCTCTGAAGAGATGCTTTCATCATCTAAAATTTTCTTGATTTTGCTTGTCAGACTATCGTCTCTGGAGCTTAGACTTGAGATAGCCACTTTCATTTTAAGTAATTAAAAGTGAACAGACACTCAAATTTAAACCTGATTTATGACTCTGCTAAACAATTTCAAAATTCATTATATTGTAGTAATATGAAGCATTTTCTTCTATCGCCTGTTTGGAAGGTACTTTTTTAATTCCAACCTCTTTTGTTTGGAGCGCAGCTGTTAGAGATCCAGCTGCGAAACAAAACGCCCACACGGAGTCTTTTTCCTTTAGCATAGTGAATGCGAATGATGAACCAATGATATCTCCAAGTCCTGTAGAGTCAGGAGCATCAATTTTTGGTAATTTTGACCAATAGTGTTTTTCTCCTTCAAGTAGATGAATAACCTGATCCTGTGTGTGTAATACATAATCTATTTTATATTTTGAGTGAATTTTTTTCATCCCATCTATACCTTGAAGACCATTTGTAAAACATGAGATTTCTTGATCGTCCAGTTTTATGCCATTTACATTATTAATGGGTATGTCGATGTCCTTCCTTATTGATATTCTGCCTTTAGAATCGACAGCTCTCGTATAACCTTGTGGGTCCAATAAAATAAACTCATTTTCTTTTCTTGCTGAAACTAAATAGCACATAATATCAATAGGCACTTCATCAATAACGGGACTTATTATCCAGCAATCTGATTTCATATTTTTTATTTCATCAAAATCTAATATACTACATTTTGACTTAAGTATTAATTCACGATAATTTTCAAAGTTCCTTAAAATGAATCGAGTTGTTGGAGGGTTTTGGGGGTTTGAAGCATTCAAAGAAATTCCCTCTTTCTTTAAATATTCAAGATATTTGGAATTAAAATCTTTTCCAAAATGAGTAAAGAGTGTCGTATCAAATCCAAATTTTCTTGCGGTAATACCACAATAAGCAGCAGGTCCACCTAAGCTTTGAGTTGAGTTTAGGTCTGCGGAAATAATCTCGTCTATGACCAGATTAGATAATATAGTAGCCTTCATAATGCAATATCATCATTTATTCTAATGCTTTGATAAATGTTGATTTTAGCAATATCAGAAGATTTAAAAGAAGATGATATAGTATTTCTATGATGCCAAAGAAAAGGACAAGCCGAGGGCGCACCAAAGGTGGAAAGGGAAGCTCGGGAACAGTTCATTGCAGTCAGTGCGGTGCGATGGTTCCTAGAGATAAGGCTAAAAAAGTTACTGGTAGAATTACATTAGTAGAACCCACTTTGGCAAAAGAGTTAAGAGCTCAAGGAGCATATATTGCACCTTCAATGGATGTCAAATTTTACTGTGTTTCTTGCGCTGTTCACAGGGGAATAGTAAAAGTAAGATCGGAAATGGATCGCAGAAGAACTGGAAGACTGGGATAAAACCATCGTTAGAGCCTCTTTAGAACAAACCAAAATCTTTGAATGAAGGAAAAGATGGAGAGAAAAATAATAATTATAACTCCCCATTGGATCGATCCAGGAATTGGAATTAAGCCACATAATGATAAAATTACCAATCTTTCAGCTCTTTCCCCCACTCCCACACCTTTAAGCTCTATTCCCAGTGATTCTGATCTTGCTCTTAGATAACTGACTAGTATTGACGATGATAGAGCAATCATGGCTACAATAGGATTTGATAAGCCGCCTATTGCTATTCCAATAAAAATTAGAGCTTCAGAAATTTTGTCGAAATTGGAATCCAGAAATGCACCCTTGGGAGTAGATCTATTCAATACTCTAGCTACACTACCATCCACGACGTCAAAGAAGCCGGAAATCAGAAGCATTATACTAGCGATTATTTGCGACGGAAGCATTATGCCTTTTGCATCCAATAAATCTGAAATACCAAAGAAAATGCTTGATAAAATGGCTAACGCAAATGCAATCGCACTCCAAAACGTTGGCGATAAACCGAGTGAACCAAATTTATTTCCTATTAGCGTTGTAATTGGAACTAATTTGTCTCTAAACCTATTAAGCAAGTAGTAACATATTATTTATGTAACTAGCAAATATCCTTTGTTATACAAAGAAGGTATGATTATAAAATCAAACCTAGGACTTTGACTATATACTAGGTACTTTCGGATTAAGAAAGATCATAGTTGATTATGATATTGCATTTCTTATGTTTCATCTGAATCACAGTCGACAGTTTTTTCGATTGGTAGTTCCGGCAATTTTGGTTCTTGTAGATTTTGAACGATTTTCCAGCTATTTGCTAGCTCTACAGCATTAATCTCACATGTAGTAATGATCTTATTTTGGTAGTTGACAATTGGATTCATTAGGTCATCAAAGTTTGAATGTCCTAATCCAAGTGCATGCCCTATTTCATGTTTCAATACGAGACTCAAAGTATCATTATTTATCAGTTCTTCATTAAAATTTACAGAAATACGTATCTTAACCCTTTTAATGAAACCATTCTCATCCAGAACACTCGTAGTTTGTCCAACAGTTTCTTCACCCTTATGGTCAAAGATGATCAAAATATCTGCCTTTGAAGGATCGCGAACTTCCATGAATTTGACAAATTTTAATTTGGAATTCCACTGGTCAAAGGAATTCGTTACCAGCTTCTCTTTTTGCTGGTATGTATTATTTATATAAAATGTCAAAACAGAATCATTAAGGCTCTTTCCCCAAGTACAACATATCTGCAAAATTTTCTGGTTATTCTCTAAACTCAAGGATTTGGATTCAGATAAAGACTCGGGATACGACAAAATTGCTACTATCATGACCAAATTTATCACAGCGGTGAAACTATTGGTTTTTTTCAATTTTACCAAGCAGACCTATACAAGACTCACATATTATGACACTTGAGATGTTCGGATTGCATCTAGAATAATGGAAAAGTGGAGATATAGGAACAAGTTCTTGTTTTAAATTGACTATTGTATTAGATTGAAATAAGCGAAAAACACGATTGTTAATTTTAAGCGTAATTCCCCTTTATTGACGACCTTGCACCACAAGCCTCACATACAAGAAAGCCCAGCTTTTTTGCTTTCTCTGTTCTTGTGTCCGGACTTTGACAGACGGGACATATGACGTAGTCCCTTACATATCTTTCCAATAGTGCATCAAAAGAAGATGGTTCTTTGCGACCCAGAAAAATGACTCTATCACCGGCAATATATCCTGCAGATGCAAGTTCTTTATTCAAATAAAGTAATATCTTTTCAGGCTCTCTCCTTAACGCTTTAGGAAATTCCATAAAGTTTCTAAAAATAGTACGCTGACCTACCCAAATAATTTGGGGTTTGGGGATTTCCAGTCTTGCTGATTCTTTCTTTGAGGCATTAACCAAATCTCCCTGAATTCTATTCAGGAGGGTTTCATACGAATTATCTACTTTGTCCATACTATTCGCTATATTGAGGGCTTTAATGTTCTTTGTCATACATAAAAATTAATTTATTTCAGTTGTTAGCAACAGACATTTGCGCTTCTAACTAGAAGATATCTAGTTAATTTTATGACAAGTCTCCTTTCATAACGGCTGTTCAAGCCAATGAAAAAAGGGGATTATTGGATCGTAATAAGGCAATTTAGTAGAATCTTTGACATTAAATCCTAACATGAGCATCCGTCCTTCTAATTGTTCTACAAGATCTGCTGGGACATTAATACCTCGAAATGGATTGAATAATTTGAAAAAGTAATCTTGTTTGTAGTACGCAAGATGCCAAGCGTAACAATCTGATAGAATCGTGGGGTCCTTTGATATTCTTTTGGTTAAATCAAAATTTATCTGCTTATTGACATGCTTAATATCTGACTCGATCAAAATTTGCATTGATCTTTTGTTGAAATTCTCTCTTAACAAGTCTTGGTTCATATTTATTGGATTGTTGGCATAAAATCTAATTTGCCTTGCAATTTGCTCCATTGTTTTCCTAGCTATATCTTTAACGTTAGTAATTTCAAGATCCCCATTTACTTTATGATCCTTTCCAAAAATGTAAAAGGAGGCTATTAATTCGTCTTTCTCTATGAACGGCAAATTCGTTTTGCCGTTAATAAAGTTTAGAACTCTATACGAAAAGTCGTTTGGGATAAAGATTCCCATGTATGAATCAGAAATGATCAAGACAAGTATTTGTGGAAATTAAGTTAATTCAATGGAATTAGTAAAAATATAGTTTATGGAAAAAATGAGGGAAAAAATGTCCTAGTGCGCATGTGGCGGAGGTGCACTACCCTTCGACAATGCTTCATTGAATGTACCTGAAGCCTTTTCATGAAATTCAAGTGATGACTGGTCTACCTTCACAGCTTGCGGCGGACAAACGGATACACAGGCCATACACCAAATACAGTCGTGTTCACGAATTGCATCTGCCTTGTCGGTGTAATCTTTACGCTCTTCTTTGACAGTACTGCCTGTACCATTCCATTTCTGTTTTGTTGCTTCCGTAGCAGGCACATCATATTCTGTTCGATACCACTGGAATACCTGTACTGGACATGCTTCGATACAAGCACCATCAGCTACACATGAATCCCAATCTACTGCTACCATTGTACCGCTTACACCGAGAGGTACTATTTGTTCACCCCTAGCAGCATAGGCAGCTTTTACTTCTTCGTTTTCAGCAGCCTCAGCAACTTTTCCTGGTCCCCACATGAAATGGAAATGTTCGCCGTCTGTAAGTTCTATCTTTCCAGAAACTTGATGATTTTTTGGAAAATCCGGATCTATAGGCATGTTTATCGCTTTGATCTTTGTCTGAATATTATATAAACCATATGTGTGAACGCTAATCATGGCGTAAATTGATGAGTCTATTTGTTTAAAAATCAATGTGGAATAAAATTTGCATTCTAACTATTGGATTTTATTTTAATGACACATCATCAAAACTATGATTTAATGGCCTCTACAACTTTGCTGGCGATAAGCTCTATGTCGTTTTCAGTTACAGATGGATGTACGGGCAGTGAGAGGACAGTTTTCGAAGCCCATTCAGTAACTTCAAGCTTTCCATTATGGAATTTTGAATAGTACGGAGTCTGATGGACTGGTGGATCATAATATACAGTTGCACCGATTCCATTGTCGTTTAAAAATTTTTTCACTCTGTCTCGATTGTTAATCAATGCCACAGTATAGAGGTACCAGTTATATTTTACTCTCTTATCATCTTGTGGAAGAACTAGATATTTGCGGGCTATTCTATCATTTAATAACTCCCCCAACTTTTTTGCATTTACAGTCCTTTTTTCCAGCATTAATCGAATTTTTTTCATCTGAGTTTTTGCGATTGCTGCAGAAATTTCTGGTAATCGCATATTGAATCCGATTATTCGTGTATCATAACCATGTACCATTCCATGATTTCTTATCATTCTCAGGATTTCTGCATATTCATCGCTATTGGTTGTGATCGCACCTCCCTCTCCTGATGTTAAGACTTTAGAAGCGTACATACTAAAACACCCCATTTGGCCTATTGTCCCTGTTTGTTTTCCATTATATAAGGAGCCTAAGGACTGGCAGGCATCTTCTATTACAATTAGAGAATGTTTCCTTGCAATTTCCAGTATTTCATCCATCTTGGCTGGATGACCATATAGGTGCACTGGGATTATCGCCCTTGTTTTCTTGGTGATTTTATTTTCGAGATCAAGAGGGTTCATTGTATAGGTATCTTTTTCAATATCCACAAACACTGGTTTGGCTCCTGTACATGCTACCGAATTTGCGGTCGCAACAAACGTAAATGAAGGAATCAAAATTTCATCCGTTTCTTTAATCCCTGCCGCAAGAATAGATGCATTTAATGCCGCTGTGCCAGAATTCACTGCAATTGCATGCTTGACATGCAAGAAATCTGCCAATAATCCTTCAAAATCCTGAACCCTTTTCCCGCCAGAGTTAGATGCAGACGTTAAAATTCCTTCATCCAATACCTTAAGAATTTCCTGCCGTTCATTTTCATCAATTTGTGGTTTATTAATTGGTATCATCAATGGTTCACTAAACTATCGATTACTATCATACAAAATATTACGCCATTTATAATCAAAACGCCTCAATCAATCCCTAGCGTGCTATTTAAACAAATAAAAATAAGAGATAGTCCAAGAAATTCAAGCAGATGTGGCAGAGTGGTCTTCTTATATTTAAGAACACAATAATGCGTCGGCCTTGAGTTAGGCCGAAAGAAAGCCGATTCGCCTTCGGGCGAGCAGGAGTTCAAATCTCCTCATCTGCGTCATGATTTGCCAAATTTCCGGGAGCCGTATAACGACGTAATCGAACAAATTGAATAGAATTATAAAAAATCAAGTCTAATGCACGATATGGATAGAAGACAGCTAATTCGCCTTGTTATCCCTTCCGCCCTTGTTATAATTATAAGCATATTTACCATGAAATTTTCGCCATCTGAAACCCTGGTACCCTTACCATCACCAGTATCGAATTCAAGTAGCTTGTCAAATTCTAAGGGAGTAGAAGTTGTTGCACGAGGATTACAAGCGCCAAGGGCTATTGATATAGCTGATGACGGTAGAATTTTCTTTACTGAAAAACATGGGAGTATTAGAGTTATTGAAAATCGTACCCTCTTATCAGAACCGGTTGGTGACATTAAGGTAGAGAATCTCGGAGATGCAGGTTTGTTGGGTATTGCATTACACCCAAATTTTACGAAGAATCATTTGTTTTATGTATACTACACCTATTCGAATGGCACGGGATTATTCAACAAAGTCTTAATGCTTCAAGAAAGCAATAATAGAATAATAGATTCTAGGACAATACTGGACGGTATCCCAGGAAGTGAGTTTCGTGATGGTGGACGTATTAAATTTGGTCCTGATCGAATGTTGTATATTTCAACAGGAGATGCTTCAATACCAGAATTATCTCAGGACCTGAATTCTCTGGCGGGAAAAATTCTTCGAGTTAATGGAGACGGAACCGTTCCAAAAGACAATCCATTTTCAAACTCACCGGTTTATGCTTATGGATTTAGAAATGTTCAAGGACTTGCATGGGATCCTGAGAGCAGAGAACTGTACGCTTCTGACCTAGGTGCAGCAGGCAATGATGAAATAAATTTGGTATCACCGGGCAAAAATTATGGTTGGCCCGATGAAGAATGTAATAAAAGCACTAAAAACACTGCACCCCTGCTTTGTTACAATCCATCTTTAGAACCTTCCGGAATTACATTTGCGTCATCAAATAAGCTGGGATACAAGAATCATCTCATTATTGCCACTCTAAAGGGATCACACCTAAGAGATATTGATTTTAAAACGGGTAACCAGAATACCATACTTGTAGGATATGGTCGCCTTAATGATGTCATTGAATCTCGAGATGGATCAATTTTTGTTCTTACGAGCAATACCGATGGGAACGGCATGCCACAGCTGGGCGATGACAAAATATTAAGGCTCACACACTCATAGTAAACGTACCAATGATTAAAGAAAGGAAATTCTATCAAATGAGCCTAGCCCAGAGATTATCATTAATTGCATCAAAAACTAATCTTACAAAAGATGAAATTTCAACTGCCGTAAATCAAGCATTATCATTTGATAAAATTGACAAAATGGTAGAAAATGCGATAGGAGTATTTTCGCTTCCTCTTGGCATTGCAACAAATTTTCTAATAAATGGAAAAGACTACCTGGTTCCTATGGCCATTGAAGAACCGTCTGTTGTCGCAGCCGCGAGCCATTCGGCAAAACTAGCGAAGTCTACCGGAGGATTTAACGCAAGTGCTGATAGTTCTATTATGAGAGGCCAGATTCAAGTAATTAACGTGTCAAATTTCAAGAGAGCGATGGGTACTATTTCAAAGAGCAAAGATTCGCTACTCAGTATTGCTAACTCATGCTCAAAAAATGTCAGGGCAGTGGATCTGAAAACAAGAGTTATCAAAAATGAGATAGGTAAACGTAAAATGCTTGTGGCAGAAGTGTACGTTGATTGTAAAGATGCAATGGGCGCTAATACCATAAATTCAATGTGCGAACTATTGGGTCCTGAAATAGAAAGAAAGACAAACGGTAAGGTTATACTAAAAATACTTTCTAATTATGCTACAGAAAGAGTCGCTACAAGTAAAGCAACTTTCAAGAAAGAAGAACTTGGCGGAACGGAAATAGTTGACAGGATTCTATCTGCATTTGCTTTTGCCTTTTCTGATCCACATAGGGCGGTAACTCATAACAAAGGGATCATGAATGGAGTAGATGCAGTTTCTATCGCAACAGGTCAAGATTTTCGCGCCATAGAAGCTGCCGCCCATGCCTATGCATCTAGAGACGGAAAATACCGAACTCTTACCACTTACTCAAAGTCATCTAATGGCGATCTCCTAGGGAGAATTGAAATTCCTCTGTCAGTCGGCATTGTGGGTGGAATATCTACAGTTCATCCAGTTGCGAAAATGGGTCTGAAAATATTAGGAGTAAAATCAGCGAGTGAATTAGCATGTATTGTTGCATCAGTTGGACTTGCTCAGAATTTCGCAGCAATCAGGGCTTTAGCTACAGAAGGGATTCAAAAGGGACACATGAAATTACATGCAAAGAATATTGCTGTTGCGGCGGGAGCAACTGGTAAATTGGTTGAAATTGTATCTGATACCATGTATAGGCAGTCGAACATAAATTTGAACAGTGCCAAGACAATTCTACATGAGTTGCAAAATAGAAATCCCAATTCAACCTAGAATGTTTTATAAATAATCTTGAAGAATATTTGATATAAACTATCAAAATAATCCTCAGAAAAGAGTTCCCTACAAATGATATTTCAATAGAAATATATCCCATTAAAAAGATCCTTCGGATAAGAGATGGCAACAGTAAAATTTGCGATACCAAAAGGTAGTATCGAAGATGCGACGTTCAGAATTCTAGAAGAAGCATGGGAACCCGTTAAGGGTCGTGGTAGAACCTATAGAGTTAAGCTAAGCGATCCTGAGATCGAAGTAAAAATATTGAGACCACAAGAGATCCCTACTTATGTCCAAGAAGGATTTTATGATATAGGAATTACTGGTAAAGATTGGATTGCTGAGGCGAGTGCAGACGTCAAGATCTTACTAGATCTAGAATATGGTCAAGTAAATCAAGTCATAGCGATTCCGGAAAATTTTGAATATAACAATTTAACTGAATTAATAGAAGGTTTCGCAAAACAGAAACGTACACTAAGAATTTCATCTGAATACCTTACTACTACTTCAGCTCTCATACGTTCTAACATATCATACCAAAAATATTATGGTGATGTTAGACCAATGATCATTACACCGTGGATTAGAATTGGTGAAAATAAAATGGTTGAAATCTTTCTATCCTTTGGTGCGACAGAAGCCAAACCTCCCGAAGATGTAGACGCAATTTGTGACATAACAGAAACAGGAACGACACTAGTTCAAAATAACTTAAAGCTTATTGAAACTGTGGCACATTCAAGCGCTCAATTAATTGCAAACAAGAATTCATTAGAAGACAAGATAAAAGCTGAAAAAATTGCAGACATCCTTGCACTTGTAAAGGGAGTTGTTGAAGCAAGGAAAAAACTTCATATTTTTGTTAATGTGAAAGAAGAAAATCTTCAGAAATTATTGGATAGCCTGCCGGCCCTAAAAAGGCCCACAATTAGCAAATTGAGTGAAGAAGGTTGGTACGGCGTTAATACGGTCATAGATAAAAGAGAGTTCATAAAAATAGTTCCAAAGATGAGAGAGATAGCACAGGGACTTGTAGTCATGCAGCCAAAGCAAATACTCCCATTAGAGGAACTAAAACAGGTTATGGATAAGTGATTAAAACAATACAGGTAAAGAACGGAACTAGAGAAGCAACACAGATTCGTTGTTTGAATCGCCTACCCGATAAAAGTATTATTGTTGAAAAGATTATTGATGACGTTATCAAATTTGGGGATATTGCACTTACGAAGTATACTAAAAAATTCGATAAAGTAAAAATCGATTCTATTGTAGTAGATAAAGAAGAATTTAAAAAAGCTTACCAACAGGTGACGTTGAATCAATTGAAATCTCTTAGAAGGAGTAAGAAGCTGCTTGAAAAGAATGAAAAAATGTTACTACGACGATTAACTGGAATTATATCATCAGAAGATGGAGTCAAAATTGAAAGAGCTATCAAGCCAATTGACAGTGTTGGATGTTACGTCCCTGGAGGTAAAGCGCGATATCCAAGCACTCTGATAATGTGTGCGATTCCTGCAATTGTTGCAGATGTTAACAGAATAGCCGTAGTAAGTCCACCTATGAAAAATGGTAATATCGATCCACTAACACTTGTTGCTGCAGATATGTGTGGTATTGAGGAAGTCTATAAAGTGGGTGGTGCTCAAGCAGTGGCAGCTCTCGCATATGGGACTAAAACAATAAAGAAGGTTGATAAAATTATAGGTCCAGGGGGTTTATTCGTTAACATTGCAAAATCACTGGTTAGCAATAAGACTGCTATTGATATGATAGCTGGTCCAACCGAGCTTATAATATATGCGGATTATACATCTGATCCCAATTTTGTGGTCAGGGATTTGATTTCCCAAGCTGAACATAGTCAGGACACATTTTGTGGTATAGTTACTACTTCAATAAAGCTCGTTAGAAAATTAAAAAATGAAATTACTAAGGCATTAAATAGCTCCTTACCAAGATTGGATATAGTTTCAAAAAGTTTTAAGAATAATGCCTTTATAGCATTATGTGATACAGAAGAGATAGCTGTATTATTCATTAACGAATTAGCTCCCGAACATCTTGAAGTTTTAACCGAAAATCCTAAAAAATTTGCTTCCAAGATTAGTACTGCAGGTGTGATATTGTTAGGGAAGTATAGTCCTTCAGCGGCTAGCGATTATTGTCTCGGTTCAAATCATGTGTTACCAACTATGGAATTTGGCAAATCTAAATCTTCACTCTCCGTACTTGATTTCATCAAGTTAGTTAACCAAGTTAAAGTAACAAGAAAAGGTCTTCAATCGATTCGACAATGTGTTAAGGAATTATCGTTAGCTGAAGGCTTACCAAACCATTTTACTGCTGTGGAAGAGAGGTTCAAAAATTAAAATGACAAACTGGCTGAAGAAAGAAATTGAGAAAATTTCAATGATTGAAAAATATGGAACAGTTTGTAATAGCGATCATTTTAAAATGGATGCGAACGAAAATCTTGTTTTAGACAAAAATTTTCTCATGAAAATTTCTTTAAAAAGTATAAAAAAAATTGATCTAAGAAAATACCCCACTGAGCTTTATGACCAGTTATACAAGAAACTTTCAGACTATCTTATGGTTAGTGAAAAGTCACTCGTACTAGGAAGTGGTTCTGATCAGATTATAGATTTACTGTTGACATTAATTGGAAAAGGGAGGAGGTTAACAACCATATACCCCACCTTTTCTTATTTTAAAACAAGATGCCAATTACACGGAGTAACGTCTTCTGAAATAATGCTCTCTTCTATTGATAACACATTTGATAGTGAAAAATTTATTGATGATGCAAAAAAGTCTCATGCAATTTATTTGTGCTCACCAAACAATCCAACAGGAAATCAATTTGAAAGATCACAAATGCTGGAAATTCTGGGTAACTTGAAAAATAATCTGGTAATAATAGATGAGGCATATGTAGAATTTGCAAAATATTCATTATCAAAGTATGTACAAGAATTTCCAAATCTTGTAATTCTTCGAACATTTTCAAAGGCATTGGGGCTGGCAGGTGCAAGAATAGGATACATGATAGCAAATGAAGAACTTGTAGAATTATTTAAAAACAGGGTTCAATCACCATATGCAGTAAACAGTATTTCACTTGCTATCGCAATATCCGTTATCTCCAATTCTGATAGAGTCGAAAAAAGTATATCGCTAATAAGACATGAAAGGGACAAACTCTACCATAATCTTTCAAAAATCAAAAAAATAGATGTTTACAGGTCGGATGCAAATTTTCTTTTTATAAAATGTAACGAGGAATATGATCGAGTTATAGAGTCATTAGATAATAGAAAGATAATAGCCAGGGGATTGGACAAGATTGGGAGCTATGGAAACTGTATTAGAATAACCATAGGTACAAAGAAAATGAATGACAAAATACTTTCCGTATTTAACAGCATTCAATAAATTTAGAGTTGATTTCAATAGAATGTATTCAAATGCATGTATTATTTTTGATATTGATGGTGTGTTGATTGATACCCGTAAATCCTATAATGAAGCTATAAAAAAAACAGTGCAATATCTAGTTAGTTACTTCAACCCAGCTATTATGGGTGTAAAAACTTTAGTGAGTGATGAGATGATTTTCAATTTTCGTAAATCTGGGATGTTTAACAACGACATAGATACAAGTTATGCATTTATCCTGAGCATACTTTGTGGTCCATCTAAAATTTCTGATTTGCATTGTTTTTTAGAAAATATTACTAACGATGCAACGATGAATGGGATAATCTCTGTAGAAGATTATCTGCAAAAATACTCCAAATCCACCCTAAATGAGATTAAGAAGAGGCTAAACTATCCAGGAAATATAGACAGTAGCATGTTGACTCGAATTTTTGACGAATATTTTTATGGACCAATTTTATTCAAAAAACAACACAATGCAATCCCAAAATATTACTTTGAGAGGCCGCTGATTGAAAAAGATACTCTTCTAGTGCGTTATTCGACTATGAAGAAATTATCAATTCTTTTTAATAAGAGAATAGGAGTTGTTTCTGGCAGAAGTAAAACAGCAGCAATGTATTCCATGAAATCAATTTTTAAATTTTTTGACTTGACCGGCTCAGTTTTCCTAGAAGATGAAAGACGGGATATGGGTAAGCCCAATCCCGCAGCATTAGTAAAGTGCGTCAAAAGTTTTGGAGTAAAAAATGCCTTTTATGTTGGGGATTCGGCTGAAGATTTGATTATGGTTAAAAGAGCAAAAAAAGTGTCAAAAATCCAGATTGAACTAATTGGAATATGTGACCCTAATGCAAGATCTAAGAGGATAAGGAAGTTGTTCGATAACAATGGAACTTCCTTAGTCATTAAAGATGTCAACGAATTACCAAACATATTAAATAAAGTTATGGCCCACTTTTAGATACCAATTGTCAGATACTGATAAACTTAGGATTGCATCGTTGAGCAGAAGTACATCAGAAACAACAATTAAGATAAATGTTAATCTTGATGGCGAAGGTAGGGCACAGATTACCAGTGGTTTGAAATTTCTAGATCACCTCATAACTACCTTTTGCAAGTACAGCCTTGTTGACATTGAAGCTGAGGTTAAATCAAATGATTCCATTCTGCATCATTTGATAGAAGACATTGCCATTTGTATAGGGCAGGGACTAGATAAGGCATTAGGAAATAGAGCCAGAATAATGAGATTTGGTTATGCTATTGTGCCTATGGATGATTCACGCAGCAACTCGGCAATTGATTTGGTTAGGAGAGAATTCTCAAAATTTGAGTTAAAGTTGGAAAGAAAAGAAGTGGAAGGAATAGCAAAGGAGGATATTGAACACTTCTTTAGATCTCTCCTGCAAAATCTAGTGGCCTGTACACACATACTAGTAGAGTATGGAAAAGATGATCATCATAAATTGGAATCTGCCATGAAGAGTTTTGCTATTGCGTTTAGAAATGCTGCTACTATTGACCAAAGGAGAAAAGGTGTGCCAAGTACTAAAGAACTGATGTAAATGACAAAGATAGCTATTTTTGATTTTGGCGCAGGGAATCTTTTTAATTTACACCAATCTCTACTCAGAAACGGTGCGCATGCAGTAGATATTGTAAGAACTCTGAAGGGATTGGAAAACTATAATGGATTAGTTTTACCAGGAGTTGGTAATTTCGATAGCGCAATTTCTTCCATACAAAATGACGCGGCATCACTGAATATGGCCGTAGAGAATGCAATGCCGATACTAGGTATTTGTCTTGGTTTGGAAATGTTATTCGATAAAAGCGAAGAAGGTATTCTTGATGGCCTTAAATTATTAGATGGTGAAGTATTGATGCTTCCAAAAAGGAAAGTTAAGGTTCCTCACATAGGCTGGAATAACTTGATAATTGTTAATAGAGAAAGTAATCTTCTTAAAGGGATACCGCAAAATTCCTGGGTGTATTTTGTTCACTCCTATCACATTGAGCCCAAAGATCAAAATCTTATTGCGGCAATAGCTGACTATGGCTCGGAATTACCTGTTGTAATAGAACGCTCTAATCTATTTGGTACACAATTTCATCCGGAAAAGTCCGGAAAAATTGGAGCCCAAATTATGAAGAATTTTATTAAATTTTGTGAAAAAAACGAATGAAGGTACTAGCGGCAATAGACATAATTGAAGGCGACGTAGTTAGGTTAACTAAAGGAGACAAATCAACAAAAAAGGTCTATAGTAATGACCCCGTCAAAGTGGCAAAAAAATGGGAAGAAGAGGGAGCGGATATGTTGCATATCGTAGACCTAGATGCCGCATTCGGTAATGAATCCAATAATCTATCAACAATTTCTGAGATATTGCATTCAGTAAACATACCAATCCAGATTGGTGGTGGTATACGTCATTTAGAAAATTTTGAAAAAATTGTCAGAATGGGCTTTTCAAAACTTGTGATTGGTACCATGGCGCATACAAATTTGGATCATTTACGTTTGCTTTGTAAAAATTATAGTGACAAGATTGTGATTTCACTCGACGAGATAAATCGAAAGGTCATGATTAATGGCTGGAAGTCGCCTTCTAATTATAACATTGAAGAGGCAATAAGTAGGTTCAATAAACTTGGAATAAACATTTTTCTCGTAACCAGTATAATTAAAGATGGAACACTTTCAGGACCAGATGTTGTCACTTTAAATAGTATTAATACTGACCGAAAATCAAGAATAATTGCTAGTGGAGGAATTTCAAGCTTGATAGATGTATTACGGGTTAGATCCATTGGATGCGATAGTGTTATTCTCGGCAAGGCATTGTATGAAGCCAGATTGGACATTAAAAAGGTGAAAGCAATAGCGTAATGACACTATCAAAAAGAATAATTCCTTGTTTGGATGTTGATAATGGAAGAGTAGTTAAAGGAATCAAGTTTCGAGGAGTTAAAGACGCCGGAGATCCTGTAGAATTGGCGAAAAAATATAGCGATCAAGGCGCCGATGAACTCGTATTCTTGGATATTACTGCGTCAAGACAAGACCGTGAAATTATGAAAAGCGTAGTTAAGAATGTCGCCAGTGTTATCGACATACCCTTTACAGTGGGAGGAGGAATTAGGACACTGTCAGACGCAAGACAGATTCTTTTAAATGGAGCAGACAAGGTTTCAATCAATACAGCCAGTGTCAAAAATCCACAATTGGTAACGGATCTTATGAAAATTTTTGGAAGACAATGTGTTGTTGTAGCTATAGATGTCAAGAGAAACTTTAAGACTGATGAAAAACAGACAATGTCCTCTCCTGATAAGGATTTTTACTTTGAAGTCATGATATACGGAGGATCTAAGGGTACTGGTATTGATGCTATCCAATGGGCGAAAAAGGTAGAAGAGCTTGGTGCTGGTGAAATACTTTTGACAAGTGTAGATGCAGATGGTACTAAAAATGGTTATGATATTGAGCTTACTAATACAATCTGTAATAGTGTGAGGATACCTGTTATTGCATCAGGGGGCTGTGGCTCTTCTGAACACATGTTTGAGGTATTTAATAAAACTGATGTTGATGCCGTTCTGGCAGCCTCGATTTTTCATTATGATAATTTAACGCTGGATAAGGTCAAGAGATATTTGGCTGAGAAAGGGATTAAAACCAGATTATGATATTATAAATCTGGATACCGAATTTATTTTTATTTTGATTTAGATGGTGACAACAACATCAATAATAGTCGAAATCAGTGTAGGGTGAATGCGAAAATGAATATCCCTGCTATCATTTCGATGGTTAAAAGATAATCCTTAATTCTCTTTATTCTACTAGCTTTTGCCTTTCCGAATCCCCTTATGGTATGTTGATCCCGAATAGTAACAAGAGCGTACAATCTAGTTAGTGCCATCAAGAAACTTACTCCCAAGTATATAGGCAGTAAGAATAGATCAGCTGGATTGCGTCTTAAATGCGGAAAGATCTTAATCATCCTTCCAACAAGCCATAAGATAAGAATTGAAATTGCTAAACCCCATTGATTTTCGAGAATGGCTATTGAGAAAAAAATTGGACCAAGTAATAGAGTAAAGACCGAAACAAAACGATCTATCATAGAGAATGCAAGGTATGGACATTTCCATACCCATCCGTTCCATAAACTCTGGAAATCAGAATTATGACTATTTCTTGCCCATCTAATTCGTTGCCTGATGAATTGGTCAAATTCTGGGGCGGAAGAAGAGTATATTATTGCAGAACTTTGATAATATGTCTTCCACCCTTCCTGTTGAACAAGCCTCGTGAAGCATTTATCTTCACCTGATTCTTTTTTTCTACCAAGAATAAACTCATTTAGGAAGAAATTGATTTTAGGTAATAGAATTTTCCTACGGTATAATGCAGTTTTTCCGCTCAGGCACGACAAAGCTTTTCCTCCTGCCGTCTGTGCTGGCATATCTAGATAGTTTCTAGAATCCCAAAAAATATCAGTCATCTTTTGCCATATTGTTCTTCTTTCAATAGGATGATATCTAGGAGTTACTCCGCCAATTTTTGAATCGACCTGGAATGGTCGTAATGCATTTTCGAGGAAATTTGCATCCCACATTGTATCACTATCGGTTAGAGCAACAATTTCGCCATTTGATTGCAGAATACCATCTACAAGGGCAGGTCTTTTCCCAGGTTTCGATGTTATTATCAATTTAAGATTATCCTTGCCTTGTTGAAATTCTTTAAATTCAGCCATGCATCCTGTATCTGATTTATCAATAATTGTAATTATTTCACTAGGCTTATTTTTCCACCATGACTCTAAAGATCGCCTAAAGATTTTCGGGTCCTCATCATAAACAGGGACAATTACTGATACGGCAAAGTCGAGTGTACCTCGTGAATTGAGATGGTTTGATTCAGGCAGTATAGGAGAATAAAATGATGCGACAATTTTCTTGATAAGCCATACTGTCCATCTCCAGATACCGATAACTCCGAGCGGTATAACAAGCCAATAATTGTATAATGAACTTGGCACCAGATTTCTAACTACATAATTTTGCAAACCAGTAATTTGATAAACAATATCATTAATGTCAAACCAGATAGGTGATAAAACCAGTGAAATTGCAAATCCTAGGAGTATCAGGTCAAAAACTAAGTTGCCAAAAATTCTGCTATGCTTGTGAAGAGTTGCGGCTCTGTTAGAATTCACTGTTCTATCTCTCTTTCCAGATTATTTATTAGTAACTTTTATTATGAGCTAGAAGTTATTGAAGTAAGATGATTCCTGTTAATTTTTACCTTATTTCTTACTCGAAAATGAAAAGGAATTATATAAATATGATTAATTATAACCCCCCTATAATAAAGAGGGATTTTGAACGAGTAAGATAAGCATTATTGGTTCGGGTGTAGTAGGCAGTGCAACGGGCCAAGGGTTTCACAAGTTAGGTCATGAAGTCATTTTTTACGACATTTCAAAGGAGAGGCTGAGGACTTTAAAAAGCAATGGATACAACGTAGCTAATGATTTGGGTGAAGCATTATCTCAAACAGATATTTCATTTGTGTGTGTTAACACTCCAACTCATAACTCCCAACAAGATCTCTCTCAAATACTATCTGCACTCTATCAACTCGCAAATTATCTCAATACATCTGTAAAGCGTCATTTGCTGGTCTTCCGGAGCACGATGCTACCTGGCACCATGCGTAGCGTAGTCGTGAACTATCTTGAAAAAAATTGCGCCAAAAGAAGAGGAGTGGATTATGAGGTTGCCTATAATCCGGAATTTCTGAGGCAAAATTCGGCATTAGATGATTTCTTCACTCCGGATAGGGTAATAATAGGAGAGGAAAGTGGTAATAAATTATCAAAATTATTAGTAGATATATACCAACCTTTAACAAAAAATATAATCACAACATCATTCGAGGCAGCAGAGCTTATCAAATATGCATCAAACTGCTTTTTATCATTGAAGATTTCGTTCTTTAATGAAATAGGAATGATATGCAAACATTTGGGAATAGATGATAAGGTTGTAAGTTTAGGTGTATCACTGGATAAAAGAATTGGCAAGTATGGTACTGAATTTGGAAGACCATTTGATGGAATGTGTCTACCTAAAGACACCCAGGCATTAGCTTCGTTCATAAAACAAAACAGAATTGAACCTGACTTGCTTGAAATAGTATTAAACATAAACAAAAAAATTGAGGACCTGACAACTACAAGACAGCTAGTCTCGGGCGCTAGAGAAGCTCATAATTAATTTCCAAAGAAGCTCTTCAATAATTTATATTGGGAGCTAAATTTTTGTCTTAATAATGAATCTGTCCGTTTTTGGGCTTTCATTTCTCTTCTTATTAATTGTAAACTTATCACTGACAGCTAATCTAAGCTATGCTCAAGCAGTAAAGCCCCAACCTCTGATCGGAGTAAACATGCTAGGCTACTATACCAGTTTGCCCCAGACACGAGACTTTAAGAATCCTTTCCCTGATAACTACTATGACCAAAGCTTTAAGATACTAAAAGATGGCGGAATGAACCATGTGAGATATGTATATTATTGGGAATCTTACGTGAAAAATCCTATAGCATTCATAAATGAGCTAAAATTTGTCGCTATCCTAGCCGACAAGTATGGGTTAAAAATAATATATGATAATCATCAGTTCCATACTTCATCATGGCTTAATCCTCAAAGAGGAACTGGATTTCCAACCTTTTTATTTCAAAATAACTCAAAATATCCGTATGGAAGTGGTGGTGGCCCTACTTATCCATCAGCAGCAGCGTGGTGGACAGACTGGTGGAATAGAGGGATCAAAGACGCAAATGGTACAGATGGTTGGAATCTACAAGCTCAATTCTTAAAAAAAGTAGTCAGTATTGTTGATAGTCATCCTAGTACAGTAGGTTATGAGATCCTGAGTGAACCGCAAGTACATAGTGTAGATCAGTGGGAAAAAATTGGAAAATATAATACGTTTATGACTGACGAAATGCGAAAGGTAACTCAGAAGCATATAATATACAGTATGACAATACCTGTCGACCTAAAGAGTAACATTGGAGTTAATGCAACTAATCTTGCAAAAATGGCGCCTGCAAATAAGACAAATACTCTCTTCAAATTTAGTATATATGGACTGCCATCTCCGGGCAGCTACCAAGAACAAAGGTTGAACATGTTCATAACTGCCGGCAACTTATCAGGAGTTCCCGTATATATTGGAGAATGGAACAATGTAGCCAGAGATAAAGTAATAAACGAAGAAGGCGACTTTGTCTATGAAATAAATCCAAAAACAAGTGATATCACTCCTAAGGACACCACAGTGATATTAAAAAAATTTAATCAAATAGATCCATACGGATGGGCTTTTTGGTATTGGAATTTCAGGCCACACAGAGTTGAAAACTTTAATTTAGTGACAAGTGATGAGAATGGCAATTTAATTCCTACGAAATACTTTGATATATTAAAAAATGCTGTTCAATCGGTTTATTCAGGTAAGAACGCTAAATAGTGTATCAATATCTCCTATACTATTAAACTCCACTTCGGGGTAACTTGAATCAGTCACAAAGGTCATTTTCAGCATCCTAAATGATGAAATACACGTCCATAAGGTTTAATTCTTGTATAAATTCCATAGTAAATGGAAAAGGAAGCTGATTGGGGCTACTGTTACAGTTAAAAGAAAAAAGAAAGCTACGATTGCTAGTTTTCATTTTAATACCGCTTATCTTATCTGCCTACACTCACTTATGGAATCCTACGGGTTTTCCATCAATACATACAGATGAGGGACATTACCTAAGGAAAGCGATTTCCACTGAAGATGGCGATGGGCTTCAACCACAAGCTCGATATCGAGCGCCTTATTTTGGTCAAATTTTCTTGGCAGGGATTTTTAGCATTATTGGTTATCCCGGTTTTGTTAACGCAGGTGAAAAGAATCCTGTTGAGCAGCTCTATTTGGTTCCGCGCCTAATAATGGGAATTTTAGCTGTAATTGATACTTTCCTGTTGTATAGGATCACAGAATATAGATACGGAAGAAATGTCGCGATTATAGCAGCTGTATTATTTGCAGTAATGCCGTTTACTTGGCTGACTAGAAGAATATTTCTAGAGTCAATTCAACTGCCCTTTATATTGACTTCAATATTACTCATCTTGAGTCTTGATAGGCGCAAGGGGGAACAGCAACATCAGATGCGACCACAACGCGAACAAAGACAATACACCAAGCTTACTTTGATTGTCTCAGGAATTTTTCTTGGTCTTGCAATTTTTACCAAGATCCCTGCTTTCACAGTAATCCCAGTGGGATTAACCATGACGTATTTAGTTACTAGAAAAAAGAAATACGTACTAGTTTGGTTAATTCCTGTCATTTTGGTTCCTTTTTTGTGGCCTCTGCACGCTACACTAATTGGAGATTTGAATGATTGGATCAGTGGTGTTCGTTACCAAATTGCCAGAGACAGACCTTTAATCAATACCATAAATACATTCTTCGAGATAGACCCTGTATTGTTTGTTTTAGGAATGGGTGGTCTGGTCTATGCTGCCATCAAAAAAGACTATTTCATATTGCTATGGGCAATTCCGGGTTTTATATTTCTCCAGGCAATAGGCTATGTTTCTTCATTTCATATGATATTATTACTACCCCCATTATGCATAGCAGGAGCAAATATGCTTGAAAAAATAGGCAGTAATATATCCAATATTAAAACGAGAAATTTGTTACCTTATATTAGAATAGCAATTATCGGGATCTTTGGCGTCTGCAGCATAACTATGATAATAACTATAAATACAAATTCAACTTATTACCGGGCTCTTGCATTTGTTCTTTCAAATTTACCTAATAGTAATAACAATTCATCAAGTATCAACCCAGCAGATAAGGTAACCCTGGTTGGAAATCCACAATATTTCTGGATTCCAGAATTTGTTTTTAATAAAACGTTTGATGCAAAAAATTTTTATAGTAAGACTCCATTCAAGACGGAAAAATACATGATGATTATAGATAGCGGATTTCAAAAAATTTTAGACCGCGGGGATAATGATTCAAGGTTAAATTTGGCATACAACGCTACTCATAATTTGGCAAGGTTTGAACAGAATTTTACCGGGGGCACTAATATCAACAAGTATCCATATACAAATTTGAAATTAAGCCCTGAATCACGCTTTATTGAACTTAGGTCCAACTATTAATTCCATTATTAAGTTGTTGGGTCCAAACCAATTAATTTAACCTCATAGGATTAGTTTTCGTCATCAAATGCGTATTTTGTTGCTGCATTCAGATTTTATCGAATACCAACCGATTTCTAAAGAGGTGGAAGCCGCAGAAGATATCCAATACAAAGCCAGTAAAAAAATAGATGAAGTGATAGTAGCATTAATTGCCGTAGAAAAAGATGATGACGAGTCCATAATTGATGATGTTTGCAAGGAATTGAAGGCATATAGCGAGAAAATAAAATGTGAGAATTTACTACTCTATCCTTATGCACACCTAAGTTCCCAGTTAGCGACACACGGCACAGCTCTTGCAGTACTAATTTCAATTGAGAATCAGGCAAGAGATCTGTTTACGACTGTAAATCGGGCACCGTTTGGTTGGACAAAGTCATTTCACATAAAAATCAAAGGACATCCACTAGCAGAACACGCTAAAACCATTCATAGTAAAGGTAACGGCGAGAAAAAGGAATTGACCTTAATATCAAGCGCACTAAAATCTGAAGATGCCCTAAACTCAACTTGGTACGTACATGTGCCTGAAGATAAGTTAATTCCAATAAATGATTATGCTTTTCAAAAAGACAGTGCACTTAAAAAATTAGCAGAATATGAATTATCTAAGAAGAGAACAGTAGTTGAAGTTCCGCCCCATGTAAAATTGATGAAGAGATTGGCAATAGCTGACTATGAACCATCTTCGGATGGAGGAAATTTGAGATACTATCCCAAGGGACGTTTAATGAAATCATTAATAGAGACCTATGTGACAAAAATGATTCACGAATATGGGGGAATTGAAGTCGAGACACCAGTGATGTATGATTCCAATCATCCGTCAATTCATAGTTACTTCAACAGATTTCCAGCCAGGCAATACAATATTCAATCAGACAATAAGCAGCTTTTCCTAAGGTTTGCCGCATGTTTTGGTCAATTCTTAATGGCCAAGGACTTTCAAATTTCTTACAAACAGCTTCCATTGAAGCTTTATGAATTAACTAGATATTCATTTAGAAGAGAAAAGAGTGGCGAACTAGTGGGACTTAGGAGACTTAGAGCATTCAGCATGCCAGATTGCCATGCTTTTTGTAGGGATATCGTTCAAGCAAAAGAAGAGTTTGTAAAAAGATTTGAGCTATCTTTGAAAGTTGTAGAGGGACTGGGTATTTCCCCTAATGACGACCTAGAAATGGTTATCCGGTTTACTACAGACTTTTATGAACAAAATAAAGAATTTATTGAGGCATTTGCGGCTAGATTAAAGAAACCCATCCTGGTAGAAATGTGGAAAGAAAAATTCTTTTATTTTATCGTAAAGTGGGAATTTAATTTTGTAGACAGGTCGGGAAAAGCTGCCGCACTCTCCACTGATCAAATTGATATTGAAAATGGGCAAAGATACAACATTGAATTTGTTGATAGTGACGGCGAGAAAAAGTATCCAATCATATTGCATAACTCTCCTAGTGGAGCGGTAGAGCGGGTAATATTTGCACTACTTGAAAAAGCCGACATGGAGGTACATACAGGCAAGCCACCAGCATTGCCTCTATGGCTATCACATACACAGATAAGAATAATTCCGGTCTCTTCAAATCATTTGGCGTTCTGTGAAAAAATCTTGGAGCTGCTTAACAAAAACAGTATAAGGACAGACATTGATGACAGGGAGCTTTCTGTTGCAAAAAAAATTAGAGAAGCAGAATCTGAATGGGTTCATTTCATCATTGTCATTGGAGACAAAGAAGCTGGAGGTAAAGAATTTGTAGTGAGGGAAAGAGTGACTAAATCTCAATACAACATTTCGATAGAAAATCTCATGAGACGTATTAAACAAGAAATATCAGATAAACCGTACCTACCACTAAACCTACCAAAATATTTATCAAAACGTCCAATAATTATGGTATGAAATACTGATACAGGTAGAGGATTAAATTTACCATTATGTCATTCATTTAATGTTTTTATATTTAATAATTAGATCCCATTCAAATGGGAAGAGTAGACAAAGGGGTAAACTGCAGTGTAAGTGGATGCTCAAATTCAGCTGAGAGATCAATCAGTGGAAGTAAGGCAAGCATGGCTTCAGATTTACAAGTTAATACTTCAAACAAAAGGGTGTATCTATGTAGACAACACTATAAGGAATGGAAAAAAGCGACAAAAGAAGATAGAGAAAACGAGAGAGCCAGATGGGGCTAATATAATAGTAAAACAGTACAACAATAATTACAAGCTGACTAGTATACCAATCATTTCCATTCAGCTAAACATACTTTCTAGGAATTATCCTTAAAAGAGTTTGTGCAGCAAGCGTACCTTCCCTGTAATCATGGTTTTTGAGTGAAACCTCTACAAAATCCATTCCTAACAGACTCGCCGAATCGTTAATACTTTTGAATAGCTTAATTATTTCAAACGGATCCAATCCAAATGGCTCAGGAGTTCCTGTACAAGGAACGTATGGCGAATCATAAACATCAATGTCGAACGATATGTATATGTTTCTATTGGCAGTAACCTTGGAAATATAAGTTGATACATCATCAATATTTTTTTTTATTTTCCATGGGTCGAAGGTTATAATACCATTTTTTTCTGCAATATTATTTTCGTTCTTATCTGTTTGTCTGATACCTATTTGTATGATATTTTTGCCTTGAATGTATCCTTCATCTATCAACCTATAGAAGGGGGTTGTATGACAGAGTTTCATACCATCATATTCGGGTTTTAAATCTCTATGTGCATCAAAGTGTATCAAGAGAGGCTGATTATCTGAAAGACCCTTAAAACAAAAATACGTTATGGTATGTTCTCCTCCAAGGATAAATGGTTTTTTCTTATTCCTAGATAGTTCTTTTACCAGAGGAGGAATCTTTTCATCCAGAAAGGAAAAGATGGAATGTAATTTATGATCGTGATAATTAGGTATTTTAACGTCTCCCAAATCGAAAATTTTGGCAATTTCCTTAATGTCCTTTTTTTCATCGTAAATGAATGTTTCAATCTGACGTGCAGAAGCACTCCTGATCGCTTCTGGACCTCTTTTTGTACCTTTTCCGAATGATGTAGTTAGCTCCAATGGAATACCAAAGAATACTAATTTTGCATCACCGTATGAAATTTTCGTATCAATATCCCCGAAGGAAGCTCCAGCTTTGGTTCTTTCCGGAGTAATAAAGAGAGAATCGAAAAGATTTAAAATTGTCAATTTGTCTTATTGAATAACTGTAGACGATTATATTTATTTAAGCAATTTGATAAATTTTGCTAATTTGACCAGAATAATTCATCTAAATTACTTTGTCTTGGTTTGCCAATTATAGACTTGAAATTTACATCTAGAGCGGTTAAAATTTGATCTAAAGTGGATTCCATAGCCTCCAAGTATTTTTCAGTATCAATTTCCTTATGGGTAGCTAGCTCAACAGGTTTGACTCCTTCAGAAGTCTTAGTTTTTACATACGAGATTATGTCCCCTGCTTTAGCTTGCCTTCCATTTGAAAATAACAATGCTGCCTTTATGTGCTGCGGGATACCCTTTATTGAATTGTTGATAGAATCATGACCGTCTATTGAGGTTATTCTTTTATTTTCACTACTCTTTTTGCCATATTTTTCTGGGGACTTATTTATCATAACGTTAAAAGATAGTTCCTCCATTGGGTATTCATCTGACTCTAATTTTTTTGCGCTTTCACGAACAATATTTTTGATTTTCTCTCTAGCAGTATCAAAATCCTTTTCAGTGTTAACTTTACCCAATATATCTAACATGCTGTAAAACGTTTTCCTAATAAAAGCGGGAGTGTGGGATTTTTTGCCTGTTAATCCCTTTACATCGACAGTTCCATCCTTCAAGACACCCAGATAATTTTTCTTTAGATTGTTAAATACAACATATCGGTATTCTTTGTCCAATTCCAGATCTACGCCTTGATTGGTTTTGGCCCATTTTGAAATTTCTTCCACCTTACCTTGTGACGGATCCCTCAAAAATAAAGAATCTGTGTCACCATAGACAACTTCTACTCCTGATTCCCTACATTTATCTATTGTTTTGGTGATTATATTTCTTCCAATAGCTGCCGTGGCATCCGCAACTGGTAGGCAGTATAGTGGAAATATTTCTGCGCCCATTACACCGTAACTTGCATTGAGAATTACTTTAATTGCCTGACTTACTACCGTGTAGAGTTGTCGTTCTTCAGGTGAAATTGTTTTGTCTTTTGATAGCTGCTTATAGTAATTTACTCGCAGGTCTCTCAGTGATCCTATAAGAAGCGAAGTAATTCCCTTTTTCTCCTTGCATGTCCAATATGCGGTATCAGGGATCTTTTGGTGTGGATCTTGACTGCAAGAATCATGTGGACAATTTACTGTTTCGTAAGATAAGTTATGGACGTTTATTATACTAGGATATAGACTTGCAAAATCAACTACTGATACATTGAAGTGGATTCCTGGTGTTGGCTCTACGACAAGTCCCCCCCTGTACTTTTTTTCTTTTATAATTGCGGTAGTAGATACCTCACCCTTGTAACGTAATTCTTCGGTGCGCGGAATCAGCGCGTTTATCTTTCTATGTTCATAAAAGAGCATTCCCCTTATCCATTGGTTCACACCTACTCTAGAAAGGTCTTCAACAGAAAGTCTAGATATTCTAGCAATCACAAACAATAGCTTCAGAAGTAGATTGTCATTAAATCTTGTTAATCTAAAAGTCAATTCAGTATCTTTTAGGCAATATTGTGCCAATTTTTGGATTGGCAAGTCGCCAATATTGCCCTCAAATTCAATTTTGCTATCATTTAATAGTGCTTCTGAGATGGCATTTAATCTATATTCAGAATATTTGTGACTGAATGCGTAAATTTGAATGGACCTATTTTGAAATGTTCTAAATAAATCAATGTGAACGCCATGTCTTAATTGAACCGGTTCTGTTTGAATACCTTTCTTGATAACTGTGTCTCGCTTAACCAGTATAGGAATTTCTTCCTTTGGTATTATTGTATGGTTTATAGGATCAATTGCGGGATCTTGAGATCTTTCATAAAGATAGGGAAGATCAAAATCATCACCATTAAAAGTAACTAATAAATTGTATGACGAAATTAATTTAAAAGTTTTTTCTAATAGTTCTTTTTCAGTCTTGCACATTACTGCTTCAGGAATTAATTCTGTTCCATCATCGGGATTTTTATCTTGTTCAAGAAGGAATACTTTTCTTTCATCATTTGAGACGATTCCTACTGCAGTAACTTTCCTATCGTGTTCTCGTGGTACAGGCATTCGTCCCTCCTCTGAATCTACTTCAATATCAAGAGCTAACCTCTTTATTTCTGGAATAGGTTGATTTAATAGATCTGCCCATTCTCTAACATATTCTCTGTATTTATCATTTCTTGCCTCTTTGCTGTCTAGGATTTTGTCCCAAAGAAAATTTTTCAATGCATTCTGGACGATTTCTGACATCTTGTAAGGATCTTCAATTATTTCATCTCCTTTTCTTTTGTAGTATGAACCAGGGATTAACCTTGTATCATAAAGATAATTTTCGTGATACTTGATGTTGGCTTCCCATACATTGAGCTTTTCTCTTATGCCACCCCTGCCTCCTATTGACAGAGGATCAGGAGCAATTATTTTTATTGCCTGAATTTCTCTGTCTGACAATAGGTCTATTTTTGGTATTCTCTTTAACTCAAATTTCTTTTCAACGGCTGCAATTTCTTCTGCTCTTTTTTCGTATTCCAATTTAGTATAACAATAGGGTTTGTGATTCGTTTTATCCTGCCAAAAATATATTACATGCAAATTAGGATCGTAAAATTTTAATTTGACTTTCTGATTTTCACCAGAATAAACTGCTGAAATGAGCATGACACGAGTATTTTCAGGAAGTTCCTTCTCGTAACTCAGGTATTGCTTATCGTTTTGAAGAAGTGGCGATTGATCCAATTATTGTTCACTGGGATTAACTCCAAATATGGAAAATGGATAATTATCTTTTGCTGCCATGATCATGAACTAGTTTTTTGTGTCAAGTAAGGTGAATATCATTTTCAACTAGATTCAGCAGTAACTACCTTACGCTCATTTCGTCTAATTGCTATTATGCCGAAAGCGTAGAGAGCAATCATGGGCAGTGCAACAAACCACATTGTAATCCCGCTTCCGTCTGGTGTTATTACTGCACCAAAAATCGTTATAATTATGATTGCATATCTAAAGTTTTTTTGCCAGAATTTTGAATCAGTTAAGCCACTTAGGGATAGTACATACATTATGATTGGAAGCTGAAAGGCAATACCAAACCCAAGAACGAATTGAAGTACAAATGTTATGAAATCATTGACTGTCAGAAATGCTTCAGCGCCTATAGATTCACCATAACTGTATAGAAAATCTAGGGTCCACGGGATTACAAGCACATATGAGAATACTAGACCAAATACAAACAAAAGAAACGTTGGCAATAATATTTTGACAAGTTTTATTTTTGTGGATGACGGTGAAGACGCTTTAGTTGATACACTCGTTTCTCCGGTTTCTCCTTTTCTTTTTGCCCGATTAAACGCAGGAGAAACAAAACCATATATCTCTTTAATTACGATTGGCAAAGAACATGTCAAGCCAATTAGCAATGAGAGGTAAATCTGACCAAAGAACACCTGACCGGGAGCTGTCTGAATAAACTTTACTTCTGATGGAAGTAAGGTATCCTTCATAAAAGTTGTCAATTGCAGGGCTATGTTGTTAAATGGTTCTGGGTATGGATAATATACTTTCAGATAAGTTAGATGAGTTGGATTGAGGAATGGAAGTGATATAGGAATAATTGTAGTTTTTATGCTAAAACTCATTGTAAAAATAGTTATTATTGCAATGCAAATTATTATACGAATAAGCCTAACTCTTAGCTCATCAATATGTTCAGGTATCGACATCCTAAATGAAGACATTACAATATTCGGAAATATGCAATCTAGGTATAATAATTATATTGGTAGACTAGAATTTGATAATATATTGTTGGACCCAATAGCTTATTTTAAGTCCAATTAGAGTACGGACCATGGTCCACGATATAAAACAAAGCTTATCCTTAAGAGCAAATACTTTTAGAAGATAAAATCAATAAGAGTTTATGCAATATCACAAAGCATCTTTTATTGGACTTGAACGATCTAAAAAGGCTCAATTAAAGCTATTTGATTATACAGGCTATGCCATGTTAACATATACCGTAAAACAAGATGGAAATGGATTTTCACCGGTAGGTGAAGAAATGCTGGTGACCAAAATGGATAGAGAAACCGAGTCCATGTTATTTTTGTGTGATAATGATGGTTATACGAAGGCCCAATCAAAACCGTTACCAAGAGAAAAGGCCAGTGAAGTGTATAGAAAAATGCTAAATGACGGTTTTATAGAATTTAAGGGACAAATCAAGACTGTTTCATAAATGGTGTTGTAAAGCAGCAGCTGAAAACTATATCCGCACTTGATCAATTTAACAGATTGGATTCCATAGTAGTAAGAGTTACTAGTTTTGGTATCTCGTTACTATCATTTTATTACTAGAATGAGATAGCTTCTAAATAGTAAATATAATTATTTCAATTATTCTAAACAATAATTTTTGTACCAGTTTGGCTATTTTTCATGATGAGATGTCTGATAACATTAGGATCGGATTTTATAACCCATGTCGAAATCTTAGATCTTTCTATCACCTTCATAGCGACGATGTCCATAAGGTCATAATTTCCTGCCAGAGTACTTTCACTGTTCAAGAGTTGTAAGCACTTTTTTATGGTAATTTCTTTAAAGAGTTTTGCTCTTGGATTCTTTTTTGGATCCGTATCGTATATACCATCAACGTCCGTTGCATTTAAGAATCTGTAGGCCTTAATTTTTTCACAAATAAGTGCTGCTGTAGCATTGGTACTTTGACCCGGATGAAGACCACCACTGACAATAATTTTGCCTGATTGACATGCAATACTAATTTCCTCAAGATCGGACGGAATAATTGGGTAAGCAGAATTTCCCAGTGCCGAAGAAAGCAACATTGCATTTAATCTTGAAACTTTTATGCCCATTTCATCAAGACTACTTTCATCCGAACCCAATGATCTGGCCAAATTAACGTAATGCCTTGCTATTATTCCACCTCCTGAAACTACAACTGGTTGAACTTTGGTTTGTATGTCAAGTAAAAGTTGAGCATACTCTTTCAAAGATGCCGGCGTAGTATTAAAATTAAAAACACTACCACTTAATTTTATGACTAGAATTCTTTTTTGTTTTGAGGATTTATTAGAGGTACTCATTATTTTTCTGGTAACTCCTTGTCCAGGACATCTTTTGATATATTTGCAATTTTTTTCCGATCCTTGTGGTTGGTATATACTCTTATCATGTCAAGATAACCTGTTATTGAATTTACCAGAGGGAGATTAGAAACTGGTTGTTTAAAGAATTCGTCCTCACTAACAAGAAGTATTGATTTCAATTCCTGTTTATTTGGAGAGAGCGGGACAAGGGAAATGCCATAGGTATCAAGGAAAATTTTTCTTTCATCAATATTTGATAATCTTGCAATTCTCAATCTCAATTCTTCAATTTTAGTTCTGTTAAGCTTTGTATAATTATCTCGTTTTCGAATAAATCTCTCATAAACGCATTTTAATAATCGCCTGTCCAAATAGTTAGAAATCATTTCTCTCGCAATTTTGTTCTCTGAATCTGTGCAGATCTTCCACAGTATACTATCATCAGTTAGTTTTAGATAGTTTGAAATGGATATTCTACTCAAGTTTAAAATGTCACCTGAAAGCAACAGGGAATGAAGAAGCATTACTTCTGCGGATCGTACCGTCTTGTGAAAATAGACTGCCCTGAACATCTCAAATCTGGAAATAATCATGGATTCAAAAGAGTAAAAAGATGAAATGTCTAAAGCCAGACTATCATTGTCAGTTACATTGAATGAATTAATGATCCTGTTGTAATCTACTTTTCCGTACTCTACGCCAGAAAAAAAGCCATCCCGAGGAAGATAATCCATCAGATCTGAGGAGAGACTACCAGAAATTATTTCGTTTTTGAATTTTACTCTAGAATTACCAAAAGAAATCTCACTAACAGTAAATGGGGAATAACCAAAACTTGAAAGAATATCGCTCAATTCAGTTTTGCAAATAATTTCCGCTCCGATAGTCTCATGATTTTTGTTACCTACAACCGTTAATGCTTCTTCAAAAAGATGCGAAAAAGGTCCATGGCCAACATCATGCAATAATGAAGCTACTCGCAACTCCTGAATTGATTCTTTGTCAATTGCACCTATTGAAAATAGATGCTCACCCGCCAATCCTGCTAGATGCATAGTGCCGAGCGAATGTTCAAATCTTGAATGTTGAGCTGCTGGGTATACTAAATGAGCACCAGCCAATTGCTTAATTCTTCTTAATCTTTGAAATACGCTTGAATCAATTATTTTTTTTTCCAGCTCTGTAAACCTGATAAACTTGTGAATAGGATCAGCAATTTCTCCAACAAATTTCATATAGTGTACCTAGAAAGAACGCAACACTGAATTAAATTTTCATAATCTTTCTTACCAATCCTACCACTTGAACATTAACAATATTTACTGTGTCTTCTCCGTCAATAATGTGCCAATTGAATTTGTTAGCAAGCATTTTGTAATTCCTCCTGACGTTTCGAATAAGATCTAAATCTTGTTCGAACGTATCAGTGATGTCATTTCTGGATCGTTTAACCAAGGTGTTGGTTTTGATGTCTATTACTACCACAAGATCTGCTTTTGGTAATCCTTCATCCAATGCCAGAAGCCATTTCAATTTTAAGCCCTTTGATATTCCATAGACTAGATTGGATTGATAATATCTGTTCATGATAATTGTAGTTCCCTTGCCAATAATTGATTCAATTTCGGACTTTTTCTCCCATCTATTTGCAGAAAGGAGCATCATCTTCACCTCGTCCGAATAATCTCTCTTTCCGTCTAGGAATTGTTTTATCTCTATACCCACAGGTGTAGAATAATCAGGGAAATCAAATTTCACGTATTTCTTGCCTTTTAATTTTTTTAACAGAAGATTTGCTTGTGTAGTTTTCCCTGCCTTATCAATTCCCTCTATGACGATAATTTTACCTCTACGCAAATACGTAGTTTGAAAAAAATCTCATAAATAAAAAGTATATTAAAATTAATTTAAATCAATGCCGTTCGAGAGGCTTGGGATGGATTCAAAACCAAATTTAGCCTTCAGCCTGTTACTGTTCTTATTTCAAGTCGAAACTGAGTATACGGATCAATTTCATAAATTATCATTTATTCTTAGCAACCTACTTTTTTACCCACAATCAATATTCCCTTCAAAGTTTCCTTTCCAACCCGTGTCAGCTCGAATCTGAATTTTTCCTTTTCCGCAATCTCCTTGAATTGAAATATCTGCTTTTTTATCCAAACCACAAATATTGCTAGTAGTCTCTTTACCTTCCAAATCATAATTTTTTTTATCTATCTTGCCAGAATCAAGATATCCTCCATTACTGGTCTTGTCATGAGAAGAATCGTCCACAACGACTTCCCAACTTCCGTATATAGGTGCATCTTTCTTAAATGCGCTGAAAGAAAGTTCACCCTTATCTGATTTTCCATCAGGGCAACTGATCGTACCATCTGCTTTTCCGGATGCATTTCCGGAGCTTTCTGTTCCATGAGCTACACTGGTAGCAGAAAACATCGTAATTAAGAAAAGTATTAACAATTTCGCTTTAACTTTACCATCCAAATTCATGAATCTGACTTGAAAAGAAAATAATTTATATATTATGTAGAGTGATTCCAGATCATAAATAGGAAAAAATGAGATGAATCATTTATTAATATCTTGGTGCTCCCAATAATGATTATCATAAACGATTATCAACTGTGATTATCATTTAATAGACTAATTTTTATTCGATTTAGGAAATAGATCAAATAATAATTTTTATAATTAGCATTTAATATTACAGATTTTATACTTTCTATAGCATGTTTTACATCCTCAAGTTATTATAAAAGATCGATGAAACATCTGTCAGACTAAAATGGCACAGATGCCGGCTCTAATTCCAAAAGAAGTAGAAATCCAAAGACTAAAGAAAATCTACATCATGGTCATCATGCTGGGTTCAATCGCAGCATCCGTAGAGGTAGATAACTTTGTTGATGGGTCTCTTCATCAAACCGCAATTAGAGACAGTGCATTTACACCAGCTCATTGGTGGTTATACAGCCACTTCATAGCTCTACCGTTAGGTTGGGGATTTGTGGCGATGTATGACAGAAGGGTACCTGCGTTGAGGGGACCTGGCAATTCAATGAACACTGGTTTAAAGATAACCATCATAGGCTATCTTGCAACCATGTTTACAATTGGTGTAAATGAAATGTGGCACTTTTGGTTTGTGGAAGAAATCTTTGCAGTTCCTAACCATTGGATGTTTAACATGGGAGTTGTAGTGGCTTTCATGGGTGCTCTTGCATATGTAGTAAGAGTATACGCACGTCTAGTAGAACTGGGTGCTGAAACGCCAGGAAAGAATCCATACGTGGCGGAGATGTACAAGCTTGCACTGGAAGGAAAGCTGTACAGCAGATCAATTCCATAAGCTGACGGTCACAGAGCTGTCAATAAAAGCAGGAACGACGACCTCTTTTTTTCTTTTTTAATTAAATGGTTATTCTTTAAACTAAACAACTGTGCCAAATGTCCCATTTTGCTGACGAGATAAAAATAAAAGTCGCAGTAAATCAGGATTTAGAAAATATTATTATATTCATTTATGCATAATAAACATGTTGTCGGATAATTCGGGAATATCTTTACGGGTCTATGAAAATGAAACTCAGGATAAGGGTAGGAACATTGTAAGGATTGATCCGGATGTCATGCACAATTTAAACATATCAGATGGTGATTTTATTAATGTCATTGGTTCTGAAAATGGAACTACGATTATTTGCCTTTCGATACATCCTTCCGATAAGAGTAAAGATAAAAAAATGATTAGAATTGACTCAAAAACAAGAAATTTAATTGGTACTACGGTTGGAGATACCGTCACAATAAAAAAATCTATTGCCCCTGAATCGAGTAACATATCCACAAGAGCAAAAACCCTGGATGATTCCGATGTGGTATCAAAGCCCATAATAATGACCGGATCTTGCATTAATTTTGATAGAGAGCGTCCAAAAATAATGGACTTCCTAAGGTCACTTGAGAAAGCGGTGCATTTGGATAACAATTATTGCAGATGTTATAGTAGCGGCAAGAAAACACTTGGTTGGGATTTTTTTGAAATTTCCGTAGACTCTAGGTTGATGAGGAGATTGGTTGAAATACACCCTGAAATTAACAAACAGGAATCAGCAAGCTTGGAAGAACGATTTGTTCTTTGGCTGCACGCCAAATTTAAGAAGAGCAAACTTAATTACTACCTGAAGGTAAACGAAATTCCTTACGAATCTGTGGGTGGGTTTAGATTAAACCCCATGGATTTCAGAGACGTTGAAGATATGGAAAATATGCGCTAGACCCCGATTTATCGTTCCAATTTAAAATGATGTTCCCAGAGAAAATTCAAGAATACTTGAGCAATAAAAAAAATTCAGAACTGGCTCTTATAGGGTGCAGGGCCGATAATAGTAATATTTCGTACGAGTGTTGTGAATACGATATTGCTGTCCTCGCTAAAAACGGGAATGGTTTAGGTAACAGTATTGTGCAAATTGGAAAGGAAAAATTGGAATTTTTAGATTTTTCAAACTATAATCAGAATGAGATTTCATTTTTGAACATGAAAAAAGTAGAGAACAAAACTAGTAGCTTGTTGATTCCTCATAAGGATTCCATTCGAAAAACAGATATTAAAAGGATATTCCTTTCCGCAGGAAAACGGCGCGCGGTTGACTCACTCTTTAATGTATCCAAAACTAGTACTTCAAAATCAGAGTTAAACTTATCATTGAATCTAAAAATAGCTGCATATGAGCTCATAGAAGCAATTCTTTTAATATCCGAGATTAGACCCATGCCCATTCATGAATTGAACCAATTGCGTCAGCTTGAAATCCGCAAAGATTTCATCAAGGAAGCTATTCAGCTTTGTATTGAATGCATTGGGATAGAAAGGGCCACAAGAACCATGATAAATCGTTCCCTTAATGCCCTAAAAGAAATTTTTAAAGAAAGGTACGACATTGGACTAATAGAATCAAAAATTGAATTTTTAGTGGAACATGGATTAATTGCAGATAGCTACTACTATATTGGAAGGCTAGTTTGCAATCATCTTGAAAAAAAAGACTATGCTCATCAACTCGATTATCAGAAGCTAAACAGCCTAGCATTAGACTTGGCAGGTGATTATGAAAATATAAAGAGATCTAATCTGATAAAACTTTACTGCAAAAACTTAATGAAAAATTAAGTGACAGGAGCAACCAAGATTGGTTCAATCTCCTTTACCCTTCTTGCCCTTAATTTGGCCTTATATTTCAGGTTTCTCGGTTTTGTTCTTAGTCTATATCCACAACATGGACACCATAATCCGTCCCATTTTATAAAAATTTCACATATCTGGCATCTTTTTTGACCGCTTACGTATCTTCCTGAACCGACCGGCTTTTGGGCTTTATGTCGTATACATATTCCTTTACAAGTCATCTTTCCTTCCATATATAACAAACGCCTCAAGTATTTAAATATGAACATTAATTTTATAATTTTTTTAATTTTACTAATTTAATTAATCAAATTTTTACATGTTTGAGAAAAATAAAATAAAAAAAATATATTATTTTTTAACTTACGTTTATAGATTTTGTCTGAAAGGCTTCATTCATTGTAAGATATTCATCTAGTCTCATCTTTATGTCATCTGGTTGAGTATCATCCATGCCTGAAAATCCTGCGCTAAACGAAATCTTGTTTCCAGATACTGACACATTATCGATTTCCATGTCTGCATAAATGTTTCCCAATTCATCGACCCACGCCTTTCCTTCATCTTGGTTTACACCGTTAGTATCTATGCTTACTTTACACATCTTAGTCAATCAAATACACCTAAACAAAAGTTAGATTGCATATTAATAAAGTTGACGCATTCAGTTTGACAGCTATCTATATGGATTTAAACGTTAACTGTACTTATACATTAAGCTTGTTCAATTCCCCAATACTTTACAAGCTCTTTTTCAAATGCTGAAAGCTGCTCATTGCTAAGAGAATCTCCGCAGTTTTTGTGCGCTGGAACCACTTTCATTCCCACTAGTTTGAAATCTACCTCGTAGAAATGAACCTTTGGGCAATTGCACATTTGCTATTTTTGATGATTGCATCTCTTATTAGTTTATCTAAATTCAAACTTTGATTTAGGCGACCTAAATCTCTGCCATCTGCCGCAGACTATGTCAGTAAAAGTTTATGAATGGATTCTAGCATATTTGAAGTTATGAGCAAACATCAATTCTCTATTTACAAACCGATGCTCGCGTTTGTATTATTTTCAGTCATCTTGCTATTTTCGCAATCTAACACGAACAAAGCTGTAGCACAGGGCAATAATTTATGGTATGTTGGTGATGGAGCAAAAAAGGGTATGTATCTAACTTACAGCGTCCAGGACGCCGATACAAATGCTGGTCGTCCATTTGATATGACGATTTATTTTAAAGACTTCAACAATACTGGAAAGTATTGGGTCGCACCCACTTTCATCGTTGATCAAGGTAAGGTAATTAATGGTACATTTCATCTAAGTGATCTTGATCTGACCGCACTAGGATCTTCAAAAATACCTCAAGAGATGAATAAATACAGAAGTGCATACACGAATTCGCTTAAATGGCTGTCGTCTTTTGTTGCAAAACCAGGTCAATCTCTAACAGCGCCATATTGGGGCAAAATAGCTGCTATAGGTGGCTCTCCTATTGCTCCAGGGGGCAAAGCAACGGTCACAACACCTGCAGGAACATTTGATACTACAGTTATAACGTGGCACAAAGGAGTCGATAACAATATCTATATCAAAGATAATCTGCCCTATCCTGTAAAGGCTAAAACCTTTGCAGATATTACTACAGGTAATCCCCCAATTCAATTTGCATTTGACTTACTTGCAACAGGCCAGGGTCAACCCAAACTACCTGCAAGCAAAGAAGAAATTCCAGTACCACCCCTAGATCAGAGAACCGAACGCGGAACTTATACCATCCATCTAACATGGAGTCCTGCTGCAATAAAAGCTGGTAATAACACTAAATTTGGAATAATTTTCTACGACGATACGAAGACGAAAATACTTAACGATGTTGAATATACTTTTTCGGTTCTCGACTCCCAAGGACAACTAATCTATGGTAAAGACAATCAGATAGCACCTGACGGAACTGCTCTACAAAATGTGTTCTTCCAAAAGCCTGGACCAGCTACCGTAAGGGTGCTGATAACAACAGCGGGATCAGCCTCACCAAGCAACTTTGTTGAATCAGGTGAATTTGACATGGTTGTACAGTGATAATTTTTTTAGTATCGACTCTGTTCTATTTTTTAAAAACTAAGTCACAGTAACAGTGATGACTCCAAAAAGAACTGTCTTTCTGGCGTCAGGAATATTTGCAACTGTAGGAATTCTAGTAAGCGTCGTAATAATTGCTATGAACGGTGGATTTTCAGGAAGCGGTCCCTCAATTTTCAATCCACCCACATCAAAGGACCTGTGGACACCTGGAAGTAACATAGCAGATGGAATGAACCTGACATATTCACTAACAAGTACAAGTGATGTTTCAAGTCTCAAGCACTCAATAGTTTCAATGAAGTTTAACGATTTGAAGGACAGATGGAATGTGACTTTTGCCATCAAAAATGGCAGCGCACTAAGGGATATCAATCTGAATCTTACAAAAAACCAGCTTCTACGAATGGAACCGATTGGTGTTAATAATGAAAAGTTTATCTCACCGGTTGAAACATCGATATTGGCAATTCGTGATATCGCCAGGGAGCCCAAATATCTCGTTGTTGGCGCAGTGTGGGACAAGATAACTACGAGTTCTTCAGGCGTGGATGAAAGAATAGCGAATAAAGATTCCATCTCTACTCATGCTGGAACCTTTAACGTTTACACCCTGGAATATCAACTGGGAAATTCAGTAAACAGGATTTTTTTGAATAAGGATTTACCTTTTCCAATAAAGGCCAAGGTTTATGACGAAAATGACAAAATTTTGTATGAATATGAACTACAGAAGATATCAAGATGAAACAAGCAATTGAATTGTTAATAAAAAATCTAGGTTTAAAAAATAAGCGAGATAGCTATTTCATTAGAAAACATGAGGTAACATTTTATACTGTACTCTAGCTAGCATTACCAAATGATTGAAACGCTGAAATCTGCATGCTTGGAAGTCAGAAAGAGTGTCAAGCACCTAGTTGGGACACCAGAAGGTAACAAAGAAATGGGGCTTGGAGCCGGTGGAGATATTTCAAGGAACATAGACATAATAGCAGAAGAAAAAGTTATAGATATTATAAAGGAATGTGGGACAAATCCAACTATAATAGGAGAGGAGTGCGGAACTATAGTAGGTAACGAAAATCACGGCTACGTAATTATGGATGCCATTGATGGAACGACAAATGTTACAAGGTCTATTCCCTTTAATTGCTGCTCTCTAGCCTATGCTACAGATTCTAAACTAAGCGCTGTTGTAGATGCAGCTATAATAGATATTGCAACAGGCGATCTCTACTACGCATCAAAAGACAAGGGTGCTTTTTTGAATGGAAATAAATTAAGTGTCAGAAAACTCGACAGCATCAAAGTAAATGAGATAATTGCAGGTGTCAACATATCTGGCATTTCACAGGAACTATTACAATCAATTGGTCCAATTATTTCAAAACTAAATCATATCAGGGTGTTTGGGGCCAACGCTTTAGAATTATGTTTTCTTGCCAGAGGTTACCTGGACATGTTTATGGATTTTAGGGGCAGGATTAGACCTACAGACATGGCTGCTGCCTTTCTAATAGTTAAGGAAGCTGGTGGAGTTGTCTTGGATAAAACTGGAAATTCGCTTGATTCTGAAATATTATTTGGAAATAGATTTTCCTTTATTGCCTTATCGGAGTTAAAAATTTACGATTACTTGCGCTAGATTTTAAATTTTAATAAAAAGGCGCCCGGGCCGGGATTCGAACCCGGGTCGAAGGAGTGACAGTCCCCCATACTAGACCGGACTTTATGCTTCAATATACTACTTTGCTATTGAAACTCTATACTACCCGGGCGCATTGAAAAATTTCCCACCCTACAATTAATATGTTTTCTTAATGCGATCATGCATGAAATTAACATCGGATAAAACAAGAATCCACCTATATCATGAGACAAAATTTGGCTAAACATTAAATAGACTACGATACACGGTAATCAGAAATATGGGCCCGTAGCTCAGCCAGGTAGAGTACCGGACTTTTATCATCTCGGAAGAAATCCGGCTGTCTCGGGTTCGAATCCCGACGGGCCCGCTCTGATAACAATTCGCATCCCGACGCCTGCGAACTATTGGTAATAGATTTCGATTTTTATTTTATCTGGGTCAAAAATAAAAAATGTCTCCTTGTTAATTTTGCTACCATCATCTATTAAAACTTCTATTTTCATACGCCGCAATTGTAGTAATAGTTTTTCAAAATTTTGTTCGGATACTAGATGTCTTTATAAAAGTTGAAGGAAAGTGGCTTTTGACGAGTTAAAGCTGATAGTTGATTGGACAGACACCCGACCTCTAAATTTGTAATTCTTTCTTATTTTTTATCATTTAATTGGTTAGCTATCCTTACAAAATGATTCAAGTTTTGCATTAGATCCTGCCAAGATTTATCACCCATTTCTAGTCTCACCTGGCGTTGAACATCGTTCCAGAGAGGAATTGCTTTAGCCACGGCACTACGTCCTTTGTGAGTAGCCGTTACAATTCTGGTTCGCTGGTCGTTTCCTGATGTGATCTTGACATATCCTTGTTTCACTAAAACAGATAGATTTCTTGTAAGAGTAGTTCTATCCATTCCCTGTTTCTCAGCGAGTTCTGTAATTCTTATCGATTCAGTATTGCATATGGCGTCAAGTACTCCAAGTTGGGTTGACAGTAACCCACTTGATTTGAAGGCATTGTCATATAGTAAAGTTATTGCTCTAGCAGCTTTCCTTAATTCACCACAAGTACAAGTCTCCCCAAGCATACCTTCCTTAAGTATCACGTTGATATTTTGTTCCTTCAATTCCGGACTACGTTGATATACACATAATATAAATAAAAATGTTTGTGACAATTGTTAGTTCAAATAAAGTTTTAATTAAATTACGTGTAGCTACACTTATAAGAGTGTATATACACCTATAATGGTATGACCGAGAATTTAGGTACGAAAAAAGTGGCATTAGTGACAGGTAGCTCCTCTGGTATAGGTTATGAAACAGCATTGCTTCTCGCAAGAAATGGATTTGATACATTTGCAACTATGCGAAACATGAATAAATCTAAAGAAATAACAGAAGTTTCTAATAGAGAAAACCTTCCACTTAGAGTGGTACAGCTAGATGTCAATGACGATAAATCAGTCACCGATGCAATAAACAATATCCTAAAAGAAAAGGAATCAATTGAAGTTGTAGTTAATAATGCAGGATATGGATTAATGGGAAGTGTTGAAGACAGTTCATTAGATGAGATAAAATCACAATTTGAGACTAATTTTTTTGGGGCTATCAGAGTCATGCAGAGGGTAATACCAATAATGAGGAAACAAAGAAGTGGGACGATAGTTAACGTAAGTTCAATTGCCGGACGCATTGGTTTTCCAATGGGATCAGCCTATGTTAGCAGCAAATTCGCACTTGAGGGTCTGAGTGAATCGATCTCATATGAATTGAAGCAATTCGGAATCAAAATCATATTAATTGAACCAGGCGTAATTAAAACAAACTTTGCCCTTGTAACGCCAAAGAAGGCAGTAAATACGAATTCATCATATTCACAATTAATGAACAAGTTGGAAGAAAATCTATTTTCGACAATCGCAAATGGAACATCTCCAAAAGAAGTAGCGTCAGTAATATTACGATCAATAACGGAAGCAAGTCCAGAGCACAGGTACTTGGTTGGTAATGACGCGGTAGAATTGATTAATGCAAGGAAAAACAATACAGACGATGAATTTGAAAAGATAATTGTGGGGAATCTTTTAAAATAAGAAAATGAACAAAACTATAAAATTCCACATGCTTCCCAGTCGATGGTGGATGGGCACAAATTTAGAAGTAGAGTATAGAGTCACACCAATAGTATAGTTGCTCCTTGCTAGTAACTATTAATTTTTGAAAATATTTTTTACTATAATATTCGATAAATTTAGTATTTATCAGCAATATATCTACCATAGTCTTAGTAAATGTGTGTAGACACACTTATAAGAGTGTATATACACCTAATAATAATATGCCCGAAGTAGGACGGAATGAAGTAACAATTAGTCGTCATGCATGGTTCACACTAGCAATACTCAGTAGTACGTTATTAGTAGTATTTTTCTCAGAGACTATGCTATTACCGGCCATACCAGAAATAATGAAAGATTTTGGTATATCTTATGGAACTGCAGCATGGATATTCAGCGCATATTTGATTGTAGCTGCTGTTATGACTCCGATTGCGGGCAAAATGTCCGATATCTACGGTAAAAAAATAATCCTGATAGCATTACTGAGTATGTATCTAATTGGAATAGTTGCTGGAGCATTTGCAAACAACATATCCTTTCTACTAGCCAGCAGGATAATTCAGGGCTTGGGATTAGCAGCAGTTCCCGCGGCTTTCAGTCTTCTAAGAGACACATTTCCGCCGGCAAAGCTTGCAATTGCGGTTGGAGTGTTTGGATCAGCATATTCTGCGGGCTCGGTAGTAGGACTGTTGGCAGGAGCAACGATTATCCAACTACTGGGATGGCATTCAACATTCTTTTCAATAGTACCATTTGTGGTTGTCGTAATAATTCTGATCTCCAAATTTGTAAAGGAAAATAAAGACGAATCAAGATTCCATGCTAGAATACAAGAAGGTACTGACAAAAAACAAGTATCCTCTCCCATAGATTTGAGGGGAGCCCTAGTGCTTTCTCTCACAATAATTTCGTTTCTAATGGCATTAACGCTAATAGAAACAGGAATAAACTCTACAAATTTACCTCAAATTGAGACTGCGTTTACAATTTCTGTAGCTTCCCTGGTCACTTTTGTAATAGTAGAAAGAAGAGTAGCGTCTCCCTTGGTAGATTTGAGATTGCTAAAAGACAAAATTCTTCTACCTTCATACATTATAATGGTAGCGACCGGAATTACTATGTTCATGATATATCCTGCTATAGTTCAACTTGTCAGAAGTCCAGTACCCATGGGTTTCGGGGGTAGTCCGGTAGATGTAGCAAATGTGCAACTGCCATTCATGGTTATGTTTCTTGTCTTTGCGGCCATTACTCCAATGATTATAAATCGGATAGGAAAACTAAATCCTATTATCTTAGGTACGATAATAAGCCTTGCAGGGTCGATTGGACTACTGATGTTGCATTCAACAGGAATAGCTGTATCCACTAACCTGGCTATTATTGCATCAGGTCTTTCTATGTCAGTTACTTCTGTTTGGAATATCATCGTTTCATCATCTCCAAAATTATTCATTGGAATTTCTGTAGGAGTAGGCGCTCTTCTGTTATTCCTTGGGATGGCAATTGGTCCTGCTCTAACTGGAGTGTATTTAGAGAGTAAGCAGACAATTGATGGTATTCCAGGAGCCTATCCTTCGCCGGAATCATACAATCTAGTGTATCTTACCTCAGCAGCATTATCAGCTATTTCACTTATCTTTGTGTTCTTACTCAAGAAAACGACAGGGAAAATGCAACTCGAATCAGTAACAACAAAGTAACCAACTACTGACATTCTGGTCCTTGAAAAGAGAAGAGACATTATTATTGAATTAACAAAATGGTAATGAGAAAACCCAGATAATAGGTCATAAATTGCCCAGTTATGTACCGCCCATGAGAAATGGAATTTGTCTTTTAAGGAAGATTAAAAAGATAAAACAAAAGCAAAGAGAATAGAACTAATTAATCTAATTGTTATAACTTTTATAGACTATTAATTATACACGAAAATTTTAAAATGATAATAATCTTAGAAAAGCGGAAGATTTCAGAAGACGTGAAACACAAGTTACTTAGAAGAGGGCTGTCATTAATTGGAATGTTGGATATAGATATAATATTCAGAAAGTCAAAACCTCGTCTTCTTTAAAATGGACTTTCCATAAGTGCTAAACCGATCTAAGTTTCATATTCGTCCCTTAACCTTGAAAAGGGTTCTGGATCTATGGAGTCATTCTAAACCTACTTTTTCTAGTTTGGGTTTACTGCAACATAAGATGACACTCCTAACATGGTAATCTTTTATCAAATTTAATGGACTTGTGTATGACTGCTATTCCAGGAAACTGGCTAGAGTTAAGAAAAAGAAAAGCATTATACCAGGTTATGAAACGCCAAAAGGTGGCCTCCTTCCTTGGCTATGTTCGACTGACTTATGGTAACTCAACATATCGGGAGTCTCAAAAATCTTTCCACATATTTCACAGCTGAGTTTCTTTGGCCTCGGAGTGTAAATTGATTGTTCTGCCGTAGACATTTGCATATATAATATGGACAATATACCACTTAAGGTTTTCAGCGAATACCGTAAAGAAAATGAAAAATGCACGAGGGGGGATAAATGGAAATTACAAAGTTAACTTTATCTGTTGTTAACGCTTATCTTCAGTATCTAATGGCAAGATCGATATTCAGCCAAAAGGAAATAGAGTATTTGAAGTCTCAACGTCTTGCAAGGATAGCTACTGCTGCCTCTACGCAAGAGGAGGGATCCATACAGCCTGATGTTGTACCTGTTGGATTTGATTTTGATGGTGAATATCTCTATGTAGGCGGAATGAACCTCCTTAAATCTACGAAATATACAAATGTTTTAAAAAATAATAACGTTGCAATTGTGATTGATGACTTAAAAAGTATCGATCCATGGGATCCAAGAGGAATAAGGGTCTATGGCACTGCTGATATAGTTACTCGTCAAGGAGGTTATATGGAAAACACTGACCATCCCAATCCCCAATATATCAGGGTAAAACCCAAAAAGAAGTGGAGTTGGGGAGTTGAAGAACCCGTTTTTGTAAATGGAAAGTTCAATGTTAAAAGAGCAAAGGCAGGATAGTTATTAAGATAAGTAGAGCATCCATATTTCGACTCGGATACAGTGGTAAAACAATTAATCATAACAAGTTCCGATTGAATATTCAGTCGTATACCGACGGGCCCGTTAAATATTTGCATCAATTACTAGGTTCCGATTGAATATTCAGTACTAGGGCATTGAACAAAAAGAAAAGATAGAAAAAGGAATTGGACACAATTAGTGATGTTACCTCCTAAGTAAACAAAATATTTTTAAAGCATCAATATGTCTAAGGGGTAAGAATTAACACCTGATGGGAGTTAATTCGGCCATAACAAGAAGCAACCAATTTCCCACCAGATGCATGTCTAGGTGTGCAATTACTGGTGGGAATTCAAACTATAAATGATTATGATCCGAAAAAAATTATTCTTCCAGTCCAAACAAACTGTTATACAAACATTTATGACCGTTAACGCCAATAATTCAAATAAACAAGTGTTTTTATTCCATCTGCAAATAAGAACAACATAAGGTTTAAAAAAGACGATAAAGCAGCTGATGGAACACTGGTTGAATGATGAACAAGAAACAACCAAGCCCACCAGTTGCCTGTGTTTAGTTCTGTGATTACTGGTGGGAATTCAAACTATAAATGATTATGATCCGAAAAAAATATTCTTCCAGTCCTAACAAACTGTTATGCAAACATTTATGACCGTAAACGCCAATAATTCAAATAAACAAGTGTTTTTATTCCATCTGCGAATAAGCTAGAGTCTCACTTTTATTTAAACTATAAAAATGTATAGATACCATGATGGTATGGTGTGTCTCGGAAGGTTGATAATAAAACTGCTAGCATATCAGATTTGGATAGAAAATTATTAAAGATCTTACTATCGCCGAATAGTGAATTAAAATCCAGCAAAAGTTTATCAACAAAATTAAGCATACCAGTTACTACTATTAGAAGAAGACGTAAGCGGTTAGAAAGCAAATTTCTAAAGATGCATTATGTATTGGATATAGAGAAATTTGGCTGGAAACGTGTTGACTTTTTTATTTCCATAAGGAATGGACTGGTAAATGCTGTTGCTAATAATATACTCAATTTTGATGAAGTTACATATATCGGTAAGAGCATAGGTGAACATACAATCGACCTGAGAGTAGAAACAATTCTTAAGGATAATGCTTCAATCCTTGACTTCCTTGAAAAAATAAAGGCGATGGACGGAGTTAAGGATGTAGTATGGAGTGAAATTGTTAGTGTGGTAGGTAGAAAAATATCAATTCCTAGTTCAATAATTGACAGGTTTTGATATGGAAAATAGATCTCACTGTTTGTCTTTGAAGGCATTAAGTCGTAATACATGTCAATTATAAATCACTAAAATCTACCGAATAAATGATTTTTAGTATCAAAAACCGTTATCCACAATAACCCTGATCGTTAAAGCCAAAATTCAAATTCCTTTGTGTTCTTTTATTTGTCATTATACCTGGTTCCCCAAGATTTTAGTAGACCGCTCTCCATAGTTTGATAATGGAGTCTGTTATCCGTTCCCTAAAAGAAGCTGATCTGGGAGAAGCAGATAGGGTATCCAGGCTGTCGTTTGGCACATTTCTTGGACTGCCTGACCCTATGAGTTTCTTCGGTGATGCAGATTTTATACGTACACGATTTAGGGCGGATCCCTCTTTATCTTTAGCTGCAGATGTAGATGGAAATTTTGTGGGATCAAACTTTATCGCAAATTGGGGCAGTGTGGGAGTATTTGGGCCACTTACAGTCCACCCCGACTTTTGGGACAAGGGCATTGCAAAACTTTTGTTAGATAGGACAATGGAGATGTTTAAAGAACTGAAAACTAAACACATTGGAATCTTCACTTTCTCCAACAGTCCTAAACATGTCCACCTTTACCAAAAGTACGACTTTTGGCCGAGGTTCCTTACCGCAGTAATGTCAAAACCCACCAAGGCAGAGTACACAATGGAAGATGGCCAAGAGATGATAAGTTGGACCAAATATTCCGACATGCAAAAAGAGAGACCATCAGAAATTCTTGACTACTGCTATTCTCTAACAGATTCGATTTATGAGGGGCTAGATCTGAAGGTTGAAATACAGTCTGTGGCAAATCAGAAACTGGGAGACACAATTCTCCTAACTGATAACAAAAGGAACAAGTTGTTGGGGTTGGCCGTATGTCACTGTGGACCAAAAACCGAAGCCGGAAGTAATACATGTTATGTCAAGTTTGGTTCAGTGACAGCAAGTGAAGATAGGTCTGAATCAGCTAATTTTGATGAACTTATTAAGTGCTGTGAACATTTTGCGGTGACTCAAGGGCTATCTAAACTTGCTGCTGGAGTTAATCTAGGTAACTTGGCAGCCTACAGGAAAATGATTTCCAAGGGGTTCAGGACTGAATTCCAGGGCGTTATGATGACTAAAAATAATGATCCAGGGTACCATATTGAGGATGTCTATGCAATCGATGATTGGAGATAGATTAAACGTAACTTTATCATAGGCACATAGGGTTTCAACGAAATTATTCAGTCATGTTCCTCCCATTTAGATCCGAATTGTTAACAATACGCATCCCGACGGCTTCAGACCTATTTGACGATACCAAAAGGGTTATCGATATTGCTTAAATTTAATAAGAAATTGGACTTATAAGCTCATTATAATTCGATCCAATATGAATTTGATACCACCATTTGATTGTAAAGCATACATATGTTTCTAAAATTTAACTACTGTACGTGAAATGGCAAAGATTTCTTACTCTCAACACCGGCTTGTGAAGCAGTAGCTAATATTGTGAACTTTCCAATCGCATTGTAGCCGATTTTAAAGCTTCGGGTAACATTACCTTCCGTCGTAGTATAATTTTTTAAAATAATGCCTATAGGATCCTTAAGAGTAAGTTTCATAAGAACATGGTCTAGTATTTTACCAGTAACAGGATCGGAGGCAACTGCCGTTACTACTTGGCTTTCTCCAGGTGTAATCGGGTCTTTTGCCACAGTGACGTTAATGGATATTTTACCTTTACTAATTTGAGAAGCATTGGTCTGTGGGGTTAAGGTAGCATTGGTCTGTGGGGTTAAGGTAGCATTGGTCTGTGGGGTTAAGGTAGCATTGGTCTGTGGGGTTAAGGTAG
>Ga0209811_10000032_pt1 | contig 65579 bp, 54 predicted proteins | sample Coa_R1_6_FD_187161 | JGI IMG/M metagenome (GOLD analysis project Ga0209811, IMG submission 187161) | Surface soil microbial communities from Centralia Pennsylvania, which are recovering from an underground coalmine fire. - Coalmine... | ecosystem: Environmental > Terrestrial > Soil >... | reverse complement strand
ACGTCGCCAGCTCCTCGCTCACGAACAGCACGCCGTTCTGCGCCTTCTTGGCCCAGATGACCGCGTCGGGTGGCAGCGGCAGCTCGAAGCCCTCGTGCGCCCATAGCCGCCCCGTGGCGCCCCAGCCGGTCTGCACCTCGTCGAAGAGGAGAGGGACGTCGAGGATGCTGGTGAGGAGCCGCAGGCGGCGCATGAACGACGCGCTCGCCATGCGCACGCCACCCTCGCCCTGGATCGGCTCCACGAGCACGGCGGCCGCGCGACGGCTGCGCTGGAGGATCTCCGCCGGCTGCGCGGCGCGCCGCTCGGCCACGAACGCGGCCGCATCCTGCCCCGGGCCGCCCCGTGCTTCCATGAACGCGTCGATCGTCTCCAGCTCGCGCCGAAAGCTCTCGCGCCGGCGGTCCGCTTCGGTCAGGCGCCCGGAGACGAGCACGTCCCAGAGCTGTTTCAGGCTCCGCTCCTCGCGCCGCGCCATCTCCTTCGCGCTGCCGCCGAGCGCCGGGAACGAGACGTGCGGCCACTCGAACGTGGGGAATCCCAGCCGCGCCTTCTTCCGGTGCGTGGCCGCCAGGCTCCCCAGCGTGCGCCCGTGGAACGCGCCCTCGAACGAGACGATGAAGCCGCCGCTGGTCTCGCCGGAGGTCATGACGCGGTTCAAGAGCACCGCCTTGATCGCGTTCTCCACCGCTTCGGCGCCGGTGTTGACCACGAAGTGGCGAGGCGTGCCCGCGGGCGCGATGCGGTCGAGCTGGGCCTTGAGCCGGAGCGAGAGCGACGTCTGGTACTCGCTGTGCGCGTAGCGCGAGACCGCGAACGGCAGGCCCCGCACGAGCGCCTCCACCACCTGCGGGTCGTTCTCCCCGAGCGCCTGGGTGGCGATCATGGCGCCCATGTCGATGAACCGGTACGGCTCTCCGTGCGCGTCGCGATCCAGGGTGGCGAGGTAGGGGCCCACCGAGTGCGCGGGGTCGAACGCCACCGGCAGCGAGAAGAACAGGCTGCGGGCGGCTGCGTCGAGAGCGGCGCTGGAGTCCGGGAGCGCGCGGCGCACCAGCCCCTCGAGCGGCTCGTCCTCCGCCAGCTCGGCCGGCACGTGGACGTGGACGTCGCCCGCGCGGTAGCGGGCGTCGAGTCGGCGGACCCGCTCCAGGTAGTCGTCGAGCTCGACTCGAGCCGACTCGAGTTCGTCCATGAATCGCTCCCTGCGGCCTTGGCGTGCAGGCTCGGCACCCGCGCCGGGCGGTCGCCGAGGGCTCCCTTCGTTTTCGGCAGCGCGGAGCGGCGGCGGGAGGCCGAAACTAGCCGCGGGGCAGCGGGCGCTTCTCCCGCGCGGCTGCCGCCCCCGCGGCGGTGGACGGCTCGCCGCGCGTGGCGTCCGCGCGGTCCGCGAGCGATTCCGGTCGCGCGAGCTTCTTCGAGTCGCCGAGCCCGTTGCTGCCGTTGCCCGCGGGCGACGGCGTTTCCTCCTCGAGGTAGGTGTAGCCCGAGAGCCCCTCGTCGAAGCGGCGGATGAGCAGCGCGGATTCCTCGAACGTCAGCAGGCCCCGCCGCAGGGCCTCCTCGCTCGCCTGGCGCACACGCTGCACCAGGTTCTGCTTCTGGTACTGCACGTAGCCCAGCACCTCGGTGACCGAGTCCCCTTCGACGACGTGGGCGATGCGATACTCGCTGCCCTCCATGGTGATGTGGACCGCGTTCGTATCCCCGAACAGGTTGTGGAGATCCCCGAGGATCTCCTGGTAGGCGCCGACCAGGAACACGCCCAGCACGTAGGGCTTGCCGTTGTCCGGGTGGAGCTCGAGCGCGCTCTTCACGTCGCGGAGCTCGATGAACTGGTCGATCTTCCCGTCGGAGTCGCAGGTGAGGTCGGCGATGACGCCGCGGCGCGTGGGCTGCTCGTCGAGCCGGTGGAGCGGCAGGATCGGGAACAGCTGTTTCACCGCCCAGTGGTCGGGCGCCGACTGGAACACCGAGAAGTTGCCGTAGTAGGTGTCCGCGAGCGCCTTCTCCAGGCCCTCGAGATCGTCGGGCACGTATTCCAGCTCGCGGATGATCTTCAAGATCGCCTCGCAGCAGCCCCAGAACAGCTGCTCCACGCGCGCGCGCCCGCGCAGGTCGAGGAGCCCGACGTTGAACAGGTTCGTGGCCTCCTCCTTGAGCTGCAGCGCGTCGTGGTAGGCCTCCTGGAAGTTCTTGCGCGAGACCGAGCGCCAGGTCTCCAGCAGCTGGTGGATCACCGGATGCTCGCTCTTGCCCACGTCCGGCGGGGCCTGTCCGGCCAGCACCTGGTTCACGTCGAGGATGTTGAACACGAGCACGGAGTGGTGGGCGACCAGCGCGCGGCCTGACTCGCTCAGGATGTCGGGGTGATCGATCCCCGCCTCCTCGCACGCCTCCTGGACGGTGGCGACGACGTCGTTCGCGTACTCCTGCATGGTGTAGTTCGTGGACGACGCCCAGTTCGTGGACGAGCCGTCGTAGTCCACGCCCAGGCCGCCGCCCACGTCGAGGAACTTCAAGCCCGCCCCGGCCTTCGCCAGCTCGACGTAGATGCGGCACACCTCGCGCATCCCGTCCTTGATCGCGCGCACCGCGGAGATCTGCGAGCCGAGGTGGAAGTGGAGCAGCTCGAGGCAGTCGAGCATCCCGGCCCCGCGCAGCCGATCCACGAGCAGCACGAGCTCGGTCGCGGTGAGGCCGAACTTGGAGCGGTCGCCCGTGGACTCCATCCACTTGCCGGCGCCGCGGGTGGTGAGCTTCGCGCGCACGCCGATGTGCGGGCGGATCCCCAGCCGCCCGGCCACCTCGAGCAGCATGTCCAGCTCGCGATAGCGGTCGATGACCACGATCGGGTAGCGCCCCAGCTTCTGGGCGAGCAGCGCCGTCTCCGCGTACTCGGTGTCCTTGTAGCCGTTCAGGACCAGCAGGGCCTCGGGGTTGTCGAGCAGGGCCAGCGCGGCCAGGAGCTCCGGCTTGGAGCCCGCCTCGAGCCCGAGCCCGAACGGGCGGCCGAACTCCACCAGCTCCTCGACCACCTGGTGTTGCTGGTTCACCTTGATCGGATACACGCCGCGGTAGCGCCCGTGGTAGCCGTACTCGCGGATCGCGTTGTCGAAGCAGCCGACCAGCGCCTGCACGCGGCTCTTGAGGATGTCGGAGAAGCGCATGAGCAGCGGCATGCCGAGGCCGCGGCGCTGGAGATCCTGGACCAGGTCGTAGAGATCGAGGTGCGGGCCATCCGGGCCCTGGGGCGTGACCTCGACGTGGCCGGCGGCGTTGATCCCGAAGTACCCGCCCGACCAGCCCGCGACGTTGTACAGGGCCGCCGAATCTGCGGAGGTCCAGGCACGAAGGTCCTTCAATCGGTCTCCTCTCATCCGGGGATGGAACTGCGGTCTGCTCCCACTCGACCCCACACTATCGAGGTGCGAGGAGCCTTCCAAGTGGGAACCTCACCGGCGGCGTGCGGAGGATGACGGGAACGCCGTTCCTCGGTGTTTTCGGCAGCGATGGGCTGCGCTCGCGCGGTGAATGCAGTCTAGCGCTCGTGCCCCTTCCCGAGCAGCCACTGCGCCATCCGCTCCCAGCGCTCGCCGGGTTCAGTGCCACATCCGCGGTGGCGCGAGCCTGGCGCTCGAACGTCGCGGCGGCGGGCCGGCCGACCGCCGGTAGGAGGACGCTTCCCCGACCGCGGCGGCGACCCCCACCGGGGCGTCGAGCAGGCGCGCGAGGGCGGACGCGCGGCGCCGTCCCGCCCAGATCTCGAGCTGCGCCTGCCGCCTCGCGTCGGCGACGAGGAAGATCTTCCCCGCCCGCCGCCGCACCGAGAGCCCGCGCACGAGCTGGTAGTGGCTGCGGTCGAAGCCCTCGGCGACGCGCAGCATCGCCGCGAGCCAGCGCACGGTGCGGCGCCGCTTCCTGGGCAGCCCGGCGAAGGCGTCGTCGCGGCGCTTCCGCGGCCACGCGCCGCCATGGTAGCGGGCGACGAGCGCCACGATCTCGATCTCCTCCGCGGTGAGCCCGCGCAGACCGCCGTTGCGGATGATGTAGGCCGAGTGCTGCGCGTGGCCGTCGTAGGCGATCGACGAGCCCACGTCGTGGAGCAGCGCCGCGAACTGGAGCCACTCGCGCTCCTTCGAGTCGAGCCCATGCCACGGGGCGAGCGCGTCGAAGAGCTGGAGCGACAGCAGCGCCACGTGGCGCGAGTGGCGGCCGTCGCTGTCGAAGCGCCCGAGCAGGCCGAGCACGCTGCGCATGCGCAGGTCACCCGCCGCATCGATCGTCGAGAGCTCGCTCGCATGCCGGCGCAGCCAGTCCACGACCAGGCCCTCGCGCACGCCGTAGTCGGAGAGCCGGATGCTCTTCGCGCCGGTCAGCCGCAGCACCTGCTCCAGCACCAGCGCCCCGGGGACGAGGATCTCGGCGCGCGCCTTCTCGATGCCGGGGAGCGCCGCCCGCTCCGCCTGCGTCATGCGCTCGAGCCGGCGTGTCAGCTCGGCGAGCTCATCCAGCCCGAACGCGTGGCGATTGAGCTGCGGCAGCTCGCGGCCGTGGCGCTCGATGTGGGCCAGCTCGGCGAGCGCGTGGATCGAGCCCGACGAGCCGAACACCACGTCGATCGCGGGGTCACCCAGCTCGGCGAGCGCCCGTCGGAGCTGCTTCCGCGCCAGGCGCCGGAGCTGCTCCAGCTCGTCGTCGGTCGGCGGGTCGTGCTCGATCACCGTCTCCTCGAGCCGGAGCGCGCCCAGCGGCACGGCCGCGACCTTCAAGAGCTGGGAGCCGTTCACGTGCACGAGCTGCACGCTGCCGCCGCCGATGTCCACGATGAGCGCCGGCCGGTCGGGGAGCTGGAGCGCCGCCTGGACGGCGAGGTGGATCAGCCGCCCTTCCTCCTCGCTGGGGATGACGCGCGGCGCCACGCCGGAGGCCCGCCGGGCGAGCTTCAGGAAGTCGCCGCCGTTTCGAGCTTCGCGCACCGCGGCGGTGGCGGTGCACACGATGCGGTCCACCTTCTGGCGCCGCGCGAGCTGGGTGAAGCGCGCGAGCGCGTCGGCCGTGCGCTGCATGGCGTCGCGCCGGAGCCGTCCGTCCGCGAACGAGCCGCGGCCCACCTGCACCACCTCGCGCTCGCGGTCGAGCACGGTGAACGCGTCGGCGTGCGTGGCCTCCGCGATCACCATGTGGATGGAGTTGGTGCCGATGTCGATCGCGGCGATGCGCATGGGGGAGCCCTCCTTGGGAGCGACGCGTGCGAATCCATTCTATCGGCGGGTAACGGCCCGCTCCAGTATCGGTTCGGTTACATCCGCGGAAGAAGCCCCGACCGGGCGACCGCTACCGATCCTCGCGGGCGTAGAACACGCTCGTCCACGACGCGAGTTGCCGGAATCCAAGCCGCCGGTAGAGCGCGAGCGCGGGCTCGTTGAAGTCGTTGACGAACAGGCACACCACGCGCGAGCGCTGGAGCAGCCGCGCGCAGAGCTCGCCCAGGGCCCGCGTGGCGATGCCCTGGCCGCGGAGGCCCGGCGGCACGTAGACGCCCGAGACCTGGGCGGCCTCCGACGTGAGCGCGCTCACGCCGGCGCGGAAGCACAGGCCGTGCGCGTCGCGCAGGATCCACGTCCAGCCGTCGCGGCACTCCTCCTCCACGCGGCGGGCGAACGCGACCGGGTCGATGGTGCGCGGGTCCTCGAGCAGCTCCTCGGTGCGCAGGTCGGCGCCGGCGTGATAGAGGAACGCGTAGTCCTCGCGGCGCGCGGTGCGCAGCTCGGGCGCGAGCGCGCCTGCGTACCCTCCGGGCGTGCCGGGGGCGCGCTCGAGCACCAGGTAGACCTGAGCGCGCTCGAGCCGCGCGGCGGCGCCGGGCCCTGGGAATTGCTCGCGCAGCGCGGCCACGGCGTTGCGCGGGCCGATGATCTGAAGCCGGCTCGGGACCGGGGAGCGCTCGTCGCGGGCCGCCCCGCCGAGCGCGCGATGCGCCTCGAGGTCGTCGCCCGCGGGCAGCACGGCGCCGGAGTGTGCGCCCACGTAGAGCAGCGCCGTCAGCCGGCCGTGCCGGCGCGCTCCCCACCACGTGTCGTGCGGCCGCGCCAGCGCGTCGCGGAGCACGAGCGCGACGAGGTAGACGTTCAAGACCGGGTCGTCCTCGAGGAACGAGAGCACCTCGGGGACGTCACGGGGGCCGAGCCGGTCGAGGACCGGGGTGCCGATTCCGGCATGGAGCGCCATGGGGCCAACCACTCTAGCACCCGGAAGCGCCGTGTCCGCACGAGGAACTTTCGGCAACACGGCAGAGCGCAGCGGATGGACGCGCCCGAGCCGGCGGTGATTACATGCGCGCGGGAGGGACCCCTCGTGAGCGAGCTGGTGATGGTGATCGAGGACGAGAAGGAGATCCGCGACCTCGTCCGCTACAACCTCGAGAAGGCCGGCTATCGCGTGGCCGCCGCGGCCGACGGCGAGGAGGGATTGAAGCAGCTCTTCGCCTCGCGACCGGACGTCCTGGTCCTGGACCTGATGCTGCCCGGGATCAACGGCCTGGAGATCGTGCGTGAGGTGCGGGGCGAGCCGCTCACCCACGACCTGCCGGTGCTGATCCTGACCGCGCGCTCGGCCGAGATGGACAAGCTGCTCGGCTTCGAGCAGGGCGCCGACGATTACCTCACCAAGCCGTTCAGCCCGCGCGAGCTCGTGGCTCGTGTGCGGTCCCTGCTGCGGCGCACCAAGCCCACGGGCACGGGGCGCGCGCTGGAGGCGGGCCCGCTGCGCGTGGACCTCGACGCGCATGTGGCGACGTGCGCCGGCGAACGCCTCGACCTGACGCCGCGCGAGTTCGACCTGCTCGCATTCCTCGCCCGCCACCCGGGCCGCGCGCTCACCCGCGACGAGCTGCTGAGAAAGGTGTGGGGCTACGACTACGTGGGCGAGACGCGCACCGTGGACGTGCACGTGCGCCGGCTCCGCGCCAAGCTCGGGGAGCACCACGAGATGATCGAGACCGTACTCGGCGCGGGCTACAAGCTCGTCGCCCCGGATTCGGCCGGAGCCGCATGAGGCTCTCGCTCCGGGCGCGGCTCATCGTCGTCCCGGTGGTGGTGGTGGCGGGGGCGGTGACGCTGGCCACGCTGCTCGAGCACACCGCGCAGCGGCGCTGGCTGATCGATCGCGAGTCGGAGCAGATCCTGCGCCTGGCGCGCGAGGCGGCGCGCACGGCGGCGCCGGCGCCCGACTCGTGGCAGGCGTTCGCCGACTCGCTCGACGCCCGCTTCGGGCTGCGCGCCACGATCATCGACGGGAGCGGCGTGGTGCTCGCCGATTCGCGCGCGCATGCCGCCGGCATGGAGAACCACGCCGGCCGGGTCGAGGTGCGCGCGGCGCTCGCCGGCCGCGTCGGCTTCGGCGTGCGGCGGTCCGCCACCGTGGGCCAGGAGTTCCTCTACTGTGCGGTGCCGCTGGCACCGCCCGTGAACGGCGCCGCGGTCATGAGGCTCGCGGAGCCGCTCGTCGTCGTGGGCCGGCTCAGCGACACGCTGGCGCGCGTGTCCACGGCGGCGGCCGCGCTCGCACTGCTCGCGAGCGTGCTGGTGCTGGCCTCGGTGACGAGGCGGTTCGCGAAACGGCTCGAGAGCTTGCGTGCGATCGCGCGACGGATCGGCGAGGGCGATGCCGACGCGCGCGCCCCCGAGGTGCCGCGCGACGACCTCGGCCAGCTCGGTCGCGCCCTCAACGAGATGCGCGGCCAGCTCGAGAGCCGGCTGGAGACGCTGCGGCGCGAGCGCGATGATCGCGAGCGCATCCTCGCCCACATGAGCGACGGGGTGGCGCTCCTGGACGGCGCCGACCACATCGTGCACGTCAACCATCGCTTCGCCGAGTTGCTGGACGCGGCGTGGCGACCCGAGCCGGGCGTGCCGTTCGCGAGCTACGCGCGCATCCCGGAGCTGATCGAGCTGCTCACCGAGTCGCGCCGCCAGGGCCGCACGCTCGAGCGCGAGCTCAAGCCTTGGGCCACGCGCGCCGGCTCCGCGCGCGCGACGGTGACGCCGCTCGGCGGCGCTCCGCCCGAACCCGTGCTCGTGGTGCTCCACGACCTCTCGGAGAGCGAAGCGGTGCAGCGCATGCGCCAGGACTTCGTCGCCAACGTCTCGCACGAGCTCCGCACGCCGCTGACGACGTTGCGGGGATACGCGGAGACGCTGCTCGAGGGCGGGCTCGACGACACCGAGCACCGCGAGGAGTTCGTGAGGTCGATAAGCGACGGCGCGATGCGGCTGCAGGCGCTGGTCGAGGACCTGCTGGCGCTCGCGGAGCTGGAGCGGCCGGACGCCGCGCTCAGGCGCGAGCCGCTGGACCTGCGCGCGCTCGCGGCCGAGCACGTCGACCACGTGCGGGGTGCGGCGGAGCGCGCGGGTCTCGAGCTGGTGCTCGAGCCGGGACCGCCGGTGAAGCTGAGCGGCGACCGCGTGCGGCTCGCGCAGGTGCTCGCGAACCTGCTCGACAACGCCGTCAAGTACACCGAGCGCGGTTCGGTGCGCGTGACGCTCGGCGTCGCGAACGGGCGCGCGTGGTGCGAGGTGCGTGACACCGGCCCCGGGATCCCGGCGCGTGATCTACCGCGCGTGTTCGAGCGCTTCTACCGCGTGGACAAGGCGCGCTCGCGCGAGAAGGGCGGCACCGGTCTCGGACTTTCGATCGTCAAGCACGCACTCGCGCAGCACGGCGGCGAGGTTTCGGTCGTGAGCCGTGTTGGCGTGGGCACGGCGTTCCGCTTCGAGGTGCCGGTCGACGATCGCAATTGACTCAGGATGGATGTCTGAGCGATTGCCGGAATCAATTCACGTCGCCGAAACCGAACAGATACCCGCCCGAACATCGCCCGCGCGGAACATCGCTCAGGTGAAGACGGGAGCGGCGGCGACCGGTCGGGCCTGTACGCAGGGCCCGAGCTTCGCGCCCGGTCGCGAGTGATTCGCGACACCTGCCCAGGCATCTCGCCGGCTCCCGTCCTCGCTCGGTTACGCGCACACGACCCTTGCCCCTTGCCAGGAGAACCCATGCGCAACGTTGCCCACGCCGGCCACGCCCGACTTCGCGGTCTGGCCATCGCACTCGCCGTCCTCACGCTCGGTGCCACGCACGCGTCCGCCCAGCTCGTCTTCGACGGCAACCTGCTCTACAACAACAACGCCTCGGGCACGCTCGCCGGCCAGTTCACCGGCGCCCCCGCGAGCCCGACGACGATCGCCGCCTGCCCGTCGGGCTACAACGCCGTCATGCTCGGCACGATCACGTTCCCGCACAACCTCTACGGCGACCCGCTGCTGTCGAAGGCCCCATACCCCACCGGCACGCCGAACTTCCAGCCGGCGCTGGGAAGCCCCGCCTACTCGCAGGCCGTGGTGCTGCCGAACGACGGCTTCTTCCAGCAGACCTGTTACATGGGTGCGATCGGCCCCGATCCCGCGGACGACTGGACGAAGAACTGGACGTACTTCGACTCGACCGGCGCCACGCGCCAGGACCTGCACCTGGTCGGGATGCCGGACCCGCGGCCGCTGGCGATCCACGACAACGTCATCGCCCACACCGATCAGTTCTGGGGCGCGGACAGCAACCACCTCGTGCGCGGCCAGTTCCGCTGCGAGGGCGGCGCCAACCTCACCATCGCGGCCGGCACGGTGGTGTTCGAGGAGCGCGCCACGCTGGGCACGATCCGCATCGACCGCGACTCGAAGATCTTCGCCGTTGGCAAGGCGGACTCGGTGATCATCATCACCGTGGACGACGCGCCCGGCACGATGCACACGGGCGGCGGTGGCGGCATCGTGCTGAACGGGCGCGCGAGGGTGAACAACGCCAACTCCTGCGCCGGCGACTCCGCCGCGTCCGAGGGCGGCTCGATCGGCTTCTATGGCGGCAACGACGACCACGACAACAAGGGCATCTTGAAGTACGTGCGCATCGAGTACGCGGGCAAGGAAGTGACGCCGAACAACGAGCTGAACTCGTTCACGAACAACGGCCTCGGCGACGCCACCCAAGAGGACTATCTCGAGGCGTTCCGCGGCGCGGACGACGGCTGGGAGGCGTTCGGCGGCACCGTGAGCCCGAAGCACCTGGTCCTGATCGACGGACGTGACGACGGCTTCGACTGGCAGCAGGGCTACCGCGGCAAGGCCCAGTTCGTGATCGTGCGCGGCGTCGCCGACCTGGCGCCGTCGGGCACGCAGTTCGGCGACCACGGCATCGAGGCGGACAACAACGACGTGGCGCCGTTCACCCAGCTCGTGTGCGCGGGCCGCTCGAACCCGACCGTGGCGAACTTCACCATGATCGGGGACCGGTCGCGCTCCGGCGCCGCGTTCCCGGGTTCGGTGTTCGGCGTGGAGTTGCGCCGCGCCACCGCCGGCCAGGTCCTGAACTCGATCGTCTACAACTTCAAGACCTGGGGCCTGAAGATCACCGACGACGTCACCTGGGACGCGCACTGCGCGGCGATCCCCTCGGCGCCGGCGCTCTACTGCAGCGCGGGCACGACCGGCGTGCCGGTGGGCGAGGGCCGCGTGCTGGTGACGAACGGCGCGCCGAACCCGTTCCGCAACCTCCTGAACGTGCACTTCACGCTCTCCAAGCCCGGCCGCGTCACGGTGCAGATCTTCGCCGCCGACGGCCGGCTGGTCGACACGGTGGCGGACGGCGACATGCCGGCGGGCGAGCACTCGCTGGCGTGGAAGGCGGGAGCGCAGGTCCCGAGCGGCGTCTACTTCTACAAGGTGTTCGCGAACGGCCTCAAGAGCAGCGGCAAAGTCGTGCGCGTGGATTGACGATGCGGACGCCGCTCCTCGCCATCCTCGGGGTCGTGGCGCTGGTGGGCTTTGTGCCCGCCCGCGCCGCGGCCAGCGGCCGCGTGCAGGGCAAGGTCATCGCCGCCGAGAGCGGCGAGGCGGTCGGCTTCGCCGACGTGCTGCTGGTGCCCGCGGACACGACGATGAAGCGGGTCGGCGCGCTCTCGAACGCCGACGGAACGTTCCTGCTCGTGGCGCCCGCCGGCCACTACGCGCTTCAGATCCGTGCGCTGTCGTACGCGCGGAAGCTGATCCAGGACATCGTGGTCGAGGACGGCCAGCTCTTGCCGCTCAACATCACGCTCTCGCCCGAGGCGATCCAGCAGGAGGAAGTCCTGGTCGAGGCCACGGCGAAGCAGAACACCGACGCGTCGATGATGGCGCAGCGGCGGAAAGCCGCCACCGTGGGCGATGCGGTGAGCGCCGAGCAGATGCGGCGCGCGCCCGACAAGAATGCCAGCGACGTGCTGCGCCGCGTCACCGGGCTCTCCGTGTCGGACAACAAGTACGTCTACGTGCGCGGCATGGGCGAGCGCTACAACTCGACCGAGGTGGACGGTGTGCGCGTGGTGAGCCCGGAGGCCAACAAGCGCGTCGTCCCCATGGACCTGTTCCCGGCGGCGCTGCTCGACAACATCGTGGTGCAGAAGGCGTGGTCCGCGGACCGCTCCGGCGAGTTCTCGGGCGGCGACGTGCAGGTGCACCTGAAGGACTTCCCCGGCAAGCGCGCGTGGTCGGTGTCGCTGGCGCAGGGCAGCACTTCCGGCACGACGTTCGACCACCGGCTCACCTACGCCTCGAGCAGCGCCGACGCGTGGGGCTTCGGCGCCGCCTCGCGCGCCATCCCCGACATCGTCGGCCAGATCGCCGGCAACAAGCCGCTCACGCTCGGCCAGCCGCCGAACGGCTTCCCCGCCTCGACGTTGCAGGCGGTGGAGAAGGAGTTCGCGAACGTGTGGACGCCGCACAGCGAGCACGCGGCGCCGAACGGCAGCTACGCCGTCACGTACGGCGACGAGTGGAAGGCGTTCGGGCGACCGCTCGGCGCGATCGGCTCGTGGACGTTCAATCGCTCGCTCGAGCAGCACGACGAGGTGCAGCGCTTCACCGACGACGGCGTGGTGACGAGCAGCGCGTACGACATGGTGCGCTCGACGGAGACCGTGCAGATGGGCGCCAACGGCTCGGTCAGCTTCCGCCCCTCGCCGAGCCACCGGCTGAGCGTGCGCGGGCTGTACACGAACAAGGCGGATGACGAGGTGCTGACGTACTCCGGCTGGGACCCGAACGCGCGCACCTTCGAGCGCCGCTCCACCAAGCTCACGTACGTGCAGCGCGACATCTACTACGCGACCGCCGAGGGCACGAACGACTTCGCCCGGCTGCTCCACTCGACGTTCGACTGGCAGTTCACGCGCTCGGTCGCGCGCCGCCAGCAGCCGGACAAGCGCGAAGCGACCTCCATCCGTGTGCCGATCGACGACACGAATCCCGGCTACTGGGGCCTCGCCACGGGGCGGCGCGAGTACGGCGACATCCACGAGGACGGCTGGACGACGACGCTGAAACTCGGCACGCCGTACAAGCTCGGCGGCTGGGGCGCCGGCCGCTGGGTGATGGGCTACGACCGCCAGTCGCGCGCGCGCAGGAACGATTACCGCCGGTTCGACTTCGTCCCGAACCAGCCGGGGCAGGATGCGCCGCCCGAGTCGGTCTACGACGCCGTCAACGAGGCCACGATCAGCCAGGACAACTACCACGCGCAGCAGCTCGTGGAGGCGTACTTCGTGAGCACCGACGTGCCGCTCGGCAAGCGGCTCCGCGGCAACATCGGCGTGCGCCGCGAGCACGGCGAGCAGGACGTCGCGAGCCACGACCTGTTCAATCCCACGATCATCACCTCGCAGGGCGCGTTCGCCTCCACCGACTGGCTCGCGGGCGGCAACCTGACCTGGGCTGCGAGCGACCACGTCAACGTGCGCGCCGCCGCGAGCCGGACGCTCAACCGCCCCGACATGGACGACCTCTCGACGCTCCAGGCCCTCGACTTCGCCGGGGACCGCATCCGCATCGGCAACCCGCACCTGGTGCGCGCGCTCATCGAGAACTACGACCTCCGCCTGGAGGCGTTCCCGGGCCTGGGTGACGTGCTCGCCGTGGGCGCGTTCTACAAGCAACTCCACCATCCGATCGAGCCGGCGCTGTTCGGCACCAACGGCCAGCTCGGCGTGCGGCCCGAGAACTCCGAGGGCGGGCGCAACATCGGCAGCGAGTTCGAGGTGCGCTCCGGGCTCGGCAAGCTGTGGTCGAGGCTCGACCGCCTGTCGCTCAACTCCAACCTGTCGATGATCTCGTCGAAGATCCGCACCGCGCAGACCACGAACCGCGGCAACACCGAGCACCCGCTCGTGGGCCAGGCGCCGTTCCTGTTCAACCTCGGGCTCACCTACACCTCGCGCGGCGGGCACAACGAGGTGAGCGTGCTCACGTCGACGGTTGGCAGGCGGTTGAAGGAGCTGAACATCACGCAGGTGAACAGCGCCGGGGACGGCATCCCCAACCTGTTCACGCAGGGCACCACGACGCTGGACGCCACGGCGTCGTTCTCACCCCTGCGCGGTTCGCGGCTGAAGATCAGCGCCGGCAACATCCTCAACCGCCCGGTGCGCGAGACCGTCGGCGACCTGGAGATGCGTACCTACAGGACGGGGCCCACGTACAGCGTGGCGTTCTCGCTCGGCTCGTGAGGGCGCTCGCGGGTCTCGCCACGGCGATGCTCGTCGCCGGCGCGGCGCTGGCCGCGCCCGCGACGCAGCCCGCCACCCCGGCGCCGGAACCGCACCACCTTGTCTCGGTGAAGGACTCGCCCGGCTACGTGCCGCTCGCGGACCCGGACTCGATGGCGGAGAAGCTGGGACGCCGGCCCGACGCCAAGATCGTCAACGTGCCGTTCACGGGCGGCGCGCGCAGCATGGACGCGCTCGCGCGCGCCATCTGCGGCGCGTTCCACGCCGAGAGCGTGGATTCGATGCTGGCACTGTGCGTGAGCAGCGCCGAGTTCCGCGAGATCCTGTGGCCGGAGTTCCCGCAGAGCCGGCCGGCCACCGGCGTCCGCTGGGACGACGCGTGGCAGATCCTCTGGGGCCGGCTGAACGGCGGCAGCGTGGCCTCGGTGCGCGAGTACGGGGGCCACGTCTACACGCTCGTGCGCGTGGAGCGGACGGCGGCCACCGTCGACTACAAGAACTTCAAGCTCCACAACGGGGTCACGCTGGTGCTGAAAGACGACGAGGGCGAGGTGAAGCGCCTGTCGTGGATCCGCTCCGTGGCCGAGCGCAAGGGCCGGTTCAAGATCTACAGCATGAGCGACTGAACCTCGCGCCTGCTGCGGCCACCGGGCAGGCGACGACGGGTCGAGAGGGGCCGTGCTCGCGTGGAGACCCTGCCGGGGGAGTTGAGTGGTTCTTCCCAGCCGTTCATCCCGCCGAAACATCGCCGCAACGGTGGAGGTGGTGTCCTTCGTGGTCGAGATGGCCACCCAGAGTGTTCCGATCGAAATCGGGCCCCGCCGCCGGCGGGGCCGGCCGCTGGAGATGTCGCCGAGCGAGCTGCTCGAGCGCATCCGCGATCGCGCCGCCGGGGGCGGGCTCTTCCGCGTGCATATCGCGGAGCCCGCGCTCTACGCGCGTGCAAGACGCCTGTTCGGCTCCTGGGCGCGCGCCCTCGCCGCCGCGGGCCTCGACCACAACGCGGCGGTGAGCGAAGCGCGGCGGCGAGCGCACGAGGCGCGGCGCCGCGCGCGTGCCTGAGTCGTCGCCGGCCCAGGGCGGCAGGAACTCCGGCAACTTTGTAACCCGCCCGAAACATCCGGGAGTCGTTGCCGAAACTCGTGCCGGTCGACCATGACAACTGCGAACACGGGTGCCGCCCTGTCCCGCGGCCCGTTCCTTCGCCGTTACCCATGTCTCACGAGGAGGACGTCTTGAACCGGACCCCGCTCGCCGTCCCCGCGGTTCTGTTGAGCCTTGCGCTCGCCGGGAGCGCGTACGCCCAGGTCACCCAGACCGCCCCGGACTACCCGCGCGGCAAGATCAGCGGCTACATGTTCGGCGACTACTACTGGAACACCGCCGGTGACCCCAACCACCACTACGACGCGGCCGGCGCCGACTCCGGGTCGAAGGTGAACATCGACGGCCTCGGCAACAAGGCCATCACCAAGGACCTGAACGGGCTGCAGATCCGCCGCGTCTACCTCCAGCTCGACAACGACCTCTCCGCCCGCTACTCGACCCGCGTGCGCCTCGAGGCCGACAGCAAGTCACTGACCTCCGACGGCAAGATCGGCGTCGCGGTGAAGGCGCTCTACGTCCAGGCCAAGAGCGTGCTCCCGAGGATGGACGTCTACGCCGGCCTCGTCTCGGTGCCGTTCTTCGACGTCACCGAGGAGTTCTGGGCCTACCGCTCCATCGAGAAGGTGCTGCCCGACTTCCGCGGCTTCTCGCCCTCCGCCGACCTGGGCGTGGAGGTGAAGGGCTTCTTCGACGCGAATCACGTGTTCGGCTACACCGGGCTCGTCGGCAACGGCGTCGGGCAGAAGACCGAGACCAACCGCCAGAAACGCGTCTCGGCCTCGCTCCCGGTGCGCTGGAAGGACCTCCACTTCGAGCCCTACATCGACTACGAGAACATCCGTACCGGCCCCACCCAGACCAGCCCCCCCGGCGACAGGGACCACCTGAGCTACCAGGTGATGCTGGGCTACGACCTGCCGAAGCACAGCGCCGTGGGCTACGTGGTCACGAACCAGATCCAGCACACGCCTACGGGCCCCTACCACGAGCTGCTCGGCCACTCGCTCTTCGCCCGCATCCAACCCACGCCGAAACTCGGCGGCTTCGGCCGCGTCGACCTGTTCCTGAACGACAAGCGCAACGCGAACCGCGTCGACCAGCAACTGTGGATCGCCGGGCTCGACTGGCAGCCATTCGGCGACGTTCACATCATGCCGAACGTCGAGGCCTTGCAGTACGTCGCCAAGGGCAACGCCGTCGTGCCGCCGCACCACGACGTCCAGGCACGCATCACCTTCTACTGGCGCTTCAGCCGGCCGCAGTCCTGATCCCCCTGAACCTGGAGATACGATCATGAACTCGACGATCCGCAATGGCCTCGCGGCGCTCGCGCTCGCGGCCACGGCCGTGGCACCGGCCGGCGCCCAGCAGCTGACGGGCGCCGGCGCCACGTTCCCGTACCCGATCTATTCCAAGTGGTTCGACGTCTACCACGAGAAGACGGGTGTCGCGATCAACTACCAGTCGATCGGGAGCGGCGCCGGCATCCAGCAGGTGAAGGCCGGCACCGTGGACTTCGGCGCCAGCGATGCGGCGCTCTCCGACGCGGCCCTGAAAGACATGCCGCGCCGCGTGGTGCACATCCCCACCGTGGGCGGCGCGGTCGTGCTCGCGTACAACCTCCCCGGTTTCGACGGCAGGATCCAGCTCACGCCCGAGCTGGTGGCCGGCATCTACCTGGGCGACATCACCGCGTGGAACGACAAGCGCATCGCCGCGGCGAACCCCGGCGTGACCATGCCCGCGGCGCCGATCCTCGCCGTGCACCGCTCGGACGGCAGCGGCACCACGAACATCTTCACGCTCTACCTGTCATCGGTGAGCAGCCGCTGGAAGGACGTCGCCGGTGCGGCGACGTCGGTGAGCTGGCCCTCGGGTGTGGGCGGCAAGGGCAACGACGGCGTGGCCGGCGTGGTGAAGCAGACGCCGGGCGCGATCGGCTACGTCGAGCTCGCCTATGCGAAACAGAACCAGCTGCCGATGGCGTTCGTGCGCAACAAGGCCGGGAAGTACGTGGATCCCTCGGCCGCCTCGGTGACCGCGGCGATGACCGGCGTCGCGGCGCAGCTCGCGAAGGACGTGCGCACGCCGATCGTCAACTCGCCGGCGCCCGAGGCGTGGCCCATCTCGGGGCTCACGTTCCTGATCGTCTACCAGGACACGAAGGACGCCGCGAAAGGGCTGGCGCTCGCGCGCTTCCTCGACTGGGCGATCCACGACGGGCAGCAGTACGCCGGCGCGCTCGGGTACGCGCAGCTCCCGGAGGCGATCGTCAAGGTGAACGAGGGCACGCTCAAGCTCCTCACCGGCGGCGGCAAGAAGCTGATGGCGGCGGCGAACCCATGAGCCGAGTCGCGGCACGAGGCGGGGCGCCGCGGTGACCGCCGGCGCCCCCACCCGCGACGCCACGATGGTGACCGTGCGCGAGCGCACGCCGGACACGCGGCGGCGCTGGAGCGCCGACGACGCGTTCGCGCTCGCGTTGCGCCTGGCGTCGCTCGCCGTGCTCGCCGCCGTCCTGCTGCTGATCTGGCAGACATGGCTCGGCTCGAGGCCCGCGATCCAGGCGTACGGCCTGCGGTTCCTCACCGGCACCGCGTGGGATCCGGTCGCGGAGAAGTTCGGCGCGCTGCCCTACGTGGTGGGCACGCTCGTCACCTCGGGGATCGCGCTCCTGCTCGCGGTGCCGTTCGGGATCGGCGCCGCGGTGTTCCTGTCGGAGATCGCGCCGCCCAGGACCGGCGCCGTGATCGCGTTCCTGATCGAGCTGCTGGCCTCGATCCCGAGCATCGTCTACGGGCTCTGGGGCGTGTTCGTGCTCGCGCCGTTCCTGCGCACGCTCGTGGAGCCATGGCTCATCAAACACCTCGGCTTCCTGCCGCTCTTCCAGGGCTTCCCGTTCGGGCTCGGGATCCTGCCCGCGGGCCTGGTGCTGGCGATCATGGTCGTGCCCACGGTGACGTCGGTCACACGCGAGATCCTGCGCGCGCTGCCGGACTCGCTGCGCGGCGCGGCGCTCGCGCTCGGCGCCACGCGCGCCGAGGCGATCGGCGTCACGCTCGATGCGGCGCGGCCGGGCATCTTGGGCGCGGTGATCCTGGCGCTCGGGCGCGCGCTCGGCGAGACCATGGCCGTCACCATGCTGATCGGCAACACGAACCACCTGTCGTGGTCGCTGCTCGGGCCGGGCGCCACCATGGCCAGCGTCATCGCCAACGAGTTCACCGAGGCGGTGGGCAAGCTCCACCTCGCCGCGCTGTTCGAGGTGGCGCTGGTGCTGTTCCTGGTCACGCTCGTCGTCAACGCCGCGGCCCGCTTGATCGTGCTCGCCGCGACCGGAGGGCGTCGCGATGTCGCGGGGGCGGCCTGACGTCGTGCTGCCGGCCGGCGTTCACTGGCGGCGGCGGGTCGCGAATCGCGTCGCGATCGGCGGCTGCGTGCTCGCCACGGCGCTGGTCGTGCTGCCGCTCGGGCTGCTCGTGCTGCGCCTGCTCGAATCCGGACTGCACGGGCTCTCGCTCGGCTTCTTCCTCCACATGCCGAAGCCGGTGGGCGAGCCCGGTGGCGGCATGGCGAACGCCATCGTCGGCACGCTGATCGTGGTCGGGATCGGCGCCGCGATCGCGGTGCCGGTGGGCGTGGCTGCCGGCGTCTACCTCGCCGAGTACGGACGCGAATGGCTCTCGGGTGTCGTGCGCTACACGGCCGACGTGCTCGCCGGCGCGCCGTCGATCGTCGTCGGCGTCGCGGTGTTCGGGCTGCTGGTGATGCCGATGGGGCACTTCTCCGCGCTCGCCGGCGGCGTCGCGCTCGCCGTGATCATGCTGCCGACCGTGGTGCGCGCCACCGAGGAGGTGGTGCGGCTGGTGCCGGCCTCCTACCGGCAGGCGGCGCTCGCGCTCGGGGCGCCGGGCTGGGTCGCCACGCTGCGCGTGGTGCTGCCCGCGGCGCGCGCCGGCGTCACCACCGCGGCGCTGCTCGCCGTGGCGCGCGCGAGCGGCGAGACCGCGCCGCTCCTCTTCACCGCGCTCGGCAACCGCTTCTGGTCGGTGCACCTGGACCAGCCGATCGCCACGCTGCCGGTGATGATCTACGACTACGCCCGCGCGCCCTACTCCGACTGGAACTCCCAGGCGTGGACCGGGGCGCTCACGCTGCTGGTGCTCGTGACCGTGCTCTCCGCGCTCATGCGCCTCGCCACCCGGAACATCCGATGACGCCCGCCGAGACCCCGCTCATCCGCACCGCGATGCCGGCGCGCCCCGGCGCGCCCTCCGCCGACGCCGACAACGCGCCGGAGCCCGCCGCGCACCTCGCCGCGCGCGGGTTCGGCCTGCGCTACGGCACGCACGCGGCGCTCACCGACATCTCGTTCGAGATCCCGGAGCATCGCGTCACCGCGATCATCGGTCCCTCCGGCTGCGGCAAGAGCACGCTGCTCCGCGCGTTCAACCGCATGAACGACCTGATCCCGAACGTCGCCACCTCGGGCGAGCTGCGCGTGGGCTCGCTCGACGTGAACACGCCGTCCACCGACGTGGTCTCGCTGCGGCGCCGCGTCGGCATGGTGTTCCAGCGCCCGAACCCGTTCCCGCAGTCGGTGTTCGACAACGTGGCGTTCGGCCTGCGCCTGCTCGGCCTGCGCCAGCGCGCCGCGCTCGCCGAGCGCGTGGAGGCGAGCCTCCGCCGCGCCGCGCTGTGGGAAGAGGTGAAGGACCGGCTCGACCGCTCGGCGCTCCAGCTCTCGGGCGGGCAGCAGCAGCGGCTGTGCATCGCGCGCTGCCTGGCCGTGGACCCGGAGGTGCTGCTGATGGACGAGCCCGCCTCCGCGCTGGACCCCACGTCCACGGCCCGCGTGGAAGAGCTGGTGCTGGAGCTGAAAGGCCGTTATACGATCGTGGTCGTGACCCACAACATGCAGCAGGCCGCCCGCATCTCAGACCGCACCGCGTTCCTCATGCAGGGGCGGCTGGTCGAGGTGGGCGACACGCGCCGGATGTTCACGAACCCGAAGGAGAAGCTCACCGAGGACTACATCACGGGTCGCTTCGGCTAGAGCGTGTTTCATCGCCGGCGGGATCTCCGCCGGCGTCCGTCCGATTCCCCGGGGCCGCGCACCATGCTGAGACACTTCGACGAACAGATTGCAGATCTCAAGCACCAGCTGCTGCTCATGAGCGGCCGCGCGGAGGAGATCATCCGCAAGGCGGTGGAGTCGCTCATGAGCCGCGACGTCGCGCTCGCGGACCAGGTGATCACCGACGACGCCACGATCGACCGCATGGAGATCGACGTCGAGGAAGCCTGCGTCCAGCTGCTGGCGCTGCAGCAGCCGCTGGCCGGTGACCTGCGGCTCATCACCGCCGCGCTCAAGATCTCGAGCGACCTGGAGCGCATGGGCGATCACGCCGTCAACATCGCCGGCTGCGCCAAGCAGCTCGTGAACAAGGCGCCGGTGAAACCGCTCCCCGACCTGCAGACGCTGGCGGACAAGTCGATCGCCATGCTGCGAGACGCGCTGGACGCGTTCGTGCGCGGCGATGCCGAGTCGGCCCGGCAGTTGGTGCGACGCGACGACGAGGTGGACCAGCTCAATCGCCAGGTGTTCGCGGAGCTGATGCGGCGCATGATCGCCGACCCGCTGCAGGTGGAGCGCTCGATGACGCTCGTGCTCGTGGGCCGGAACCTCGAGCGCGTCGCCGACCTGGCCACGAACGTGGCGGAAGAGGTCGTGTTCATCGCCGAGGCGCGCATCATCAAGCACCACGCCGACGAGGAGGTCGCGGGCGGCTAGCGCTTCGCCGGGCCCGCGAGCGGGATGAGCCGCGGCCGCGGGCGGCGGATGCGCGGCCACGCGGCGAGCGACCAGCCCGCGAGTGCCAGCATCGCGAGCGCCGCGGCCACGGCGTGGTGGAGCGCGGTGCGCCCGGGGTCGAGCGTGGGCCCGAGCGCGCGCAGCAGCGTCGCCGCCGCGAGCGCCGTCACCGCCCACCACGACAGCACGTCGTTCTCTTCGCCCATGGCGTGGCCGCCGTGCGAGACCACGACCCGCGTGCCGATGCCGAGCGTCAAGAGCGCGTAGCCGCCCACGAACGCCACGTGCCAGGCCTCGACGCGGTACAGCGGCCAGATCGCAGCCGCGACGAAGCCGATCGTCACCGCCCAGCCCGCGGTCCAGATCGACCACGACAGGCGATCGCGCCGTCCCGGAAGCCGCCACAGCTTCCACGCCAGCTGCGTGCTCGCGAGCGCGGCGAGCGCGCGGCACCACGCCGCGGCGACGACGAGCCCCGCGAAGTCGAGGTTCACGGCGAGCGCGAGCAGCGTCGCCACGGTGACCACGAACACGCGCCGGCGCGGGCGGTCGCCGGCCTTCGCGATCCCGGCGATGGTGAGCGGGTCGGTCATGCGCGCGAACGTGGGCACGAGCAGGCCGCCGAGCCCGAGCACGAGCGCGGGCATCATGCCGAGCGAGACGCAGCGCACGCCGGCGCGCTCGGCGGCCTCGGGCAGCCGCCCGAGCGACACCAGCACCTCGACCACCGCACCCGCCAGGCCCAGCGCCAGCCCCACGCCCACGAGCAGGAACTCCTCGGGGGGCGCCGCCTCGCCGGGCCGCACGCGGCGCGCGACCACGAAGCCGAGCGCGCCGAGCGCCGCGAGGTATGCCCACGCCGCCGCGGGGATGCCGAACGCGCGCAGCACGACGAACGCACCGACCAGCGCGGTCACCGAGCCCAGCTCCGCCGGCGAGCAGCGCGGGCCATGCGTGAACGCCGGCATCGAGGTGAGCAGGAAGCCGCACACGAACGCCAGCTCGAAGCCCTGCACCATGAGCGCCGCGTGCGCCGCGCCGGGGTAGGGGATCGGCGCACCTGCCGCGACCAGGATCCACGGCACGAGCCCGGCGAGCGCCGCGGCGATGCCGACCGGGAACAGCACGCGGTAGGGGTCGGGCGCCAGGCGCGCGGCGGCCGGCGGCGCTGGCTGCACCTCATCGCGACGCACGAGCCGCATCATTCCAACGTCTTCGAGAACCGCCAGGTCGAGAACATGAAGAACAGGAACGCGAACACGGCCAGGGACAGCAGCTGCGGCCACAGTTCGGCGAGGCCGTTCCCCTTGAGCACGATACCGCGCACCAGCCGCAGGTAGTGCGTGAGCGGCAGGAAGATGCCCACGTAGCGCGCCGCCGCGGGCATGGCCTCGCGCGGCCACATGAAGCCCGAGAGCAGGATGTTCGGGAGCAGGAACAGGAACGCGGTCTGCATCACCTGCGCCTGGTTGCGGCCGAGCGTGGACACGAACAGCCCCAATCCGAGGCTCGCGACGATGAACAGGAACGAGGCGCCGTAGAGCGCGAGCAGAGGGCCCCGGATCGGCACGTGGAACACGAAGTGGCCGACCACGAGCACGGTCGTGAGCTGCATGTAGCCCACGAGCACGTAGGGCGCGATCTTCCCGAGCATGATCTCCCACTTGGCCAGTGGCGTGACGATCAGCTGCTCGAGCGTGCCGGTCTCGCGCTCGCGCACGATCGTCAAGGCGGTGATGATGATGAGCGTGTTGGAGAGGATCATGCCGATCAGCCCCGGCACGATGAAGATGGCGTTGGCGAGCGCCGGGTTGTAGAGCGGCCGCACGCGCACGTCCACGGGCAGCCGCGTGGCCGGGTTGCCGAGGGTCCCCGCGCGCAGCGACACCAGCCGCATGTTCGTGCGCTGGCCCACGAGCTGCGCGGCCGCGATGGCGCTCTGCGACGCGGTGGGGTCGCTGGCGTCCACCAGCACCTGGACCGGCGCGGTGTCGCCGCGCTTCAGGCTCCGCGCGTAGTCGGGCGGGAACACCACCGCCGCGCGTGCGCGCCCGGCGTCCACCGCCTCGAGAGCCTCCGCGTAGGAGTGCACCTCGCTCTTCACCAAGAAGTTGTCGGTCGCCACCAGCGACTGGACGAACGACCGGCTCTCCTGCGTGCGGCTCTGGTCGAAGATCACCGTGGGCAGGTTGCGCACGTCGGTGCGGACGGCGAAACCGAAGATCAGGAGCTGCATCACCGGCACGGCGAGCATGAGGCGGAGCGTCGTGGGATCGCGCCGCATCTGCACGAACTCCTTCCGCACCATCGCGCCCAGGCGCTCGAGGTTCACGAGTCCTTCTCCTGCAAGTCGACGAAGATGTCCTCGAGCGAGTGCGTGTCGCCGAACTGCCGCTTCACCTCGGCGGGGGATCCGAGCGCCACGAGGTGGCCCCGGGAAAGGAACGCCAGCCGGTCGAAGCGCTCGGCCTCGTCCATGTAATGCGTGGTCACGATCATGGTCACGCCCGCGGCGGCCTGCTCGCGGATGATGGTCCAGAACAGCCGCCGTGCGGCCGGGTCGACGCCGGCCGTGGGCTCGTCGAGGAACACCACCTCCGGCGAATGCATCATCGCGCACGCCAGCGCCAGGCGCTGCTTCTGGCCGCCGGAGAGCACGCCCGAGAGCCGATCGCCCAGCTCGGTCAGCCGCATCGCCTCCTTGGCCCACGCCAGCCGCGGCTTGAACTGGGGGCCGAGGTTGTAGACGCCGCCGTAGAAGGCGAGGTTCTCGTCCACGGACAGGTCGCGGTAGAGGCCGAACGCCTGCGACATGTAGCCGATGCGCGACTTCACGCGCTCGGGCTCGCGCGAGACGTCGGCGCCGGCGACGATCGCGGTGCCCTGGGTGGGCAGGATCAGGCCGCAGAGCATGCGGATCGTGGTCGTCTTGCCGGAGCCGTTCGGCCCGAGGATGCCGAAGATCTCGCCGGGGTGGATCGAGAACGAGACGTGGTCCACGGCCATGACCTTGCCGAAGCGCTTGACCAGGTCGCGCACCTCGACGACGTCCGGCTTCGCCTCGCCGTTCACCGCGCGCTCGCGCCGACGGGCCCGCTGGTGCCGGCGCTCCCGGCGCGGGCGTCGGAGGTGAGGATCCTCGCGTCCGCCGGCAGCCCCGCCTTGAGCTGACCGCCGGTGCGATCGAGCACCAGCTTCACGCCGAACACGAGATTCGCCTGCTCCTCCTCGGTGAGCGCCGCCCGCGGCGTGAACTCGGCCTCGGTGGCGATGCTCACGACGCGGCCGTGGAACGGCTTGCTCACGCCGATCGGCCGCACCTCCACAGGCGCGCCGAGGCGCACCCTGGTGAGGAGCGGCGCCGCGACGTAGACGCGCATCCACAGCGAGTCGGGGTCGCCCAGCGTCACCACCGGCATGCTCGGGGGCACCAGCTCGCCGGCGCGGTAGTTGACGAGCAGCACCACGCCCGAGCGCGGCGCGGTCAGGATCAACTCATCGGCCCGGCTCCTGGCACCCTGGAGCTGCGCGGCTGCCGCCACCGCCCCCTGCTTGGCCGCGGCCACCTGCTGGTGGCGGTAGCCATCTTCCTGCAGCCGCAGCTGCTCGGCCGCCGACGAGGCGCGCGCCTGTGCCGCGTCGCGCGCGGCGCGGTCGCGGTCCAGGTCCGCCAGTGCCGCGAGGCCCTGCTTCACCAGCCGCTCGGTGCGGTCGAACTCGGCCTTCGCCAGCTCGAGGTCGGCGTTCGCGCCGTGCACCGCCTCGCGCGCGATCACCAGCTCCGCCGGCCTCGATCCCTGGATCAGGTCGCGCGCCTGGGCCTGCGCGCGCTCGGCCACAGCCGCCTGCGCCGCGAGATCCGCCGAGACCTCGCCGCGGTTCAGGACGCAGAGGGTGTCGCCCGCGGTCACCGTGTCGCCCTCGACGACGTTCAGCTTCTCCAGCCGGCCGCCCACGAGCGAGGCGACGTCCACCTCGTCCATCTCGATCGTGCCCGCGCCGCGGATGCCGTCGCCGTTTCGCGAGCAGCCGGCGAGCACGAGCACCGCGATGGCCACCAGGACGACAACGATGCGCTGGGGCCCCGCCGGAAGGTGGCCTACGCGGGTCGCGCCCAATGGTCTCGCCTCCCCCGTCGAGCGCCGATCGGCTAGCGCCGGACGTCGGGGAGCAGCAGGTCGATGCGGCCGACCAGCGCGCCGCGGAGCGCGCTCGCGTCCGTGAGCCCGCTCGCGCGCAGCGGCTCGGGCGCAGAGCCCGCGGCGAGCGCAGAGCCAGGCACCACCTCGAGCCGGCCGTTCACGCGCACCACGTAGGCGGCGTCGCGACGGGGCAGCTCCCCGGTCTCGCGCGTGACCACCGCGAGGTAGCCCGCCGGCAGTCCCGGCGCGCGCGCGGCCTGCTCGGCGTCGAGCGGGAACGCGAACGGCCGGCGCAGCCTCGTGTAGCGCTCGCGCGCCAGCGTGGCGTCGTGCCCATAAAGCGACGGGTCCAGGCTCAGCGTGTTCACCACCAGCTCCGGCCCCGGGCGCACGCTGTCGCCGGGGTCGGCGGCGGTGGCCAGCACCGCCACGCGCAGCCGGCCGGCGTCGCGCGCGCCGTCCACCACGTCGATCTTCCGCTCGGGCGTGCCCGCGCCGTTGTCGGTGACGACGAAGCCCGCGCGCAGCCGCTCCCAGGCGCCGAGCATGGCCTCGTGATCGGCCCGGCCATTGCGGCCACGGCTCTTCACCCGTGCCCAGGCGCGATAGAGCTGCTCGTAGGCGCCGTCGCCCAGCGCCACCGCGATGCGCGCGGCCACGTCCTCGCCCGGCACCTTGCGGCCGTGCTCGATGTTGAACAGGAACGAGGTGGCGAGGCCACCCGCCGCCTCGGACAACCGCTTGTAGGACAAGCCTTGCGAGAGCCTGAGCGTGCGGATGCGCAGGGCCACCGGGTCGTCCGCGACTTGGGGCGTCATCACGGCACGCGGGGTCGTGGTCATGAGGGCAAGTTATCGCGTTCTCCCATGGGATGCCAATTCCGGGCGGGCGGCGTTTCGGGGATATTCCCGCCCGGTCGCGCGGGCGCTTCGCTCCGTGTCCGGCCGCGCGAAGGGGGGCCGCATGTTCGCAGGTCACATAGGTGCGGGCCTGGCGCTTGCCCGCATGGAGCGGCGCGTGAACGTCGGCGTGTTCATCGCCTCGGCGCTCCTCCTGGACATCGTGCTCTGGATCCTCGTGCTGCTCGGGCGCGAGTCGATCGTGCTCTCGGCGGACTTCGCGAGAACGCGCCAGCCGTCGTTCACCTTCCCGTTCTCGCACGGCCTGCTCGCGAGCCTCCTCTGGGCGGCGCTCTCCGCCCTCGCCCTGTTCGCCTTCGCGTCGCGGCTCGGGGCATCTCGGGCGCGCGCCGCGCTCCTCGTCGGCACCGCCGTGTTCTCGCACTGGTCGCTCGACGCGCTCGTCCATCGGTCGGAGCTGCCGGTCGCCGGTGCGCTGAACGCCGGGCTCGGGCTCTGGGACCAACTGCCGTTGGCGCTCGGGGTCGAGACCGGGATCCTGTTCTTCGGGATGGGGGCCTTCCTCACGGGCAGCGACCTGCCGCGCGGACGTTCGATCGGCATTGCCGCCGTCGCGCTCCTCACGCTCGCCCTGACGCTCACGGGGATGACCGTGGCCCCGCCGCCGCCCTCGGCGTTCGCGATGGCTTCGAGCTCGCTGGTCACGCTCGCTGTCGTCTGCGCCCTGTCGTCGTGGCTCGGCAGGCGCCCGCGAGCGCAACCGGCCTGAGCGCGCCAGTGCCTTCGGGTTCGGGCGCCCGTCGGCGCGGGGCGGGCGTCCGCCGCGCCGCGCTTGTGGCACTCCCGTGCAGAACCTAGCCTCGCCGAGGTTCACATCCCGCCCACATCAGAAGGAGGCTCCATGCCGCGCCCGAGTCCCGCGTTCGCGGCGGCGCTGATCGCCGCGCTGCTCTCGCCCGCGGCCGCATCGGCGGCCCAGTCCAAGCCCGCTGCGGCCGCTAGGCCCAAGCCCACCTCGGTGCTGTCGCAGGCCAACTACCCGGTCGAGCGCTACACGCTCGACAACGGCCTCACCGTGATCCTGCACGAGGACCACACCGTGCCCGCGGTGTGCTTCTGGCAGTGGTACAAGGTCGGCTCGCGCAACGAGCGCCAGGGCATCACCGGGCTCTCGCACTTCTTCGAGCACATGATGTTCAACGGTTCGAAGAACGTGCCGCCCAAGGAGTACGACAAGCGGCTCGAGTCGCGCGGCGCCTACTCGAACGCGTTCACGAGCCGCGACATGACCGCCTACTACGAGGAAGGCGGCAAGGAGTCTCTCGAGACCATGCTGCAGCTGGACTCGGACCGCATGCGCGAGCTGTCGCTGCTGCCCGACATGCTGAAGAGCGAGATCGAGGTGGTGCGTGAGGAGCGCCGGTTCCGCGTCGACAACTCGGTGCCGGGGCTCTTGGACGAGGCGCTCTACTCCTCGGCGTTCGAGGCGTCGCCGTACCACTGGCCGGTCGTGGGCTGGATGAAGGACCTGGAGCGCATCACGCGCGACGAGATGGCGGATTACTTCCGCACCTACTACGCGCCCAACAACTGCATCCTGCTCCTGGTCGGCGACTTCGAGCCCAAGGACGCCAAGTTGAAGATCGCGCAGTACTTCGCAAGCATCCCCCGGCAGGCGCCGCCGGCGGCGCCGGTGAATAGCGAGCCGGACCAGAACGGCGAGAAGCTGGCGTACGTGCGCTACCCGTCGGAGACGGTGTCGATCGACGTCGGCTACAAGGCGCCATCGGTGAAGAGCGACGACATCTGGACGCTCGACATCCTCAGCGACATCCTCTCCGGCGGCGAGTCGTCGCGGCTCCACCAGGCGCTCGTCTACGACCAGCAGATCGCGCTGTCCGCGGGCGCGTCGTACCGCGCCGGGCTCGAGCCGGGGCTGTTCGAGTTCTACGTGGAGATGAAGCCGGGGCACACCGCCGATGAGGCGCAGAAGGCGCTCTACGCCGAGATCCAGCGGCTCGCCACCGACGGGCCCAGCGAGCGCGAGCTGCAGAAGGCGCGCAACCAAGCGGAGGCAAGCTTCGTCGAGGCGCTGAAGACCAACAACGGCGCCGGGCAGGCGCTCGGCTACTTCGAGCACGTGCACGGCGACTACAAGCAGTTCTTCACCGCCATCGACCACTACCGCACCGTGACCGCCGCCGACTGCAAGCGCGTCGCGCAGCAGGTGTTCGATGCCAACCGCCGCACCGCGGCGATCCTGGTGCCGCTCCCGGTGGGCAAGGAGGAGGCTCAGCCATGAGGCTCGTCTCGAACGGCCGTTTCGGACGCGCGATCACGGGCGTGGCGCTCCTCGCCGCGCTCGCGGCACCCTCGGCGCGCGCGGCGCAGGCCCCGACCACGCGCACGAAGCTCGCGAACGGCCTGTCCGTGATCGTGGTGCCGACGTCGCGGCTGCCGCTCGTGGACTTCCGGCTCGTGACGCGCGCGGGCTCGGTGAATGATCCCGCCGGCAAGGAGGGCGTAGCGCACCTGACCGCGGACCTGCTCACGCAGGGTGCTGGCAAGCGCAGCGCCAAGCAGCTCGCCGACGACATCGAGTTCGTGGGCGGTTCGCTGGACGCGAGCTGTGGTGCCGAGCAGATGGTGGTGAGCTGCGAGGTGTTGAAGAAGGATCTGGCGCTGGGGCTGGAGCTGTTCCGCGACGTCATCGTGTCGCCGGCGTTCAGCAAGGAGGACTTCGACCGCAAGAAGGAGGAAGCCCTCGGCCAGATCGCATCGGACAAGAGCGAGCCGGAGGTGATCGCCGAGAACGCGATGACGCGCTGGTTCTGGGGCGACAGCCCGCTCGGCCACCCGGCGATCGGCTGGGAGTCGAGCTTGAAGGCCCTGTCGCGCGACGACGTGGTGAGGTGCCATCAGAGCCTGCTCACGCCCGAGCGCTCGGTTCTGGTGATCGTGGGCGACGTGGACGCCGCTGCTCTCGTCGGCTCGCTCAAGACCGCGTTCGCGTCGTGGAAGCCCGCAGGGCCCGCGCCCACCACCGATCCCTATGGCCCGGCAGCCGCGATCCAGGGGCGCTCGGTGCGCGTCATCAACAAGCCCGAGGCGACGCAGACCCAGATCCGCATGATGTGCCCGTCGGTGCCGCGCAACCACCCCGACTGGTATGCGCTTCAAGTCGCGAACACGATCTGCGGCGCTGGTTTCACCTCGCGGCTCGTCAACTCGATCCGCGTCGAGCAGGGGCTCACCTACAGCATCTCGAGCCAGTTCCAGCAGCGGCGCGCCGCGGGCGCGTTCCGCATCAGCACGTTCACGCGCAACGACCAGCTGCGGAAGTGCGTCGACGCCACGCTCACCGTGGTCAAGAAGCTCGTCGACGAAGGCCCCACCGACGCCGAGCTGGACAAGGCGCGAAACTACCTGAAGGGCCAGTACCCACTCGGGCTCCAGGCGCCCGACGAGCTGGCGGGCGAGATCGCGAACGTCGAGTTCTTCGGCCTGCCGCAGGACTTCATCGCCACCTACCCGGAGAAGATCGGCGCCGTGACCATGGCCGACGTGAAGCGCGTGCTGAAGAGCTACTTCTGCACCGAGGACCTGAAGATCCTCGTGGTCTCGAACGGCGACCTTGCGAAACAGGCGCTCGCCGGCCTGGGGACGCTGGAGATGAAGGAGATCGAGTGAGCTCGCAGCCCGTCCAGCGCAACTGGTACGGGTTCAACTTCAACGTCATCGCGCTCGGCCTCACCTCCTTCTTCACCGACATCTCCACCGAGATGCTGGTGCCGGTGATGCCGCTGTTCATCACCGCCACGCTCGGCGCCTCGGTCGCGAGCCTGGGGGTGATCGAGGGCATCGCCGAGTGCACGGCCTCGTCGCTGCGGCTCGTGGCCGGCCGGCTCTCCGACCGGATCGGGCACCGGAAGCCGTTCCTGGTCGCGGGCTACGGGCTCTCGGGCGTGTGCAAGACGCTCATGGCGTTCGCCGCCTCGTGGCCGATGATGCTGGGCTTTCGTTTCGGCGACCGCGTCGGGAAGGCGCTGCGAAACCCGCCGCGCGACGCCATCATCGCCGACTCGACGCCGGACGCCGACCTGGGGCGCGCGTTCGGGCTGCACCGCGCCATGGACACCACCGGCGCGGCGCTCGGCCCGCTCGTGGCGTGGTGGCTGCTCGGCCGCTGGTCATCCCTCGGCGCCGACGGCTACCGGCGCATCTTCCTCTGCTCCTCGATCCCCGCGGCGCTGGCGATCCTCGTGCTCGTCACCCTGGTGCACGCCCCGCGCCTGGCGCTCGTCCGCAAGGCAGCAGGTGCCGGCGGGCACGCGCCTCTCGGCTCTCGCTTCGCACGCTTCGTCAGCGCCGACGTGCTGTTCCAGCTCGGCAACTCGAGCATGGCGTTCCTGCTCCTGCGCGCGCAGCACTCGGGGTTCACCGCCGGCGGCGTGTCGCTCCTCTATCTGGCCTACAACCTCTGCTCGGCCGCGCTGTCGCTGCCGTTCGGCGGGCTCTCCGACAGGTTCGGCCGCCGGCCACTGCTCCTCGCCGGCTACCTGCTCTACGCGCTCGCCTACGGCGTCGCGGCGTTCTCGCCCACGCGCGCGGGCGCCACGGTGGCGTTCCTGGCACTCGCCGTGCACAGCGCCATCATCGAGGGCCAGTCGCGAAGCCTCATCGCCGACGTGGTGCCGCGCGAGCGGCGCGCGACCGCGTTCGGCGTCTACCACGGCGCCGTGGGCGCGGCACTGCTGCCCGCGAGCCTCGTCGCCGGCCTGCTCTGGGAGCGCGTGGGGCCGCAGGCGCCGTTCGCGCTCGGGAGCCTGCTCGCACTCGCCGCGGCGATCGCGCTCGTGACGCTGCTGCCCGCGAACGAGCGCACCGCGGTGCGCCATGCCTGAGCCGGGCTCGGAGTTCGAGCGCATCGCCTCGCTGCTCTCCGGGCTCCCGAAGGGCGAGGGCGTGATCGTGGGCCCCGGGGACGACGCGGCGGTGCTGCGCGTTCGCGAAGGGCGCGACCTGGTCGCGACCACGGACACGTTCGTCGAGGGCCGCCATTTCCGCCGCGACGTTTCGACGTGTGCCGAGGCGGGGGCGCGGCTCGCCGCCGCAAACCTCAGCGACGTCGCGGCAATGGCCGCCGAGCCGCGCTGGGCGTTGCTCTCGCTGGTGGTGCCGCCGTCGTGGACGCACGCGGAATGCCAGCTGCTCGAGCGCGCGTGCGCGCGTGCGCTGGCGCAGGAGGGCGCCGCGATCGTGGGCGGCAACCTCACCTCGGGCAGCGGGTCGTTCTCGGCCACGCTCGTGCTCCTGGGCGAAGTCGAGCGGGGCGGGGCGTGGACGCGGGCGGGGGCCAGGCCCGGGGACGTGCTCGCGGTGACGGGCGCGCCGGGAAGTGCCGCGGCGTTCCTGGCGATCGCGCTCGCCGAGGGTCCGCCGTCTCGCTCGCGCGCGGCGCACGAGCTGGTGGAGCGCGTGGTCGCGCCGCCGTCGCGCGTGCGCTTTGCGCGCGCGCTCGCGAATGCAGGAGCCGTGCACGCGGCGATCGACATCTCCGACGGGCTCGCCGCGGACCTCGCGCACGTCTGCGAAGCGAGCGGCGTCGGCGTGCGCGTGTTCGAGACGTCGCTGCCCGCGGACGCCGCACTCGAGGCCGCTGCGCGTACGCTGTCCGCGTTGGCGGGGGATGCGGCAGGGGAGGGAGCGCTGCTCACGCGGCTCCGGCTCGGCGCCAGCGACGACTACGAACTTCTACTGATGCTCGATCCCGGGAAGTGGTCGGAATGCGAGCGCCTCGCGCACGAGCTGGGGGTGCCACTCGCGCGCATTGGCGAGATCACCGCGGGCAGCGCCCGCGTGCTCGCGACCGCGGCTGGCGCGGACGCCGCGCTCGACATGCCCGGCTGGGACCCCTTCTCCAGCCGCGGCTGAAGCGCGGTTCCGCGCACACAGCATTGCATTGGAGCCGCGCGCGTGCGCTTGATAGCCTTCATACTCGCATGAAAGCGCCGCTCCGCATTGGCCCCTTTGCGCTCGTGGCCGTGGTCGCGATGTCAGGATGTTCGGACCTCGGCGAGCCCATCCACTTGAGCCCGCACGCCGAACTCTCGGCCACCTCGCTCGACTTCGGCACCGTCGCCGTGAGCAGCACGGTCACGCGCTCCGTCATCGTCGGCAACTCGGGCGGCAGCGATCTCCACGGCACCGCGAGCGTGGCGTGTGACAACTACGCGATCCAGAGTGGCGGCGGTGCGTTCACCGTGCCACCGAGCGGCCAGCACGCGGTCGTCGTGGCTTACTCGCCGAGCGGCATCGGCACCACGACCTGCGAGCTCGGCCTCGGGCCCGACATCCCAGCGGTGGGCCTGAACGGAGCGGGTGCGCTGCAGGCGCCCGGCGCGCAGTGCGTGCTCAGCGACACCACGCTCGATTTCGGCACGCTCGCGGTCGGCGGCTCGTCGCCGTCGGGGTTCCGCATCTCCAACCCGGGCTCCCAGCCGCTGATCGTCGACGTGGTCCCGAACTGCGGCGACTTCACCGTGGTCGCGGGCGGTGGTCCGTCGATGCTCGCGCCCGGCGGCACACTCATGGTGGGCGTGCAGTTCGCGCCGTCGGCGGGCGGGCCGATCTCGTGTTCGGTCGCGGTCGGACCCGGCTGCCCCGAGGTGCGCGTGCACGGCTTCGCCACCAGCGTGTCGTTCGCGAACGACATCCGGCCCACGCTCACCACCACGTGCGCGCTCGGTTGCCATTTCTTCGGGAGCACGACCGACATCGTGAACGTGCACGGGTCCATCTATCCGGACCAGATCCTGGTGGTACCGGGCGATCCGGCGCATTCGCTCATCTTCATCAAGATCACCGGGCCACCGCCCGGGCTCGGGGCGCGCATGCCGGAGATCGGCCCGGTGCTCAGCGCGGCGAGGATCGAGAAGTTCCGGCGCTGGATCCTCGAAGGTGCGCACGACAACTGATGACCTGCCGCCCACGCATGGCGCGCCCGGCTCGCCTCGGCGCCGCGATCACGCTCACCGTGGCTCTGGCGTCCCTGGTGCCGGCGCTCTCGGCGCGCGCGGTGCCGCGCTACTCGGCGCGCTACGAGCAGAACTGTGCGCTCTGCCACGTGAACCCCACCGGCGGTGGCATGCGCTCGGCGTATGCGGTGCAGAAGCTGATCCCCAAGGAGCTGGCGTTCTCGCCGATGAAGCCGGAGCTGATGAAGGAGATCGATCCCAAGATCGGCAAGGTCCTGAGCATCGGCACCGACTTCCGCCAGTTCCTGCTGCTCGAGAGCGAGAACTCGGTGCTCGCTCCGCCGCAGGGCTTCTTCCCCATGCAGGGCGACGTCTACCTCTCGTTCCAGCTCGAGCCCAGGCTCCTCCTCTACTACGACCGCGGCTTCAGCAACACCTATGAAGCGTTCGGGCTCGCGAACGTGCTGCCCTGGGACGGCTACGTGAAGGTCGGCCGCTTCGTGCCGCCGTACGGCTGGAGGTTCGACGACCACACCCTGTTCGTGCGCGACGACGAGGGCTTTGCACCGCCCGCGTATACGGACGCCGGCGCGGAGGTGGGCTTCGCGCGCGACCCGATCGACGTGCAGGTGGCGCTCGTGAACGGCTCGCGCGGCTCCACGCAGGACAACGACCGCCGGCTCGCGGTCTCCGGAAACGCCAGCTCGCGCTTCCATGCGGGCCCGGTGGCGGGATCGCTCGGGGTCGCGGGCTACACGCAGCCGGGGCTCAATGTCGACGTCAACAGCGCGGGTGTGTTCGGCTACCTCTCGGCATGGAACGTCACCTGGGTGGCACAGAACGACTGGACTCGCCACCAGCCCGCGGGCGGCGCCGCCGTGAGCGGTCTCGTGTCGTCGCAGGAGTTGACCGTGCTGCTGCACCGCGGGGTCGAGATCAAGTCGACCTACGACTTCTACGACCCCGACCGGGACCTCCGCTCGGGCTCCAAGGATCGCTGGGGGGTGGGCTTCGACTTCATGCCGAGCTCGTTCCTCGTGCTCGAAGCGCTGTACCGGAAGACCCGCGTCGATGCCGGCCCCGACCTGCAGGCCAATGGCTACGACGAGGGCCTGTTCCAGTTCCACCTCTTGTATTAGCAGTACCCGCCCGGCCGGCTAAGTCGCTCAGGAGGTCTTTCATGCGGTTCCACATCCTCGCACTCGCAGCGCTCGTGCTCCTGCCCGCCGAGGGAGCACGCGCGGTCGTATTCGCTGTCCACCCCGGGAAGGACAGCAAGGTGGTGTTCACGTCGAAGGCGCCCACGGAGACGTTCCAGGGCAAGACGGACCAACTGGAGGGCACGCTGACGCTCGATCCCTCCGCCCTGGGCGACAGCATCACGGTGCACCTCGAGGTGAACATGGCGAGCCTCAGTACCGGAAAGAAGCTGCGCGACGAGCACATGCGCGAGGACCACCTGGAGGTGGTGAAGTACCCGAAGGCGGTGTTCGAGGGCGCCGCGCTGCTCGGGCCAGCGGGCACGAAGCTCGAGCCAGGCCGGCTGACGCCGTTCCAGGTCGAGGGCACCTTCGAGCTGCACGGCGTGTCGCGTCGCATGCGCTTCCCTGCCGAGGCGACGTTCACGCCCGTGGGGCAGGGTGGCAAGCTGGCGTTCAAGGCCACGTTCAGCGTGGCGCTGCCCGACTACCAGATCAAGCGACCCGAGTTCCTGTTCCTGAAGCTCGCCGAGGTGCAGGAGGTGGAGGTCAGCGCGACCGCTTCTTCGGCGCCTTGAGCGACGCGGACACGGTGCTGGCGGAGGAGCGCGTCGGGACCACGGCGCGCTTCTTCGCCGCCGGCTTGACCACCGCGCGCGCCGGCTTCACCCGGCGCGTCAGCTCACCGATCACGCGGTTGTCGTCGAGCCCGCCCAGCTTGTGGAAGCGCGCCTCGAGGTCGAGCAGGTACTTCTTCCGCGGCAGCCCACCCACGTAGTTGGACGGCTTGCCGTCGGCGCCCAGCACGCGGTGGCACGGGATCACGATCGGCAGCGGGTTCGTGAGCACCGCCTGCGCCACCGCGCGCAGGTTGCGCGGCTGGCCGATCATGCGCGCCAGGTCGGCCACCGTGCAGGTCTCGCCAAACGGCACCGTGCGCAGCTTGCGCCACACCGCGAGCGACAGCTCGTCGCCGTGCGGGTCGAGCGTCCACTCGATGGTCTTGCGTGCGCCGGTGAGGAACTCGTCGATCTGGTCGGCGAGCGGCCGCAGTCCGAGCAGCGACGGCTCCCACTGCGCACCCGGCTCCGCCGCCTCGCGAGCGGCGATCGAGCGCTTCAAGCTCCGCTTGTCCATGAAGTCCACGTGGCGCAGGCCGCGCTCGCTCGCGGCGAGCAGCAGGAGCCCGAGCGGCTGCGGTGCGGACATGACGTGGTAGACGAGGCGCATGCCGGGAGTCTCGGGGATGTGCGGGGAGCCGGTCAAGACCCACCACCGCCGCCGAGCCGCGGCAGCAGCGCCCCCGTGCGCGCGGCGTAGGCGCGCCACGCGTCGCCGAACCGGCCCTCGAGCAGCCTCTCCTCGCGCCGCAGCCGATCCCACTGGAACGCCGTCATGAGTACCGCGAGCGGCAACGCCATGGCGCTCCCGAACACGATCGCCGCGCCCCAGCTCGCGAGCAGCGAGCCGAGGTAGCCGGGGTGGCGCACGCGCGCGTACCAGCCCGTGGTCTCGAGCGCGTGCTCGCGCTGCAGGGCCAGCAGCGGCGAGAAGCGCACGCCGAGCTGGCGCATGGCGGCGACACGGAGTGCGAGCCCGAGCGCAGAGAGCGCGACGCCCAGCCAGCCCAGGAGCTCGGGCGCGGGCAGTGGCCAGACGCCGAGCCTTCCGCCCCACGCAGCGACGCCGGGGATCGCGAGCGGGATCACGGCCAGCGCCACCATCGCCATCGGGTCTCGCTCCGCGCGCGCCACGTCCTGTCCGCGCGCAGGTCGCATGAGGACGAGCGTCACGCCCACCACGCCCCAGATCGCGATGAGCGCCCACGCGCGCGGCGAGGCGACGAGCGCGTGGAAGTCACCCAGTCCCCACGCCAGCAGTGCCGACTCGATGGCGAGCACGATGAGCGCGCGGGAGATGAGCACGAGCGCCGGCGGCCGGGGGGACATGGTGCCAATGTAGCAGCGGAACGAAGCTGACGGGCCCGCGCGCGTTCGCCTATGCTCGGCCGCGAGTATCCCGTCCATCGACCGGAGGCCGCCATGAACCTGTCGTTCCTGGGCCAGTTCCATCCGCAGATCGTGCACACGCCGATCGTGCTGCTCATCTTCAGCGCCTTCCTCGCCCTCGTCGGTCGCTTGATGGACCGGGACTGGATCCAGAAGACCTCGGTGGTGATGCTGGTGTTCGGGTTCCTGGGCGCGTTCGCCGCCGTGCGCTCCGGCATACCCGCCCACCGCGTGCCCGAGCACCAGCAGGGCGTGCCCGAGAAGGACATCGACACGCACGAGATGATGGGCGAGCGCACGATGTACCTCGCCGGCCTGGCGCTCGTGGCGCTGTTCGCGGCCTCGCGGTTGAAGGGCGGCGCTGCGGCCGCCGTGGGCGGGCTCGGCCTCATCCTCCAGCTCCTGGCCGCCGGCGCCGTCGGCTACGCGGCCCACCTCGGCGGCCAGCTCGTCTACCAGCACGGCGCGAACGTGAAGGTCGACGGACAGCTGGTGAAGAGCGTGCACGCCGCCGAGCGCGGGCACGAGCCGAGGCCCGGCGAGGCCGAGGAAGAGAAGGGCGAGCCCGCGAAGTAGCGCGAGCGCTGACTGGAGCCTAGTCCTCCGACTCGAACACGAGGTCGCGGCGCGTCCAGTCGATGGTGACGCGGCGTCTGAGAAGGATGCCGGGGCCCAGGAGCCCGTCGCGGCGCACGCCGTGGCGCCACATCTCCACCGGCTCCATCGCCCCGGCCCAGCCCGACACCTTGTCGTAGGCGACGTTGGCGATGGTGAGCGAGGGCACGTTGACCTGCGCCCACGGCCGGCCCTGGAGCCAGCTCCCGGCGCCCTTCACCATCTTCGACACGCCGCCCGACTTGAGCCCGTGCTCCTCGAACACCACGTCGGGCGCGCCGAAGCCGGCGCCCGGCATGCCGGTGGCGAGCGTCATCGCCAGGCGCCGGCCGCCGTTGATCGAGCCCCACACGGTCAGCTCGTCCTCGCCCCAGAGCTCGAACGGAACGCGCGTCGCCTGGAGCTTCGCCGCGGTGCCCAGCGGGTTCAGCTCGAGCACGCGCTTCCGGTAGTCGAACGTCACGTCGTAGCGCCGCAGCACCTCCATGCCGATCACGCCCGCGATCGGCGAGGATTGCAGGTTCACCTCGAGCGAGAGCTTGGCGAGTGACAGCACCGAAGCGGGCACGTTCGTGAACACGACACCCGCGATCTCCAGCTTCTGCACCAGCGCGTTTCGAACCGCGACCCGCGTCCCGGTCCAGTTGGTGAGCCGCTGGCCCTCGAGCAGCTTCACCTTGTTCTGGGTCGAGGCCATCTTGTCGATCAGGAGCCCCGGCGTGCTCGTGTCCACCATCATCAGCACCGTGGCGCCGTTCAGCTTTACCTTGACGAGCGGCGCGGGCCAGATCTTGTCGAACGGACTGCGCGCACGCTCGCCCTTCGACTCCATCGGCGGGTTGTTGGCGAGGTACTCGAGCAAGGGCTTGCGGCCGTCGTCCTGCATGTCCTCGCACATCGCCGCCGCGTCGGTCCACTTCCCGAGCCGGAGCCGCGCCGCGTAGAGCTCGGCGCGCGCCTGCTCCACGTCGCCGGCGGCAACGAGCAGGCTCTCGGCCTTCGCGTTCTGGTCGGCCCAGAGCGCCAGCTTGCCGAGCCCCGCCGACGACGCCGGGTCACCCGGCTTGTCGGCGATCACGCGCTCGAACAGCTTCCGCGCCTCGACCACACGGCCGACGTGCAGCAGGGCGACCGCCAACGAGTCGAGGAGCGCCGGGTCGCCGCCATGCCCCACGGTGTCCCGGATCGCGTAGCGCAGCGTCATCTGCGCCTCGCGCAACGACGCGTCAGGCGCCAGCCAGTCCGCGGCCGCGCGCCCCGCGGCCAGCGCCGCGAGCAACGCCACACCCCCGATCATCCACCCCAGCGTTCGCGATCCCTCGCGCGCCGCGCTCACGAGGCGAGATACCGTCGGGTGGTCTCCAGCAGCACCTCGGCGCCGATCCTCAGGCTCTGCTCGTCGACGTCGAAGCGCGGGTGGTGGTGGTCGAACGTGAGCCCGCGCGACTCGTTCCGAGAGCCGATGGCGATGAACACGCCCGGCAGCCGCTCCAGGAACGCGGAGAAATCCTCGCCGCCCATGGTGCGCACGTCGCTGCGCACGTTCGCCTCGCCCACCACGCTCGCTGCCGCGGCGCGTGCGATCGGACACATCGCCGGATCGTTCACGGTGGGATGGTTGCCGCGCTCGTAGAGGATGCCGGCCTCGCAGTCGAGCGCCGCGGCCACGCCGCGCACCACGCGCTCGAACTGCTGCGGCACCGCCGCCCACAGCGCGCGATCGAACACGCGCACGGTGCCGTTCATCCACGCGGTGGCGGGGATGATGTTGAACGCCGAGCCCGCCTTGACCTGCGTCACGCTCACCACCAGCTCCTTCAGCGGATCGGCGTTGCGGCTCGCGAGCGTCTGCAGCGCGGTGATGGCGTGCGCCAGCGCCACGACCGGGTCGCGGCTCGCCTGCGGCTGCGCCGCGTGCGCGCCCTTGCCGCGGAACGTCACCGTGAACTCGTCCACCGCCGCCATCCACGGGCCAGACGTGACGCCGACCAGGCCGAGCGGCAGGTCCTGCCAGACGTGCAGGCCGAACGCGGCGTCGGCCTTCGCCCACTCGAGCGCGCCGTCCTTGATCATCGCCTCGGCGCCGCCCTTGGCGCCGCCCAGCTCCTCGGCGGGCTGGAAGCAGAGCACGACGCCGCCCTTGAGGTCCTTCGCCTCGGAGACCAGGCGCTTCGCCACCCCGAGCAGGATGCTGGTGTGGCAGTCGTGACCGCAGGCGTGCATGCGCCCCGCGTTCTGCGAGCGATAGGGGACGTCGTTCTCCTCGAGGATCGGGAGCGCGTCCATGTCGGCCCTGAGCAGCACGGTCTTCCCCGGCTTGCCGCCGGTGATGCGCGCCAGCACGCCGGTCCTGCCGACGCCGGTCCTGACCTCGAGCCCCAGCTTCTTCAGCCGCTCGGCCACGATCCCCGAGGTGCGCACCTCCTCGAACCCCAGTTCCGGGTGCGCGTGCAGGTCGCGCCGGGTGGCGACCAGTTCGTCGAGATCGGTGCCGGCGAAGTGCGGGGTGGCGATGGTCATGGCGTGCCTCGCGGGGAGCGTGAGGGTGGGTGCATTGGGCGCGAACCAACATCTTGCCACCCGCGCCCGCCCCTGAAAAGCCGCGAGCCCCGGGGCGTTTCGCCCCGGGGCCCTGCGGTTCCAGCGGGTGCGGCCCGCTACTTCTTCAGCATCTTCCGGCGCTCGATCTCCTTCTTGAGCGCTTCGCGGTTCATGACCTTGAACTCCACGCGGCGGTTCTTCGACATGTTGAGCGCCGACGTGTTCGGCACCAGCGGCCGGTTGGAGCCGTAGCCCTTGGTCGAGAGCTGCGCCGTGGCCAGACCCGGGAACTTGTCGACGAGGTAGTCCTTCACCGACTTCGCACGGTTCTCGGAGAGCAGCTGGTTCTTATCCGCACGGCCGCGCGAGTCCGTGTGCCCGCCGATCTCGATCGAGAGCTGCGGCCACTTGAGGAGGATGCCGCCGACTTCGTCGAGCGCCGCGTAGCTGTCGGGCAGCAGCGTCGCCTTGCCGGTCTCGAAGTTCACGTTCTGGAGCCGGATCATGCCCGTGTCGAGCATCTCCGTCTCCTTCTCGGTCACCTCGATCGGGCAGCCCAGCGCGTCCACCTTCAATCCGGCGGGCGTGTTCGGGCACTGATCGATACCGTCCGGTACGCCGTCGCCATCGGAGTCGCTCGGGCAACCCTTGGCGTCCACCGTGGCGCCCTTCGGCGTGTTCGGGCACTGGTCGAGGCCCTCGAGCACGCCGTCACCATCGGTGTCGCTCGGGCAGCCCTTGGCATCCACCGTCGCGCCCTTCGGCGTGTCGGCGCACTGGTCGAGGCCGTCGAACACGCCGTCGCCGTCCGTATCCGTGGGGCAGCCGTGCGCGTCCACCGTCGCGCCCTTGGGCGTGCCGGGGCACTGGTCGAGGCCGTCGAACACGCCGTCACCGTCGGTGTCGATCGGGCAGCCGGTCGCGTCCACCATGGCGCCCTTGGGCGTGTTCGGGCACTTGTCCTTCTTGTCCGGAACGCCGTCGAGGTCGGTGTCCTTGGGCTTGCCGCCCCAGCCGTACGTGAGGCCGCCCCAGTACTGCTGATCGGACTGGTTCGCCGTGGACCAGTTGTCGTGCGGGATGCTCAGCACGTTGCGCGCCTCGAGCCGTACCGACAGCTCGGGCGTCACCGGGATGTGCCAGCCGACCGCGGCCTCGAACGTGCCGTAGTGGAGCTCGGGCGCGGGCTTGGAGGTGTAGCGCGTGTAGCCGCCACCCGCGGCCGCGTAGAAGCGACCGATCTTGCCCCACGGCGGCAGCTGAGCGATGAGCGACCCCGAGAGATTCATGAGCGAGACGAAGTCGCCGTCGGTCCCGTCGCGACGCAGCTCTTTCGTCTGGCCGAACGCGCCGCCCAGCTCGAGGATCCAGTACTCGCCGATGCCGCGCGCGATGCGGCCACCATAGATGTCGGTGTCGGCGAGCGAGTCGGCGGGGAACTTGAGCTTGTCCGAGAACTGCCCGTAGCCGGCGAGGCCCGAGACCGCCCAGGCATGTGCCTCGGCATGTGCGGCTCGCACCGGCAGGAGTATCGCCGCGGCCGTGAGCAGGGCGGCGAGTGCGTGCTTCAAGCGCATGAGTCCACCTCCGTGTGGAACGATGGTCTTGATGTCTCACGCGGGTGTCGTAGCTGGGCGCCCGCGAAGTTAGGGTTGGGGCCGGTGCCCCGACAAGCGATTCTCCGGCGGTCATCGGCCGCTCTCGACCGTTCATCGCGCGAAAAATGCGGCGCGGCCGGTCCCCGTTCCCCGTAAGTCGTTGTCATTGCAATGTACGCTCGCTGCCGGGGGGCCACCCCGGGCAGGCTGGCGCTCGGGAGGCGGACATGGCGGTGCTGGAGATCAGGGACGCGCGCAAGTCGTTCGGCGCCACGCGCGCGCTCGAGGGACTGTCGTTGTCGCTCGGCGAGGGCGAGCTGCTCGGATTGCTGGGCCCGAACGGCGCCGGCAAGACGACGCTGATCCGCGCCATCGCCGGACGCGTGCGACTGGATGGCGGCACGGTCGCGCTCTACGGCCGCACGCTCGAGCCCGAGAAGCCGCGGCCCGATCTGGGCGTGGTGCCCCAGGAGAACGCGCTCTATCCGCTGCTCACCGCGCGCGAGAACCTGGAGACGTTCGGGCAGCTGAACGGTCTCGACGGCAAGCGGCTGCGCGAGCGCGTGGCGTGGGCGCTGGAGTGGAGCGGCCTCGCCGAGCGCGCGAAGTCGCCGGTGCGCACGTTCTCGGGCGGCATGAAGCGGCGGCTGAACCTGGCCTGCGGCGTGCTCCACGAGCCGAAGCTCGTGTTGCTGGACGAGCCCACGGTGGGCGTGGACCCGCAGAGCCGCGAGTCGATCTACGACATGCTGGGAGCCCTGCGCGCACGCGGCACCTCGCTGCTCCTGACGACGCACTATCTCGAGGAGGCGGAAGCCCGCTGCGAGCGCATCGTGGTCGTGGACCACGGCCGCGCGGTCGCCGCCGGCACGCTCGTCGAGCTGGTGGAGCAGGCGAAGCTCACCGGCCGCCGCGTGCGCCTGTCCTTGGATCGCACGCCCGAACACGTGCCGGCGGGGTTCGCCAAGGGGGAGGACGCCGGCACGCTCACCGCGACCATCAACGACGTGGGACGCGAGCTGCCGGGGCTCCTGGCGCGCGTGCAGGCCGAGGGCCTGGCGGTGCGTGACCTCGAGGTGCGCACGGCGAGCCTCCAGGCCGTGTTCCTGGCGCTCACGGGGAAGGAGCTGCGCGAATGATCGCCCTGATCGTGCGGAACTCGTGGACGCAGCTCCGGCGCGACCGCGCCGCGCAGATCCTGGCGTTCGTCGTCCCCGTCGCGTTCTTCTCCATCTTCGCCGTCATCTTCGGCGGCGGCGGCAATCGCATGAACGGCATGAGCCGCGTCGCGGTGGCGGTGGTGGACGAGGACCAGAGCGAGAAGAGCCGCGCGCTCGTGGCCGCACTCTCGGCCGACTCGGGGCTGCGCGTGGTCACGGCGCCTCCGGCACGCGCCCACGGCAAGCCGTCCACGGACCCGCTCACGCGTGCAACCGCCGAGCAGATGGTGAAGAGCGGCGACGTGCCCGTGGCGCTGATCCTGCCCGCGGGCACGGGTGCGTCGATCGGCAGCTTCACCGGCGGCGGCGTCAAAGCACTCGTCTGGGTCGATCCGAGCGACCCGGTCGCGGGACGGATGGTGGGGGGCCTTCTGCAGCGCGCGGCACTGCGCGCGGCCGCGGCGGGCGGCGGGTTCATGGGGCTTTCGACCCGCGACCCCGACGAGATGCTTCCGCTCGAGTTCGAGCAGCACGCGGTGCTGGGCGAGAAGCGCGAGAGCCCGATGGTGGCGTTCTACGCCGCCGGGATCGCGGTCATGTTCATCATGTTCTCGGCTGCCGGCGCGGGCGGCGCGCTCATCGAGGAGACCGAGTCGGGCACGCTCGAGCGCGTGCTCACGAGCGGCCTCGGCATGACCGGCCTGTTGCTCGGCAAGTGGCTCTACCTGACGACGCTAGCGTGCGCGCAGATCGTGGTGATGTTCCTGTGGGGCATGCTGGTCTTCAAGCTGCCGCTGCTCGAGCACCTGCCCGGGTTCATCATCATGACCGTCGTCACCGCGGCGGCGGCGGCGGCGTTCGGCCTGGTGCTCGCCACGCTCTCGCGCACGCGCCAGCAGCTCGCGGGGCTCGCGAACCTGATCGTCTTGAGCCTGAACGCGATCGGCGGCAGCATGTTCCCGCGCTTCCTGATGAGCGACACGCTGCAGCGCATCTCGCTCGTCGGGTTCAACGCCTGGGCGCTGGACGGCTACCTCAAGGTGTTCTGGCGGCAGGAGCCGCTCTCGGCGCTCGCGCCCCAGGTGGGCGCGATCCTCGGCTTCACGGCGCTGTTCCTGCTGCTGGCGCGGCGGCTGGCGCGGCGCTGGGAGGCAGCGTGAGCCGCTGCCAGGCGAGCACCTTGGCGAGGACGATCGTCGCCACCGTCATGCTCGACCAGGCCAGCATCCAGTTGGACGCGGTGCGGCCGACGACGCCGGGTTGCGAGAGCAGGAACAGCGCAGCCGCGACGACCAGTGCGACGCGGCACGTGCGCTGCGGCCGCTCCCACGCCAGCGACGCCGCGAGCCACGCCGGCAGCAGCAGCACCACGAACTGCGCCTTCAAGGTGAAGCCCGTGAGCTGCACCATCGCGCAGCAGCCGAGTGCGAGGTCCAGGAGCAGCGCACGCGGCGAGCCCCGCTGGGGCGCGAACCACCACACGACCGCGTAGCCGGCGAGGAACACCAGCGAGACGATGCGGCTCACCTGCGCGAACGTCGCCGGATCGAGCGCGGCGACATTCACCGAGTGCTCGTCGAACGCCGGGCCCGCGACCACGAGCCTCCGGAGCGCGGCCTGCGGCGACTGGTCGATGGTCTTCGAGCCCTGGAGCGTGCCCGCCTGCGCGGGCGCGATCACTTTCGCGTGCCACTCGCCGAGCCTGGTGACGCCAGCGGGCGCGAGCAGCGGCACGCCGAGGGCGAGGAGAAGGCCGAGCACCGCACCGAACACCACGCGACCGCGCCCGCGCACGACGAACGGCAGCACGAGCACGCCCGCCGGCATCTTGAGCGCGGCGGCATAGCCGATCGGGAACCCGCCCACGGCGCCGCGCACGGTGAGCGCCACGAGCAGCAGCTCGAGCAGGTTCGCCTGGCCGAGGACCAGGTTGTCGTGGAAGAGCGCCGCGAGCGGGAGCGCCGCGAGCGCGATCGTCGCCGGCGGCGTGGGCACGCCCGCGTCGCGCATCGATGCGAGCAGGAGCCGCCCCGCGATCCACGTGCAGCCGAGGTTCACGACGTACCAGCACCATGCCGCCGCTGGCAGCGGGAGGAGCGCCAGCGGTACCAGCGCCCACGCGAACCACGGCAGGTAGACGTAGCCGTGGAGCCCCTCGCCCGCGAGATATGGCGAACGCCCCGCGAGCACGTCGCGCGCGGCCTGCCAGTAGATCGGGAAGTCGTTCCCGTCGCGCACCTGCTTGTAAACGGCCGCGAACCCGATCGCGGCGAAGGCGACGAGCAGGAGCGCCGGCCACGCGCGACGCACGACCGCGCGCTGCATCAAGGAAGCTACGCGGCCGTGAGCAGCAGCGGCGCGCCCTTCGTCACCACCAGCGTGTGCTCGAAGTGCGCCGCGAGCGAGCCATCGCGCGTGCGGATGGTCCAGCCGTCCTTGTCCTCGACCATGTCGCCGCTGCCCATGGCGATGATCGGCTCCACGGTGATCACCAATCCCTCTTTCAACCAGCCGCGGCAGTCCGGGTCCGCCCAGTTCGGGATCATCGGCTCCTCGTGGATGGTGCGGCCGATGCCGTGGCCCTGGAGCATGCGCACCACGGCGAAGCCGTCGCGCTTCACCTCCGCCTCGACCGCGCGCCCGATGTCGACCGCGCGCTTGCCTGGCCGCACCTCGCGCAACGCCACCTTGAACGCGCGCTCGGCGCAGGCGAACAGCAGCTTCGCGCGCTCGGAGACGCGGCCCACCGGAACGGTGAGCGCGGCGTCGGCCATGTAGCCGTTCAGCTCCGCGGTGACGTCGAGCTTCAGCAGATCGCCCTCGGCGAGCTTCCGCTTCCTGGACGGGATGCCGTGCACGATCTCGTCGTTGACGCTGATGCAGTTGATGCCCGGGAACTTGTAGACCAGCTGCGGCGCGGAGCGCGCGCCGGCGGCCCGGAACACCTGGCCGCCGACCTCGTCCAGCTCACCCGTGGTCACCCCGGGGGCCACGGCATCGCGCATGGCCGCGAGCGCGTCGCGTACCACCGCGCCCGCGGCCTTCAGGCCCGCCAGATCCTGATCGGATTCGATCGACATTCTCGAGACCCTACTTCTTCGTCGTGTCCGCCGGTGCCGGAGTCGGCGTCGGCGGCGCCGGAGCGGGCGCCGGGGTGCCCTCGTTCTGCTGCAGGAGCCGCCGCTTCTCGATCTCCTTCTTGAGCACGTCTTTATTCTGCACCACGAACTCGACACGGCGGTTCTTCGCCCAGTTCAGCTCGTTCGTGTTGGGCACGATCGGCCGCGTCTTGCCGTAGCCCTTCACCGTGAACCCGTTCGGGTCGAGGGTGGGGAACTTCTGCAGGATGTACGAGCGCACCGCCGTCGCGCGCGCCTCGGAGAGCTTCTGGTTCTTCGCCGCCGAGCCACGCGAGTCGGTGTGGCCGCCGATCTCGAGCTTCAACTGCGGCCACTTGGTGAGCAGCATGCCGACCGCGTCGAGCGTCGAGTAGCTGTCGGGCAGGATGTCCGCCTTGTTGGTCTCGAAGTTCACGTTCTGGAGGCGGATCATGCCGGTGTCCAGGAGCTCCGTCTCGCGCTCCGTGACCTCGATCGGGCAGCCCTTGGCGTCCACCTTCAAGCTCTTGGGCGTATCCGGGCACTGGTCGATGCCGTCCGGCACGCCGTCGCCGTCGGCGTCCTTCGGGCAGCCCTTCTCGTCCACGACCGCGCCCTTGGGCGTCCCGGGGCACTGATCGAGGCCGTCGAGCACGCCGTCGCCGTCGGCATCGCTCGGGCAACCCTTGGCGTCCACCGTCGCGCCCTTGGGCGTGTCCGGGCACTGGTCGAGGCCGTCGAGCACGCCGTCGCCGTCGGCATCGCTCGGACAGCCCTTGGCGTCCACCGTCGCGCCCTTGGGCGTGCCCTCGCACTGGTCCAGGCCGTCGAAGACGCCATCGCCGTCGGTGTCGAGCGGGCAGCCGGTGGCGTCCACCTTGGCGCCGTGCGGCGTCCCCGGGCACTTGTCCTTCTTGTCCGGGACGCCGTCGGCGTCGGTGTCACGCGGCGTGCCGCCGAGCGCGAAGATCAGGCCCGCGCCCAGGATCATGTTGTGCAGCTTCTCGTCGGGGCCGTTGTACGACTTGAACGACACGTCGCGGCCCTCGAGCCGGATGCCGAGATTGTCGGTCATCCAGAACCGGAGCCCGCCGCCGAACTCGAGCGTCCCGTTCGACTCGTGCGCACCCGCCGAGGGCTTGGCCTGGTTGAAGCCGCCGCCCACGAACGCGAACGGCCCGCCCCAGCGGCCCACGGCCGGCGAGATCACGAAGTTGGCGCTGGCGTGCGACCAGTCGAAGTCCCTGCCGCCCGTGACGTCCTCGCTCGTGGGTGTGAACCCGGCGGCGCCTTCGATGCCGTACCACGACTTGGAGAGCCAGGCGAAGCGCACACCGGCGTTCAGGTTGTCGGTGAGCGGCAGGTTGCTGCCCGGGAATCGGAGCTTGCCGTCGAACATGGTGTAGCCGGCGAACGGGGTCAGCTCCCAGTGCGAGCCAATGGGTTCGGCCGCCGCCAGCCCCGCGAACGACATCGCGGCCAGGGCGAGCGCGGCGAACCGCAGTCGGTGGCGCATCACAGTCTCTCCTTAGGGCGATGGAGCGATGGCCGGGCGCGGGCTCTTAGGCAAGCGAGCGCGGCCAGGCGCGAAGGCCGGCAGCCTACGCGGCTCCGCCCGGCAGGTGCAAGGTGGCGCGGGGGTTAGGGCCTCACCTGCGCGTGCGCCTTCATCCACTCCGTGACCAGGTCGAGGTAGCCGGGAGCGGCGCGCGGCCAGTCCCAGGGGCCTCCGGCCACGAGCGGCAGCGTTCTCAGCACGTGGTTCGCCGCCGGGAACGTCTTCAAGGTGTGATCGGCGTTGCCGCCCTCGCGGAGCGCGCGCTCGATGTTCGCGGCACTCGGGCCCGACGGGAGCAGTTCGTCCGCCGCTCCGAAGACCACGAGCGCGGGCGCGCGCAGCGCGCGCCACGCGGGCAGCGGGTCGAGCGTGCGGCCGCGCCAGTACCAGCCGTCGAGCGCGGGCTCGCGCGGGAGCCGGCGCGGGATCGAGCTCTCCCGCCGCCACGGCGAATGCTCCAGCAGGCTGAGCTCTTCCTCGAGTGGCGCCGCGTGCTGATGGCTGCGCAACCACCCGAGAAGGCGGCGGTCGAGTGTCGCCGCGCTCTCGGCTTCGGCGACGCCGAAGCCCGCGTCGCGGACGCGGATGCTGTCCTGCCAGGCCGAGCACTCGCCCGTCGTCAGCCCGGGAGCCGAGACCGCGACCACGAACGCGAGCGACTCGGCGTGCGCGGCCGCCATCGGCGCGAGCATCGCGCCCTGGCTCAGGCCCCAGAGCCCGACCCGCGAGGGCACGACCTCCGGCTGGGCACGGAGCCGCGCCACCGCGGCCGCGGCGTCGCCGGCCAGGTCCTCGTACGTCGCCGAGCCGTAGTCGCCATCCGACTCGCCGTGGCCACGCTTGTCGAACACCAGCACCGCGAAGCCGTCGCGTGCGAAGTGGTCGGCGAAGAAGCGGTACTGGTGTCGCAGGTTGGCGCTCGAGCCTTGGAGGATGACCACGCCCGGGAGCGTGTGCGGCTCGGCGGGCGGCAGGTAGAGCGTACCGCCCAGTTCCAACGCCCCGTTCTCGAAGCTCACCCGCTTCGTCGCGTACGGTAGCGGCGGCTGGACGATGTGGCGGAGCGCGAACCGCACGCGCGCGGTGTCACCCGCCGCGACCACGCCGGGCACCGCGCCCACCGTGGCGGTGCCGACGATCGAGTCGCCCGCGACCACGCCATCGAAGCGCACGGGATGATCGTCCGCGGTCGTGAAGCGGAAGCGGGGCCGCTCGAACGTCACCGAGTCGAGCGGCTGGCCCAGGAGCAGCAGGTCGGGGCTGTTGAAGTACGCACGCAGCGAGTCGCCGTCGCTGCGGATGTGGACGCTGAACGCGAGCTGTGCGCCGTGATACGTCGCGTTCCCGGCGTAGTAGCCGTTCGGGACGCCCTCGAGCGGCGACGGGTGCTGGGCACAGGCGAGTGGCAGGGCGAGCAGCAGCAGCGCGAAACAGCGGCAGAGGCGACGCACGGGGGAGGTCTCCTGACCCGGAAGCTCTTCGAGCCTACCCAAGCCCGCGCGTCGCTTGTATCAGGTCAATTCCTCCATAGCTTTCCCCACCACTCGACCGAGTTGTACGGCGTCGTCGACTCGCCGGGGCGGAGCCACGCGGCGCTCACGCCCATGCGTGTGCGCACACCGTCCACGGACCAGCCGGTGAAGTCGGCGAGGGACTTCGCCTCGCGCTCGCGCCGCGCGGGCAGCGAGCGCACGTAGGCGTTCGCGTTCTCGCACTTCGCCTCGCCCCGCCACTCGTTCCGCACCACCACCTTGGCCTGGAAGTTCGTGCGATCGGCGGTCTCCTGGAGCACGAGGTCCTCGGGGAACGACGCCCGGTCATAGCGCGCATGCAGCCGGGTCACGAACACGGTGGGGGTGTCCTCGTCCAGCCACCACACGCCCAGCGCCCGCTGCTCGTCGCGGTTCAGAGGCGGCGACGGGCACGGATCGCACCACGTCATGTCCCAGGCGTACTCGGTATAGACCACGCCCATGCCGTTCTTCTGCACCATGCGATCGAATGCGGCGCGCCACACGTTCGAGAAGTCGCTCTTCACGAATGCGGGCGCGTCCACCGACTCGGGCAGCTTGAGGCTGCGATAGTTCACCGGCTCGACGCGGCCGGTGCGCGTGACCGCGTACACGAACAACTCCTGTGGCCCATCGGCGTTCGCCATGCCGAGCCGCACCGGCAGCATGAAGCGCGGCGACTCGTAGGCGATCTGCAGTGGCCGCAGGGTGGTGATTCCCGCGGCAGCGCGCCGGCCCAGATCCACCTTGGCGACGAAGAACTTCATGCCCTGCTTGAGATAGCTCTCCACCACGCGCGACGCCTGCATCGGCACTCGATAGCCGTGGGCCTTGAGCCACGCGAGCAGCGCGGTGCTGTCGTCGGCGGAGAGGATCAGCACGTCGTACTCGTCGACCTGGTACCGGGCTTCGATGCGGACGGCTCTCTCCTCCCGGACCATCACCTCGTCGGCGCGGCTCGACGGGGCGCCAGCCATCAGCGACTTCGTCGCCCCCCACGTCCGGTTCGCCACCGGGCACGGGTCCGGGTCGAAGTACTCCACGAGCCGCGGCGCCGAGTAGGCGTCGAGCTTCGCCACCAGCGACGAGTCGGCGACGTGGATCTGCCCGCGCTTCAGCACTGTTGGCACGGGCACCACCAGTGCGAACTCGCGGGGATCGCCCTGGTAGTCGCTGGCCATGGTCATGACGGTACGGTCGCCGTCACGCACCAGCGCCACCTGCGAGCGGTGGTTGAAGAGCTTGGCCTCGCCGCTCGCGACGTAGAAGCCACAGAACGCCCGCGCTGCTTCAGGCAGTGCGCACACCGCCAGCAGCGCGAGCAGGGATGCGGACACCCGACTGCGCATGAGGATTCTCCTTCGGTTGTGCGCCGGTCCCTGGCGCGGACCACTCGAAGCCGCGGCCCGGCAGCCAGCGATCCAGGAGCGGGACGAACAGCGAGCAGGCGGCGAGCGACCACAGGAGCCCGTTCGTGCGGTAGAGCACGAACTGGACGAGCCCGGCGCCGAGCGCCACCAGGCAGCCGAACAGCACGCGGCCGGCCCGCGAATCGGGCGTGGTCTTGGGATCGCTGATCATGTGGAACGCGAACAGCGCCAGCGATCCGTTCTCGAGCTGGTGGAGCGGTATTGCCCCTGCCTGGCCGAGCCACGCTGCACGGCCAAAGAGCAGTGCTGCCCACGCCGCGAGGAACGCCAGCGTCACGTCGCTTCGCGCCGAGCGATGCACGACCAGGCTGCCGAAGCCGGCGACGCCGAACGCGATCGGCAGGTGGTGCCCCCACTGGGCGGGCGACACCCACACCGGCGCGCCGCAAAGGAGCAGCAGCACGATGGCGCCGTTCGTGGGGTTCAAGAGGTGCTTCGTGCCGCCGCCGCCGGCGCGCGGCACGCGCAGCACGAACTTGCTGCCCACCGCGACGACCCCGGCGACCGCGGCCCAGAGCAGCACGCGCGTGCGCAGGAGCAGGCACAACGACAGCCCGCTGATGAGCGCGCTCTTCCACTCGAAGGGCGGCAGAACCGCCACGCGGGCGGGTGCCCCGCTCGCCCCATTCGCGGCCAGCCACCCCATGCGTGCGGCCAACCCCTGCCCGGCGAGCGCGCTCGTCAGCGTGACCCCGACCTGCAACCACGAGACGTCGAAGCCGAAAGCGAGTTTCCCCAGCACGAGCAGCGTGGTGAGGGCGGCGACCTGGTAGTCGCGAGGATCGGTGCGGGCAGCCATGCCCCGGATACGTCAGGGGCGGCGCGTTATTCCCGGCGGGCGATCAGAACGTCGTCTGCAGCTGGAGGAAGCCCTTGTCGTGGTGGAACGACACCGGGTAGGGCTCCTTGTCCAACTCGATCCCCTCGATGCCCTGAAGGCGCACCTTCCCGAACATCTTGTGCAGCGAAATGATGGCGCGCGTCTCGTAGCGCGTGCCCGGGGAATCGAACCCCGGAATGCCGTAGACGCCGCCGTCGTGCCAGGAGGTGACGCGGTCGCGCAACGCGCCCACGCGGGCTCCGAGGCCCCACGGCGCTTTGAACCAGCTGTCGATCATCACGCAGCGGTCGATGACGTTGAGCGTGGCGTTGGCGACCGGCGGCCGCCACACCTGGGTGCGGTCCATGTAGTAGTAGCGGACCGCGACGTGGGCGTCGTCACCGAAGTCCTGGATCAACGAGCCCTTGATGCGCCAGCGGCGGGCGAACTGGTGGTGGTCGCCCGCCTGCTGCTCCCAATAGCCGTACGAGGACGACTGCACCATCTCGAACGCCGCTTCGACCGTGGTGCGGGCGATGGTCTGCGAGACGACGCCGTTGCCCTTGGCGCCCCAGAGTTTCTCGGTGCGGCGGAGCTCCGGCTCCTTGGTCTCGAAGTGTTTCGTCGACGGCGTCAGCCACTTGGCGTTCGCTGAGAACTTCGGCCCACCGCCGCGCCAGGTGACGCTCAGCGCCGGCTCGTAGGGATGGCGAATGTAGGGCTCGGGCTCGCCGCCCACCTTCACCTGGCGTTGCGACCAGAAGTTGTTGAACACGTCCTCGAGCGTGAACACACCCTGCAGCTGGAGCGGCGTGAAGGCGTTGCCGTGCTCCCAGAACAGCGCCATGTCCTGCCGGCTCTTGTCGAAGCTGGGTGTGTAGCGGTAGCCCCAGGTCCCGGTGTGAACGATCGGAAATCGCGCTTCGAGTCGCGTCCAGCCGTAGACCGACTCCATGTCCGCGTAATCGAGGTAGTCGAGCGTGAACCTGGCCGTGTCCCCCAGCGGCACCGTGAACTTGAGGTTGTTGTCGATGTGCCACTGGCCCGCGGTGAAGCAGCCCTGGGAGGCGCGGAACGCGTTCAGCGCGTGGTCGTACTCGTCGTGCCAGTAGAACGGCGAGCGCACCAGCTCCGAATCGAACAGGTACTCGTCGTCCTCCTCGGTGCGGCCCACGTTCACCGTGGAGAACTCCTCGTAGCTCGCGCGCGCCCGCGCGGGGATGAGGAGGCAGGCGAGGAGCAGCCACGCGGCATGTCGTCCCTGACGGCCGCGCATGTCAGCGTCGTGCGTTCACGGTCGGCTCGAAGGATGCGGCGCGGGCCACGAATGCACGCGCGCGCGACTCGATCTCGGCAAAGCGGCCGGCTGCGGCCAGCGCCGGATCGGCGAGTGCGCCACCGATGCCGCAGGCGATGCAGCCCGCGGCATAGAACGGCACGATGTTGTCGAGGTTCGTTCCGCCCGCGGCGAGCATGGGCACGCGCGGCAGCGGGTCGCGGATCACCTTGATGTAGTCGGGTCCGCCGGCGACGCCCACCGGGTACACCTTCACCAGGTGCGCGCCCATCTCCACGGCGTGGAGGATCTCGTTCGTCGTGTAGGCGCCCGGGCAATAGAACACGCCCGACTCGCGCGCCGCGCCCGCGACCGCCTGCGACACGTTCGGCGCGATCAGGAACCGCGCGCCGGCGTCGATGGCGGCTGCCGCCTCGCGCGCGCTGAGCACGGTGCCGGCGCCGATCACCGTGCCGGGATGCTTCTCGGACACGAGCTGGCGCATGACCGACGGCGCGTCGGGCACCGAGTAGGTGACCTCGACGAACGCGATTCCGCCGCGGATCACCGCGCGCGCGGCTTCGAGCGCTGCGGCGGGTTCCGAGGCGCGGATGACCGAGACGAGACGGTGCGCGCATACCGCGTCGAACACCTCGCGGGCGTTCGCGCTGGCCTCGGGCTTGATATCCGGGGTGGGCGTGGGCATGGGCATCGACCTTAGCGTCGGCCGGACGGGACGCCAACCTTAGCAGCTATGGCATGATGGGCGGAGACCGTTGTCATCCCACGGACATGGGAGAGCCCGATGCCCTCGACCCGCCGCCCCCCGCTCTGGGTGTGGCTCGTGGCCACGCCGATCGTGCTGGTCCTCCTCGCCTGGGCGGCGCTCGCGATCCTCCTGCCGCCGGCGCGGGCGACGCAGGTCGTGCGCGACCAGTTCGCCAAGACCCTCGCGCGCGACGTGCGCTTCGATCGCGTGTCGATCTCGCTCTGGCCGCCGGTGCGGCTCGCGGTCCAGCGCCTCGAGATGGCGGAGCCCGGCGGGTTCAGCAACGGCACCGCGTGCTCGGTGGGCGCGGTCCAGCTCGACGTGGATGCGCTGGCGCTGTTCGCGCACCGGGTGGTGGTGAGGCGGCTGACACTCGACAGCCCCCGACTTCACCTGATGCTGGGCGCCGACGGGCACACGAACTTCGAGGGGCTCGGTGCGGCGCCCACGCCGCCGGCGAAGGCCGGGCCGCCGCCCATGGACATCGCCATCAGCGAGTTCCGGGTGAAGAACGGCAGCGTGCTCGTGGACGACCTGCGCACCTCCAAGCGCACCGCGTTCACGGTCGACGCGCGCATGTCGCTGAGCGCCGAGCAGGGTGGCGCACGCATCGCCACCGAGGGCGAGACCGACATCTCGCACCTCGCGTACGGGTCGCTCGCAGCCGCACGCCTGAGCGATCTCAACCACGGGCTCTCGAAGCTCGACTGGCACATCACGCACAAGGGCAAGTTCGACGCGCCCACGCAGCGGCTCGCGCTCGAGTCGCTGGCGCTCGACTTGGGACCCACGCGACTCGCCTGCTCGGGGCTGATCGACAGCGTCGGCCCGCGCGCGCGCTACGACTTGAAGGCCCGCGCCGAGGCCGTGGACCTGGCACAGGTGCTGTCGTTCGTCTCGGTGGCGGACGCGCAGGCGGTGAAGGGACTCTCGGGAAGCGGGCGGCTGGCGTTCGATCTCGCCCTGCGCGGCAGCGCCGCCCCCGGCGCGCAGCCCGTGGTGACCGGCGTGCTGTCGATGAGAGAGGGTGCGTTCCGCTACGCGGGCGCGCCGGCGGAGGTGAGCGGGCTTCAGTTCGGCGCCTTCTTCCGGCCGGACACGCTCACGATCCCCGACCTGCGCGCCACCGTGTCCGGCCAGCCCGTCTCGGCGCGGCTCACCGCGTGGCACTTCGCAGATCCCATGGTGGACTTCGCCGTGCGCGGCAACCTCGACCTCGCCGCGGTGGCGCCGATGTTCGCGCCCAAGGACACGAAGGTCGGCGGTCACGCGGTGGTGGATGTGAGCGGCCGCGGCCGTGCGAAGGACGCCGGCACGATGGTCTTGGGCGGCAGCGCCGACCTGCACGACGTGAGCGTGGAGGGCGCGGGGCTGCCGAAGAAGGTCGAGGGCGTGAATGGCAGGGTCGAGTTCTCGCCCGCGCGCGCCACGGTGAAGTCGCTCACCGCGCGCGCCGGGCAGTCGTCCTACACGCTCGACGCCAACGTCACGCGGCCGCTGGCGCTCATGGCGACGCCCGGCAGGGTGCCGCCCGCCGACGTCGACTTCACACTCCGCTCGCCCTACCTCGACCTCGCCGAGCTGCTGCCCGTGACCCCCGGCGCGCCATTCCTGCCCAACGCGCACGGCGGCGGCAAGGTGTCGATCGACCGGCTGAAGCAGGGCAAGCTCGACGTCGCCGCCGTCACCGCCGACGTCAAGCTCGAGCCGGCGCTGCTCGAATCGCCGAAGTTCTCGCTCCAGGGCTACGGCGGCACGGTAACCGGCGCTGCGAAGTTCGATCTCTCGGACACGCGCAAGCCCGGGTACGCGGTAAAGGCCGTGATCGACTCGGTGAAGGCCGACGCGCTGCTCTCGGCATGGACGCCGGCCCGGAACCTGCTCGCGGGCACGCTCAACACGAAGCTCGACTTCTCGGGTGCGGGCCAGACGCCGAACGATATCAAGCAGAACCTGACACTGGTCGGGCTCGCAGCGCTCACCGACGGCCGCCTCGGCCCTGGCCCCGCGCTCGAGGCGATCGCGCAGCTCGTGAAGGTGCCGAAGCTGAAGCAGGTCGACTTCAAGTCGCTCGAGCTGCCGATGCGCGTGGAAAACGGCCGCATCATCAGCAACCCGGTGAAGCTGAGTGGCCCCGCGGGCGACTGGAAGCTCGCCGGCGCGATGGGCTTCGACGGCTCGCTCGACTACGCCGTGAGCGTGACGCTGCCGCCCGACGTGGTGAAGTCACTGGGTGCCGACGCCGCGCTCGCCGCCGGCGCGCTCGCGGATCCGCAGGGCCGCGTGCTCCTGGACCTGCACGTCTCCGGCAGCACGACATCGCCGCGCGTGTCGCTCGACACGAAGGCGATCCAGGCCCGCCTCGCCGGCAAGGTATCCGATGCGCTCACGCAGCAGGGCAGGAAACTCGAGGCCGACGCGAAGGACGCCGCGCACCAGGCGCTGATGCAGCAGCTCGGGGCGCCGAAGGATTCGACCAAGCCCGCGCTCGACCTGAACAGCAAGTCGACGCGGGATTCGCTCGCGCGCGAGGCGAAGGATCTGTTCAAGAGCCTGTTCGGGAAGCCGAAGCCGCCGAGCCAACCGCCAACCCAACCCGCGCCCGCGCCTGCGCCTGCGCCCGACACGACGAAGCATTAGCCTTCGGCGCCAGCGCACGCAGGAGAACGCGGCGACTTCCGGATGCGGCGTCGGAGTATCCGAAGGTCGCATCGCCGAGCTCGTGATCCGCATCTGTGCCCGCTCCCTGCGGTGGTAGGCTGCTGATCCAGCCTCATCCGCGCGTGCGCTCCGTACCGTGCAGGCTGGAGTCCGTGGAGTCCGTCATGCGCCACCCCAGGACGATCCTCCTCATCGCCTGCGTGGCAGTGCCATCGCTCGTGGCTCTCGCGGGATGTTCCGCGGAGAAGTCACCCACGTTCCCGTCCGAGCGGCTGCTGGGATATCAGTTCGCCCGCGCTTGGGGTGACAGCGGCAGCGGCAACGGGCAGTTCTTCTACCCGCAAGGCGTGGCGGTGGATGCGAACGGCAACATCTACGTGGTCGACACCGTGAACCGCCGCGTCCAGAAGTTCACGAGCGACGGCACGTACCTGGCGCAATGGGGCAGCTGGGGCACCGGCAACGGGCAGTTCGGGTACATGAACAGCATCGCGATCGATCCCAGCGGCAACGTGTACGTCGCGGACGCTGGCAACTGCCGGATCCAGAAGTTCACCAGCGATGGCGCCTACCTGACGCAGTGGGGCAGTCAGGGTCGCGGGAACGGCCAGTTCAACGAGTACTCCCTCTTCGTCGCGGTGGACACGCAGGGCGGCGTCTACGTCCTCGACGTCGCGAACAACCGCGTGCAGAAGTTCACCAGCGATGGCGCCTACGTGACCCAGTGGGGCGGGGAGGGCTTCGCGGACGGGCACTTCGTGTGGCCGGGGGGGCTGGGGGTGGATGCCGACGGGAAGATCTACGTCAATGATGGCGGGCACCGCATCCAGGTGTTCACCGGCTCGGGAGCCTTGCTCAAGGTGTGGCGAATCGGAAGCGAACTCGCTTACGGAATGGAACATGTCGCGGTCGACGCCGACGGAACGGTCTTCGTGACCGACTGGATCACCCAGCGGATCAAGAAGTTCTCGAACGACGGGCGGCTCGTCTGCTCGTGGAAGACCGTGGACGAGCGGTGGCAGTGGATGCCGGGCATGGCGGCCGATCGGCGCGGCAACCTCTACGTGACCGACGCGGAGCACAACCGCGTCCTGAAGTTCACTGAGCCGAGCAAGCGCTTCTGGTAGCCGCCTCGTCTCCGGCCGTCCCGTGACGGCCGGGCGCGGCCGGGCGCATCACCGCTTCGCCCGCGCTGCCCCCGCGGCCTCCGCTGCCTCGCCCGCCAGGCCGTGGTCGATCTCCTCGACCCACGATCGCACCAACTCCGCCGCGGCGCGCGCATCCAGCTCGATCGCATCGCCCTCGCCGATCGCCGCGTAGTGCTCGAGCGCCGCGCGCACACGCTTCGCCGCCGCGCGGTCGCGGCCGTGCGAGCGCAGGGCCGCCGCTGCCCAGGGACCCAGCCACGCCGGATCCGGCGCGCCGTCGCCCGGGCGCGGACGTAACCCGCGCGTGTCGTACAACTCGCGCGTCACCGTGTCCACGAGCCGCAGCGACAGGTCCGGCGTGAGCAGCACCGGCGGCAGAGCCACGGCATAGAGCTGCGACGGCGACAGCGAGCGCAGTGGCCCTGCGGCGGTGACCTCGTCGTAGAGGCAGCTGCGCTTCTCATCCCAGAACCGGTCTGCGTACGCGCGCTGCAGCTCGCGTGCCCACGCCATGTAGAACGCGGCGTTCTCGCGCCGCTTCATCAGCTTCGCCAGCTGCGACATGGCGGCGAGCGCGTGGTACCAGAGCGCGTTCAGATCGGCGCGCGTGCTCGCGTCCTCGTCTTCTCCGAACCACAGGAACCCGTCCGAGTCGCAGCGCACGCCGTTGCGCGAGCCCGAGCGCAGGTGGTGGAGCACGCCCTCGAGCAGCGCGTACGCGCCGTCTTCGAGGAAGGCCTTGGTGGCTTCCGAACCGCTGTCGCGCCGCGCGATCAGATCGACGAGGTGGACGAGCCACAGCGAGCTCTCCGGGCTGCCGTAGTGCGGATAGCCGCCGGCGTCGAACGACGCGGGCGCGAGGCCCTCGTCCAGGTACATCAGGTATCCGCGCGCGATGTCGCGCGCGGGGCCGAACGCGCGCAGCGTCACCAGGCCCGCCGCCACGCGCAGAGCGTCGGGCCCGCGCTCGAGCATGCGCGCGGGGTTCGTGAGCACGCCGGTGCGATCGGCGTGCTCGTAGAGCGCGCCGTGGAGCCGCGCGGCGAGCGCGCCCACGGCGGGAACGACGTCGGCGGGTGCCTCGGGCTCCAGCGGCTCGACCGCTTCGGTTGCCTTCGCCGACTTTCGCGCCGACGCCTTCGCGGGCTCTTCGATCGTCTTCGAAGGTCCGGCGTGCGCGGCGGCCGCCTGCCGGAGCGTGCGTGCCGCGCCGGCGAGCGCGGCGTCGTGCACCTTGCCGCGGCGCTCGCCCTCGGCGAGGTCGAGCACGGCGAGGCACTCGGCGAGCGTGCGCACGGGCGGCGTCCCCAGCCGCTGCTCGCTCGCGAGCGTGCGGAAGAGGTGCTCCTCGGGCGAGGCCACGATGTGGAGCGCGGCGCCGGGCTCGGCGAGCGCGTACTGCACCCAGCCGGGAAGGAACGCGTCCTCGCCGCTGATCCATCCGCCCACGTCGGGATCGTCGAGGTCGTGCACGCCGTCATACGGATACGCGAGCCCGCGCTGCCATGCGCGCGCGGGCATGAACGCGCCGCCGTGCCACAGCGTGAGCGGCGAGTAGCCTTCCACGGTCAGGCAGCGCACGCGGCCGGGGATGCCGGTCACGGCGCCGCGGAACTCCGGCGTCTCCGCCTGGAGCCCCTCGAGCGAGCGCGCCACGAGCAGCGGTCCCACGTGGACGTGAAGCGGCCCGCCCTCCAGGAGCCGCCACGACGCGAGCAGCGCCGGGTGGTCTTCGATCAGGCGGTACTCGCGCTCCAGGAGCCAGCCCTCGCCGCGGAACCGCCACCGCGGCCACGGCGTCTCGGCGAAGCTCTCACCATGGGCGAGCGAGCCGGCCCGCGCAGTCAGCGCCGGCGTGGCTCCGGGCTTGCTCGAGAGCATGAACGCCGGGGTCAGTTCGAGGACCTGGCCGTCGGCCAGCCGCACGCGGTCGTCGAAGCGGAGCAGGGACACCGCGGGCCACGCCGCATGCGGACCCACCTGCGGCGCCGAGAGGAGCGCGTGCGCCCGGCGGGTGGCTGCGCCCGAGGCCGTGCCGCGCGACAGCGCACCGCGACCATCTGAGAGCCGCCACGACCGCGCGCTGGCGCGGAGCAGCGAAGAGAGGACGTCCTGTCCAGGCTGCATGGACCGGGAGGATAACGGCCCACGCGCAGAAAATGCTACCCCGCTAAGTTACTGACCTGTACCGGGCTTTCGCATCAGCGCGGACAGGGGCACCAGCTCGACGCCTTCGAGCGCCTTTTCCGAGAACGCTCGATCGAGCCACGGCGCGCTGGTCGCGGTGACGCGGAGCAGCACCAGCGCCTGCTCGCGTCCCTTCGCGCGCTCCACGCAGTCCGCCCAGGCGCGGTCGAGCGATTTCGCGTCCCCACGGCGCGCCTCGGCGTCGATCATGCCGTCGGGCTCCGCGTACGCCGCCCCCACCCGCGACGCCAGCGGCCGGCACACCGCGCGCGGCACCGCCCCCACGTGCAGGAACGGCAGGTCCTGGTGCTTGAGCTCCTTGTAGACCGCGGTCATGAACGACTCGTCCTGGGTGGCGAACGAGCCCATGAGGTTCGCCACCGCCACCACCGGCTGCGCCAGCTCGATCTCGCGCCGGAGTGATTGCTCGATCTTCCCCGACGACATGCTCACGAGCAGTGTCGCGGGCCCGGGGTTCACGCGCGGGTAGTTCTCCGGCTCCATGGGCATGAACAGCACCACCTCGTGATGGTGCTGGCGCGCCGCGCGCAGCGTTGGCGCCTTGGCGCCGCCGGTGGCGTTGACGCCCACGCCGAACACCTCGCGCCGCGCGCACGCGGCGACCAGCAACGGCTCGTCCTCGCTCGAGGCGTAGAGCAGCACCGCCATGCGCGGCGCGCGCGTGATCTCCTCCCCGCGGTACGGCCGCACGATGTCCACCGCGTGCGTGGGCCGGCCGGGCACGCCGATCATCAGCGTCACCACGAGCGAGCCGTCCTTGTCGGTGCGCTCGCGGCCCGAGAGCACGGTGGCGCCGCCCGCCTCGACCGCGCGCGTGACGAGCTGGTTCACCTGGAGCGGGGCTCCGTCCGGCGGCAGCGTCACCCGCCAGTGGAGCGAGGGCCCGCTGCCGCCCTCCACGCTCGAGTCGATCGCCGCGCGGGGCACGCCGGCCTTGTCGAGGCCGCGCACGATCAGGCTGCCGACGATGCGCACCGCGTGCGCGCGGTCACCGAGGTGAAAGTACCGCCACACCGTGAGCCGGCCCGAGTCGGAGTGCATCCACGCCAGCCCCTCGCCCGCCAGGAACAGCAGCAGGGCGCCGGTGACGAATGCGCCCAATATGATTGGGACGCGATTTCCCTTGGGGCGGCGGCGAACCATTGGGCAGACCGGCCACAGTAGTTACCGCCGCGCGCGAGCGTCAACGGCTGCGTGTTGGAGCCGCGCCGGCTCGCTTCACCGTCCTTGTTGAGAATCGAGCCGCGACTTGGGGTCGGCGACGTCGATGACCGTGACGAGCACGCCGTCGCGGGGCTCGCAACGCCTCGAGCTCGACGCCGCGCGAGGTGCCCGGCGGCTTGACGCGTCCCGCACGCGGGCTGAGCATCAAGGTCATCGCGGGCCGGTCCTGACGGGGCTTTTTGCACATGCCTGACACCGGCCAGTAGGGTGGGTGACACGATTTTTAGCGGCCAGCCGATGTTCCCTAATACAACTCGAGGGGGCGCGCTCCCCGAATGAGCGAGTGCCTCGGAGCCATCACCTTCCGGGAGGTCGGGTCCATGAAGTCACTGCGACTACTCGCTCTTGCTCTCATCGCGTGCGCCTGTACGGCCACGTTTGCCCGGGCGTGCGACGCCAATAAGACCACCAAAACGGCGAAAGCCGGATCGACGACCACCGCGAACGCGGTGGTCGCTTCTGCGAATGGGCAGGTGCAGGCTGCGCCCGCCGACGGCGGCTGCGCCGCACATGCCACGACCGCCGCGAACGGGGGCTGCTCCGCCGCAGCTGCCGCCCAGTGCACGGGCGCGATGAGGGCCGCCTGCCAGCAGAACGCCGCCGTCGCCGCCGCGATGGGCTGCTCTGCCGCCAAGGGCGCCTCGGCCACGACCGCGAGCAACACCGGCAGCAGCAAGTCGGGCGGCTGCGGCGCGCACGGCGCCACGGCCGGCTATGACCACTGCGGCATGAAGACCACGGCGGCCACGACCGCGGTGGTGGCCGGGCTTCGCTGCACCGAGCACCAGAACGGCGTCGCCCACGACTGCAGCGCCTGCGACGACTGGATGCAGATGGACAAGGACGCCCGCGCCATCGGCGCCCGCGCGCAGGTGGTGGCGCTCAAGAACGGCGCCATGATCATTTTCACCGCGGACACGCCCGCGCAGGTGAAGCAGCTCCAGGCCATGGTCGCCAAGCGCAGCGAGCACATGACCGCCGCCTACGCCGGCGCCAGCGACGCCAAGCTCTGCGACGACTGCAAGCAGCTGCGTGGCGCGATCGCCAGCGGCAAGCTGAACCGCGAGGTGGTGAACGTGGAGCGCGGCGTCATGGCGCTCGTCACCTCCAACGACCACTCGGTCGTGCAGCGCATCCGCAACATGACGGGCCAGCCGATCGCGATGCGCTGAAGGCAGCGCGCGACCCACGCCACGGGCCGGTCCGCCGATCGCGGGCCGGCCCGCGGTGTCTCCGGGCCTCCCGGCGGCCCGCGCGGGCGCCGCGCCCGGCGCCCGGCGCCCGGCGCCCGGCGCCAGGTTCCGCTTGACCGTTCCTTCGCTTGGCTGCCACGCGGCCGCCGCATACCTTTTTCCGACGCATGCCCATGCCCCGGCCGTGGATCCTGCCCCGTTCGCGCCAGCGCAAGCTCGCGCTGCTGATCGGCGCCGTCGCGGTCCCGGCGCTGATCCTGGCGCTGAACGCGATCTGGCTCACGCTCGGCGTGGCGCACCAGATCGAGAACGAGTCCGCCCGTTACGACACCTACATCGCCGAGCGCGTCATCGATGCGTTCAACCGCGAGCTCGTGGACCAGGTGCACGGCGCGCTCGGCCAGGCGGAGGCGATCGCCAAGGCCGGCGGCAGCCAGGACGACATCCAGCGCGAGCTCGCGCTCCGGGCGCGGGAGTTCGAGGCGCCGCAGTTCGTGCCGGTGGAAGCGCTCGAGGGCTACTCGCTGGTCACGGTCGAGGGTCAGCTCCTCATCTACGGCGACGACGCTTCCGGCCGGCGCGACCACCCGTTCGCGACCATGCTGCTGTACGGCCCCGACGGTGAGCCGGTCGGCGCCGGCGGCTGGTGGTTCAACCCGCGCGCGTTCCTCGCCGAGCACCTGCGCGACATCGTGCTCGAGCGGCTCACTTCCGGCCGCGGCATGTACGGCGGGTTCGAGCTGACGCGTCACCTGGCCGTGACCGTGCTGGACGACGTCGGCAACGAGATCGCGCACGTGCGCGAGCCGGGCCAGCTCCCGACCGCGCGCACGACGGCGATGGTGGGCCCGTTCGAGGGCTATCAGGTGCGCGTCGCGGCCACCGCCACCGCCCCGGCCGCGATCGCCGACCGGCTGGTCGTGATCGAGGTGACGTTCATAGGGCTCATGGTGGTGGTGCTGCTCGGCTCCACGTTCGTGGGCGCGCGCTACATCCTGCGCCAGATCGAGCTCGTGAACGCCAAGACCAGCTTCGTCTCCAACGTCACGCACGAGCTCAAGACCCCGATCGCGGTCATCAAGCTCGCTGTGGAGACGATCGAGCTCGGGCGGTATCGCGGCGAGGCCGAGCGCGACAAGTACCTGCGCACGATCACCCGAGAGAGCGACCGGCTGGCGCAGCTCGTGGACAACATCCTCGACTTCTCGCGGCTCGAGGCCGGGCAGCGCCTGCTCCACCGCTCGCCGCTCGACGTGCGCGACGTGGTGAACAGCGCCATGGACAGCTTCAAGCTCCGGCTCGAGGACGCCGGGTTCCAGTACGAGGTGCTGCTCCCGGACCAGCTGCCCAAGGTCCTCGGCGACGGCCGGGCGCTGCAGCACTGCGTCCTCAACCTGCTGGACAATGCCGTGAAGTATTCGCGGGAGCGGAAAGAGGTGAAGGTGGCCGTGGCGTCACAGAATGGTCAGGTCTCGCTGTCCGTCTCGGACCGCGGGATCGGCATCCCGCCCGAGGAGCGCGAGCGCATCTTCGAGAAGTTCGCTCGGGTGGAGACCGGACTCGTGCACGACGTGAAGGGCGCCGGGCTCGGACTCTCGCTTGTGGACATGCTCGTTCGCGCGCATCATGGACGTGTTGAGGTCGACAGCACGCCTGGCGAAGGCAGCACGTTCACCATCCTGCTGCCCGTATGGGACGGCGGCCGCGGCACGGGCACCGTGTAGAGCGTTCTCGTTCGGGAGACGACGCCAAATGAAGAAGATCCTGATCGTGGAAGACGAAGAGGGCATGCTCGACGGGCTCGCCCACAACTTCCGCTACGAGGGCTACGACGTCCTCACGGCGAAGACGGGGCAGGAAGGCCTGCGTATGGCGCTGAAGCAGAAGCCAGACGCGGTGCTCCTCGACATCATGTTGCCCGAGAAGGACGGCTTCACGGTGCTGAAGGAATTGCGCCAGCGCCACAAGGAGATCCCCGTCCTGGTGATGACCGCGCGCAACTTCGAGGCCGATGTGCTGAAGGGCTTCGACCTGGGCGCGGACGACTACGTCACCAAGCCGTTCAGCATCAAGGAGGTCATGGCGCGGGTGAAGCGCCTGGTCGCGCGCGGCCCCATGAACACCGGCGCGCCGGCCACGACCACGTACACGTTCGGCGACGTCGAGGTGCGCTTCGAGCCGCGCGAGGTGTACAAGACCGGCAAGGCGGTGGCGCTGTCGTTCAAGGAGTTCGAGCTCCTCAAGTACCTCATCGAGCACCGCGGCCGCACCGTGAGCCGCGAGGAGCTGCTCGAGGAGATCTGGGGCGTGGACGAGGAGCTGGGTGTGACCACGCGCACGGTCGACACGCACGTCTCGAATCTGCGCAGCAAACTGGGCGAGGGCTTCGAGAAGCCGTTCATCGTCGCAGTGCACAAGGTGGGCTACAAGTTCGTGGAGCCGTGACCGGCGTCCGCTCCCGACCGTTCTCGTTCCGCACCCCGCGCGCCGCAGGGCTCGCGGGGTGCGTGCTTCTCGCCTGCGCGGTCGCTGCCGCGCTGGCCGGATGCGGCCACGGTGATGCGCCGCGGGTGCGCGTGGTGAACCACTCCGGCCGGCGGCTCGACGAGCTCTGGGTACGCACGCAGCACGACTCCACGCGTGTGCCCGGCCTCAAGTCCGGCGACAGCGTCGAGGTGCGCCCGCACGTGAACGGTGAAGACCTGCTGTGGATCTCCGGACGCTTCGCCGGCCGCTACATCCAGTCCGAGGGCGGCGACTACGTCGAGGGCACCGGCGGCTACCGCTTCCGCGCCGTGATCGACTCGAGCGGGCATGCCACGGTGAAGTTCGTGCGGCTGGGATTGTGGTAGCCGCGCTGGCGCGCGTGGCTCCGCTTATGCGTTGATGCCGCGGTCCACCGCGGCGCGCGCGAGGCGTGCGAACTCGTCGAGCGTCAGCGTCTCGCCGCGGCGCGTGAGCGCGATGCCCGCCTGGCGGCCGAGGCGCTCGATCGCGGTGTCGGGCAGGCCGAGCGCGTTCTGGAGCGTGTTCGCGAGCTGCTTCCGGCGCTGCTGGAACGAGGCGCGGATGATGCGGAAGAGCAGCGCCTCGGGGGCTTCCACGGGCGGGTGCTCGCGGAGGAAGAAGCGCACCAGCATCGAGTCCACGGCGGGCCGCGGCCAGAACGCGCCGGCGCGCACGGTCATGAGCGGCTCCATCAGCGCGTGGTAGCGCGCGAACAGCGTCAGCGCGCCGTACTCGGGCGTGCCCGCCGCGGCGGCGAGCCGCTGGGCGTATTCCTTCTGCACCAGCAACACGGCACTGCGCACGGAGCGCTGGGACGCGAACAGGTGCTCCAGGATCGGCGTGGTGACGTTGTACGGGATGTTGCCGACGACGACCAGTCGCGGCACGCCGTGGGCCGCGGCCGCCGCGGCGAGATCGAACTCCAGGAAGTCGCCCTCGACGATGCTGATCCGCGGCACGTCGCTGTACTCCTCGCGCAGGTAGGCGGCAAGCCCGGTGTCCATCTCCACCGCGATCAGGTGCCGCACGCGCCGGGCGATGCGCAGCGTCAGCGCACCCGCGCCGGGGCCGATCTCCACCGCGATGTCGTCCTCCCTGAGGTGCGCGTGTTCGACGATGCGCTCGGCGAGCGTCTCCTGGATGAGGAAGTTCTGGCCGAACTTGCGCCGCGGGGCGAGGCCGCGCGAGAGCAGCGTCGACTTCACGCGTGCCAGCTCGCTCGCGCCGGACTCCTGCTCGGCGCGCACGCGGACGTACTCGGAGGCGCGGGGCTTCCGGGGGTCGCGGGGCGTGGGGCTCGGCATGGCGTCAGTCTCGGGCAGTCGCCTCGGCGCTCGCAACCGGCGCCAGGCCTAGGCCTGCCGCTCCTTGTCGCCGAACTCGAGCGCCTCGCGCGCCATCTCGCGGGCGTACATGTCGGCCGAGTTGGCGGCCAGCTCGCACAACGCCTCGTGGCCCTCGCCGCCGATCGCGGCCAGCGCGTAGGCGGCGTGGTGGCGCACCCACCACGAGCGGTCACTGACGCAGCGGACGAGCGCGTCGATCGCGGGCGATGCCGAGAGCCTGCCCAGCGCCTGCGCGGCGATGGCGCGCACCGGCCAGTTCTCGTCGGTGAGGACGAGCATGAGCGCGGGGATCGACTCCTCCATCCCCAGCCGGCCCAGTGCGCGGGCGGCGGTGACGCGCAGCTCGAGGTGCGGGCTCGCGAGCCGCGACTGGATGCTGGTGCGTGCCGAGCGGCAGCGGCCCATGCCCAGCGCCTCGATGCACGCGCATTCGAGGCGCGGGTCGCAGCGCCGCTGCTCGAGCGCGGAGATCAACAGGGCGCGGGCGCCGGGGCCGAACGAGCGCAGGAGGCCGATCAACGCCGGCATCGGGCGGCGCTCGAGTGTGCCCGGGTGCGCGAGCAGCCAGCGGAGCGCCGCGAGGTCGCGATGCCGCGCCAGCGCGCGCGCGGCGGCGAAGCGGAGCGACTCGGGCCCGCGCACGAGCTCGCGGCGGAGCACGCGCCTCGTCCGCAGGCTCGGCAGCAGTCCCAGCCGGTGTGCGGCGAGCTCGCGCCGGGCGAGCGGCTCGGAGGCGCGGAGCACGCGGCGCTCGTGCGCGAGGTGGCCGTTCCTGGCGAGCGACTTCGCGAGCGCCAGGCGCTCGCGGACGCGGAGCGTGGTGGTGATGGCCTCGACCGCGTCCCAGAACGGCTCGGGGCCGGTGTCCGACGCCGCGCGCCGCAGCTCGCGACCGCGCACGCGGCCGGAGAGGCGGCCCGAGAGCAGGCGGAAGAGTTCGCCTGCGTGCAACCGCGTTCGCGCGCGCGCGCCTCGATGCTCGCGGCGCACGAGCAGCACGAGTAACGCCGCGACCGCGATGGGCAGCGCGAGCACGAACCAGGTGGCGTACGTGGAGCGGAGATCGGGGCCCATGGTTCCCTGGGTTGTCGGGTCATCTGCCGGCGCACTTGATCGAAGAACGGGCGGCATCGCGCGCGCTGGGCGCGGAATCGTTGACATGCGCGCAGATGCACGCGTACCATTTTTCCAGCCTCTGGCCTGTCCCCCCCT
>Ga0209811_10000031_pt1 | contig 65967 bp, 63 predicted proteins | sample Coa_R1_6_FD_187161 | JGI IMG/M metagenome (GOLD analysis project Ga0209811, IMG submission 187161) | Surface soil microbial communities from Centralia Pennsylvania, which are recovering from an underground coalmine fire. - Coalmine... | ecosystem: Environmental > Terrestrial > Soil >... | reverse complement strand
GGAGGTAATGCAAATGGCGGTGACGCCAAGGATGATAGCGGAGATGGCGGTGACGGTGGCAGCGGTAGTGGTAACGACAATGCATTTGAATGCACCAACATCATAATACAACCAAATACTGGAAATAATGCATTCAACGGTCAAATACCATAGCATCTAATAGGTAACAATTTTTTGTTACCTACAACCTTTTTTCTTCAATTATATAAAGAATAGATTCTTTTCTTTAGAATCCAATTAAAAGGCTTTAAGATCTAATTCAAGTAAAAGACCTGAACTGGTGAACCCTAATAATGGTTAAAGACTAGGAATCCACCAGTCTGATTGAAAATATTCAACAACGAATAAAAAATTTAGACCTGATAGGAGGGAACAAATGCAAACGAAAAATTGTTTGCAAGATCCCAGAAACCGATAGAAAAAGCCCTCCTATCAGTATTGTATTCGCAATAAATGATACCGTGAAATTAATATAAAAAATTTCCTAATTCTTATATTAAAAACTGGTGGGCAAGATGGAAAGGCTGAGACTAGAGTACGAAGTCCACAAGCCGAAATTAATACTCTAAAATCATCCATACCAACAAGTTATAAATTAGTTAAAACGATAATGGGACTCGAGTGATGAACAAGAAGGTTCCTCCACCGTTCATATGAGTTCACCATAGAATGGTGTTCTTAATACTCGAATCCTAACGGGTGATTATTAATTTGAGTGATCTAAATTAAGCAATACTTAAGAAATGGTGGGACTAAAATCGTCTGGCATCACTAGCCCCACCACGTATGGATCAACCTTCGTAAATGTACTATAGTGACCAAATTATAAAAACTTTAGAGTCTATGGTGACGAGTTAGAATTTTAAAACACTGGTGGGTTCATGTGGATTGGCTCTCAGAATGAGCCCACCAAGAGGGATTCTGTTCTTACCGAGTGCATTATTTTCGTCATCATATTATAAAAAATCTTTAGTACAAGTATAAAATTAAGAAATTAACTAGTTTCTAATTCTTATAAGGGTCTGATTGAAGGATCAATTTCTCTTACAGACCACCATTTAAAATCAATATGACCACCGTACCATTTAATGACCATGCCAGCAGCACCCCATGCATATACTTGAAACGGTTCACCACCGCATAATGCCTTAGATTCACCCCACTTTAGACCTTTAAAATCGATAACCTCACCTACCTTTATCCATGTTTGTCTGTCACCATTTGGGCTTAACCAAAGTTGCAGTCTTATCTTTGGATTGACAAGATAATCTGATTCAATGAAGAATATGTACTTTAAACCAAACCATCCTGGTCCTCCAAAGTTTACCCTAGGATTTATAGTTTGAATGCCCTGTGGATGGGTTATAGAGCCATGTAGGTCCTTTGTAAACTTGAATGTTCTATTCGGCTTAATTTGTACATCGTAACAAGCCTCTTGGCAGCATACTCGACCAATGGGTGCTGGGTGATGATTCCAAGGACCTCGCATATAGATACCGTCGCGAGTAACTTTCTTGCTCATGTTAAAGAAACCCGTAAGTTCAACATTGGTTATAGCTGGTTGACTTGTATATCCTCTTCGAATACAATCGTCAAAATTCATGTTACAACCGCCTATAGCATCTTTTTGTCCGGGAGTGACCAATATATTGAATTTAACTTTGCCATTGGAGTTAGGTCTCCATGAACCATCTTTATTTTTAACTAGTTTTTCATATGTTGAACCCCCACCTATTTCAAGATGTGAATCAAATGGATTGTTGGCATTCATGTACCAGACAAAACCTCCTGGTTTGGTTGGATACAAAAACGATACCCCATCCAATCCAACTTTACTACCTTCGTCAGGAATGTCAGTTGCGTTGGTGCTAGTTACATTTGCTCCGAAAACCTTTCCGAGTTTCCTTAAGGAAGTGAACATTATTGCGCCACCTGTAACACAGATCAGTTTAAGAAATTCACGCCGTGAGATCTTTGCTGCCACAAACCAGGAACTCCATCTATCTACATTTAAAATAATTATTGTTCAATTTTCTTTATAACAAGGACTTTATGCTATTTCATCGTGCAATAGCGGCATCTCACATCCATGTTCTTTTCAAAACAATAATATTCATCGCCGCCATGATCGTAACAAAATACCTTTTCTTTATCATTATTTACTGATGATAAGTAACTTAAGCTACTTATTGTCGTTACCATTAAGAGAGTGACTGCTTTTGATGCTATAAGATTCACTTTTTTCACTTCTATAATTTAGGCATTAGACTAATTAAGTAATTTGATACAGATATCTAAACAAATTGCAGTTTTGCTGGGTGATGTCTAATCAATTAATTATTAAATTAAGAAATGTATCTTTTCTGGACGTTGATAGTATTATTGGGCCAAGATATTTCCTATATTTTTTCTGTTGCCGTTGCTAGTAATAATCATAAAGAGATAGTCGACATTAGAGTAAGTTATGTCCTTTTTATTCATTGCATTTGATCTACTTATTCATCATATGATACTTTCTGATGAATTTGAGTTTTCTTGATGATTGCTAGAAAGAAAAATACCAGAATAGTAAGTGCTGTCAAAGGAATAATTGTATCGGTAGACGGATTATCAAATGAATACAAGTGTAGAAAAATAGAGAGAATGCAATGATAGCATAATTCAATTTCTAAAGTCCAGTTTTTTTATAAGCGGATGTGGTTAAAGCAACTAAATATGCTGAGAATACAGAACCCACAGCATATAACAAAATCTCTACCAGATCAAATATCGGTATCTGCTGAATTAGCAGTGGTATAATATGCACATCTTTATCTTATAGTCAGCACAGCATATTAAAAAAACGGATCAATTTAGGATATATCAAGTTGTCAAACTAAACTCATTTCAATCGATTGGAATTTCGGTAGAAATATCGCAAGCGGGTACAGCAATTTCATTTCTCTTATCACCACATATAAACAACAATATTGCAATATTATGATGAAGATTATGGTCAATCATTCTATCAGACCTTAGGTCATCGTATAGATGGGAGATTATTTCATTAATTTCATTAGCAGTATATTTCCCATGAAGATTTGACAATGATGTTTCATTCTTTGTAAGAACCGATTTTGATCTCGGTATATCAAAATGGCTACTACTGTTTGTTGTTTGTCCATATGCGAGATATTGGTTTGTGGAGATTAACAGTAATAGGAATATAATAAATAATAAAATATTCAAGTGGTTTTTCACCGTTGCATCCTATTGTCGATTCTTGTTGTAACAAGGAGTCTCTGCTATTTCATCATGTTTCTGCTCATGCTTACACTCTTTTTTAGTATCAAAACAGAAATGACCATTGCCAACTTGGTCATAACAATAGTTCTTATTTGAATCGGCGAACAGGATACTTGGCATTGCAAACTCAAGGACAATGATTATACAAATAGTAATAGTGATTTTACAATTCAACAAAATAAGGAGGTTATGAGCGCATTAAAGGCTGCTGATACAAGTGCCTAATTATAATTTCGAACTACATAAACTCAGAGTCCTCGAATTATTCTGGGTAATTGTTTTTCACTAAAATAATATGAAAAATTCTTTAATAGACAAAAGAATCTAAGATTATATATATTTTAAATCGATTTTTAAATCGCGGATCATTTATTTGATTTCCCTTTTTTTCGAAAATGATATAATCTTGTCTATATCTGCCCATTCAAACCTTTATTTCGTTACTACAAACTATATATAAAATCCAATCGAGAATTTACACTCCCCTCTCCTCTCAATGCTCTAGATTTTAATTGAATAATTGTCCATAATATTCATGGGTCGGACAACACCTTCATTCAGAATCGCATCGGAAATTGAAATTAGGAAATGGAGAACCTTCAGGAGGGCGTTAGATAAGAAGGATAGAAAGCATTTGATTAAATGCTATCTATACCGCGATTCTATAGTGTTGCAGGAACTATGTGCAGCAGAGCTGTCTTAATTCAAGTTATACTTATGTCGATTAATTTTGAACACTTTAAGCAATTATCAAGATTAGCAACTGAAAAAATCAAAACCTAGACTTATATAAGTCTGGGACAATTTAACATCGAATTGCATCACGCTTTAATACCCAGTATTATCACAAGCGTTTCGCTAATTATTTTATTCAGTTCGCCCTTTGGAATTAAATCAGATAATTCCTATAACTCAGGATGGATAGTTTACGCACAAGCAAATTCCACAATCGCAACCACTTTATCACCCGTTCAATTAGAAACCGTTGAGTCGCAAGATCGCAATCAATCTAATACTACGTCTGTGATTAAAGAAAATTCAACGAAATATATACAGTATGAGGATACCGATAAGGGGTTTAAAATAGATCATCCACAAGATTGGAAAGCCGTCAGTTCTGATTTGAGAAATAACGCTGTAATCGCATTTAATCCGTCTGATAAGATCGTTGAAGTGGATGTAAAATTACTTCCGCGAACGAATAACATGTCCTTAAAAACATTCGGAGACCATTATAAGAAAGTGGACGGCTTTCATCTCTCATCTTATTATCAAAATGACACCACTCTACTTGCGGGACAACCTGCAATTAGGGTAGAAGGAACAGTAATTACCTCTCCAAATTTACTTCAACAACTAACTGGGCAAGGATCGACTACACATAAAATCCTAACAATGGTAACACCATTGAAACAGCAAAAGTCCTTTATACAAGTGGTTTATTTTGCTAACAAAAACAAATATTCGGATTATTTACCTATAGTGGAACATATGCTTAAATCGTTCCAACTTATGAACACAAAACCAACGTAATCCTCGGTGCAGCCCTTATCGTTCGATTAGCCAGTGACCTGCGAACTTGCGGCGTTTGACGAATCTAATTCTTCAACTGATTTACTTGAAGAGATGTTATCATTATGTATGACTTCATTAGCTTTATTATGTTCAACAAAATCCTTGTAGGATTTATAGAGCGGTTGAGAAGTAACAGTAGAATTTAAATCGCTTGACTGATTGTCTGCCTGAGATTGAAAACTTGTAGTAGGATTCGATTCACTAGTTGATTGATTCTCAGGATTTGCAAGTTTATTTGCTAATTCGTCTGAATTACCGTTTAAATTGCTACTTAGGATACTCGTTGAATTTTCTAATGCGTTTATTTTTTCATTTGTGGCCTGGCTGACGTTATCACCAGAAGCACTCACTTGCGAATCCATTGAGTTTACTTCACTAACTAGTTTATCGTCTGTTTGAATCGTGGTATCATTTTTTATATTGTTATCAATATAATCTCGATATGACTTGTATCTTGGTTGATTGCTTGATTGAGATTCAGACTCAGAACTAGTACTCGAACCTATTTGATTATTACTATTCGTATTAGATAGATCCCCAGAAACAGCCACCTCCTCATTTGCTTTCGTTTTTGTATTATTGTTAATATTACTACTAGAAGGATCCGATTGGACATTCGTGCCTAGTACAGTAGCTCTTTTATCGTAATGTTCATTAGTATTTCTTCCGTCGGCGTTATTGTTATCTACATAGCCACTTGATGACTTATACTGTGATTGAATCTCTAATTCAGATTCGGATTGAAGTTCAGATTGGGAATCAGAACTTTTCGTAGAACCTGGATGTGTATTTGTACTTGAATGATGATCTTGAGTTCCAAAAATATCAGGTATTACGAAGTTCTCATTTAATTTCTTGCTATTACTATTATCGCCAGAATCAAATGGATCTATTAAATCTTGTCTTGTTCTAGATTCAGAAGATGAAGATGATGCAGAATCTGGGGCTTCACCTTTATCATGATGTTCATCGTCTACGTTTTGTGAACGAAAATCAGATTCACCAAATACATAATTGGTATGTAGTTGTGGCTCTAACCCTATAGGCACTACAATGAAAAAAATGCTGATTAAAATCAGAAAATAATTTTTCGGACTTGGATGAGGTTTAGAGTTAAATTGAGAAGCAGATTTTTTTCTGTTTTTTATATCGTCAATTCCTTTTTCTAACAAACAGGAGTCTCTTTTATTATCGTTACTCTTTACATTGAAAATAGAATTCAAGTTCTGATGCGTACGTTAACGATTTAAAATATAATAATTGACATAAAATTATTAAGTAGAATCAATAGGTATGATTCTAAATTTTGGGGAGATATATATTTTTTATTCATGACTACAAACTACGTATAAAATCCAATCCAGAATTCTAACTTCACTATCCAGGGGATCGGATTCAACTATAGAATCTTTTTTGTTTATTTCATCTATAAGTTCGTTCATTTTAGTTTCTATAAGTTCACAAATCTGAATATCCGGATTCTTCATATTTTCCAAAACCCAATTCAATAATTCAATTCTTTTACCGAGATCTCTTTTGTATGTATTATCATCTTTTACTCTAGCATACCACATCTTTGAATCTTGAATTTCTTTTAGTAATGTTTGTTGTGCGTCCATGGATTGAATTTGCAGTATGATGATTTAATATGAGGAGTGCTTTAAAGAGAGGGAGACTTCAGAGCAACGGATAATAATCTAATATTGTGTGAAATTAAAGGTGAAAGATTAACCCAAGATTCTTCTAATTAGGGAACAATTTGATATAAGGGACCCAGTTGCCATCTCAAAATGTAAGGAAGTAAGGGCAAATACCTTAACAGGGAAGTTAATTGATCTTGCTGTGCGTGCAGGAATAAGACAAAAAGAAGTCTTAGAAGGGAAGCCGCATGGCCATGGTACTATTAGAAAAGACATTCCTATTGCACACGGGTTTAGAAAGTTCTTTACAAGTCAACTAGTTGAAGCTGATTTAAAGACAGAATTAAGATGGTTACTAGAAGGCCACAACTTGAAAGGAAATGATTCCAATTATGTAAAAGTATCAGAAAAACGCTTACAAGAAGATTATAAAAAGGCAATTGACAAGTTAACAATAGATCCAGCTAATAGACTTCAAAGAACGGTCGAAATATTGAAAATTGAAAAATCTAGAATTGATATGCTAGAAGCAAAGATACAGAAGCTAGAAAAGAAACACGGTAAAATAAGGTAGGATCATTATGATAATTTATCGTCATTATGATGATCGATCTTTATTATAACAGGGGGTTTCCGCTATTTCGTCATGTCTTTGTTCGTGCTTACACGTATCTCTTTGATGAAAACAAAAGTGACCAGAACCGGATTCATCATAGCAAAAGTCCTCATCGGCAAATACTATGCTAAAAGAGTTCACTACAATAGTCAAAGACAATATTGCAACTAACATCAAAATTGTATTGGCCTTACGATTCATCAATAAGAAAATCGTAAAGATCTAATTAAAAACTATTGATACAAATATCTAATTCAAATTTGATCATCTCACAGTTTGAACAGGTTGTTCCAGCCGCCATAATTTATTATGTTTATTCAATATTATAGCCTTTCAAACCAAGTTTTATTTCTAGGCATATAATTTTCAGTGATATTTTTCAGATTTATTTCACAGAATTGCATCTTGTAAAAGTTAAGTGATTTACTACAATAATTCTATACAATGAAACTAGAAATGCTGTTCGTTGCAGCATCCTTGATATTGGTAGTGGGAATCGTTGCAGTTGCTATTCCGAGTCCGGTGCAAGCAGCCGCTAAACACCAATGGTGCTATACATCTGCAGCCACAGGCGCCGTTTGCGGCTTCGATAGCAAGGTTGAATGTAAACTTTCGGCAGATAACGCAGGTCCTTCTGTTTCATTCTGTGGTAAGGCTCCGGTGTCTCCGTTGCCATAAGGCCCGCATAATATCTCCCAGAGACAATCTTTCTCTTATTTTGATAGGTATATTCTAACCCTTCAAACCTAGGTCTCGATTTAACTATAAGGATTCTAAAACGTTTTTATAATTAGACTTGCCAAAAGAGGTTTTAATGAATCGAAACGCTGTGATCGTAATAGTGATTGCATTATCAATTGCAACCTTTGCAGTAACGATCGTGGTCTCTTATGCTGCATCAAAAGTGGAAGCAGCAAAATCCGACAAATGGTGTTATACCAAATTCAATTCTGAACTAGTGTGTTTTCAGAGCAAGAGTAGTTGCATTGATGCGTTCGATCTTTCCGGCGGCGCGGCTCGAGATTGTCACAGGGTCTAATAGTAAATCTTCATAAAGTTTCTTTTGACTAAGTTTTATTTTATTTGGTAACCTTTCAAACTAAGCCTAAAAATTTGATATTAAAGGAAAATTTAAGATATAGTATCACTTAGAGAGTGGGAGTACAATGCTTTGGCTTTTTAAAAATATAGCCATCATAATTTTTAATAAGGTGTTTATACAAGCAAGGTTTCCTTGAGTCAAAACGACAGGTGCGAATGTGGACATAAAAGATCAGCTCATGTTCGGAAATCACCCAACAATAGCCCAACTAAATGTAAAATATGCCCTTGCCTAAAATTTAGAATTCCTAAAAACCTTCATAATAAAGTTTAAATCATCTTTCACCTTACGGAAACAAGAACTCGTTTTATAATAAACACCGGCGGGGCCATTTTTCGGGTGAGATGGACGGCCCCACCAGGCGCTCTACACTAATGTAGAGGTTTACCAATACAAAAGTACAATATAAAAATCATTCTGATTTTAGGATTTAAGTTTTAGAAGATTGTTACTAAACTATGCTAACTGCGAACATTAATTCCTTTTTTCATTTTTTGGGTATATTCCAATAAGGGTTCTTACATTTAGGACAAATTATTGGTTCCTTATTTTTATATTGATATTTGCGTGGAATCCAGATATGGCCACATCTCTCACATTTGTAGCCTTCAAACATTACCTTTCCCACCATACTCATGGGGCTATACTTCTTAGGATGCCTATCAACCACATACGCCATGTACAGCCTCCAAAGCCAGAAAGTTACCGCTTGAGAATGAATTTTTTAAATATCACCCGAAATGCAGCGCTATGGTAAATGTCCCGTTATCGCAGCAGAACTCTATTGAATTAAATACTAAATATATCGCTAGCGATATTGCCAAATCGATACTAAGGGATAATTACGTCCAGCTCAAGACTATCTATACATTGACCGAACCTAGCACGTGGTAATAAAGCATATGCATGCCAAAATTTTACATTTGTAAAGCTCTGATGTTATATTTCATGTAATTTACTCTATCTATGTGGCAAAAGACCCTGTTTGCGGTATGTTTGTGGAGAAAAAACCAGATTCCATTGGATACACGAAAAGTGGCAAGGAATATTATTTCTGCAGTACACAATGTTTAAACGAATTTAGAGAACCGGAAAAAGAGCTAAAAAAACTAAAAATCAAGGTAGCAGTGAGCATTGCCCTGACAATACCTATCGTGTTTCTAAGTTTGCCGCATATGCTACCAGAACAATTCGGGCACGCGCTTCCAACGGAGCTGTTGCATAATTCCAGCTACATTATGCTAATTTTGGCCACTCCATTGCAATTTTGGGTCGGTTGGCAATTTTACAAAGGATTTTGGGATGGCATTAAAACAAGAGCCTCAAATATGGATACACTTATAGCAATTGGAACTTCCGCAGCTTATTTGTACAGTGTAGCAGTAACGATCGCTCCGGATTTCTTTCCGTTTAAATCTGTATATTTTGAAACAGCTGCAGTAATTATTACTTTAATACTTATGGGTAAATTACTTGAAACTAGAACAAAAGAGAAGGCTTCTGATGCTGTAAAAAAATTGCTTGACTTGCGGCCCCGCACCGCTAAAGTAATTCGTACAATAAAGAGCCCTTCTGGTCAAATCCTTGAAGAGGAAACGGAGATTCCAGTTGAAGAAATAAAAGAAGAGGATGTCTTGATAGTCAGACCTGGCGAAATCATCCCAACCGATGGGATAATAACACAGGGCTCATCAACGTTGGATGAATCTGCGATAACTGGCGAGAGTATTCCTGTCGACAAATCTAAAGCTGATAAGGTTATTGGTGCAACCATAAATAAAACCGGATTGCTGAGAATTAAAGCTACAAAGGTAGGACAAGATACTGTGCTCTCACAGATAGTCGAACTTGTAGAAGAAGCCCGAACAGGAAAAGCTCAGATACAAAGAATAGTTGACCAGGTCGCAAAATACTTCGTTCCTGCGATATTAATTACTGCCGTAGCTGTTGGATTAGGCTGGTATTTTATAGGAGGCATAGGGTTCACATATAGCCTACTCGCTTTTGTTTCTGTGATGATTATAGCATGTCCCTGTGCACTAGGAATTGCTACCCCTGCTGCATTAATGATGGGCTCGGCTAAAGCTGCAGAATATGGTATATTATTTAAAGGTGGAGAACATCTGGAAGTCGCTAGCAAAGTGCAGACGGTTATGTTTGACAAGACCGGAACGTTGACGGAGGGTAAGCCATCTGTTACAGATGTTTGGGATATTTCTGAATCAGGCATTGGAGAAAAAGAGCTACTAATATTGGCTGCTATTGCAGAGTCAGGCTCTGAACATCCTTTAGCACAGGCAATCGTAAGGAAAGCCAAAGAGAATAATGAGATTCCAAATCCAGAAATTTCCGAAGCAATTTCAGGTCAAGGATTAAGGGCTAAATATCAAGATCATGTGGTATTAGTGGGAAGAAGAAGGCTTATGAATGATAGTAACATTCCAATTCCTGATAAAGTCGAATTAAAACTAAAAGAATTTGAAAGTACAGGAAAGACTGCTGTCTTGGTGGCGATAGACTCAAAACTCTCAGGGATTTTAGCCCTCGCAGACACTATTAAAGAAAATTCAAGAATCGCCATAGAAGCTTTGAAATCAAAAGGCAAAGAGGTAATAATGCTTACAGGAGATAACGAAAGAACTGCCAAGTATATCGCTACTGAATTAGGAATCGATAAAGTTATCGCTGAGGTTCTTCCTCAACAAAAAGAGCAAGTGATATCAAAAGAAATTTCGAAGGGTAAGATAGTCGCGATGGTAGGAGATGGAATTAATGATGCGCCAGCATTAGCAAAAGCAGATTTAGGAATTGCAATTGGTTCAGGAACTGATGTTGCAAAGGAAACTGGTGGCATAATCCTGATAAAAGATGATACTAGGGATGTGCCCATTGCTCTCGATATTGGAAAAAAGACCGTTACCAAAATAAAACAAAATTTATTTTGGGCATTTGCTTACAACACGGGATTGATACCCATAGCAGGTGGAGTGTTAGTACCAGTGCTTGGCGTAGAAATATTTGGATGGCTACCGATGTTAGCAGCAATTGCTATGGCCATGAGCTCAGTAACTGTTGTAGGTAATTCGATACTACTAGGGAGATACACACCGAAACTTCCAATCACAAAGTCAAAAGTACAAAAGACTTCCACACAGACAGCTACAAAGGAGAAACAATCAGGTGAGATAGTTTCAAAAAAATTCTGTCCATTAAGCTGACAAAATTGAATCCAGACTTATCCAAGCATTTTTTCATCTCTTCTTTCCTTACCACTGAAAGAGCATCTCTATGATTACTATGTCTGTCAAGTAATCAATTCTGATCGTTTTAATTTCTTTTAGATGCAAGCTGACTATCTTCGATTGATTTACAGCTTATGCAATACATTTCCACAACTTTATAAAAGGTTCTTTCGATTTCCAGTTAATTTCTAAAGCCTAGTCAAAGGTTAGAGAATCTTTAAAAATCTTTATCAATGCCTTTTGATCATCGATAGTTAAATCAGTAGCTTTATTTTCTCTTATTTCTTTTAACAACAGTTCGGAATTAGCGGGACCCAGGATTTCCTTTAATTTTTGTATTGAGCCTGTAGCTTCCCAAGAGTTGAAAAGCTTGATTATGCTATCCTTAGTATCGGGACTAAAATCCTTAATTGAGTCTTCTATTATTTTGTTGTAGTCTTTACGCAAATCCTTTGGCCTAAAAACTGCACCCATAATATTCAATTATGTAGTTTGTCAATATTAAGCCTATTCCGAAATTGTATATTCATTTTTGATTTGAGTTGGTTAAAGCATTACTTTAGCTTCATTTGCTAAAAGAGCAGTTATAAAGCAGATTGTTGCAGATCTATTAAATTGGTCCAACCTAACGAACATCTATTATTGTTGATGGGATATCTACACCGGAGGATGAGATAAATCCTTGAAAGGGACTGAAGGGAAATTAGTGACAGTAAATCCAACATCGGGGCAAATTCTTAATGAGTATGAGAATATGACTAAAGAAAATATTAATGAATTAGTAAGGAGGGCTAGAGATGCATTCTCGGATTGGAAAAAAGACATCCAGAAAAGGGCTGACTCTCTATATGCCTTTGCAGACGAAATAAGGAAAAATAAGGAAAATCTTGCCGTAACGGCAACACGGGAAATGGGCAAAGCAATCAAAGAATCAAGATCTGAAATTGACAAGTGTGCTTGGACAATAGAATACTATGCTGATAATGGAAAAATCTTTACATCAGATGAAATCGTCAACACGGATGCAAGGAAGAGTGTAATAATTTTTGAACCAATTGGGGTGATCGGAAGTATAATGCCTTGGAATTTTCCTTATTGGCAGGCACTTAGATTTGCCGCTCCTTCTCTTATGGCAGGTAACACAATCGTATTAAAGCCCGCAAGCGCCACAATGCAGTGTGGCATTGAGATAGAAAAGGCCTTCATAAATGCTGGAATCCCTAGAGGGATTTTTCAAACTATGATTGGAGATTCGAGTACTGCTGAAACTCTTATCGACTCAGAAATAAACGCAGTAACGTTTACCGGTAGTGTTCAGGTAGGGGGTAAAGTAGCACAGAGGGCAACTTCCCAATTGAAGAAAACAGTTCTTGAACTAGGAGGAAGTGATCCCTTCATAGTTTGTGAAGATGCGGACATCGAAAAAGCATCTACGGGTGCAGTTAAGGGACGCTTCATCAACTGTGGTCAAAGTTGCATTGCATCAAAGCGATTTATTATAACAAAAAAGATTGCAGGCGAGTTCATAGAAAAGTTTGTTTCAAAGACTGAAAAGCTTAGGGTAGGAGACCCTCTTTTAGATGATACAGATATTGGCCCCCTTGTTAATTCCAAGAGTCTGAACAATATCGAGAACATAGTTTCAAAATCTATAAAAGAAGGAGCTGAAGTAGCCACAGGTGGAGAACGTTCTAACAGCAATGGATTCTTCTACCGACCGACAATTATGAAAAAGGTTTCACCCAAAATGGAGGTAGCATCAGAAGAAGTCTTCGGACCTATTGCTCCCGTTATTACTGTGGAGGAAGAAAAGGACGCAATAAAAGTTGCGAATAATTCTAAATATGGTTTAGGCGCAAGTATTTGGACACAGGATCTAGAAAAAGCAGAAAAATTATCCAGATCTATTGAATCCGGAATAGTGACGGTAAATAATGTTGTCATATCAGACCCTAGAGTTCCTTTCGGAGGTATTAAGAATAGCGGGTTTGGTAGAGAGTTGTCAAGGTATGGAATGTTAGAATTTGTGAATGTAAAATCAATCAGATTCTATGATCAATTAGTTCACAATCATCATGTAGAGTGATATTAAACAAAGAAACTTTAAAAACTACAAATTTTGGGAGGGTTTTATATTCATTTATCTATTTTAATCTATTATTTGCCAAATTCAGTTAAGGGGGATTTTTTACAATTGATATATGAGTCATGAAAATTGACTTTTTTTTACCAGTCTTCTAGGAATCATCTTTACTGAAATTATCATATTTATGAAAAAATCTATCAATTTCTTAACAAAAACATCTGTAAATCCTTATCTTACAACATGACAACGCACATCATCACATTTCAGACTAAAAAATCTCTTATTGAAAGAGAGCGTTTAATGCAAAGAGTTAGTTGACTGGATTTTGAAACATACCTATGGTTGAAACCATTTTAGCATATCTGCCGCTGATCTCTGCTACAATAGTGTCTGGTCTTTTTGTGCTCGCATTCTTTAATTTCTCAATGGCTAGAAAAAATATGCAGAACCAGAATGAACAACAAGTATCTAACTTGAAGATGCAAACCGAGCAGCAGATTTATTCGAGGATTATCGATGCAAGACTCCATCTAGAAAAAACGGAAGAATTCACAAGAATGGCCGGAGAAAGTCCAGTTTTTAAGGAACGTTTTGCACTGGTTGAAAAGCCATCTGACTACTATACGATAGTGTCGTTTCTTGATTTGTTTGAATATGTATTCCGTCTGAATGAGATACAGATGATAGACAAAATTGTGTGGGAACGCTGGAAACTACTTATTGAAACGATAATGACAATACCAAAGTTTAGGATAATTTGGACCAAAACAAAAGAATCACATCCAGATAAGAAATTTAGAGATTTTATTGACTCATCCTTTATTCAAATTTAAATAATATCAATAAAAATAATAATTTTATCTAATTGGTCATCTGATATTATTAACTCTTTATACTGGCAAGAAGATTTGGGTTAAAATGAGAACAAATAAACTTTAAAAAAGTCTTGGAAAGTTGAAAATACCACTTCAATGATTATAGCTCTCCAGCCACTTTTTAGCGGCGATTATGTCTTCATTCGTAAGGTTATGTCCCGAGTCCTGCCACTTCAATGTAACATTTGATTGGGCATTGGTGAATATTTCTAACAACCTTTGGGCCTCTGCTGTACTAACTATTGGATCATACAGACCTTCCAATAATATTATGGATTTATTTGAAAGGTCTGGCATAACAGTCGGAGAATACGGTACCATAGCTCGAAACAAGATTGCACCGGCAAGAGATTCAGGGCGCCTTAATAGGAGACTAGCAGCTATATTTGCACCATTAGAGTATCCAACTGCAATGATTCTTTTTTCATCAAACATATATTTTGAAGAGGATTTAGTTATGAATTCTGCCAACTCATCGGTCCTCATTTTCAGATCCTCCAAGTCGAAGACCCCTTCTTCAAGTCTTCTAAAAAATCTTGGCATTCCATTCTCCAGAACCCTACCCCTTACACTTAGAATTGAAGCATTAGGTGCCAACTCATTTCCCAGAGGAATAAGATCATCCTCTGTACCGCCCGTACCGTGTAGAAGCAGCAAGGTTTGCTTAGATTCATTTGCGTTACTATGAGGAGGAACGAATCGATGAATAAAACCAAGATTTGTATCCTTCATTATTTTTCGAACTCGGATCCCTTTCTTGTATTGGACAATCTTAATCTTGGTAAGATCTTTTCAAGATTCTTTCTTTCAGGCTCAAGCCATTTAGGTAACATTAGGCGAGCGCCAAGTTCAGATGATTTTTGGTCAACGGTAAAGCCAGGCGGGTCTGTCGCTATTTCAAATAGAACACCCCCTGGCTCTCTGAAATATACCGAATGAAAATACATTCGGTCAATTATCGGTGTAGCATTAAGGCCTGCTTTAATAATATTGGCCCTAAGAGATTTTTGATTATCATCTGTGGTGGTTCTAAAGGCTACATGATGAACACTTCCTACTCCAATATAGCCCAATGGAGTATAAGGAAGGCATAATACATCCACAATGCTAGCACCGGCTTCAGAATCTTGAATCTTGTAACGGAAGCGACTTTTTTCCTGGCCTACGTATGTAAAACCAAGCTCTTGTGTCAGAATGCTTGCAGTCCGTTCAAAACCTTCTTCTGATATTGCCACCGAGTAGAAACCCCTAACTGCGTGCTCAGAAGGTATACCGGCTCCATTCCAAACATTTACTCCTCTATCTTGTGCCGAAGAATGGGACACTAGCTCTATTTCCAGCCCATCGGGATCGTATAGGCTCAAAACTTGTTCGTCAAAGCGCTTGAATGGACCGTTAAATGTTACCTGATTTTTTTTCAAGCGTGTTTGCCAGAAGTCTATTGACTTTTCTGAAATTAGAAACGATGTAGTGATTACTTGTCCTGTTCCTCTGTGACCTTTTGGAGCCTCAGACCAAGGAAAGAAAGTTAAAATAGTTCCAGGGCGTCCTAATTCGTCTCCAAAATAGAGATGGTAAGTAGTTGGATCGTCAAAATTTACAGTCAACTTTACCAAACGTAGTCCTAACACAGAGGTATAGAAATCAACAGTTCTTTGTGGATCACTGGCTATAGCCGTAACATGATGAATGCCATAAATATCGTTCATTATTTTCATTTGTTGATACTAATATTTTTCCTTACTCTTTTTTGCAAGGGACTATGGAGTGAAATGCGAATTGACACCGTCCTAGAATGTATTTCGTAGCAAGAGTACGGCGATTTGAAAATGTTACTTATTACCTGTTCGTTTTTATCGAGGTAATTTAAATATATTTTCTTCATTTGATGTAGTACATGTTAGACGAAAGATTCGGTCATGAAATTCATTTGAAGGACCGTCCACTAGGAACTCCTACTGAGAATGACTTTGAGTTCGTCAAAGTGAATGTTCCGCGTCTCAAACAAGGTCATTTCTTGGTTCGAAACTTATGGATGTCTGTAGACCCCTACATGCGTGGACGAATGAGGGATGCTAAGAGTTACCTGCCACCATTTCAATTGAACAAACCTCTAGAAGCTGATTGTGTAGGTCAAATAATTGACTCAAAAAATAATCAATTTAAAGTAGGAGAATATGTGCATAGCAATTTTGGGTGGAGAGAATTCTGGACATCTATGAGTGGTAGCGGTATTACAAAAATTAATCCAAAGTCGACACCGATCCAACATTATTTGGGAGTCTTAGGAAGGACAGGTCTTACAGCCTATGTTGGGATTTTAAAAATTGGTGAATTAAAAAATGAAGGCAAAAACAACACAGTGTTTGTCTCCGCGGCGTCAGGAGCGGTGGGTTCAGTAGCATGTCAGATAGCAAAGATAATGGGCTGCCATGTTGTGGGAAGCACCAGTTCTCTGGAAAAGGTAAGGTGGCTACTAGATGAAGCAAAAATAGATGATGCTTTTAATTATAAAGAAGTAGGAGAAGATAACATTTCACCGCAGCTAAGAAAACTTTGTCCTAATGGGATTGATATCTATTTTGATAATGTTGGTGGAAATCACTTATATGCAGCCCTTGATAATATGAACCCCTTTGGTAGGATTGTACTTTGTGGAATGATATCACAATATAATGTACCATCATTTCCTAACCCTAAGTCAGGATCACCTAACCTCTTTCTAGCTATAAGCAATCGACTAAAGATTCAAGGTTTTATTGTGAGGGATCATTATCATATGCTAGGTGAGTTTTGTACAAATATGTCCAAATGGATTGGTGAAGGGAAAATAAAATCGGAGGAAACTGTATTTGAGGGACTTAAAAATGCACCCAAAGCCTTCATTGGGTTATTTAAAGGAGAAAAGATGGGCAAGATGCTTGTTAAGATATAAATCCACTCAGGTGATTAAATCTATTATGTGGGGCGATACCATTTTTTAACACAATTATAACATATATGTGATATCATAAGAATTTGTAGGATACGTGAAAATTCCTCGTTTAATTTTATCTGCATTAAGGCCTAGTCTAATTGCCAATGCAAAAATATTGATGATCTCTTCAGCATGTGGTCCTAATACATGAGCACCTAATATACGGTTAGTCGTTTCTTCAATTAGAACTTTGTAGCCAGAACAGCTCTCCATTATTCTACGAGAAGAATACCAAGAAGAGGTATCTTGAAAGTTTGTTCTAAATTGTAGTCCTTTTTGCCTTGCTGAATTTTCGTGTAAACCAACTGAAGCAAGCGGAGGAATTGTAAATACTACGCTAGGTATGCCTTCATAATTAGGTCGTGAATGTTTCCCTTTAAGTAAATTTTCGGCAACAATCTGTCCTTCATATCCAGCTACGGGAGTTAGCGGAATCCCTTTTGTACTAGCCACATCACCGGCTGCGTATACTGCGGTATTTGAGACACTTTGGAGATATTCATTTACCTTCACACTACCCGTCCTATCACGTTCTACTTCACCATGTTCCAGAGTTAGATTCTCCGTATCAGGGATCCTACCTGCCCCATGCACTACTAGATCTGTCTCCATTATATCACTTTCTTCTATATTGTTGGTATTATTTTCGGAAGTAGAAATATAGACGATAAATTTTCTTCCATTATCTCTATATTCTATCTTTTTTACTGAGGAGAGTAACCTCACATTAATGCCAACCTCTTGAGTTTTTTTTAACAACATTTTTACAAGATCAGGATCGAATCCGACTAGAGGCATCTTATCTCTATGTAATATAGTTACCTTTGATCCAAATCGAGCAGCAAGATGTGCAAATTCAAAGGAAATGTATCCTCCTCCAATAAATATAATATTGCTGGGTAACTTTTCAAGCTCTAAAAACTGATCGCTTGTAATAACATGTTCCTCACCAGGAATATTCAGTTTTGCAGGCTTAGCTCCCGTTGCTATTAAGATGTTTTTGCCTTCTATTATATGCTCGTTATTATTCTTATTATCTGTCACTCGAATAGTGTTAGAAGCGATAAATTGTGCAGTACCGTGAAATGCAGTAATTCCAGCTTTGGAGTATGATTCTTCTCTTTCTTTTGGTACTGGTTCTGTAAAAGTTCGTTTAAATTGCATCAAGTCATGCCAGTCTTTATCAATATTTTTTCTTCCTTCGTTCCTGATACCTTTGTTCTGCATTCGTTGATTCCAATCAATTAATTCAGCTACTCCCACGAGGACCTTCTTTGGATCGCATCCACGTAGTGCACAAGTACCACCAAACGGCCTTGAATCAATAATCGCAGTTTTCCACCCAGCCGAATGACATTTCCAAGCTACGGTTGATGCTGCCACACCTGTCCCAATAACTATAAGCTCAAATGTGTTTGTAGTGTATTTCATATAACTCAATTATCATCATTTGATAAAAAGGATCCGAGTCTAATCCTAATCATGTTGTTATCAGTTCGGGGCTTGGACGAAAAACTAAACCGAGACCCGAACCATATTTAACACAATTTTATAATACATAAACAGTACTCGATCCTAAAATAGTGAAAATTTTATTAATTTTGCACAATTAATAGTACTAATGTCAGAAATGACTAAAGATGAAATCAAAAAATTTCTCTTGCAAGGAACTTTTACCGGTAAATTGGGCACCATTAACAAAGATGGGACACCGCATGTGGTTCCTATTTGGTATACGGTAGACGAAGAGGATAAAATTATTTTTAATACCGGCGATAAATCAGTAAAAGCAAAAAACATTAGACGCGACAATCGTGTTCGTTTATGTATCGATGATCAGACTCCTCTTTTCTCATTTGTTACCATTGATGGCATCGTAGAATTAATTAGTAATGAACCAGGTGAAGTTTATAAATGGGCTAAAATTATTGCCGCTAGGTATATGGGTAATGATAAGTCAGAAGTGTATGGCAGGAGAAATAGTGCAGAGGGAGAATTGCTGATAAAAATTAAACCCGTCAGAGTGATTGGTCAAAAAAATATAGCAAGATGGTGACCACTTTTCATAAACCACGCTTGAATATTTCTGCTCATTATATACTGGATTAAGTTTCTAAATGAACATGTCTACTTTTTCTGAACCCTATTGTAAGCGTGCAATTTATATCGATTCCAAAACTGAATCACCTATTACCTAGATTATAATTAAGTACATTTGAAGGTAAATTACCATCATTACCACTTGCAGCAACAGGACTTATGCCAATATTCTTGGCAAAACTAGATGCTGGAACGGAAGAAGAACGGCTTGCGAGGTACAATAATGGTTCATGATAAGTATCACGATCTCCCTTAAAGTAACCATGACCTTTACCATCACATATCGTCGATGTTGTGGAACCAAGATTCCTAAGGGCAGTTCTGACTTGTGAGGGCGTTGCTCCAGGATGCTCTGACTTATATAATGCAGCTGCTCCGGTAACATGAGGAGTTGAGATGCTAGTACCGCTGAATGTAGTATAAGAACCCCCTTTTGCCGTCGTTTTGATGAGAACGCCTGGCGCAGCTAGATCAATTACTGAGCCATAATTACTAAAACTTGCTAAGGTATCGTCTTTACCAGCTGTTGTGGATATAGGGGAAACGCCACCACACTTTCCGTCAGTGTCAACAATTGCTGATACAGCTATTACTTCTGGGAAGCTTGCAGGAAATACAGATGCGGCGTTTATACCTTCATTCCCAGCCGCGGCAGTATAAGTTACTCCAGCTGCTACAGATTTAATGATTGCACTATGGAGAGCTGAATTTTGGCCAACTGCACCAAAGCTCAAATTCACTACGTCTATTTCCTTAGCATGCTGGGTAACATAATCGATTCCTTTTATAATATCGGAACTAGATCCAATTCCATCTTTATTAAGAACCTTGATAGCCCATAATCTTGAGCCTGGCGCGATACCCACCACACCTTGAGAATTATCTTTTGCGGCTGCTATTCCAGCGACAGCAGTACCATGACCATTATCATCGTTACCACTATTGGTACCTGAAACAAATGTTACTTGTTTGTATACATTAAGATCCGGATGACTCAAATCAATCCCAGTATCTAGGATACCAATGTCAACATTTACAGTGCCGCTACCATCTCCCGATTTAGTTGAGCTCAGATCGCCATCAACTCTGTTAATACCTGTTGGTAAGCTCTGGGAGAACGCTTTTACCTTAACGTCAGGTTGTACATAATCTACTTCAGGATTTGCCATGATTGCCTCAAGCACCTTTTCATTAGGAACTTTAATTGTAAACCCGTGTAAAGCATGATCATAAATATGTCCCAATGCAGCTCCTTCATTTTTGGCTTCACCAGCTAACGAGCTTACAGATGATAAGAAATTGTTATCCTTTAGTACTACGATGTAATCATTTGGTATTTTTTCCCCAGTAGCCTCTCTTAATTTTTTTGCCAACCCCTGTAAATTGGTCTTGAGGTCATACTTTTTTTCTAATAGTGATGTCGTATAGAAAGGCTTTGCTTCGGCCTTAAACAAGAAATGTGGTGAGATTGGATTTAAAATGCAGCTAGAAAATAAGAGTAATATCAAAGCACTTGATGTAACTGTAATCGAGGAAGAGTTCCGATATTGAGATCCTAGTTTCTTAATAGTAGCTCTCTCATACCATATTTTACTCCAAAAAAACATGTCTTTAAGCAGGATCTTGAATCATAATTTATTTAAATTTGGAAACATGGTTAACGACGTTTCTTCTAAACGATCTAAGTTAGTATTATTTCATGGTTAGACGAATATCTAGATTATCTCGATCAGCGTGGTCGAAGCCTCTTGGTAAGAGAGTAAACTTTCATTGCGTGCACAATGCAAGTTGAATGAACAAGTCTTATATCCCATATTCGAAAGATTCTTCGCAATACGCTCAGTAGGGAATCAATTTTCTATAAGAACAAAATTCATTAATCAGATGATGATATCAGCACCTTTAGAATGTTTAACATATGTTTAGCTGTCATCCTTCTTATTGTAATTGTTTTTTTGGGAGTATCCTATCAAAATACGCATGCATCACTGCAACTAAATCTGCAACTAAATCGGTTTCTAGTAAACAAAGTCGAACCGCTAAATAATAATGAAACTAGTAATGACACAGAAGTAGTAATTAAGGACTTGAAAAAATCATTGACTACACTGGCGGAGTCTGCTCCAAGGCAAGTTGTTTTATCAATTGTATCTTTTTTTGTAGCCATGGCCTTTACTATATTTGGGATACAATTAGCCTTTAGGCCCCAACAAACAGAAATTAAATATTTCACCGCGGCAATTTTGTCACTAGTAATTCCTGTAACAGTTTTACTAGTCGCGTTTGTAGGTAGTAATATCCTTGGATTCCAAACACTTGGCTTAATTTCAAAGAATGTTTGGCTATTTGCATCGCTGATGCTTCTAATTCCTATATTTACACTAATCATCCTTATCATTTTGCATCGAATAAGTAGGGAACGATCTGGATCAGGTAAAGTGTAATTAATCTCCAATATTGTAATGTGAGCAACAATTAGATTAATTATGCCTTTCAAAAGGAAGATATTTGGTTCTCATTTTACTGTTAATGTATTTTAGGTATGTAAAATGCTACAACTGAGATCGAAAGTAGAATCTCCTATCTTAATTTAATATTTTTATCATTTCAAAAGGATCAAGACGAGAACATTTGAAAGTTTCCCCGTAAAAGGACCACATTCCAAATCTAATTGATCAATATCAAATGACCCTTGAATCAAACGTTATTTTTTCAGATTGATATAATCGAATTCGGAGATGATATTAATTGAAAAGTCAATTTAATCTAATAATGTCTAGGACGGGTCTAGTTTGATTCCTTAAATAAGATACTAGGAATGGTCCATAGCGATATTTACCTAATCTTTTCGAGCATAGCCTCGATTTTTTCTTCTAAGCTAAGGATCTTATTCAACATGGTCTTATTACGCTCTTCCAGATCTGCAATGTGGTTTAGAAGTTCATCCTGTTTCTCTGATGTTTTTTTCTGTCGATTATAGACCCACCATGTTATAATTGTCCCAATAACTATGCCTGCAACTAAACCCACCCAGGTACTTCCAGCATTAGAGATATCCATATCCCTGGTACAGTCCCCACCGAATATGTCTCGCAGTTCATACATGCAGCCCCAAAAGGCAAGAATTTCAAACATACTAGCATTATTACGATAGCAGTTAGTGTTATAATTTGCGCATTTACGTATACCTAGACTTTAACGCAAATTGATAAAATTTCCCATTATTACTGGAAGGACACGCTCTCAATTATGATGAGCAAGTCGATTTTCATCTATCGATTTAAAAAGTGATATTTGCCACATCTAACTGATTTAGCCCCTCCAGATATATTAGAGACTTGGAAGAGGCAAGATTACGAAAAGTGGAATCATAGTCAATTGGAATAAATTTCTCTTCCCATCAGCATCCTAATGAGTTTTCTAATGAGTATGATGATGATTCGTTGTGTGGGGTCCATTGGAGTCCGTAGTATTTTTATAAAATCTTTAATTTGAAGATGACGGAACTTTGTTTCAATTAACATCACACAGAAATTCAATCACGCCGCATTCTCCGATAGAGCCATTATATTATACCACCTTAGATATATTTTAGTTATTTTCAATAAATTTACTAGAATCTAGATGTTTGGAAGTAAAAACAAGAAATCTAAATGGAAATTGGAATATGAAGATACGGTTTATAAGATTTATGATTGGAACAAAAATCTGGCAGCGTATTTTTTTCCAAACTACAATTTGAGAGAGACCACAGAGAACGAAGATGAATTCATTGAAAATCTTAACCAATCACATCAAACTGTTAGAGGAGGGAATATTCTCTTTCCAATGATTAAATTGAATCTACTTGATAAGCGAGAAGGTATAGGTTTGGATTATACTATTGCCGCACTGGAACAAAATCTACAACGAACAAAAGTATGGAGGGCGTGGTTACTACAAAATGGTAGAAAATTTGCGATAACTGGAAATGCGGTATTTACTTCGAGAGAGGACCGGGAAATGCTTTCAATCGCTCTTGTATTAGAGTTAAACATAACACTCGGTGAAAAAGAAACACTTGTTGCGTTAACCCCTTTATTGGATGAACTGCATGAATCTGCCCTATTGTAGAAAAAAATTGTTTTTGCTTATGTTAGATCTCGTCCTTCAATGTTCTAAGTACTTTCGTGCTTGGATGAGCTGGATCCAATTGCTCATTTAGATAGTCTATAAAGTTACTTGCAGTCACTATGCCCAGCATTTTGTCCCCTTCATTAACAATAAGGTGTCTTACTTTATTCTGAATCATCATATTCGCTGCCATTTCCACAGTTAAATTAGGTTCTATAATTGAAAGAGGGGAGGTCATTAGATGATGTATCTTGTATTCTTTGCTTGGCACATCGTGAATACAAACGCCCCTTGTTATATCGCGCTCAGTTACTATTCCTAAAGATCGTCCTTCTTCATCGACTACTACAAGTGAGCTTACATTTTTGTTTAACATCTTCTTTGCCGCCTCCTTGGCACTTTCATATTTTCCAATAGTTTCTAATTTGGTTGACATTATATCGCGTATAAGATTTGTCACAGGCAGTCTAACATCGAAGTTCAATATATTTTGATTTGTGGAAATAGGAGAATATTTATGATGAACGACCATACTTGTATTTATTATTAAATTGGAAGGTCTTGCCATTTGTTGGCAAAATCCTACGGATCTTAAAAGCAGGGGGCTCTGTATTAATAAGGCCTATCATATCATGTTTATGCACTTTACTTTTTTGTCCTCCTATATAGGTATAAAATATCGATTAAATTTTAGGACAATCATGACTCAGGAATAATAATTATCTTGAATTATCCAAATCAGTTAGGGGTAAATAAATTCAGCGCAAAAAATTATAAAAAAGGTCTAGAATATTTTACCTAAATTGTATTAAATCAACAATGAATCTTTTCAATATGAAAAGTGAAAAATATTGCCAGGCTTGTGAGAACAATAACGGCATTCTGTACGAGTTCAGAAAGAGAATGTTTTGTAAGCAATGCCTTGAACTAATCATTTCCACCCGAATTCCTTCTGGGATTTAAATGCAATTTGGTAATGTAAGCTGCAGTTAGAGTTATTTAGTATCACAAAAAGGAATACATTCTGATGTTCACGTATCTTCTGAATCCTTAATCCGATGACTTAGGTTAGTTTTTCATAAAATATTATATAAAATAAGCTGCGCTAGTACGATAAATACCTCTTGTCACTCTATTTCTGATTTGATGGGAAGAGAAGTCGGGATCGACCTAAGAGACTGTTGGTCCTAAATTTAGATTCTTTCTGCAGGTTCTAGATCCAACATTTTTAGCGTTACCTATTATTGATATTTTAATTAGCCACCCTGAGTTAGATGGAACCGAAAGTGCTGAGGGTCTAATTTCGCAATTCTATCCACAAATTAGAATTAGCAATTTTTGATCACATTTCATTTCTAAATTCAATAATATCAATTATTTAGCATTATGGTGTAAATATTTATGTATTAATTCTTTGAATACAGGCTGCTGACTATTCACGAGCCTCCCATTAAATTTTCAGTAACAATCTTTGAAAACTCACTTATCTCAATTTAATAATTTAAAGGCAGGCAAATACTGGCTCTGAATGTAGAGGAGGCATTATCCATGATCTAATCGCTCCTCCATTTCCGACAAAATCAAACGCTTTTATATTTTGATAGTATAAAAACTAATCATGACTCAGATTTCCAAACTTGCACTACCTGCTACGTCAATACTTTTCATCCTTTTAATTGTGGGTCCCGTGTTTGCACAAAAATTGAGTAATCAGACAAAGATTGAACTGAATATTACCAATGCATCAGCAGCAGCCGGAGGCAGTGCGGCAGCGGCTGCACCAATCATCCTAGCCATCAAAGCCCTTGAAACTGGAGATAAAGGAACGGCTTCAAGTTATTTAGCTGCTGCACAACGGGCATTTGGAGAATCAGATCAGGCCAAGAACCAATTTAACGAAGCCATGAAGTCTTTTTCGAGTGGAGATTTGATTGGAGCACTGAAACATTTGAAAGTCGCACTTAATTTTCTCAGTTAAACTTTATTCTTGTCTAATTTCTTCAACTTCTATATTGTCTTTTTCGAATGAATTACGAGTTTTGTTGCTTAGGCTTCCCTCCTAACCTGATCAGTTACTTCGGTTTTAAATTAAACAATCACTAGTTTCTAATAATTTAGTACTCCCTCTCTTTAACGGGTTTTGTATATTAAATGTTCTTTAATTGAATTTAATTCTAATGTCTATCGAACAGACATTACAAAGTGAAGTCGAAGAATCAAAGAGATGGTTCAATACACAAAGAGAGGAAAGCACTTACAAAAGAGATCTGAAGAAAAGAATTGAATTAATAAACTGCGTTCTGGAAAATATGAAGGATCCTGATATTCAGATTTGCGGCTCTTATTGAATCCAAAATGAATAACATCATTGATGAAATAAACAAAAAAGATTCAATATTGGAAGCCGATCCATTGGATAGCGAATTGAGTATTCTAGATTGGATTTTGTACACAGTGTGCAGTAACGAATAAAAGTTATTCACTTGATAAAGAAATAATAAGTTATGATGATTTGTTAGACCTTTGAGAACTAAGAAAGGCTAAGACAATTAGCCAGTTACAACCCCTAAAGCAGTTATATTGTACCTGGCAACCCTATCAAATGAAATTATTTCCAAAAACTCGAATGGCAACGTATCTCCTGGTTTCAATATGAAAGATTGACTTGAAACAAATTTAGTAGTATTACTAAGAACAGTGCTATCCTTATCAAAAAATTGTGCATTCACTTTCACATCGTTAACACTCACGGTGTTGTTATTCCTGATCTTACCTTTAACCTCGGTCACAGCCGTAGCAGATTTCGTAACTGATAACTCCTCGACTTGTAGACCAACTTTATTACCCTTTGCTAATGTAATTGGTGTATTAGCTGATGTAGAAACATTGTTGTTCGAAGAGGCATTCGTTTCTTGGGCAAAAACTTCAGAGTCTAAACCCGCTTGCGTCATTATGGCACCTGTGACAAAAAATAAAAGAGTAGGTAAAAATGTATTATGCTTTTTCATTAAATTTGAATTTAAACTCACTTTATTTAAACCAGGCGATTTAATGTCCAGACACTGATGAGTCTTCAAAGTATTGACACAGAAAAACGTCCGTTCCCCCTCTCGTCTTGGTATTCTAGATTTTAAATTAATACTGTCATAATGCAATCATGGGTCGGACAATTCCTTCATATCGGATCGCATCAGAAGTAGAAATAAGGAAATGGCGATCGTTTAGGAAAGCGTTGGATAAGAGAGACAGAAAAAAATTTGATGAAGTGTTATCAATTCCACGTTTCTATAATGTTGCGGCCACTATGGCCTGTAAACCCGTTCTAATTAATGTTATTCTTATTTCGATTATATTTGAATAATTCACAAGAACTTGTAGCCCATAAGATTTAATATTTAGTACGACTATCTAAATAAAAAGAGAACTAACTGGTGGGGGAGTTGATTTGATTACACTGATTAGAAGCAATCATAATCATCCACCAGTTGTTCAGTGTTATGCATTAATCAAATATTAATGTTAGAATGAAAAATTGCTGGAAAACGTTATTAGTTTATAGTAAATTCTAATGTATATTGATATAAGTTAAGGTAACTGTAACCATTCCTTAAATTTCTTATACTAATTCTAGTAAGTCTAGTAATCATACAAAATATTCACCGTCGCATTGTCATCACGAGTAGTTGCTGCAATCATGACTTCAGTTGCGTTCCAAATCGCCACTGCAGCTCCATTTACCATAAATAGACAAACGCACAACTACGATAATAAAAACAGTGAGCATGGTAATGGCGGTACTGTGTCAAACATTGGTGATAGCCATGACAACCACCATTGTGTCGGAAATTCTAACAATGATAAAGGAATAGTATGTTACATCAATACTGACTTATTTTGTTAATACCTAATCTTTTTTTATTCTATTTGGTAACCCTTCAAAATTTTTTATTTCATTTCTACAAACTTTATACAATATCCAATCGAATATTCTTATTTCGCTAATTCAAACGCCACCATCAGACTTAAGGTAGGGCGTCATTAAGAAATCAGTAATACATATTAAACATTCGAGAATTTTTATACTTATTTCTTTGACTTTAACAAGTAGCGGAGTGATTTCGACTTTCCTTCTAGCAATTGTTTTCATTAGCGCGACTATTTTCGGCTCATATGTATACGCCTCGACAGGTGAAATGACAAATAGCGAACCCATTAATGGTGTCGTCATGAAGGGAGCTTTTGTAAACATGAAACAAGATAATAATAGCCTCATTCTTCCAGCTCCGCCTAACTACATTGATGATAGCTTGAAAATGATTTCCAGTGCAGGTTTGAATCATGTCCGATTTGTGTTCTACTGGGAAGCTTATGAAAGGGACCCCGAAGCTTTCATGAAGGAAATAGAATCGGTAGCCAATGCGGCAGATAAGTACGGACTGAAAATCATTTATGATAATCATCAATGGCACACTTCCTCATGGTTTGAAGTAAGAGGATCAGGTTTTCCTTGGTCCCTATTTCAAGATAACTCAAAGTATACCAGAGGGTCTGGTGGTAATACACATGATAAGGCAGCACAAGTCTTTTGGGGGAATTGGTGGAACAGATCTGTCAAAGATAACCAGGGTAAAGATGGCTGGGAATCAATGGCAGAGTTTCTTCGGGAAATAGTCTTGACAGTAGATAATCATTCAAGTACTCTGGGATACGAAATCCTAAGCGAGCCTCATGTTCAGAATAAAGGTCAATGGTCTAAAATAGGTAAATTTAATAGCTTCATTACCACGGAGTTGAGAAATATCACCAGTAAAACTATAGTCTACAGCATGAATGTTCCGGTTGACTTGAACAGCCCTATCGAAATCTCACCAAAAAACCTGGCGAAAATGGCTCCTTCCAATAAGGAGAATACCGCTTTCAAAGTAAGTGTCTACGCAGTTCCTGATGGAGATGGATATCAGCAGAAGAGATTTAATATGTTTCTGAAAACAAGGGATAGAACTGGAGTGCCCTTATACATTGGCGAGTGGAACAACGTCGTGAGGACAAAGGAAGGAGGAATCGACAAACTTAATCCGCACTTAAGTGAGCTTACGAAAACTGATGCAAAGCAGATCCTCGGAGCTCTCAAGAAAGCAGCAGTATGGGGCACGGCCTTTTGGAGGTGGGATTATCAGCACGTAGATACGCCCAGTTTTAATTTGGTCTCTGATAAGAATGGAAAACTAATGCCCACCAAGTACTTAGGTATCTTAAAAGACACGGTAGGACGGATATATGGTTCTTCTGGCAATACATCAATTTCTGATGACACTGGATTATCTGCCAATAAAGCCAAAAGTAATGAAGAGCCCCTTCATACCGATACAAACACCCCTGTAAAGTACGACAATCTCAACGATTTGGCACATAATATTAAAAATCACGTAGTAGATAGTCAAGACATACCCCTGAACACTTTCCAAAATTCAGGTGCTTATCAAGGGGCAGATAAACAAAATCAAGATTGTATAAACCTAGCAGGAAAAATAGGTGGAAATCTTGGTGACCAAGAAATCTTGCACTGTTCTGAGGATGCAAATTATTTCAAAGATAAATTATCCAAATCTAACGACAACAAAAACTCTGATAATGCCGATAACTAGTACCTAACTCTTATTATTTCTAAAATCCTTATTACTCGAATTTATGACCAGATATCAAATGATATCTCTACTCTTGCTCTCACAATTAGCAGTATTTAATACTAGTTCTGAAATATCTGGATCTTACAAAAATGTAAAAATACTTTTACCTTAGATCCGACTTGATAGATTCTGGAATATGCCTGAAGGAAAACGTATCTTAATTTTAGGAGCTGGATTTGGAGGATTAACGGCAGCAAATTTCTTGCGGAAAAAGCTTTCCTCATTATCAACATCAACAGATTATAAAATTAGTATCATCGATCAAAAAAACTATTTTATGATGGGGCTTGTAAATTTATGGATTTTAAGTGGTATAAGGACACTTGATGATTCTAAAATTGATTTGAATAGGCTGGGAAATAGAAGAATAGTTTATCTGAATAATAAAATAACGGAAATTGATCTGTCATCAAAGGCTGTTAAGATTACAGGATCTTTAACTCCTGAAATAAAATATGACTATCTGATTATTGCGTTAGGTAGCGAATATGCCACTAATGAAGTAGGTGGTTTTCTAGAAAATGGAGGGTTTAATCTGTATGATCCAGAACAAGTTCCAAAACTAAGGGAAAAACTACTTTCATTAAAGAAGGGTAAAATAGCTATTTGCATAGCGTCTGTTCCGTACAAGTGTCCCCCAGCACCTTATGAGGCATCTTTGCTGATAAATGATATATTAGTTAAGAATGGTACAAGAGGCTCAATTGATATCGATATTTATACACCAGCGCCGATTACTTTACCAGTAGCTGGAGCAAAAGTGAGTCAAGATGTTCTTAACTTACTTAATAATAACCATATAAATTTCCATCCGTTTCATAAAATACGAACAGTACTAAATATGGAAATGATAGAGTTTGAAAATGGTAATTTGATAAATTATGATGTGCTTATAGGCATTCTCCCTCACAAAGTACCTGATGTAGTAAGGAATTCTGGTCTCGTTAAGCAAGGACAAAAATGGATTAAAGTTGACAAGTTCAGTCTTAAGACAGACTATGAAAATGTTTTTGCGATAGGGGATGTAACAGAAATTAAGGTAAACGAAAATGTGGCTATTCCTAAAGCTGGAGTATTTGCTGAAGCTCAAGCAAAAGTAGTGAGCCAACAGATAGTAGATGATATCGTAAATGACAAAAATAAATTTTCACCCCAACGATTCGACGGGAAAGGTTTCTGTTTTATGGAAGTTGGAAATGAGAAGGCAGGATATGTTGCTGCAGATTTTTACCAGGAGGATGGTCCTATTACTATTCTTGAACAACCATCAGCTGAATCATACAAAATGAAATTAGATTTTGAAAGAAGTAGAGTGAATGAATGGTTATTATTATAGTTCGGTCCTTTTACATTGATTCTTCAGACTGAAAACATTAATGTACTAGGTCCCTCAACTAGCAAAGTAGTGTCGCATGAACTCATAATTTCCAAATGTGATAAATATTAGCTTTAATAGCTCTAGTTCTACATTGTCAAAATAGTATCCGACCTAAAAACAGGATCAGTTCAAATAATGATACGTTGTGAAATTAAATGGAGATTTATATAGGAACTGTGCAAAATGTACAACTGAATCAATGAGGCTTATAATATATACTGGTAAGGGTGGAACGGGTAAAACAGTAATCTCCTGTTCCACTGCTATTAAGCTGGCTGAAAAAAAATACAATACGTTGATTATATCTTCCGATCCTGCTCATACATTAAACGATGCATTTCAGCTACAAAGTACAATTACCCGAAATAGAAATGATAATAACGCAATAGATGTCTTTCCATGCCTTCAGGTATTACAAATTGATCCAACATTAGAGATGAATACTCGCTACCGTGAGGTTATTTCCTATATTGCTTCTATGTTTTCATCTAAAGGTATCGATGAAGTTCTAGCCTACGAGATTGCGATGATGCCTGGAATGATACAATTATTTTCTCTTCTAAAAGTAGAGGAGGTCATACGTCTTAGATCACATGACGTTGTAGTGTTGGATATGCCTGCATCAGGGGAAGCACTGAGATATCTTTATTTTCCGAAACTTGTTGGTAAGATTGGTAATCGAGTCACTAGTTTGTTAGGCGCTTTTTCTGGATTTACGGAAATTTTTCAAGCTTTTTCTGGGATTTCTATTCCGAATAAAATATTACGCTATGAGAAGGACTTATTCAATAGCCTTAACCAGCTTTCAGATATAATTAAAGACAATAGTATAACAACCCTTAGATTGGTTGCGAATCCAGATTCATTCAGCATAGAAAATGCCAAAAGGGCCTTCATGGCTGCAAGCTTATATGGAATCAACACTGACCTAGCCATAATTAATAAGATTTTCCCCTATAAAGATTCTGAAGTTAAGTCAGATGAATTTTATACTAATTGGACAAAATTTCAACATGTTAAAGTCAGAGAAGCCAAATCAAATTTTTATCCCCTCCCCATCAGAGAGGTTCCTCTTCATAGTACTGAACTTGCAGGAATTGAAATGTTGCGAGCTAATGCTGATATTATTTTTGGTGACGATGATCCATCAATGATATTCTATACTGGTAAACCATACTCTGTTATTGACCAGCCTCCCAAAAATCTAAAAATCTCAGTTAAGGTTCCATTTACCCAGAAGCAAGACTATGACATAAAAAGATTGGGCTCTGAAGTTATTATTAAGTTAGACAGTCCTACAGGATATCTCGTCAATGTTATTCCTTTACCAACTATAACTTTCGATATGAAAATGATAGGTACCCGATTGCGTAATAATACTCTAAATGTATTATTCAGACGCCCCGACTAATGATTGAACTCAGGATTGGAAAATCAGTAGATGCATCAATTCTAAATCACTTCGAGCCATATTCACCGGAGTATGAGTTCTATTACTCGGTAGTTAACTCTTCGGCTTTACTACTGTGGTCCATCAGTATTTTTCAAGACGAGATTCAATTTTTTACTAATTAATATAGCGTAATGTTAACAATTCGGGTTCCATGTCCGTCGGATCCTTTGAATCAAACAATAGAAAATATTAACTTGAACTATGGACGTAGGAGAAATATATTGATGATTTAATTCGTTTCATTTTAGTTTTTACGGAAGTAGGGATTTTGATCGACCGTTAACACGTAAAGCACTTCCGGCCTCAGAGTCTGCTAGATTCCAATTAACTAGGTTGTCCATGCATAAATGAGGCTCAATTTTTGAATTAGGAACAAATTACTACTTTTACTTGTAGATATGGCAAAAACAATTTTATTTTCTACTCTTATGACAGATTCTTTCAACACGCATATGAGTAAAGAGATTGATGTTTCCAGAGACGTCGAATGTTCACAAGTAAGATCTGTAATAAGTTACTAAGTGGTAACCATCAATGTACCATAATTAAGTTAGTATTGATTATCCTTGTGTTAGTAGTCAACATGATGCAGCTGCCATACACTATAAGTCTACCATCTACATATGCACTGCCTTCTCGATCATCTCCATTTTCATCATTGCCTTCTCCGTCAAATTCTAATACTTCTTTTTCAGCTTCGCAAGAGACAAATGTATCAGCATTATTGACTAAAAATAATAATGATATTAATGCCCTTGCAGTATGCGTTAATCCAGATGCAAATGAATCTAACAGTAAGACAAAGGAAAAGATAACGGACAGTAACACTTCTGATCTCAAAAATATAACAAAAGGTTCGGTAAAACTCGTATTCATAAATTCTTACTGGACTGATAATATCGTAATGGGTGGAGTTGATGCTGGCGCTGCGTCAGGACAAACTACTGCCGAGGCTTTGGCCCCAGTAAAAAGAGTAGAGGTGGATCCAGGAGAAGGTGATTCTGTTCTTGCGATAGTGTTAGTTAACCGAGGTTTTGTAGAACTAACAAGCATAACGGCTTCGCTTGATTTGCCTCTTGGGTTTGAGTCAGTTATTTCCCCACAACAAGAAGGTTCTAATATAGCCCTATCTAGTTACGATGGACAAGTAAATCCTGGACAGACTTTCGTTTTATATTTCCCAGTAAAAATTCTGCAAAATGCTGAGCTAGGAAAAGAATACAATGCCGATCTTACTGTTCGCTACTTTAAAGCTACTGACGAACAAAAGGGCAAGTCTGAGATAGAAAAGAATACAAAAAAGAGCTCTCGTTTGGAACTTAGCCAGTGTTTGGATGAAGATAATAATAACACGAATAGAACAAAAAACAATACTGTTCGCCATATTGAAGCAAAGATAGTTCATACACCTTTTGATTCTAAAACACAAACCCTAAAAGTTCCCTTCGAGTTAAGTGGTAAGGTTATTCTAGATGTAATAGGTTTACAATCTCAGGACGTTGGCAAAAATCTATCTTCATACCATGATACAATTAATGTCTTAAATGCTATTCCGGGTGTTGGTAACAAATTAAAACTAATAATAAATAATGTTGGCTCTGATGCAGCTACCGGCGTTGTTGCAACGGTAACTAGTAGAACCGAATCTGCAACAAGCAATAATGTCATTACTCCGGCCTCAGCAGGTAATATCTCAAGAAATGTTGTTCAAGAATCTAGCCTTATACCCATTATCATATTAGGGGGCACCACATTTAATTTGGGTACAATTCCAGCTGGACAGGGTAAAACAATAGATACAATTGTCTTTCCAAACAATCTTGCTGCAGGTACATTAGAAATCTTGAATGTTGATTTGTCATATAATGATGCATACGGGAATAAGAAGATAGCAAATGAAATAGTGGGTATCCAGATTTTGCCCTCCTCGCCACAAAGTGATATAAATGTTACACCAGTCCCTTCTTGATAGCCAGAATTTCTCCACATGGACATTAAACTAATATGGAGCTGAACAAAAAATATCTTCCCACATATTAGCAATGGCCAATTCTTTTGATCGTATAACTATGTTACGTATTATTATTAAGGTACTAAAGATATTTTCAATCAAACAAAGTATGTCACATTCTCTTATTGAAAGATCTATTAGGGGATTCTATAAAATGCTAGGAAATCCGAATTCGTATCTATCGTTAATCTCAATGAGAGATGTAAAATTGGATAAACAATACCTGAAAATGATTAAAAAATAAAGAAAATGAATAGAAATGCCAAATCAACACCGACCAGATTTTTTGTAGCGAGATGTCTTATAAATTGAGTACACGATACACTACTAAATTCAATAACATGTTGATTTTAATGGCTAGTAACGTCACGTTATTATTTTGTGTTGTGCTTTTATTTTCTCAAATTATAGTAACATATTTTTCATTCCCAGATAAGGTATTCGTACAAGCACTGCAACCGGAATCAATATCCACATCTTCAGCGGCTACTAATATTAATCAATCACAATCCTCAGTTCAAATAACTGCTGGCAAGATTCAGAATCTGTCCTTTAAAATGGATCTTAGCAATCCTAATTCTAACACAGGAATTATAACTTTACCTGAAACTTTGTCGGATATAGCAGTATCTATTATTCCACAATCCAGCTCCGTTAAAATCATAGGGCCTACCACTTGGAGCATACCACGCCTAGATGGCAATTCAAGTCAAACGATATCTACAAAAGTATACGCCTCTCCAACAATAATAGGCAGTCCTGTATTCTTTACAGTTGATATTCAATATATAAAAAATGGCCAAGAACGTAAAACAAATTCATTTGATATTGGAGCTGTTGTTGTGGGTGACATAAACATTGAAGCTAACAATCTGGCTGTTAGATATATTGGAAACACTCCTAATCTAGTTGGAAATCTCTTAAATAAAGGAAATACTCCGGCGTTATTTACAAATCTCCAAGTATTATCGGCTACTCCGCAAATAGTTGGAAACGAACAGCAGATTGGAAATAAATTGTTGCAAGGTTCTTCTCAATTTCTTGGAACACTATCGGTCAACACACCTACGCCATTTAGTATACCCTTCTCAATTGATTCGGTTACGCCAAAATCTGGCAGTACAAATACTGGTCAAACTAATATGACTAATAATAGTACCAACACTATTACTAATAATACTAGCGCTGCCATTAGTGCTAATAGCGCTGGGAATGTTATTGGTAACAATACTTATAATAATCCCCCAGGATTTCCCACAACATACAAGATACCACTTAAAATCACCTATAGTGATGAGTTAAGAAATAGCCATGAATTAATTATAAATAAATCCATCCCATTTGAGCTTATTGGTGATAACACAGCAAACACAGAGACGTCCTACCACTCCAATAACGGTAACTTATCAATAGGGCAGAATGGTGGCCCGCAACTAGAATCTGTCTTAAACAACGGTTTTGTTGATGCGTACTGGGCAGAAGGTATTCCTTCTACTTCTGGTTCTGATAATAATGTAAATGTAAATTCTGAGAACTCATCTTCAGGAACGACTGTGACAACCACTACTACAGGAACAGTACAGCAACAGAGAGAAGTAGGTCCTGGAGAAGGTCAAGCGATTCTGGCAGTCGTTTTGACTAACACAGCTTTTTCAGATATTACAGGGATTACAGGATACCTAACACTTCCTAGTGGATTCAGTTCTCCAATCCCATTGTCATCTTTAAACACCTCTTCTCCTGCCATATATTCACAGGCTTTATCTACAAATTTAATTAATTCCTCTGCAAATATCGTTACTGGCAACAATAAAGTAAATCAGAACTTTCCTGTAATTGCAAGTATAAATGATGTTGTAAAAGCAGGACAAACATATACATTATATTTCAAAATCAATGTATTGAAAACAGCAAGTGTCGGACCACATACCGCTCTTCTTCGAACCTATTATTTTAAAACGCCAGATCCAGAGATTGGGTCATACAGAGTACAGACAACAGGTGTTCCCTTTGTATTACCTGGCAAAGTAATTTTGGATGTATCATCAAGCTCAACAGACCTAATTCCAGGCGAAGCTAATCATGTCAAGATCCAAATACGAAACAAAGGAACAGCAGATGCTAATAACGTAGTTGCGACTCTAGGCAGTGTGGGAGGAAGTATTATTACGAGTACTGGCGGTTCAACAGCTATTGGCAATAACTCAAATTTGAGTAATACCACCAATAATAACAATCTGAACATATCTTCGTCTGCACCATATACAAAACCTACTGGTAACATAGGGCAAGCTTCAAGTTTGGGATCTAGGGTGTTTGATCTTGGAACAATATCTGCTAATTCAGTTGAAGAAATAGATTCTACAATATTACCCTCATTTTCAGCCGGAGAATCGTTACAAAACCTAAATCTTCAACTCTCATTTACCGATGCCACTGGAATTGCAAAATCCTCTAGTGAAGAGGTCGGTTTTCGAGTACTTCCAAATCCTCCTGAAGCAGGTCTCTCAGTAAACCCCAATTTCCCACAAGATAATCTAAATAAAACTACAGACAATAAGCAAACCAGTGAAAGCTCTGGCCTTACTAATAATGATAACACGACAAATTCAGATTCAGGATTGAGTGTAACACCAGCCAAGTATGCTAGTGGCATAATCAAAAATAATGATCTGGAAGGTCGTATCAAGCTTGCTTCTCTTGAGAATCAAAATCAAAATGATGCCAAAGACAATAGAATGAACGATGCTAATTACACTAAAGGTAACCTGACCTCAATCCAGTCGTCAATTTTGGTCAAGTCCAATCCAACTTTATATAAAAATGTAGCACTATCTGGTAATCCAAACGGTATAGGAAATAAGAAGGCTATTATACAAAATAGCAGCAACGTTAGGGGCGATAACTCAATTACTATAACTGCAGGCAATGAAAGTGATCTAAACTTTACCATCACCAATAACAACAGGTATCCTATAATTGATGCAGTAGTATCTCTAGCTTCTCAATCAGGTTCAATTTCTATATCAGGACCTTCTAAATGGAATCTCCAAAGACTAGACCCTGGATCTCATCAAATTTTTCCAACAACTGTCTTTGCATCAAAGTCTATGATAGGCAATCCAGCGACGTTCGATGTAGGTGTTCAGTATATTATGAATGGAAGGGCAAGAAATGATACCTTTGACATAGGAGCAAAAGTTATTGGAGAGATTAAAGTCGATGTTAGTGATCTTGGGATAAATTATATAGCCGGCACTCCTAATTTGATTGGAAATTTATTAAATAAAGGTAATACTGTTGCATTATTCACTACAGTGCAATTACTGAATAATAATAATAATGCGACAGATCAGCATCATGCTCAACAAAACAAAGGTTTTATTCAAGGCAGCTTAGAAAAAGGTGTGAATTCAAATTCTTCAGTAAGGCAGTCAGATAAATCCGTTAAGGATCTTGTGTCAGCCTCCAACCTTCCATCATACCTTGGCGACCTTCAAGATGACTCACCTTTACCATTTAGTATACCATTATTACTTCAAAACAATTCATCTCCAGGAACTTATCCTGTTTCACTAAAGATTACGTATAATGATGATCTTAGAAATAGTCATCAAATAATACTCAATAGCTCAGTTGAACTCACCAGACCTAAAGAACGTTCTGGTGGTAACGAAAACCAAGACCACGGTATCTTCGGCTTATTAGTAGGCAACCAATACTCACTGAAAATAGGTCAAATTTCACTTCCAATACCTTTAATAATCATTATTGTAATAATATGCTTGTTAACGCTGATATTTTTAAAAAGAAGATCTAATGTAGCCAAGATATATGCAACATCAAGATTAACAAAAGAAGATAACTTTTTTTTAGATGAAAAAAACAACAGTAACAAGAATCCTGGCACTGAATCTACATCTACACCTACTACCATGGAAAATGGTAGTGTCAAGGACTCGGGGATACCAAATTCAAGTCAGGTAGATGATATAAATGACATGGACAAAAAAGTAGATAGTGACATGGAAAGCAAATGATCGAATCATTAAACCTTTTATGGACGGAGTTGCGTTGTAGGGAATGAAGATCTCTGAGATTTTCAAACTCTCACTTGAGGCCATGAGGGAGAGAAAAGCCAGATCTGCTCTTACTATAATTATGGTTTTAGCCGGCTGCGGTTTAATGATTGCCCTAAATGGCATTAGTGCCGGTCAGAGTGAATTTATTAAAAAACAGCTGAATACTTTGGCACCTAACATACTTTTTGTCAATAATGGTCAGCGATCATTTAGGGGTGGTGGTGATACATCACAGACTCCATCGATTGTCATCAACTCTATTGTAGTAGATAGAATAAAGTCGCTTCCCTATGTCTCAGATGTCGTTCCTGGGTATCAAGCTCAGGTAACACTTGATGCAGCGGGAAATGTAATTACGTCATCTGTAATAGCTACTGATCCACAAAAGATATACCTTGTAGATCCATCACTTGAGCTAATACCTGGTTCTTCGATTCAACCAAATAACCCATCTGCAATTATATTTGGAGACAGTGTTGCTAACCCACCAGGTAAGAGTACACCTTTTGTTACTCTTGGACAGACAATTAGAGCAACGTACAATTATGTTGATCAGGATACTGGAAAACAGCAACAAATCTCCAAAAGTTTTGTAGTGACTGGCATCATAGCCCCAACTGGAAATAACCAACTGGACAGAGCAGTTATAATCAATACTGCCTCTGGAGATTCACTTTTCAACAAAGGAGGCAAATTCGACCAGATGATTGTGGCGGCTACCTCAGCTGATTATGTTCCTGCGGTACAGAACGAAATAACAACACTATATGGAACTAGTATAGGAATTACTACACCCAAAGCAATTTTGGAAGCTAGGGAAAGATTCACCAGTGGAAATAATTCATTTATACAAAATGTGGCATTTATTGCTCTATTTGTAGGTGCAATTGGCATTGTAACTACACTCTATAATGCAGTTAACGAACGAATAGCTGAAATAGGAACTATTAAAGCAATAGGCGCAACAAGACTCTTTATCCTCCTAATGTTCCTGTTTGAGGCGATGATGATAGGGTTAATTGGTTCTACACTCGGGGTAATGTCTGGTATGGTCGGAGCTTATGCTCTAAGCTCTGTCGGTGGTCCAAGACCTGGATTTGGTGGAGGTGGAGGTATTGGTTTTCAGCGCCCGATCAGTCCAGAATTCATTCCTAATGATATTATCGACGTTTGGTTACTGTCTGTTGTTCTTAGCGTTATAGCAGGATTGTATCCTGCATGGAAAGCATCGGGCCTGTCACCGGTGTTGGCATTAAAGAGATGATCAAAATTCAATACATTAATCATTCATTCATTAAAACCAAAGAGGTAGGATGTTGAAATGAGTGACAATAAGAGTCAAATTGCACTTGAGGTTAACGACATAACCAAAGTTTTTGCAACAAAAGCAGGGGTATTGGAAGCACTAAAGGGTATCAGCTTTGTCATCAATAGAGGTGAATTTGTCTCCATAGTCGGACCGTCAGGCAGCGGCAAGTCTACATTGCTTAACATTATTGGAGCACTAGACCGACCTACCTCTGGTAAAGTCTACATTGACGGAATAGACATCTTCTCTTTGAGGGACGGTGATATAGCAGCCATGAGAAACAAGTTGATAGGCTTTATCTTTCAATCATTCAACTTAATCAATAGGTCTACGGTACAGAAGAATGTCGAGTTGCCGGCAATAATTAGTGATATGAGTAAACAAGAAAGAAAACGCAGAGCACTTTTGTTATTGGAATCGTTGGGCGTGGCTGACAAGGCCAGGTTTAAAACATCCAGCCTTAGTGGGGGACAGCAACAAAGAGTCGCAATTGCTCGCGCACTAATAAACAATCCAACTATGGTATTGGCCGATGAGCCTACTGGAAATTTAGATACCAAAACGGGTAATGAAGTATTTGATTTGCTCAAAATTCTTTCAAGTAAATTTAGACGCAACATCATCCTTGTCACTCACAATCAAGAACTTGCAAAGAAAACTGACAGGATCATTTACATAAAAGATGGAATTATTGAAAAAGAAGTATTAAACTAAGCAATTTTTAAAGTTTCAAATTGTAACAATGAGAATCACTTCGGATTCGAAACCTTGTAAATATTAGGAACTTTTACAGCGTATTTTAGGATTCTGTTTTGATATTAAACTCATTCTGACTCCTTATAATCGCTGTTATCATAATCCAATTTCTCATCAATTTTTCTCTGTAATTCTTTGTAGTGTTCATACTTTTTTGTCCATCCTGATAGAACAAACCATTGCCTTATTCCAATACCTAGCCACACAAGAGAAATTAGGAATGGAATAAAACGCGCTATGCCAAAATAGTGACCAAAAAATGGACGGGGGCCAAAATTCTCATGTTGCATTCTGCCACCTTCAAATGGAAATGGCGGTCCCAATAATGCAAATGTAATAGCAAATGCTAATGGGGGGATGATCATTATGGTAACTATCATTATTATAAACATCTTTTTTGTGAAGTTAAGTTGTTGTATTATCCCATCCATTATTTGAAACAAATTTTCTCTGGATTGCTTACTTTTGTCATTGTCATCGGTCTTTTTAGGTTGACTCATGATAGCTCAATCACTAATCATTGATATCCAATCAATTATAAACGATGCCGTAACTTTGTTACCTGTAGACAAAACCACCATTAATATCACGATTGTTTTTCCCTCTCACTCCTGGGAAACAGCGACTCATATGGTTCCAAAATTTCTCTTAATATTTCATTGCCTTTCTCGGACACCCTATATTTTATTATATTTTTATTTCCCCAACGCTCTTCCGTTCTGATTATCATTTCCTTTTTTGCCATATCATCTAGAATTTCCTTGTGTTTTACGTTATTTAATCCACAATAGCTCATAAGCTTGCTCTGATTAAGCTCACCATATTCGTACAGCTTTAGGAGAATATCCTTCCTTATGTAAATTCTGTCTCGATATTCATGGACCAAATTGGATCAATAGCAATACGGAATTATTTACGGAAACGCTATTACACCTCATAAAAGCATTTGGATGATTCGATATTGTGAAGTTCACGATTATGTATATAGTTAGTAGATAAGATCGATAACATGTGATAATCATCTATTCTACTAGCATGTAAATATTAATACCTAATAAGATTTAATAACAAAAGAACAAAATGACTAGGGTTTAAGGTAACTAAGTTACGTGTCATAGGTAAACAATGGTTAATATCGCCCGCTTCGATGTGTTTGCTATGACTATATTAGGAAAAATAACAAACAAAAAGGCATTAACAATTTATACGATCTTGGGAGCTGGAATTTTATTATCGCTAATCTTAGCTTCTCCAGTAGCGTACACGTGGGCACAATATCAGCTACATGGTGCTGGTAACAACAGTCTCTACCTAGATCCACAGATGCAATACATGAAAAGGTATGAGAGCACAATCCCTAAAATCAATGGTTCCGTAAATATTGTAGATAATATAGGGGAGATGTTTAAACAGAATGCAAAAGTATCATTTCCGACAGCCGCTGAAACGGCACAAAAACAGATTGCTAATGCTACAGTAGTGGGAGGTCATTTAGGAATAACACAGGGATATCTGACATATACATATCTAATGGTGGATACAAACAAACAAATTGCATATAGAGTTATCATAGATGCTGGTAATGGTAACGTTTTATATAAATCGGAAGGTCAACCAATAGGTTCTTTTGGTTATGTAGAACATTCAAGAAGACTAACGATGGGACAATTCGATCACTTTGGACCAATTGGTCACTTTGGTAACTTTGGACCATTTGGATCATAGCTTGATCAAATCGGTCAAATAATAAAGCGATCCTAAACATTGAGCAAGAATAAGCCTTAAAGCCAGTTTGGCCAAGGCCAAAGATTTCCATTGACGGGTACGATTGATGAGATGGGAGGCGATATTCAAAAAATAAAGCAGATGGAAGTAGATCATATACTTTTTGGACACAATTTCGTTCCTGCTTAGTATATCGTTTCAAGCATTATTGGTATACCAAAACAATTATCAAAATTTGCCAGGTAAACTTTGATGATACCTTGTATTTCAAGACTCAATAAATCCTCGGATGTCGATACACAGACGTTATCGGTCTAAAATCAATATCATAGAATAGCTATTCTTTAAGTTAGTTCGTGTCTAAGCAATTACAATGATTAATTTTATAGCATTTCTTCCTCTAACCTGTTTATCCTTGAAACTATCCTAATCTCCGTTTCCATCGAGTGCTTCCCGAAGTGCTGGAGCAACGTGCGTACCTATTAGTTCGGTAGCTCGCATCAACTTCTCATGAGGTAACGAAGCTGGATTCATCATAAAAGTAATCCTAGAGATGCCGCCTAGTGATTTACTGTGTCTAATGATCTTCTGGGTTACTTCATCTGGATCGCCTATGATCAGTGCGCCTTGAGGACCCAGCTGAGCATCAAAATGGCCACGTGTCATTTTGGGCCATCCACGTTCCTTACCAATCTCAGTCATCGTACGTGCGTATCCTGGATAAAAGTCGTTAGCTGCTTGCCTTGTACTCTCTGCTACATAGCCTAGCGAATGTATACCAACTTTTAATTGATTAGCTGAATAACCAGCTTGCCTTCCAGACTCCCTATAGAGATCGATTAGCGGTTTAAAACTACGCGTTTCGCCACCTATGATTGCAACCATCAATGGAAGTCCAAGCTGACCGGCACGCACAAATGATTCTGGCGTTCCACCAACACCTATCCATATAGGCAATTTATCCTGCAGGGGCCTCGGGTAAATACCCTGTCCACTAAGGGCAGGCCTATGTTCTCCAGACCACTGAACGTGCTCATTATCACGAATCTTTAGCAGCAAATCTAGCTTTTCCGCAAAAAGCGAATCATAATCTTCCAACCTCAATCCGAACAAAGGAAACGCTTCGACAAACGAGCCACGGCCCACAACCATCTCTGCCCGACCTTGTGATAAAAGATCAAGGGTTGCGAATTCTTGAAATAACCGTACTGGATCACTAGCACTCAATACTGTAACAGCACTAGTCAGACGTATGCGTTCTGTTCGTGCCGCGGCAGCTCCAAGAATGACAGTAGGAGCTGAATCAAGGAATTCCTTGCGGTGATGCTCTCCGATACCAAATAAATCCAACCCTATTTTATCAGCATATTCAATTTGTTCAACCAATTTTCTCAAGCGCTCAGACGGGCTTATTGACAGGCCGGTGTCTTCCCACGCAGCGAAGCTATCGATTCCAACTTGCATCAAGTATGGATCAAGTAAGAATATTATTTAAATCGAGTATTATCTCCTAACATTGTACTTAAATGTCTGATGCAGGAATATTCAGTAGTTGACACAAAAGGTTGCCGTTGTTACGGGTAGTTCTAGTGGGATAGGTTTCGAAACATCCCTAGTTCTAGCTAGGAATAACTTTCATACTTATGCAACAATGCGTAACCCCGAAAAGGGAGCAAAAATGAGAACGATTCAGAGTGGAGAAAACTTGCCAATTGAGATTATTCAGCTTGATGTAACTAGTGACAAATCAGTAAGCCATGCTATCCAATCAATTCTATCACGAAGTGGAAGGATAGATGTATTAGTAAATAATGCTGGGTATGGATTGGTAGGAGCATTTGAAGAGCTTGGCATGGATGAGATCAAGGAACAATATGAGACCAACTTCTTTGGAGTTATCAGAGTAACCCAAGCTGTCATTCCTATAATGAAGGAACAAAAGTCTGGATTAATAGTAAATATAAGCTCAGGCGCGGGCAGATTTGGATATCCCGGCGGGTCAGCATATGTTAGTACCAAATTTGCGTTAGAAGGTCTTAGCGAATCTATGGCCTATGAGCTTGATCGATTTGACATAAAGGTTGCGTTAGTGGAACCTGGATTTGTTAGGACTAATTTTTCTAGTGTAATAGCAAAGAAATCGCAAGACCCAGATTCGGAATACTCAAAAATGACGGAGAAAATGGCTGAAAGAATGGAGGTGATGAGACAAAATGCCTCATCACCAGAACTCGTTGCAAATGTAGTCCTGGAAGCAGTAACAAGTAGGAATCCAAATCTGAGATATCTGGCTGGAAAAGATGTTGAGCAATGGATAGAACAAAAGAAGAAAATGTCAGACAAAGAATTTTTTAATATGATCAAACATTCCCTGTCATAAACCATATCTTAATTGAGCATGCCCGGAAGAGATTAACAATTTCGATTCATGTAGATACCTAATTTATTGAATATATTGAGCGAACAATTTTAGAGTCAAATAAAATTAAAATCCAAATCTATTAGCAATTGTTCGAAGGTTTTTGGAGGCAAATAGTTAATAATAATTTTAATCGAGACAAGAACAAAATGCTTTTTAAATTCTTCAAATTGAGACGGAAATGTATTAATCTACAACTATATGAAACAAATACATTGAGTTTTAATGAAATCTATTAGCTTCGGAATACATTTACCTGTGATGGGATTTGTAAGAGGAGGGCCAATATCAAGGGAGCAGATAATCTCATTTGCACGAAAGGCGGAAGAGTTAGGATATGACTCATTAAGCGTTAACGATCATATTGTTTTCAGGACGGATTGGCTTGATGCCATTAGTTCTCTATCTGCAATTGCAGCTGTTACCAACAGAATCAAAATTGGTACTTCTATCCTGAATGTAGTTGTAAGAAACCCAGTTATCTGCGCCAAAGCATTATCATCAATAGATATTATATCTGAAGGAAGATTGTTTGCAGGTTTAGGTCCAGGATCTTCTAAAGGAGACTATGATGCTTGTGGAGTTCCATTTGAGGATCGTTGGAAGAGGTTCTCTGAGGCTTTAGAGGTTATTCATGCCCTTTGGAATGAAAAAGATGAACCTGATTCACAATCTCTTGATTATGAAGGTAAATACTATAAGTTGAAGGGTGCATCTATTCAACCTAAACCATATCAAAAGCCTCATCCTCCTATTATGATAGCAAGTTGGGGTTCAGAACAAGGGCTAAGAAGGGTAGCAAAATATGGGGACGGGTGGATGGCTTCAGCTTATAACATTACCCCCGCCAAATTCAGAGAGAAATGGATGCTGCTCCTGAATTACAGAAGAGAGATGAACAGGGATGTGGAGCAATTTGAAAATTCTCTTATGACAATGTTTGGATATATAGATAATGATAAAGAAATGGTTCAGAGTATGGTACAGAAAGTACTGTCGCCAGCTCTTGGTAGGCCCGCTGATGAATTGAATAATTTGCTTTTATTTGGATCTTCCGATGAATGCATTAAGAAGATTTCCCTACTTTATGAATCAGGAGTAAGACGTATCCATTTCTGGCCAATAAATAATTACCTGCAACAAATGGAGATATTTTTTAAGGAGATAGTCAAAAATTTTAGGTAGAATATTTGCCAATCAAGAACTCAAACAGCCTAGAAGAAAATATGAAATAACATCAACTTTAGTCAAAATTTCCAAAATCCAAAAAACAAAAAGCTCATTGATACCAAGCATATTGCCAAGTTAGGCATTCATCAAATAGTATTCATTAACCATCGTTCAGTAACGACATCAATAAAAGCAAATAGTAAATTGGTTTTGAAATAATTAGCAGCTTTCTCAGAATGTTTATGAATACGGCGTGGTAATTGTTGTCAATTGAAATCATTGTTAATCTACATTATAGTATTTATGATGTTTTCGACCTCTTCTCTATACTTCTTGGTTGCAATTTACGGCGAAAGTATTGAAACGAACAAAGAAGTCCATGGTTTGCAGCTAGTTCATGGACAAGGACAGGAGGTCACAGAGCCTGGTCACAATGAGAATCAAGAAAAAGCTCAGAATCAAGTAGACAATGAATCTAATGAATCTGTAGAACAACGTCTGAAGGAAGGACAAGAAGAACAGGTACCACAAAATGGTATCGAAAAGGTCCCTAATTCTGAAGGCAACGAATCCAAACATATTGAGGGAATTGGAACAGAGGAAACCTCACATGAAGAATCAGCTTCTGAAGCCCAACGCAGGAACTTGGAATTTCCACTTTCAATAGGAGCAGGAGTTGGATATGCTGCAATAGGTATATGGATGATACTAGATAAGAGGAACAGCAAAATTCCTTACATCATGGCCATAGTTGGCTCTTTAATATTACTAGGAATTTATGCTTCGTCCAGGACAATAGGCATTTCCAGCTTAGGAAGAGAACATATTGGCTTATTGGATGCAATTGTCGCAGCACTTCAGATTGCAATAATTGCTATTTCCTTGTATATTCTAATTGGTAATACATACACCAAAGGAATGACTGTTCGTAAATAGAAATAGATTCAAATACGCTGGTCTTCCACCGTTGGGATTCAAGCCCTTCATGTTTTGAGGTTATATCAACTCGTTTATGTTTTATTTAATTTTAATTCCTCATTTGCTCACAGATTTCTCTAACAAGGGATCGATGACATATGTATTCGTCATCCTCAAAGCATAATAATGTGATATTTTTGTTCAGACTTTCTTTTGTTAACTGTCTGCATAGCTCCATGCTCTTTTCATTATTCCTTATTTCATCACGAAACATTTGGGCAAATACATCCCAAGTTATTTTCCCGCCCTTGTACTTTTTGTGAAGAGCCCTTGAAGGTGATAAATCTACAAGCCATTTATCCCAATGGTCCTTTTGTTCTTCTTTCTTAATGTATCTAGGAACGTATCTGGTAATCAGTATTCTTGTGCCATCCTCTGGACCTTTTGACGATCTAATGGATTTTTTAGTTTTGATCATATATTTATTATCGAGAATGCCGAGGGAAACTTATTATCCCTTGCTGATTGCCCTTTTCATTCTATGATTTTCTCAAGTGATTTTGCTTTGTCCCACCTCGATGAGATGGCCATCAGGGTCACGAATGTAGGCACGAATCTCGGATGGATGGTCTTTTGGTTCCGTTAAGAATTCTGCTCCCTTCTTTCGCCATTCATCGTAGCAGGACTGAATATCGGCAACACGAATATTCATGAAGCTGCTGACTTCACTCGGATTATGGGGAGTTCGTAACGTAACGCTTGGTTTATCGTCCGTTGGGCCTCCGCCTACGTTCAAAATGACCCAGCTGTTTGCAATCTCGATAATCGTTGGTTCGCCTTGACGAACGATTTTCCCTCCAAAAATACGATGATAAAAATCTGCGGATTGTTTAACATCAGCAACCGTAAGAAAGTGCGTCAGGACAAATCCTTCCTTGGGGGGATTTGATAATCTCCTTTTTTGGCTGCTAACATATCCCAGTAGTTGAGAACTTATTATTAATAAGCCATAACGTTTCTAATGAATAAATAGTGCCCAAATCCTGCACCTGCATTCAGGAACGATTAATTTAGAACTCCGAACCCATGAGAATAGCTATAGATAACAATTCGAGTCAAAACTATTGACTGTGGTTGATATTTAGTCGAAGGAGAATTATCCTTTAACTTAACGAGTTTATTAAGAGAATAAATATATACACAACTTTACCAACAACTAATGTATGTTTTCATTAGCGTGTCGTGATACAGGAGCAAAAGTAATTGAATGCGAATATGTTGCTAAAGGAATGACAGAAGAAGAACTTTGGAAAGATGGAACAGATCATATCGTAAAGGCACATGGTATGAAAATTGAGGATATTACTCCGCAGTTTAAAAGCTATTATAAGAGATACATCAAACATTCCTAAAGATCCACAAAAATCAGCGGTTACTTTAGATTGTTTAACCGTTGTGTTTACTTTTTTCTGATGTGCAATGAACCGATTAATTACCTTAGTGCTCAAACCAAATTCAAAATACTAATGCACGGCATCATGAAAAATAATTCCTAATGTGTGTCGTTCTCCTTCATGAACCTCGCTTATACCATGCCTCATTTGCACTCGATAATAACCTTTGTTACCTTTCATGGGTCTGAAATTTGTAGTAAGAATGAGCATGTCTCCGATACGTGGTCTAAGAACTATGGCTTTTGATTGTGCTCTAGGATTCTGCTGGGTCAATACAAATTCTCCTCCTAAATAGTCTTCATCTGGTTCATTAAGGAAGATTACGAGTTGCATCGGAAAAAAAATGTTCCCATATAGATCCTGATGTAATGTATTAAATCCACCCTTGCCGTATTTTAGAATAAGAGATGTGCATTCGACTTGGTTATTCTCGTAACATAACTGTTGAAGTTTTTCAAACTCATTTGGAAATTGTCTTTTTAGGTCTAATAATCGCATCCAATTGTTTGCGATAGGAGCAAGTATTGGATACACACCATTTCTTATACTATGTATTAAAATTGGCAAGGGATACTTGAAATACTTATATTCTCCTAAACCAAAACGATATTTTTCCATAGTAATAATCTTACGATAAAGATCCTCATTACAATATTTGTCAATAAGTTCCTTACAGTATTTTGCAGGCAAAAATCGTGATAATATAATATATCCTTTCTCATCCATCTGCTCAGCTATCTTTTCAGTGTCGATTTGAGAAATCTTTTGCTGAATATCATTCATTATTTCCAGATATGATTTTTCGTTAATATTAAATTTAATCTATGACCTCTGGAGACTTTTTGGACTTTTTAAACCGAGTATATGTATCTGATTCAGATTCTAACGGAATTTTCTAAAATACCATACTTCTTCTTCCGGCCAGATGTAGGGATGTATTTCATTTTATAATTTTAATTACTGGTAATTCCTATTAGGGAAGGTAGTGACATAACTAAATGAGACCTGTTTTACTTACAGTGGACGATAATCCACAAGTAGTTCGAGTCATTGAACGTGATTTAAAGCAGCAATATGGTAAACGCTATAGTGTTCTAAAAGCAGAATCTGGTGAAGAGGCTCTTAAACTAGTAAAAAAGCTAAAGTTACAAAATGAGCTATTGGCACTTCTATTAGCTGATCAAAGAATGCCTGACATGTCAGGAGTGTCTCTCATAGAGGAAGTTATGAAAATATTTCCGGAAGCTAAACGTGTATTGCTTACGGCTTATGCGGATACTGACGCCGCTATAAGATCCATCAATAAAGCCAAAATTGACTATTACCTGATGAAGCCATGGGATCCACCAGAAGTGCACATGTATCCGATACTTGATGACTTATTAGACGATTGGTGGGCTTTGGCTAAACCACCGTTTGAAGGCATTAGGATTATAGGGTTAAGATGGTCACCAAAATCTTATGAAATAAAGCATTTCCTAGCGAGAAGCGGGATTCCTTATCAGTGGCTTGATATGGAGGCTAACGAAGAAGCTCATAAACTGGTCTCTTATCTTGAATCAACTAGTAAAGATGATACTCTTGGTTCTCACTCTACTGTTCCAGTAATTGAGAATACTGTTAGCGCATTGTCTACTCATGAAAATGATAAAACGGATAATAATAACACCGAATCACCATTCTCTAGCAAATCAACATCTTCAGAATCACATTCATCCTTCATGCATCTACCACTTCTAATTTTTCCTGATGGCTCATTTTTGCAAGAACCATCTAATTCACAGCTTGCAGAAAAAATTGGTCTTAAAACACGTGCGCAGATGCCCTTCTATGATTTGATAATTATTGGCGCGGGTCCAGCTGGCTTGGCAGCAGCGGTATACGGAGCCTCGGAGGGTCTAAGTACACTATTAATCGAAAGACAGGCACCAGGGGGTCAGGCGGGCATGAGCTCTAATATCGAAAATTACCTAGGATTTCCTTCTGGTTTAAGTGGCGGTAACCTAGCTCGGCGTGCTGTTGCTCAGGCAGCTAAATTTGGTGCGGAAATCTTAGCTCCACAAGAGGTTGCCAGTCTACGAGTTGATGGTCCTTATAGAATAGTTAAACTAAATGATGGTACAGAGATAAGCTGCCATGCTCTGCTTATTGCCTGTGGGGTATCATACCGACAGTTAAATGATGTAGCGGGAATCGAAAAACTAACTGGGTCTGGCGTTTATTATGGAGCATCCATGGTAGAAGCATTGTCGTGTAGGGACGAAGATGTTTTTATGGTTGGGGGAGCTAATTCTGCAGGTCAAAATGCAGTTCATTTTTCAAAATATGCTAAAACAGTAACACTTGTGGTTCGAGGGGATTCTTTAAGCAGGAGTATGTCGCAATACGTTATAGACCAAATACATGAAACAAATAACATACACGTATTATTGAATTCAAGAGTCACTGAGGTACGGGGTGAAAATAAACTTGAATTTATAACCATAACAAACGCTCAAACAGGACAGTTACAGACATTTACCTCTGATGGACTCTATATTTTTATTGGTGCTGTACCACATACTGATGTTCTTGCTGGACTAATAGAGCGAGATGCAAATGGCTTTATTTTGACTGGCCCTGATTTGATCGATGGCGGACGTGAACGTCCTCAGGGCTGGACAGTCAAACGTCAACCATTTTTGCTTGAAACAAACGTTCCAGGAATTTTTGCTGCAGGAGATGTACGTCACGGCTCTATGAAGAGAGTAGCTGCAAGTGTAGGCGAAGGTTCCATTGCTGTTCAGCTTATACATCAATACTTAAAGAAGGTGTAAAATAGTAATCATGTCAGGTAACGATAGCAATAAAAATAATAATGCAGAAGTTGAGATAAAGTATGGAAATATGACTACTGATACTGATACTAACAATAATAGGATGACACATGACCACGAGACCTTTGTTCATCAAATAAGACTTTTTTCAGGATTAACAAGCCAGGAATTACAATCAATTCAAAAGGGAAAGGAGGTTTGGTTTGACGCAGGAGATAAAATACTTGCAGAAGGAGAACATGATACTTTTTATGTAGTTCTAGATGGCAAGGTGGACGTAATACTGAGAGATGGATCTAAAGAAGCAGTACTCTCCACCTATAATTCAGGAGACCATTTTGGAGAGCTGCCCATTATACTTGGATGGGCTGACCATAGTTGTGCTGCCTATGCTACAGAGAAAAGTCATCTAATGGAGTGGAGCCAAGAAGAATTCTGGCGAATGATATATAGTTCTCCTATGCTAACCAGAAAGATTTTGACTTCAATGGCTCAGGTTCTTAAAACTTTGGAGACTGTATTACAACAGAATCAAAAACTTATCGCGCTTGGTGGGCTGGCTGCTGGTCTTGCCCATGAGTTGAATAATCCTGCGGCGGCGGCCAATAGAGGAGTAACACAATTATCTGACTCTATCAAAGAGTGGAGATCTCTCGTCCAGAAGTTAAATGAGCAGGGGAGCATTACTTCTCTCCAGTGGTCATACCTTTCTAAATTAAGAAAAGATACTTCAAAGTTCGATTCAAAGGGCACCAATGTTCAAGAAAGCAATTCTAACATTCAGTACACTGCAGATGACGCATTAAAACAAAGCGAAAAGGAAGACCAAATCGTAGAGTGGCTTGGCTCTCATGGTATCAATGATGGATGGAAACTTGCATCAGACTTGGTTAATTTTGGAGTAACTATAGATAAGCTAAATGCCATAGTAACCAACGTTATTCTTCCACAGCTAGCAAGTGCAAGTAGAAATACAAAGATTGCGAATCAAAATCTTTTGCTTGAAGATATTCTAAAATGGCTTAATGCTACCATAAGAGTGGATCAAATGATATATGAGATCAAGATTAGTACTACACGTATTAGTGAGCTAATCTCTGCCGTAAAATCGTACTCATATATGGATCAGGCGCCATTACAAGACGTCAACATTCACGATGGAATAGAAAGCACATTAACTATGCTTGGGCATAAATTGAAGAAAGCAGATATTACAATAGTCAGAGAATATGAATCTGGATTGCCACATGTCAATGCTATTGGAAACGAATTGAATCAGGTATGGACAAATCTTATAGACAATGCCATAGAGAGTATAGGCAGCCGCGGAACTATTTTAATTCGTACAAAAAACGAGCGAAAAAGCCACGTGCTTGTAGAAATAGTAGATAGCGGGAGTCAAGGAATTCCTGAGGAAATACAGCCCCGTATTTTCGAACCATTCTTCACAACCAAACAACTTGGTGAGGGAACTGGTCTTGGATTAAGTATAAGCCACAGGATAATTGTGGACACTCACAAAGGAGATATGCGCTTTAGCTCAAAGCCGGGTCAGACTAGTTTTCAGGTTCGTATTCCTATAATTTACAAAGGCATTCAACAAAAATATTGGGATTGGGTTAAGCCGGAGGATACATCTAGTATATCTAATGGAAGTAATGTCGCCCAAGAAGTTGACTAAATGATAGTAACACCAATAGGCTCTTTAACGTATTAAAAATACTATTGGATAACTTAACAAATTTCACTCTAACGGATAATCTATTTCACCAAATGTGCAATTCTATTCATGACTTAAAGGTATACCGTATATTAGTAATCTCCACAAGTTAACAGGTAGGAAGTCGTCAGGATACGACTGGATATTCAATCGGAACCGAGATTAAGATCTCAAATTGTATTTTATTCGTTATAAACAAGAGAAACATTATTTTATGAGTCCGTCGGGATGGGAATTGTTAACAATTCGGATCCAAACTAAAAGATATGTCTATGATTTAACTGATTTTAGTTCTGACGATTGCCAAGAAGAACAGGATCAAAATAGAAAGGCTTAGTGAGGAAATTATGACATGCCTTGGATAGTTACTTAAATTCCTGTTTTACGTCATTTCCATATTTTTCAAGAAGTTTCCTGACTTTGGGATCAATGACAAAATTGCAATAGGAGGCATCATGATGTTTTTCATAGTAATTTTTGTGATAATCCTCTGCAACATAAAAATTCTTAAAGGGAGTAATTTCTGTCACAATTGAATCATTATAAACATTTTCCTTTTCGAGTTCATTTCTTGATCTCTCAGCAATCTCCTTTTGCGTTTTGTCATGATAAAAGATTGCAGATCGGTACTGTGTACCAACGTCATTACCTTGTCTATTGAGAGTCGTTGGGTCATGGGTATGCCAGAAAATATCAAGGATTTTTTCAAAAGATGTAACTTTCGGATCAAATTCTATCTGAATTGATTCTGCATGACCGGTCTCACCAGTGCATACTTGATCATAAGAAGGATTTTTCACTGTTCCTCCAGCATAGCCGGGTATAATAGATTTGACACCTTTGACTCTTTCGAAAATAGCTTCGGTACACCAAAAACATCCGTTAGCAAGTGTCGCGATTTCAGTCTTGTTATTATTATTAGTATTATTATTATTATTCATGTATTCTCTCTGGTAACTCTTTTCCCCTCGGGACAAAACGTATAGATAACGAATTGACACATTCTCGCGTATTTTTATCCGTCAAATGTTCTCCCAGAAATTCGTGTCCTAAATGTGCATTACAATTTGAACATTCTATTTCTGTTCTTATTCCATCCCGATCAGGTACACGCTTTACAGCATTTGGGAAATACTCATCAAAGCTTGGCCATCCACACCCAGAATCAAACTTGCTTTTTGATGAAAAGAGAGGCGTATTACACCTTCGACAGATAAAAGTTCCATCTTCGTAAAAATTGTTGTACTCACCCGTGAAAGGAGGTTCCGTTGCTTTATCTACAAGGACACTTTCTTCGTCTGGAGTTAGCTTATTGTAATTCAAACTATATCTTCCTTAACATATTTTGGAGGTTCTACAAATAAAGGTGTATGTCTTAGGTTTTTGAATTTTATTTACATATGATAATTCATTAATATGAAATTCTAAAACTGGCAATTTCATTAGTTATAAAAAGAGGAAACGTTATTTATGAGCCCTTCGGGATTCGAACCCTCCATTTATTAGCGTTCTATTAGTTGGTATTTAGCTTTATGGTATTAGGAAACCTTCCATTATTAGTAGGTTGATCCGGCCTTTGGTGCACATAAGTTATAGAAAGTTAGGATAGGCAACGCGATATCCATGACTAGCCTCAGCGCTTGTTGTACTCGTCGCGTCGGCGAAACCAGAGGTCCGTCTCGTTGCGTCCCTTAGGAGCGCGATCGAGCCATTGGTACAATCCCCAGAGCACATCCAGTCCACGCGCATAGGTGGAATAGGTGTGGTAGACGATGCCATCCTCTAGCACGAAAGCGCTCATGCCCGGTCTCTCGCGTGTGTACGTGGCGACATCGGTTCCTGTCATGGACGCTATCTCTGCCACTGTACCTTGGTCATCTTGAGATCGCCACTTTCGAACGGCCTTACCTGCGAGCGGCTCACGTGTCGCCCCCTCGTGTCGATAGTTATACTCAATGCCTCCCTTGCGCTGTTGATCCTCGGTGAACCATACGTTGAAGTCGAAGTTAAAGTCACTGCCGAGCGATGATGCCCAGGGAAACGTCCATCCCATACGCCGCTTGTACGCATGTAGCTTCGCGAGAGGAGCTCGCGACACCGCCGATAGCGTGACATCGTGGTTGGCCAGATGGACTACAAAGCCGTTGAAACCGTCGGCGATCGACGAGCACGCTGGACACCCCGCCGTGTAGTCGGGCCCGAACATAAAGTGATACACGAGGAGCTGTGAACGCCCTCGAAATAGATCTGCCAAGGAGGCGCTGCCTTCGTCGGTCTCGAATTGATACTCCTTGTCGATCCGAACCCACGGCAACTTCTGCCGCAGAATGGAAAGTTTGTCACCACGCCATGTGAGCTCCTTCTCTGCTTTCAGTAGCTTGAGCCGGGCTGTGAGCCACTGTTTGCGTGTGCCGGTTTTGTGCTTCATCAAGAACCATCTCCATTAATCATACAGTTACCCATGTTTTCTATCACAGACGGAGCGTTACCATTGGTACGTACTTCAACTCTATCATGGTCACAATCAAATACTCTGAAAGCAATGTTATGACCATTACTCCATCCTTCAGACATATTGAATATTAACATAGAGTAATGTCATACATCTCATATATTAGTTTCATAATGCTTTCATTTCCTGTGACCATAGTATTCGCTTGCCAAGAAAATTAATAAATAGAATTCAAGCCGTCAGGATTTGAACCTTGCATGTAAGGGGTTCGACCACTTATTATTTATCCGTTTTTTATGCATCTAGTTGTCGAGACCGACCTTTTACTCTAAGTGCTCTCCCCGCCTTAGAAGCTGCTAGATTCCAATTAACTATATGTTGCATTTGAATTCTCACAGTTACGTCATCGCCTTTGGATAAATACGATGAAACGCTTGGATCATTTAGTCCCTCCTCTGTCACATACTTCAAATGGATCTGGTGATTAATCTTTCTTGCCTCTTCCCCTTCAACGAGCTCTACAGGGCCTCTAATCAATACCCCTTTCAAGTCTAATCCCTCTCGCGAAATATCTATCATCACTGATGCGTACGGCCTCGCTTTCAAGTTCTTGTATTTGAGAGTATGTCGAGAAGTGGGAATACAAATATAGTTACCAATGCGTATGAACCACATCGGAACAATATGGATAGTGTCATCTTTGCCAAGAGTGGCCAAATTAGAAATGATGGTCATTGAAAGGATTTTGTCGATCTCAGCAGAACTAAGCGAAGGTGGTTTAACATTTTCAGCACTGGAATTAGAAACCATTACTAATCCTATCCCCATTCATATTACATATGATCCTAATAACTTGTGCTAATGCAAAAAAGTAAAACCAATCTTAACGCGTCGGTACCCACGACGCTATCGGTTCTAAAAATGGATTCTAATACAGTTATGGACTGCTAAGCTTTAAAGTTTTTCTTCTTTTAGAGAATTTGACAGAGTCAGTAAATCTTCAAATGTTTTAACACATTCGTTATAAAGCTCTTGATGAAACTTTGTTCCTTCTTGACAGTATCTGGGATTCGTATTTCCATGTGGATGATTTATGTTCTGACAATGTCCATTTTGTCTCTTTCGTTTAAGATTGGTAATAGACCATGACATAAACATTAATGTCATCACCCAGATTACATATTCAACATTATTGTGGTCGTAACTAACACGGCATTCATCGTCTTTTCTCTTATCTAGGTATTTGCTTGCCTCAACAGGGCTTATCTCGCCCAACTTCCACATTAAAAAAGGAACAAATACTCCCTTACCGCTCTTTTCCTTACTTTCTGCCACGACTTTTTTGAACGATTGCGACCAAGCATCAATATCTCTTTCATTCATTTTTGATATATCACTTTCAAGAAGCGAATTTTCTAGTATCCTATAAAAATGCGAGATAGTGTCTTGATTGATTTTTTCCATATCATAAGTTGTTTTTATGATATATAATCGGTGACGTTGAATCAGTGTTACCTTAAATAACTTAAGAAATCTTGACATTATATAGTTAAGAGGTAATATATTGAACTCCGGTAAATAATAATCCTGGATGACTGTCGATAATCAACATAAGGGTGTAGATTTTTCTGATAGCATTTGCACGTGTAAAGAATGGAATCAAAAGATGGGAAGAGATTGCTTCATACTTCATTGCAAATGTTGTAAAAAAGAAGACCATTCTATGGTTATGAACGGATTTAAAGGATTTTGAAGTAGCTAAAAAATAACACTATGCTATTAAGTTTACAAATTTTTCATATCAGGCAGAATAAAGTCCAATAAATTATGAAATTTTGTATTATCAAGCTATTTTGCAGATTTAAATCGAGTTTTTCAGAGATACGCAAGTATCATATGCTTGTCTAATTAGCTTCTTTGTATTCTCTGCCTGCTCTACTGTCTCTATAACACATGAAACCCATCCCGCTTGTGGAGCGTACTGGTGGTAAAGAGCTATATGTGTCCTTAACGCTTCTTCCTGCTGAGTTTTTGAAACCCTAATATCTATATGTCGCGGTCCGTGAAAATGAGCAAAATTCCTCAAACCATAGAAATAAGCCTCATCACTCATGGGATCATGCCTAAGCTCAACACTCGGTAGTGATCTTATGAAACTTCTAATCTCTTCTTGGAGGTTTAGAGCCACGTCATTAATAGTAATTATTTCTTCTTTATCAAGCAATGCATTTTCCAATTCACGGAAGTAAAGAATAGTGACGTAAGAATATTTGTAATAACTAAAGATTGGTTCGATAGACGGGACTTTTTGATATCTGAGGATGATTTAAATCGCGATTAGTCTAGTATAGAAAAATGATCAATTGTATTATACTAGATACGGTTTGCCATCTTTACTCTGATATGGAGCGTTACCTTGCGGTCCTCCTTGTTTGCGTCCTAGTCTCTCTAATTCCTCCGTAGACGAATTAATGAATTGATCGTAAGTGTAGAGATTGCCCCTAAAGGATGGACCTTGAAGTGAATTTGTAAAATGTCCGTAAAATTTGATGTTATCTATAATTGAGCCATTACAATTGTTAATTATATCTTCAATTACTTGCTTTCTATTTTTATCAGTTAGTTCAATGTCATAAACTTCAACTGCTCCATTATACTCTTTTTTAGGAATCATCTCACCTGTTTCAAGATCCTGTGTGAAAGTAGTCTTAAATTTGGGTTCATAATGGATTCCATGTATGTGTTCTCTTATCCAGAGATCGTTATCGACCCAGTCTTTTCCATGATAGTTTGCATTCCAAGTCAAAAAATCTTTCTTTATTGCGCTGCCTTTGTCATCATACGTCATAACTTGTCTTCTGTTCATGGTGTTGATAATGATATGTAATGGTCCCTTTTCTTGCTTGAAATTAGATCTAAATTTCCCAAGGATTCCCTTTTGTGTAAGCATAGCATTGGATAGTTCTAACTTCTGTTTTTCAAATGCTTCCCATGTCTTTTCATTGAATTGAATATCAGGTTTCGACATCAATAAGTGTAATAACACTAAACTTTTTAAGGTTTGCGATTAAGTATTACTTAACTAGATGGGTCAAATGCATAGCCGTGAACGTGTGGCAACTGTGGACTTTTCAGAAAATGAATTTCGTGATAATGATGAAAAGATATCTTATTGCAAGCATTGTTTAAAATTCATAGACCATCTAACTTTTTTAAGAGCATAATCAGGAAGATAATCACTATCTGCTGTTATTGCACTGTGTCTAAGGCAATATGGATTCCATCTCTTTGCTTTTACTATGTATTGAAGGATTTTCTTTTCATCATGGTTATTAACTTCGTCATTTTCTAACAGTTGGATTATGCATTCACGTAATTGTTTCATAATATAATCAACACTGTCTGGAGTTATTGGCGTTGCTAGCAATCTAAAATTCTGGAATGAAGCCATTTGGGAGTTATTGATATTATTAGTTAGGTAGTTATTTTTTAGCGTAGATTAAGAGCTAACGTATTCTAACCATAAATACTGAATATATGTCAAATATTTTGACAGTTTATTTTGGAGGAATTATTTCTCTAATAGATAGATTCTTGAAATCGTACGTTACGAAATCCGACTTGAATATAATCATAGGCGAGCCCCAGCTTATCACAACCCCTTCTGTCCTGGCACCACAGTGCATCATGTCATTACCCCAGTTTCCGTTATCGACTAATTCTGCCACTTTAATCCATTTATTATTAGCATCCTTATCGACATAAGATTCCAATTTTAGAGAGTTATTGGCGAGATTATATATGATCCCTTTAAAGCCTGTCCACTTATTCATAATCGATCCGATGCTGGTGTTATAATAAGGAGTAATCATGTAGTCTACGTGCCACATTTCCTTCTTAAATCTGAATGTCCCGTTACCTATGCCGATGTTATTATGGTAAGAAGAGCCTCCGCAACCATCATTGACGTTAGTACTATGCCTTACACTCCTGCTGACCAAAGAAATATCATTATATCCTTCAGTAGTTAAGGGCTTAAAGTAGCCGGTGATTTCAACATTTTTCCAATCGCTGGGTTTGTACCAGTATCCTATTTGGGAAAGTTGTGAATAGTTATAGGTGGTAAGATTTGATCTTATCGCATCAGAAAGATACCCAGAGCTTTTTGTGAAAGCTAGCATCCTTGTTATTCCTGGTTCAACATGCCAACTGCCGTCAGAGTTCCTTGATATGTTAGCCTTGTTGGGATCGAACTGGCCATCCATTGGATGACTAGAATTAAAGAACCATGTTTCTCCGTTGTTAGCCGTAGGATATAGTTCCGACACTCCAAATTTGTCATTGTTTATTTCGAAGGTAGCACCCAAGTCTGAATTGATGTCGACGTATGCAATCGAGAAACAAATTGATAAGATTCCAATAGAAGTCATCGTAAATACCAGTGCATTTCTGTATCTGCTTCCAGTAATCACTTTAATTCAAAACAGATGCTGGTAAGATCTATGTATCTATTTGGTTCTAAGCGCCTTCTGTTAAATCTTACATGAATTATATGCATTCGATTTCAGACATCTTTAAATCGCAAAAACGTTAAGATGTTTCCAATCTTGATTTATTCAAATTTATCATTGCACAAATTTACAGTCACTAAAACTGTACTATTTGCTATGGTTAATTGCCTCATAATTTCATCTTTTTTTCCTAATATTGACTTTGATTTAATGAATAAGGTAAATGCACAACAAGGACATCAGAAAAATGTTCCATTCATAGGTGTAAATATGAAAGGAATGTTTACTAGCACTATCCCAAAGAACCTATCTTCTATTCCTTTTCCCGATAATTATTACAATGATAGTTTCAAGTTAATCACAAGTGCAGGGATGAATCATATCAGGTATGTCTTATACTGGCAAGCATACGAAAAAAATCCTTTATCCTTTATTAAGGAGCTACAAACAGTAGCCTCATTAGCAGATAAATGGGGATTACATGTCATTTATGACAATCATCAATTCCATACGTCAAGTTGGCTTGATCCTGTAAGAGGAGATGGATTCCCACCTTCACTTTTTAATGATAAAACAAGTTACCCATTTGGTTCAGGTGGATCACCAGGATATCCTTCTGCAGTTAAATGGTGGTCTAAATGGTGGAATCACAATTTAACAGACAATAGAGGTATCGATGGATGGGCCCTTCAGATCGGATTCTTAAAAAAAATAATAGAAACCGTTGAAAATCACAGAAGTACGTTAGGTTATGAGATACTCAATGAGCCTCAGATCCAAAGTGCAGATGAATGGGAGAAAATTGGTAAGTATAATACTTTCGTGGCTAATGAACTCAGGAAGATAACGAACAAGACATTAGTCTTCGATATGACCATCCCTGTTGTGTTTCACGACTTGAAAATAAATATGACTTCGGGAAACATTGCAAAATTGTTACCAGAGAACAAGAATAATATACTATTCAAAATTTCCTTATATGGAATACCCAGTGCAAGAAGTTATGCTGAGCAAAAAATAAACTTACTTTCAGGTGTAGCTAATATTACTGGAGTCCCATTGTACGTTGGAGAATGGAATGACGTTTCTCGCGAGGAACATATTAGCAGCATTGAAGGAAAGACGGTTAAAGAGATTAATCAAGAGATCAGTGATTTGAACCAGACTGATGCTAATATAATGACAAAAAAATTGAAAGAAATTGGCGTATGGGGGTGGGCTTTTTGGAATTGGAGTCATATACCTGATTCTTCACCTGATTTCAATCTTATAACAGTAACCCTAAATGGAGATATGGCAACCACCAAGTACTTTGACATTCTGAAGCACGCTGTTGCTAGTACTTGACTTAAAATGCCCTTGAATCTATGAATAATGCAATTTAATAATTCAAACTATTTGTTGCACAATTGTGTTACTACATAAAATTGATCATAATTAATATAGTAATTATCAGGTATAAAGGATAAAAAAATTATTATATTGATAGAAGGGTAACAATACAGAAGGTATGTGTGAATCAAAGAAAGCATTCAGGACCTCTCTAGTATTTGTGATCATGGTTATGATGAATCTCGTTTCTCTACCCTTTGTCGATGAATATACAAATACCTTACTATATTACTAGTCAACCATGTTTTCTCCGTCTTGGATTTTTGACCAGGAATATTACGTCGGTTTTCAATGTTTCCATCATTGATACCAAGATATGACAGAAAGTATACAAGACGCTGAAGATATTCTTCTCTTGTTATTGGTGATCTTGTCGCTAAAATGAAAGAGGCGTATGGACTTGAAATTCCAATTCATTTTCCGTTATCTAAGCACCTTTTATTATATAGGCCCATATTGCAAGACTGGTATCGGTGCGGGCCCGTCGGGATACGACTGAATATTCAATCGGAACCTTATAAGAAATCTTTAATTAGAAATAGCTCATAAGAGATGAAAGCCTTAAACAAATCAAACCATATAACGACCATTATTCTTTGTAAATTTAAATCTCATAGCTCAAGTATTGACAAACTTCTGGGAAGCGGTTAACATGAATAATGCTATTTTTTCTTAATTATACTTTTTTTATGTTTGTCTTAGTGTGGCACGATTTCACAGTCGCAATTTTCCTGGGGACCGTCACAACTTTTACAATTTTTTGTTTCCGAGTCTACAGGACCCCAACAGTGGGAACACCCCGTATTTAGATCATCGTTTGCCACTAACTGCGTAATCCAGTGATTCTATATAACCTTTTACTCAATAGATATTAGAACGCAACAATCAGGACAATTCAATAGTTCACCTAGCCATGTGGCGATAAATCATGTAGTGACGAATAAACTATTGTAACTAATATTAGGACAGAGTTTGAGGGAAAGACTTCAAAATTATTGTCCCAAGGAGATTTGAACCCTGCATGTACTAGGGTTCTACTACATGGTATTTAGCTTTTCTGATAATGTTCAAAGAGCCCAATTATTCTGGTATTTCTTGATCACAATCCATAATCAGTAGGACTTAACAAAAAATGATCCCCTTTCATTTTTCTAGCTTTTGTGGCTAAACTCGACAAAAACTTAAGTAATTCTAAATTCCATTCAAAAATCGTAGAATCATGTTTAGGTTGCGTAAGGAGGCCTAGCATTTAATGTCTGCTAACAAGAAGATAGTTAGCATAGTAGATGATGATGTCTATGTTGCCCAACTCTTTCATGAGGCTTTGTCCGAAAATATTGATGGAATTTCAGTTTTCTCTTTTACCGATCCCATCATGGCGTTTGAGCACTTTCTTAAGAACAAAGAGAACTATGCCTTGGTTATTTCTGATCTAAGAATGCCAGGTCTAAATGGATTAGAATTACTCAAAAAAGTAAAGGACTCGAATCCTAAAGTAAGAACGATATTGATGAGTGCTTATAATTTTGAGGAAGAAGAATTGTACCAAAGTTATATGATAGAGGCAGTGATAAACTCGACTATTGAAAAACCTGTCACGATGAATAGACTATTCCAAACAGTAAGAGATGAATTGAACGCATATCAATCAGCATCTCACCATAAATGACTAATTTGTACAAAGCGCGGACAATGGTAGACTAGCTGAAGCAATTCAAATTAAACTGGCTGTAATCGCTATTAAGGAAATAGTTAGAAAGAAAAATGCCTTTGCAATGATAAACTGCAAATATTATATTCAAAATGGAGATATGTATCAGTAAAATTGAATAAAATCATGTTTGAGTTATCTAAAAATTTAATTATTCTTATCTCTGAGAATTGATTATTTCGGTATCATTCGTAATCAAAAAAGATGGTATTTTAGTAACAGCCTTATGAGGGGCCACAAATTCTATAGAGTCTATTACTTTCCTAACTTCTGGTAATTGGCTTGCATATGATTGATTGGTTCCTGGGACATATGATATGTCATAAAACGTACCATTAACTTTGGTCATGACTTCAAGTGAAGTTAATCTTTCATCTGGAAAGTCCTCATTTAGTCTCGAATATTCAAATTGCCACGCAGGATACTTTTTTCCTACAGTGGTCTGGTTATCATTGATAAAGGTAAATCCGCGAAGAAAGTCACTCGATTGGATGGATTTATACTTTTGTCGCACAAATTCCATTAAACTATGGCAATTGCATGCTTTTTCAAGTTGTAGAAAATCTGAACTTTCAGAAAATGCATTTATCATTAAAACAGGAATTGAATGTGAGTAATTCTTCGACATGCTTAGAAAAGCTGTGCAACCCCTAGATTCTAAGCATCTTTGTTCACCAAGAAGCTCGCTTGGGTGATCCCAGTAAGATGGATATGATAATCTAATTCCCATATTTTGATTCTCATACTTCAACATGTCTTCAGAAAACGCGGTCTGAATGGAAAGGATGAATAAAATTACAAAAGGGACACCATATAATAGAATCTTCACTATTTTTTTCTTATGTCCTATATTTAAAAAATATTACTAATTTAATTCAATTACTGTTTATTCGAATTACACTTCTAGTATGCATGCAAAGTATTTTGATTCTATTTTTAGAAAGGCTCTGCACATTATTGTTATTATACCCCTCCGATTGAATATTCAATCGGAACCTTTTTGAATTTCTGGAACTGAAATATTTTGATATAGATAGGGAAGCATTATTTTATGAGCCCGTCGGGATGCGCATTGTTAACGATTCGAATCCAAAATTGAGGGATATGGCTGAATATTCTTTCGGAACAGTTTTAATTCCTTGACGTTGGTTTTACCCTATCGGAAGCTAAAAATGATTTTCAGAAGAAAAGAAAGATGTTGTAAAGAACCTGTATTTATCTGGAATTGGTGAAGAATTCATTGCGATGCAATTAGATTGAGATTCCTATCGTAATCAGTGTCCTGAAAGAACTTGGCATTTATAGATCAGAGAAGAAAAAGTAATTGGAATTAATGGAGATTAAGAAGCGGAAAATGATACACTAAAGTCCATTTTTGCAAGAATTATGTTTCTTCATTAGATGCCTACAAGATTCGATATTACCTATCGGGATAGGCTTAATAATTGCGCAAGGTATTTTTCGATGAATGAACCAAGAAGAAATCCTAAAAAAAACCAACGATTTGGGACTGACTACTACCCCTGAAATTATAAACCAAATATCCGATATGGTTTCAAAGATAGCTGTTAATACTATGCTTTCCGCAGGCGAAGTTGAAGCATTGACAAATATCATGATATTGAAAGCATGCGATACTGCATTGCTTGATAGAAGGACAATGATTACGGTTAATGATGTTCTATCATCACTCAATTTTGTATGCGTTCCCTTTTTTTTTCCATGCGCTAAAAGTAACATACTGGAGAATCCACGTATTACAGCTTCCGTTATTACACCTTCTGATATAAATTTGCTTGAAAATTTAGGCATTTCAAAGAATGACGAATTAGATGCTACACCAACCTCTGAAATAGCTAATAAAGCTGTAAGTTACCTTAAAGGTAAGGTTCCTTCAATGGATATTTCATCTCATGACTTTGATTTGTTTAATAAGAGAATAGAAATTTGGAAGCTGCAGGCAAATATCCTGTCTACCTTAAATAAATAAATCGTCTAGGCACGGAAGTGATCTATCTATTGACTATTCAATCTAAAGAGACCTTCGAGATTCCGTCAAGTATTTTCACATGATCGGCCTGAGGTTCAGTCGTAATGTAGAGCACGTGATCTCCTCCTAAAGGTAAAGTAATTCTTTTTATCTTTTCATATTCTGCCAGAACATATTTCCCTTTTCCTATTTTGGCAGCCAGTTCATTTCGCGTCTTCCAGGCATTTATTGCCATTTCTAAGGATTTTTTACTCTCTTCAGGAGACAGCAAATTAGACACTCCCGGTCTGTGATCGGAGAACATTATCTTTCCGTTAGAGTCGCAGATTGTAACCATCCTAATATTAGGATCTAGCTTCATTATGGTTGAATGTATATATTGATAATTCATACTCATTAATCTAACTGGTCCATTCTATATAAATACAGTTTTTCTTTCAAGCATGGATAATAATTAGTCTTCAATCATTTAACTAGGTACTTTAAAAAGCTTGGATTTCATGAGTCCGTCGGGATGCGCATCGTTAACAATTCGAACCCAAATTCATACTTTCAATTTAAAATATCATTAAGTATTTGGTTGTAAAAAAATAACATCTAAGAAATCCAATAACTGGAAATATTTATGGTTCAGTAATTTAAATACTCATACAAACCAATGCAGTATTCTATACATATTGCGAAATTGTTCAGATAATATCAGAGGAAAAATAATCAATATGAATTAAAATCTAAAAAATATAACTAACCAATTGTACATGTCTAGACAAACGTCATCACATTCTAAGAAATTCACAAAGGATCGATTTATTTAAGTGAGTTTGGAGGTTTACCTGATGAACAGTGTCGGGTCAATCAACGTATCTCATTTTTTAGTAACAATAATAAGTCTTGCATCATTCTTCTTTATTTGCAGTATAATTCCGATAGAAGCATTGAATAAACAAGGAACCCTTTTGAAAGATTATGATAATTTGAAAAAAATAGTAGATGATATAAAAAATGGCAATTTGATAGATGACAAGATAACTTTGAATGAATTGAAAGATTCAGGGGCTTATCAAGGTGCAGATAAAAATATGCAAGATTGTATAAATCTGGCAGCAAAAATAGGTCATAGTCTTAAAGGTACGGAGATAGTACACTGTTTTGAAGATGCAAACTATTTCAAAGATAAATATCCAAACGTTAGTGTTCCTGAGAATAAAATTCCTCAACGCGAATCTGGAGGGCAACAGAATGTAACTCAAGCCAACCTTACTCAAAAAATCCCTGAACCTGAAACTGAAGTTATGCGGAGTGTACCACAGACCAATGCTACCTTAACCCCACAGACCAATGCTACCTTAACCCCACAGACCAATGCTACCTTAACCCCACAGACCAATGCTACCTTAACCCC